>Ga0335069_10007056_pt1 | contig 16255 bp, 15 predicted proteins | sample Lox_Sample_11_FD_206714 | JGI IMG/M metagenome (GOLD analysis project Ga0335069, IMG submission 206714) | Soil microbial communities from Loxahatchee National Wildlife Refuge, Florida, United States - Lox_Sample_1.1 | ecosystem: Environmental > Terrestrial > Soil > Wetlands | place: USA...
CTCTCGCCCATTTCCCCGCCGAATTCTCCCGCATGCCGCCCAAACCAAGCGCTTCGCGAGTTAATTCCGCGACATCGATCCCGATGGATACAGTGGCGAGGCTCAAGGCGTATTCGTTGATGCTGTCGGTGATGCGTCGGCTAAGGCCGGTGCTCGTGCAGATTGAGAAGCATGATCGGGATCTCGGCAATCAGCTCAGGAGGGCGTCGGCCAGTGTGGCGCTCAATCTGGCTGAGGGCAGCGGGTCGTCCGGTGGCACGCGCAACGCGCGGTATCGCACCGCGCTCGGGAGCGCGAGGGAGACGGGCGCGTGCATCGATGTCGCGGAGGCGCTCGGGTACGTCGAGCGCGTAGAGACCCTGCTGCTCGACGAGCTCGATCAGGTTCGCGCCATCTTGGTCCGCGTCACCACGTGACGTGACGTCACGTGATCCGCGCCAGCGCGGGCGCCGGCGGCAGCGTCGGCGTCGGCGTCGGCGGCAACGGCAGCGCCAGCACCAGCATCAGCACCAGCGAGAGCGTCAGCGTCAGCGTCAGAAGTGTCCCGGGACACCCCCCGATCTGTCCGGGACAGGGGGTCGGCCGAGCGCAGTGCGTGCAACCTGGCGACATCTCTTGCGAGCGTGATGGCACGCCGACTGCTCTGGGCGACCGTTGCACCCCGCGACTCGCTGGGGCAAGAGGTAGGACTTCATGGACATCGAGGATCTCCACAGAGTCGTCGTCCAAGGCTTCGCCTCCATGACCGACAAGGTCGACTCCGTCGAGGCAAGGCTCACTGAAAGGATCGACTCCGGACTCACCAGCGTGAACCATCGGATCACCGGCGTGAACCAGAGGATCGACGCCCTGCAGATTCACATGGACGCAGAGTTCGGGCGGGTGAAGGAAGCGCTCATGGAGCACGGGCGCCAGCTGAAGGACGTCCGCGCAGCGCTCGACCGCAAGGTCGATCGCGACGAGCGAGAAGCGCGGCACTGAGCGATGACGGTCACTTGACCCGTTGTGCCAGTTCGTGTGCCATCCGAGATCCGACGGTCGGCCACGAGGGGGTGAGCGATCGTGATTCCCGGCAGATGACGAGACTCTTCCGGGGGCACTGAGATTGCTGTGTCAGGCTCGAATGAGGCTTCGTCTTTGCGCTTGGCCGCTCCTCGTCCTTGCCGCCTGCTCGGGCAACACGACGCAGACTGCACACCCCGGCGACGGCGGCGCAGACGTCGCTGACGACGTCGTGTCGCATTCCGAGGGCGGTGGCGGCGGGACGTGTCGCACCGAGCCGCCGACGCTTCATCGACCGAGCGCGAGCACTTGCCCGTCGCACGTGAGCGATGCCGGCGCAGACTCGGGCACCGTCGGATGCATGCCGCCTCACGATGCGTGCCTCGTGGACTCGGATTGCGGCGGCACCGGGGTGTGCGACTGCGAGGCGCCGCGCTGCACCGAGCCGTTCGCCGTCGCGGGCAACGTGTGCGTCGCCTCCGATTGCCGCGTCGATTCCGACTGCGCGTGCGGCTTCTGCGCCGCCGACACCTCGTGCGGCGGCATCGACGCGTACCACTGCACCACCACACACGACGAGTGCTCTACGGACGCCGACTGTCAGGATGGCGGAGCGGCCACGCAATGCCGCTGGTCCACCGATCGCTGGGCCTGCGTCATGGCGATGGGTTGCCCGGGCTGAGCGTTACGACTCGCGGATGCGTGCGCCTTCTCACGACCGTCGTGCTAGGTCGCACCGCTCGTCATGTCTCGCCCTTCGCCCAACCAGGACGCCATCCTCGTCGGCGTCCTCCTGCCCGGCGTCACCGACCTCGAATTCGCCTCCAGCATGGAGGAGCTCGAGCGGCTCGTGTCGACGCTCGGTTACCGGGTGACCGGCCGGGTGACCCAGGCGCGCAGCCACCTCGAGGCCGCGGCCGTGCTCGGCGAGGGGAAGCTGAAGGAGCTCGGCGAGCTGACGGGCGGTGAAGGGGTCGTCGCCTCGCCGGCGCCCAAGAAGAAGGACAAGGCACGGCTCAGGCGCGCCGCGGTGGACGACGAGAGCGAAGAGAACGACGAAGACCAGGGTGACGGCCGCCCCGAGGACGACGACCCGGACGGAGCGGGCGAGCCGAAGGTGGCGGTCGTAGCGGTCGACCACGATCTCTCTCCCAGCCAGGCTCGCAACCTCGAGCGCGCGACCGGCGCGCGCGTGCTCGATCGCACCGGCGTCATCATCGAGATCTTCCACCGCCACGCGAAGAGCCGCGAGGCGCGCCTGCAGGTCGAGATCGCGAGGCTGACGTACGCCGCACCCCGCATGCGCGAGTCTCCGGGCGGCAAGGAGAGGCAGCGCGGGCGCGGCGCAGGCGAGGCGGCGCTGGAGCTCGATCGCCGCAAGGTCCGGGATCGGATCGCCGAGCTCCGGGAGGAGCTCGCGGCGGTGCAGCGCGATCAGGACGTGCGCCGCGCGCTGCGCCGGCAGGCGCGACGTGTCGCGCTCGTGGGGTACACCAACGCCGGCAAGTCGTCGCTCATGCGCGCGCTCACGGGCAGCGACGTGTACGTGGAGAACAAGCTGTTCGCGACGCTCGATACGACCGTGCGCGCCCTGCACCCCGAGAGCAAGCCGCGGATCCTGGTGAGCGATACCGTGGGCTTCATCAAGAAGCTGCCGCACGATCTGGTCGCGAGCTTCAAGTCGACGCTCGACGAGGCGCTCGAGGCGTCCCACCTGCTGCACGTCGTCGACGCCGCCGACCCGTCGTGGCCGTCGCAACTCGAGGTGACGCGCGACGTCCTTCGGGAGATCGGCGCCGGCGAGGTGCCGTCGACGCTGGTGATGAACAAGATCGACCGGCTCGCGCCCGAGGAGCTTCGCAGGCTTCGCGCGCGCCTGCCCGAGGCGTGGTTCGTGTCGGCGCACGATCAGGCCGACGTGGCCCGGGTGCGCGAGCGCATCATCGCCATCTTCGAGGCGACGTACGCCGAGGCGGAGCTCCTCGTCCCCTACGATCGCCAGGCCGTCCTGAGCGAGATGCACGAGGCGGGGCGCGTGGCCGACGAGCGCTACGACGAGGCCGGCGTCACCGTGCGCTTCTGCGCGGAGCCGGAGACGATCGCCCGCCTGCGTACGATCCTCGCGCGGCCAGCGGTGGCGAGGCGCGGGTAGTCACGTTCAGCTCGTTGGTGACCCGCGCCCGCAGCGTCGCCGGTCCTGCGTGCCCCGTCGGCTGTCCGCGTTGCACGGAGCGCCTGTACGAACGCCGCTTGCGTGGCCGCTGGCACGGCGCCTGCTGAAGCCTGGTTCGTCGGAGAACGAACATGAGAGCTCCTGTCGCGGGTCTCGCCTCGCTCCTTCTTTCTGCGCCAAGCGTCGCCGCCGCCGAGACGACGGCGAGCATCCCGGAGCCCGCATCGCCCGACACGACGGCGTCCACCCGGAGCGACCCTCCCGTGCCGCTCGGTACCGCGGGAACGCGGGCGCTCGGACTGGTGGCGGACATGGGAGCGGCGAATTCGGGCATTTCCACGCGGCCGATCGGCCTCGGAGCGCGGCTGGTGCTCGACAATTTCGTGCTGCCCGGCCTCTCCGTCGGCGGGGAATTCGGCTTCGACTACTCGAGCGCAGACGGTTCCTTCTACGACGTGGGTGGCGGCCCGCGTCTGGGGTACGCCATCGCGCTCGGCAACAAGCTCGCGTTCTGGCCGACGGTCGTCGTCGTCTACGAGGCGGGTGTCGTCCCGGCAGCGGGATCGAACGACTCGGTGTCGCTGCAGGATCTGAGGCTTGGAGTCCAGTTGCCCCTCGTCATGACGATCGGCGGGCAGACGGCGTTCGAGCTCGGTCCCATCGCGAGCACCGACGTCTGGCGATCGGTGGCGGGGCAAGACGCTCCCACCATGAACCTCCTGGGACTTCGCGCGGGGCTCGTGGGGTGGTTTTGACCAACCAGGCCGCCCACTGCGCCGTGATCGGTCCCCATTCGGCTCACTGCGCGGGTGCAGCATCGCGACGGTCGATGCCCGCGTATGCGCTTCCTGGCTGGGCGTGATCCTCGCGTTCGCGTGCGGAGGGACGACAGGGACGACAAACTCCGCGGCGGGAGCAGACGCGTCCGGGGCGCAGTACTGTGGGCCGGACACAGTATGGTGCGGTGGCGAGTGCGTCGCGACCCAGGTGGTCCGCGCCAGCGCGGATCCCGCTTCGAAGCGGGCGAGCGTTACTCCTCGGTCACCGAGCGCACGAGCTTGAGTTGACGCCCCTGCTCTGTCACGGCGAGCTGCAGCCGTCCGACGTCCTGCCTCACGAGCGTCAGATCGTGCTTCACGATCTGCAAGTCGCTCTTCACCGTATCGAGATCACGCTCGACGCGGTCGATGCGTGCATCGACACGCGCGAACCCGGCATCCACCTTGTCGTCCAGAGCCGCCAGCCCACCTCTGAGCTCCTTGAAACCTGCGCGCAATTCCTTGAACCCCGCGTGCATCTGCTCGAAGCCTGAGCGGACCTCGGTGCGAAGCTCCGCGAGCTCCGACGTTAGCGCCTTCCTCTTCACCTGCTGCCGACGTACGGCCATGACCTTCCTCCTATGCCCGGACGATTCGCCGGATGCAACGGACTCCGTCCCGAGCACCCGGCGTGCCGTACGCCCACGCATGGAACATCGCGACGTTGCGAATCCTCACGCGCGCCTACCCCCTGTCCCGGACAGATCGCCTGGTGTCACGGGACACCTGAGCCGTGAACAAGTGCTCGCCGACGAATCATTCACTCGAGTGGCGTCCGGGACAACGGCCTATTTCGCCACCTTCATGACCGCGCCGGGGATGCCCTGGTCCGTCCAGTACACGCTGGTCGAATCGACCGCGATGGCCCACGGATAGCTTTGCGCCGAGGCAAGCGTCACCGGGCTGCCGCCGTCGAGCGCGACCTTCATCACCGTACCCGTACCGTCGACCGTGCCGTCGTTCGCGCCGTAGTCCGTCCAGTAGACGCTCGTCGAATCGATCGCGATGCCCCACGGATAGCTCTGCCCGGAGGCAAGCGTCACCAGGCTGCCGCCATCGAGCGCCACCTTCATCACCGTGTTGCCGCTCTGAGCGTTCGTCCAATACGCGCTCGTCGAATCGACCACGATGTTCTGGGGATTGCTCTGTCCCGAGGCAAGCGTCGTCGCAGCTCCTGCCGAGAGCAGCGGGGCCTTCATCACGGTCCCTCCGCCCATTCCGACGTTGTTCACCCAGTACGCGCTCGTCGAATCGACCGCGACGTCCCACGGACTGGCCTGGCCCGCGGCCAGCGTCGTCAGACTACCGCCGTCGAGCGCGACCTTGAGCAGCGTGCCGGTGTCAGGGCCCGTTCCCGATTCCTCGCTCACCCAGTAGACGCTCGTCGAATCGATCGCGATGCCCCACGCGTAGCTCTGCCCGGAGGCAAGGGTCACCGGGCTGCCGCCATCGAGCGCGACCTTCATCACCGTGCCGGTGCCGGCGCCCGACCCGCCATTCGCCCAGTACACGCTCGTCGAATCGATTGCGATGGTCGACGGACCGGGTTGCCCGGAGGCGAGCGTGATCGGGGTGCCGCCGTCGAGCGCGACCTTCATCACCACGCCGCTGCCCGCAGTGCCGCCGTCGACGACGAATGCCGTCCAGTACACGCTCGTCGAGTCGACGGCGATGCCCACCGGATCGCCCTGCCCCGAGGCAAGAATCACCGGCTCGCACGCGCCCGCGCTGCAGGTGCTGCCGACACAGTCGTGCCCGCATGCGCCGCAGTTGTGCCCGTCCTGCGTGAGGTCGACGCAGGTCGCGTTGCACCAGGCAAGCCCGCCATCGCAGGGCGCTGCGTCGGCGTTGCCGCCGTCGCCTCCGGAGCTGCCTCCACCACCCGAGTCGCTCCCCGAACCTCCGCTCGACCCGCCGCTGGAGGACGAGGACGCGCCGTCGGGCGCTCCCGCATCGCCGCCCACGCTGCCGCCCCTCTGGTGCGGGCCACCATTACAGCCAGCGCTGGCAGCAAGCGTGGCAACGACGAGCAGCCGACTCCTCTGCCGACCGAAGGCCATGACCCGACCCCTTCGTTTCGAGCAGACCACGCCGCCAGCTCGCGCACAATCATGCGTCCGCCGCCGCGGTGACCCACGCCGGCAGCGTCACCGAGCGAGCCCTCACGGGCACTGCGTGACGCGGAGCTTGCTCAGGGTGAATGTGAAATTGGCGGTCGCGCCGTCTCCGAACTCCGTGCCGAGGATGGGGCCCGAGAAGTACCAACTCGACTCTCCAGCCATGCTTGCGACCTTGCTCAGGATGGGCAGCTGATCGAACGTCACGTCACCGGAGATCTGTCCTTGATGGTTGGCTTCGGGGACGACGATGATCTGGTGGCCAGCGCTGAGGCCACCCGGAGCGAATACATCCCACACGAAGGCGGGATTCGTGCTGCCGTTGATTGTCACGGGCTCCGTCACTGTTGCCACCGGGGTGCCGGTCGCCAGGTTCTCCGCGAAGGCGTAGTAGAGGAAGATCGACACTTCTTGGGAGCCGCTCTGGCCGCCGCTGAAGACTGCGGTGGGCGTCAGCCACTGGTCGTACATGACGTCCATGTTGCCCGGGCACGTGTTGCACTCGAGGGCGTAGTTCGTCTCGATGACGAGCGAGCTCATGTCGCTCAGCAGTTGTGGAAACGTCAGGCCCTGGCTTCCCGGCGTCGAAACCGGCGCGCCGTCCGCGCTTCCAAACTGGGCGTTGGGATACCCGTTGACGGGCGAGCTGTTGATGCCCGTGTAATCGATCGTCCACGAGATGGTTCCGGTCCCCGTGTAGTCGATGCTCATCGTCCCGCTGCCGGTGCTCGTGCCGAACGCGTCGACGTCGATATCCCACAAGGACGTGCCGCCGCTCGTCTTGATGACACTCCCCGCGCTGTAGCAGGGCGCCTGCGTGCAACTGTTCGAGAAGGCGACGCCCGTATCGAGCTGCGCGTCGGAGTTCGTGGGGCAGCTTCCCCCGCTGCTGCTTCCGGAGCTGCCGCTGCTGCCGGAGCTGCCACTGCTCCCCGAGCTACTGCTGCTGCCGGAGCCGCTACTGCTACTGCCTCCGCTCGAGCTGCCGCTGCTACCTCCGCTCCCACCTCCGGACGAACCCGAGCCCCCGCTCGACCCGCCGGAGCTCGAGGTGTCGGCGCCGCTGTCGGCGGCCCCTGATCCCGAAGAGCCTTGACCGCACGCGAAAGCCGTCGCCAAGACGAGTGCCGACGAGGCCTTGAGCGTCCACGCGAAGTCTCGAGAGGATGCAAGCGAGCGGTGGGTCGTCATCGGTGTCTCCGGGGACGTATCCGAGGATCGCGCTTTCGATGCTCGATGTATATGCGCGCCTTCTCGAGCGCCTGCTCATTCGGGACCGGGCGGCAGCTTGAGGCTGAACCTCGTCGCAACCGGTGCGACGCAAGAGGTGTCGATCGCCGCTGCGGGAGCGTCGAGGAAGCGCGCCACGATGCCGGGGAGGCACCCTCCCTCCGACACGCCGTGCCCGCCGCCGGGAACGATGACGGCGCGGGCGCTCGGAAGCGACTCGCGGAGGTGGTCCACCATCGCCGCGGGCGTCGCGGGGTCCAGCGTGCCGTTGAGGAGCAGGACGGGCGCATGGCTGCGGACCGGCTGGTGGAAGTCCGGCGGAACGCTCCCTCGCGGCCAGAACGTGCAGGCTCGCAGGATCGGCCCCACGCGCGCCGTGCCGAGGAACGTTCCCGCCGTCGCGCGCTCGGCATCCTGCTCTGTCACCCCCGCAACGTCCTCGGCGCAAGTCACGCTCAGATACATCCCGACGCTCATGGCGGATGCCGCGAGCTCCGTGCCACGCACCACGTACGGGGCGATCGCCGCGTCGTCGCCGGCCGCCGCGGCGTGCACGATCGCGGGAACCCAACCGCGCGTGTCCTCGGAGTAGAGGAGGAGCCGGACCGTCATCGCCACGGCATTCGCGTCGAGCGTCGCCGTCGCACGCGTCTGGCCGTGGACCGGGGCGGACACACGCACCGGAGACGCGCGGTAACGCGCGAGCGCACGTTCGAGGTCGCCGCGCGGGTCGGGGAACGCGCCGTGGCAAGCGGGGTCCCGAGCGCACTCGTCGGCGAGGGCATCGAACACGTGCTGCGCATTGGCCGCGAAGGTGACGACGAAGTCGACGTCCAGAGGCGAGACGGCGTCGAGCACGACGGCGCGGACCCGCTCGGGGTGCCTGCGCATCGACTCCTGCGCGACCTCGGTCCCGTAAGACCCGCCGAAGAGGTTCACGCGCTCGTAGCCGAGGCGCGCTGCGATCTCGTCGTAGTCGTCCACGGCGACGCTCGTCGTGTAGAGCTCCGGGCGCGCGGCCATGTGCGCGAGACAGTCGCGCAGGCGATCCTCGGGGAGCACGCCGCCGGCGAGCGTGCCGATGTCCTCGTCGTCGCCGATGATCGGGCAACGCAGTGGGCTGTGCCTGCCGGTCCCGCGCTGGTCGACGAACACGATGTCGCGCGTCTCGCCCACGGACGCGAACACCTGCGACGTCTGCGCAGCCAGCTCCGTGGCCGCCTGGCCGGGGCCGCCGGCGAGGACGAACAGCGGGTCGGGCTTCGCGCGCTCTTTGTCGGCAGCGGGCACGACGACGACCTCGAGACTCAGCGTCCGACCGGCGCGTGTCGCGCGGTCTTCGGCGACGGTGGCGACGCCGCAGAGAGCGGGTCTTCCCACGCCGCTCACGGCGCAGGGCAGCAGCGCGATCTCCGACGACGAGGACGGCGCGGACACTCGAGGTGCCTGAGACGCGCCGCACGCCACGAGGCACGCGAGGCCGGCCGCCGGACACAGAAGTCGCATGCGCTCATACGGTTCGTATCACGCGCCTTCAGCGAGGCGACGCGAGTGACAGCTCGACGCGTCCGCCGCGCTCGGCGCAAGTGACGGACTGGGACCCGTGCCGCATGCGCGCGAGGCAGCCGCAGCTGGCGTCGTCCTCGCATTGCGGCGGCAGCAGCCCACACGCGTGCTGGGGCTCGAGGGCGGGACCCGGCACGCTCAAGCAGTACTCCTCCCCGGAGCAGTCGTCGCAAGCGGCGACGGGGCGCCGCTCGAAGACCCACACGCGCCCGAGCTCTTCGCGGCACGCGTCGATCGGCCGGCCCAGGCACGAGCACGAGGGCGGATCGCAGCTCGCGGGGATGGACAGGCACTCGGTGGTCGGCGGTGCCGACGGCGCCGCGCTTGCGATGCGGCAGTAGTGGTCGACCGCGCAGCCGCAAGAATCTGCGACTTCGGACGGCTTGTACGTGGCGTGGCAGCTGATGATCCAAGCCGCCGCTGCGGCGAGGCCGAGGAACCGGGCGCGCATGACGAGTGACGCTGAGACCACCGAGCCCGCGCACGCCTTGGCTGCGTTCGTCAGCCGGATCCGGCCAACTGATAGCCGACCGCGAGACCCAGGAACGACGTCCCCAGCATCTCCGCGTGCTCGAGCCGGAAGAAGTACCCACCAGCGTCGCGGAACCTGGAGTGATCCCATAGGCGCCCCACGCGCGTCGTGATGGCGAACTCCGCTTCGTCGCAGAACGGCACGTGGAGCGCGCCCCCCTCGCGCGAGGGCACGAGCGGGACCCAGGTCAATCGGGCGTCGAACGAGAGGCGCACGTGGGTCCCGACATCGAGCGCAATCCGCGCGTCGACGGGCAGCTCCATCCCCGCTGGACCGGCACCCCAGCCCCCCGCGCCGGCCCCGGCCATGATCGCGCCGAAGCCCGTCGGGCCCAGTGCGAGGCCGAGCCCGACGGGATAAAGGACGGCGTCGCCGGCGACCCCGCGGTCGGAGGCTCCGATCGCGAGATCCGCGCCGCCCGCGAAGCCCACGCGATCGCCGTACACGAGGCGCGCAGCGAGGCCGATCTCGCCCAGGTTCGAGAACGTCGGCGGCCCGGGAACGGTCGCGCGCAAGAAGCGCGCATCCATCTCGGCCTCGCCGACGCCCAGGTCGCGTGGCACCCGCCGCATCTCGTCCGTCTGGCCGCGCAGCGGCCCCTGGATCTCGATTTCCTGCGCGTGGGCCGTCGCGCAGACCGCAACGAGGGCGAGAACACCCGGTGCGACCGTCGCCTTCATCGGTCCGCAAACCCCAGGCGCCCGCCGCCGATGGGTACGATGAGCGCCGGCGGCCAGAGATCCACGCCGAACGGGAGCGTCCCGATGTGAACTTCGAGTCCTTCGGCGAGCCCGATCTTCACGCCGACCACGGGCGACTCGATCTGCACCCCGGTTCCCTCACTCGTCTTCGACGCGCCGAACGCGCCGCGGTAGTCGCGACCGTATGCCGTGGCCGGCAGGGTCACGGGGATGTCGCAGAGCCGCGCCATGCGCTCGACGTAGGTGTTGCAGTTCGGGCCCGGCCAGAAGCCGTAGCTTTCCTCGCGGTGGTAGCGCGGCGTCTCCCGCTTCACACACTCCAGGGCGCGCGCGGCGCGGTCGCCTCGCAGCACCGCGTGAACGATGACGGACGCGTGTGGGGCGTCGCGCGAGCACGGGCACGGTGATTCGAACGGGTCGTCGGTCTCGCCACCGCCGCCGATTTCGTAGCGATGGAAGCGCCGCTCGCCCGGACCGCGGCCCGCGATCCAGGCGTGGCGCGCGACCTCGTTCATCGCCTCGCCGAGGCCCACGCTGGCCACGACCATCGTCGCCTCGTCACCAGGTGGCACGCTGAGCGGTCGGGGAGCGATCTCGCACCCCAGGACGGCCGGGACGACGACGACGACCCCGACCATCCGCTGTGCGCGCCAAGCGTGCGCTGAACACGACATTCTCGGTGCCGTACGCCCTCGACACGGGACGCCGCGAAAACTTTTGGTGGTCGCAAAGGGTAAGTCAGCGTTGGATCCGGGCGCTGTTGATTATCAACGCGCGCCTACCCTTGTGCGCACGAACCAGTCCGTATGGAATCGTTACGTGCGTCGAATCTCTCTCTGGGGCCTCGCGACGACCGCGACAATCGCCATCGTGGGGTGTTCGACTGCCGCGTCGCAGCCGCAGTGGGGGTCAGACGGTGATGCCGGAGCGGATGGCGGCGGTCTCGGAGCCGACGGTGGCGGTACGACGCCCGATGGCTCCGCATCCATCAGCCTGCAGGCCTACTATCAGCAGCTCGCGATCATCGGCTGCCAGAAGACCTTCGACTGCTGCCTCGGCGGCGGCGACGATCCGACCATCGCCCAGAACTGGCGCGGCAACGTCACGACGCGCGCGGGCTGCGTGAATGCCACCATCCCGAGCGCGCTCGCCACCGACGAGAGCGGCGTCGAGTCGGCCATCGCTGGGCAAACCGTCGTCTACCACCCGCAGTACGCGCAGGCCTGCCTCACGGCGACGGCGGCGCTGTCGTGCGACCACTTCTTCGACGATCCCGAGCTCTACACCCCGGCGCCCTGCGTCTCGCTCTTCGAGGGCAAGCTGGCGCTCGGGGCGACGTGCACGATATCGACGCAATGCGGAGTGGGGGACGGCTGCATCGGCCCGCTGGCCGGGCCCTATACGTGCCAGACCATCCCGCAGCAGGGGCAGTCCTGCACGGGTTACTGTCCGGCGCACCTCTACTGCAACGAGGCCACGAGCCCTCCCACGTGCGTGCCGCAGTTGCCGCAGGGTTCGGCGTGCGATGCCTCGCAGCTGCAGTGCCAGGGGATCTGCGACGTGCCCGACGACACGTGCGGGCCCCCGCTCGCGAAGGCATGCGAGGGCACCGCGATGTGCACGCCGGGCGCCACCCAGTGCTCCGGCAACTCGGTGCAGACGTGCGGCGCCGGCGCCAGCTGGGGCGCGCCTTCGGCCTGCACGAATCAGGCGTGCGTGAACGGAGCGTGCACGGGCGTCTGCACGCCGGGCGCGACCGAGTGTTCGGGCGACGCGGTGCAAACGTGCGACGCCACGGGCAACTGGGGGACACCCTCGACCTGCGCGGGACGGGCGTGCGTCAACGGCGCGTGCACCGGCACGTGCACGCCCGGCAGCGTGCAGTGCTACGCCAATGCCGCGCAGACCTGCGATGCGAGCGGGACGTGGGTGACGACGAGCCCGTGCACCAACCAGGCGTGCGTGTCCGGAGCTTGTACCGGCTCGTGCACGCCGGGCGCGACGCAGTGCTCGAACAACGCCGTGGAGACGTGCGACGGCACCGGCAACTGGGGTACGCCGACGGCGTGCCAGAGCTCGGCCTGCGTGGGCGGTTTCTGCACCGGGGTCTGCACGCCGGGCGACGTGTCCTGCAGCGGCGCGCAGCCGGAGCAGTGCTCGAGCACCGGCGCGTGGCAGAACATGGGCGCGGCGTGCGCTCAGCCGACGCCCGACTGCAACCAGGGTAGCTGCGCATGCCTCGGGACGATGTGCAGCGGCACGTGCGTCGACACGCTCACGGATGGCAACAACTGCGGCGGATGCGGGCACAGCTGCCAGGGCGGGACGTGCTCGGGCGGCCTGTGTCCGGCGATCGCGTTGGCCACGGGCCAGAACGGAGCGGGCGGCATCGCGATCGACGGGTCCAACGTGTACTGGACCGACGCCTACGCGTCTTCCGTCATGGACGTGTCGAAGGGCGGCGGAACCCCGAACCTGCTGTCCTATGCCTCGTTCCCGGGCTCGATCGCCGTCTACGGGGGCAACGCGTACTGGACCGGCAATGGGTCGAGCGTCGAAAGCATCCCGACCTCCGGCGGAACGGTGACGACGTTGTCCAGCGTGATCGATGCGAGCTCGATCGCGGTGGATGCGTCGGGCATCTACTGGGCCGACTACGGCACCATCAAGTCGCTGCCGCTCGGCGGCGGGACCGCGCAGTCGCTCGCGGCAAGCCAGAGCGGGTCCACGCTCTATCTGACGCTCGGCAGCAACGCCGTTTACTGGGTGGACTACGACCACGGCACCGTCAACGCCACACCGAAGACCGGCGGCACCACGACGACGCTCACGACCGGACCGACCTACACGAACTCGATCACGACCGACGCTGCCAATGTCTACTGGACCAACTGGATGAGCGGCACACTCATGTCGATGCCGCTCGGCGGTGGCACCATCACGACCCTCGCCAGCGGTCAGGGCGGCCCGGGGGGCGTCACGGTCGACGGCACGAACATCTATTGGTCCAACTCGGGCTCGGGCACGGTCCTCGAGATGCCGCTCGCCGGCGGCCCTATCCTCACTCTCGCGAGCGGGCAGAACGTGCCGACCGCGATCGCCGTGGACGCCACGACGGTCTACTGGATCGACGACGCGGCCAACAACTGGACGAACGGCGCCGTGATGAAGGTGGCGAAGTAGCTCTCGGGCAAGCCACGATCAGGGCCAGCGTCGGCGCGCCGGGCCGGCGATCGTCCATAGCCGCCCGCCCGGTAGTCGGCCGAGGTCCTTCGAACGCAGCGGGGCCGCGTGTGGATGCTGCCGATGCTGCGGGTCCGGTAAGCAGTGGCAAGTGCGCGCCTCCTCGATAGCCAGCCCTGGCGCGGTGGACGTAAGCTGCCGGCTCATGCGTGTATCGCTCTGCTTCGTCGCGCTCGTCGGCTGCGCCTCGGGTGGTACGAACCCCACTCCGCCCCTCGCCGCCGCGCCGCCGGTCGCTGCGTCGTCGTCACCTGCCCCCACCGCTGCCGCGCCTGCGGCGACCGCCTCCGGCGAGTGCGAGGCGCTGCGGCGGCTCTCGTTGCCGCACGTCACGATCGATGATGCGCGAGCAGCGCCCGCGTCCGATGCATCACCGGAGGGTCCTGCCCTTCCCGCGTCGTGCCGGGTATCCAGCACGTCGCGCCCGACGCCGGACTCCGAGATCCGGTTCCTCGTCGCGATGCCCAGGAAGGACGCTTGGGACGGGCGCTTCGTTCAGCTCGGCAACGGTGGCTTCGCGGGACGGGTGTGGGAGAAGAGTGTCCTCGGCGTGCTCGCGCGCGGCAGCGCGGCCGCCGGCACCGACGACGGCCATGCATCGACCGACGTCACGGATGCGAGCTGGGCGCTCGGCCACCCCGAGAAGGTGATCGACTTCGGTTACCGCGCGCTGAAGGAGACGACCGAGGCCGCGCGGGCGGTCCTCCGCGCCTACATGGGAAGCGCGCCTGCACGTTCATACTTCGTGGGTTGCTCCGACGGCGGCCGGGAGGCGCTCATGGAGGCCCAGCGCTACCCGGAGGACTTTGACGGAATCGTCGCCGGTGCGCCGGCGAACGACTGGACACGACAGTTCGTCGGCGCCGTGTGGGACCAGCAAGCGCTGCGCGGGCGCCCCGGCCACTATCTGTCGGCCTCCAAGCTTCGAGCCCTGCAGGACGCGGCGCGCAAGGCCTGCGCTGCCGACGACGGCATCATCGACGATCCGCTCTCGTGCCACTTCAATCCCGTCGCGCTCCGCTGCAAGGGCCACGAGAAGGACGACTGCCTCACCGACGCGCAGCTCGAGACCGTGCGCGCCCTCTACGCCGGCCCGAAGAACCCGCGCACGGGCGAGGCCCTGATGCCGGGACTCGAGCCCGGCTACGAGGCCGAGCCCGCGAGCTGGCCGGAGTGGATCACAGGGACGAGCGCGGATGACCCGAAACCGAAGATGCTCGATTTCGGCCGCAACTTCTTCTCGTACGTCGTGTTTGGCGATCCCGCTTACGACATCTTCCACCTGAACTTCGACTCCGACGTCTCCACGAGCATCGAGAAGGTCGGCGCCGTGATCGATGCCAACGATGCCGATCTCGGACCCTTCAAGCGCCACGGAGGGAAGCTGATTCAGTTCCACGGATGGGCAGACCCCGCGCTCCCGCCGCGCGGCTCGATTCGCTACTACGAGTCGGTGCACGCCAAGATGGGCGACACCAGCGACTTCTATCGCCTGTTCATGGTTCCGGGCATGCTCCACTGCCGCGGCGGCCTCGGGCCGGATGATCCGCACGCGACAGAGGCGATTGTGAGCTGGGTCGAGCAGGCAAAGGCGCCCGACCGCCTCATCGCGACCAAGGTGGTACAGGGCGACGGCGCCCAGGCGCCCCGCTCGCGACCCTTGTGTCCGTACCCGCAGGTCGCGAGATGGGACGGCAAAAGCGATCGCACACGGGCCGAGAGCTATTCGTGCGCCCCGAGCGCGAGCATCACCTCGCCGACGAAGAAGTGATCGGAGGGCTCACGCGCAGCGAGTCGTGGAGGTAGGACGCGACCATCGGCCAAGGCCCACTCGAAGAGCGGCGTCGCGGGCACATCGCCGGGTACGCTCGTCGTCGGCACGATCTCACGCACGCTTTCTGACGAGGGTGTACGCGAGCGCCAGTGCAAGAAAGACGATCAGGCTGAGGAGCAGGTTCTTGCGGAAGCCTCCCTCGTTCGAGGACGGCGCGATTGGGGCCTCGTCAGAGAGGAGTGCGCCGCGCGCGTCGAGCGGGTTGTGTGCCGTGCGTCCGAGGACACGCTCGTAGAGCTGCGCGCCGCGTGACCAATCCGGTGACCAGTCGCCGTCGCTCTCGATGGTCAGGACGTCCGGGGGAAAGTGGTCGCGCGCGGCGATGAGGCAAGCCACGACGACTTCGTCGTACGGCTTCCACTCGGTCTTGACGGCTTGAAACGCGGGGGTTCCGGGGTCCACCAGCGGAAAGGCAAAAGGCTCGTACGCATCGTCTCCTATGCCGTTGAAGGCGATGCCGGGCAGCAGTGGACCCCCATCGAGGAAGGCGATCTTGCCGCCAAAGACGGCGGCGTCTTTCTCCCGGTCTTGGTCGTCGGCGAGAATGTCCCGGCTCGCGTCGGCGATTCGACCCATGTCTTCGATGCATGGGGCTAGCGCCGCCGGTTCGGGTGTCTTGCGCCAGCGCCAATAGTGCGTGTACCCGGCGGCCGCATTCGGGGCGCAGAGGGTGGCCAAGAGGAAGACCAGGCTCCCGAGAAGACTGCTGACCGATAGCCGAATGCGCACGGCGAAGGCGTACGGTAGCAGCTGGCGCGATCACCTTCTCGAGCCGGCGGGGACCACCCGCTACACGGGCTGGTACCGCACGCTGCAGCGCACGGGGAAGGTCATCTACACGGGCTTCTACACGACGACGAAGCCACCCCGGCAGGACGGCGCGTGCGTGAACGTCGGGTGCGTGTGGAACGGATTTTCGTAGAATCCCACGCCATGGGCCTCCTCACCTTCGGTCTCAACGTGACTTTGGACGGGTGCATCGATCACACCCAGGGGATCGTGGACGACGAGCTGCACGACTATTGGACGCAGCTCATGG
>Ga0335069_10007057_pt1 | contig 16251 bp, 16 predicted proteins | sample Lox_Sample_11_FD_206714 | JGI IMG/M metagenome (GOLD analysis project Ga0335069, IMG submission 206714) | Soil microbial communities from Loxahatchee National Wildlife Refuge, Florida, United States - Lox_Sample_1.1 | ecosystem: Environmental > Terrestrial > Soil > Wetlands | place: USA...
AGGCGACCGCCTAGCTGTGGCATTGGCCCGCATGGGCCGGGCGTTGGCAGGCCGGGAAAATGGCGGATTGCCCGGAGTCTCAGCCTGAAACTGAATCCTCCCATAACCATTAAATTAACCTTATAGACTGACTTCCAGGCAAAAAAAGGACGCGCCCCTACGGGGCGCGAAGTGTAGGCTTCGTCCGCTTCGCGGCGGCTTTTCTGTGCCATGGTGCTCACTGCGGGCAAGGGGTGGGTGCTCGCCATGCTCCCCATGCTCGCGCCTACGGCGCTGCGCGTGAGTGCGCGTGGCTGCGCTCCCGGCCCTACGGGCCGCCCTTGCCCTTCGCTGCGCTCCATGTCCGCCTGGAAGGCGTCGGGACGAGGGGTGTCCTACGCCGCTACGCGGCTGTTCGCCCCTCGCCCTCCGGGCGGGGTCAAACAAGGAGCGAATGAGTGGGGAGAGGCCCCCGGATAGGACACGGGGGCGGCCTGGCCGGTTGGCTCAGGGGGAAAAGATGGCATTACAGGTAACGCCCCACACGAAAAGCCACGTTTCGGGCTTTTCGTGTGGCAACGGTTTCAAGGTCTCAAGCAGCTGCAAGAGGATTTTTGGAAGGACGTGGAGCAATGGCTGAAAAAATGAACCGTACCGTGACCATCGGCGTCGGCGCCCTACAGGATGCCCGCGCTCGCCTATCGGCAGCTTTTGAAGGAAAAGCTCAGGAGCCGCGCATTACCTTTGCACCCCTTGATCTGATGTGGCGGACTCTGACCCCGCGTCGTCAGGAGCTTTTGCAGGCGATGACAGGTCACGAGGCTATGTCGATCCGGGCGGCGGCGCGCCTGGTGGGCAGGGACGTGAAGGCTGTTCATGGTGACGTGAAAGCCTTGCTTTCCGCTGGCGTTATACAATCATGCGAAGGCGAGGGGGTTGTGTTTCCCTATGACGGTCTGCATGTCGATGTTTGGTTGGATTGATGCCTCCATTTAATCCCATTCGAGCCCGGTTGGTTCTGTTTCACCACCCGCCCGTTTGGTCCGGTTTGTTTAAAAGTTTGCAGCTAATTCCTGCGGAAAATCAAACTAGAAATTAAAAATTAGAAGTTGTAGAACTTTTGCGCGGTGGATAAGTACCGCCGGGCCGAGATCGCCCCATTGCCTGAAATTCAATCAGCCTTCGATAAAAGCAGCGTCCCGCATGAGCGCCAAACGGGTCTTACGACGCTTAAACCACTCAATGAGAAAGTGAGTGGTCAATCCGCCAACCAATGCCGGGCCACAGCCACAAAAGAAAAAAATCAGTGCGTCATCGAGAATCTTGGGCGCATGATCGAAGAACAGCCAGAAAAGCAGCGCAGAAAATCCGCAGAAGATACAGATACCCGATACCGCCAGAAAGATGATAAAGCACGGCACAAGGACCATTAAACCGAGCCCTAACAGATAGCCTGCGAAACTGGCGATTAGAACTCTTACGATCTCCGGCATCTTCATCTTAAAATCTTTCCGATTAGGTGTAGCTGCTCAGGCCGATTACTCGCGGTAGCTGCCGCCAGTTGGACCCGGTTTGGAATACCAGCGGTGCAAGGCAATCTGAATCTGACTGTATACCTCAACCGTGTCTTCGATGGCCGAGCCGGTGGGTTTATTGAGGCTTCTCGCAAGTTGTGCAGAGCGGTGTCGTGGCGCTGAACTTCGCGTAAGCCGCATCTTCCGCCGCTGTGGATTGGGGCTGTGAGGCGGCTTGGCGATGGCGGTTTTGGTAGCCCACGCCAAATGCTGCACCCAATGCGACGAGGCACAACAAGACAGCGATTGAGATTTTGGTACGGCCAGAAAGGAAGGAACTCATTGTCTTTTCTCCTAAAGACGAGGGAAGATAGCCGCCCCGCCGCCCCGGAAGGGGAACGGGACGGCAGGGACCGGCCTTACTCGGCGGCGTGGGCGTGCTGCGGGTTGTCACCGAACCGGCCCGCATAGGCCGCGTCGGTGAGGTAGTTGATGCGCTCCAGCAGGTAGGGGGCCTCGCCTGAGATCATGACGATGGGTTGGGTGGGGCCGAGGCGCAGCACCTCATCCGGCGTCAGCAGGGAGCGGCCTTGCAGGTGCTCGCCCATGCCCGTGGAACCGCCGCCCTTGGCACTGAAGCCGGTCTGGGAGGACTGGCTGCTGGTCTGGTAGCGGATGGTGTATTGCCCGATGCTCTCGCTGATGTGCTTGGCGGTGTCGATGTCGTTGGTGCCGAAATACTGCTGGGTGCAGTTGGCAATGAAGCTCTGCCAGCGCGGATAGACGGCCTTAAGCTGGGACAGGTCTTGCACGAACAGCCAGAACTGCACCCCATAGCCGCGCATAATCGTGATGTTGTCCGCGAGGCTGGCCATGTGGCCCAACTGGCCGAACTCATCGAGGAAGAACGCCACCTTGTGGGCAGGCTTGGCCCGGACCTTGACCATGGCGTCAAGCGCCAGACCGATGAAGCCGCGCACGAAGCCCAGGCAGGCGCGCAGGCGGTCAGGGGGAATGACGAGGTAAACCGTAACCTTCCGGCTCTTCAGATTGCTCAGATCGAAATCGCTGCGGCTGAAGGCCGCAGCCAGCCGGGGGTCATCAAGCCAAGCCGTGTGCCGGACGACCGTTGAGAGGACGGAGCCGCGCTCCTTTTCCGGGCGGTTGAGGAAGGCGGTAGCAGCGCGGGCAACAATTCGCTGGCCGTATTCCGGGTCGGCCATCATCTCTTCCAAGACCTCGTTCAGATCGCTCTCGGAGCTTGTGACGACCCGGCGCAGATAGCTCATGGTGCGCTGTTCTTCCGGCATCCCCGCCACGTAGATGAGCAGGCCGCGCAGGAACTCTTTGGCCGTGTCATTCCAATGCGGGTCAGCCTCAGCCCCGGTGGAGACCACCAGCATGTCAGCCAGGGAGGCGGCGAGGCCGACCACATCCGGGTCATTCGGGTTCAGGGCATCGAGCCAGTTCATGCTGTGCCCGCGCGTGCCGGTGATGCCGAACGGGTCAATCAAGAACACGTCCTGCCCGGCAGACTGGCGAGCGGCGGCGGTGACGGCAAAATTCTCGCCCTTGAAGTCGAGGACGAACGCCGAGCCGGGATAGTCCAGCAGGTTGGGGATGACGGCACCGATGCCTTTACCGGCCCCGGTGGGGGCACAGGTGAGGATATGGCCGCCTTTTCGGAAACGCCCGTCCGTATCGCGGGGGGCATTGCTCATCCAGCCCAGGGCGAAGGCATCAGCCGGAGCGGTAGGGGCGAGATGGTTTGCCGCCATCGCGTCCTTGGCGGTGCCCCAGCGGGCGGAACCGTGGGTGGTATCCTTCGGCCCGGCCGCGCCCAAGGCGTTGAAAAACGAAGACCAGCCGGTTTTAAGCCGCTCCGGCACAAAGCGGTTCGCAGAAAAGCCAAAAACGACAATCAGCGCCACGAAAACAAGGAAAGCCAGCCAGCCGGGCAGCCTCATAAGCTGAAACACCGGAAACACTACCACATCCGCAACCGCCATGGCGGCAAAAGGCACGAAGAACCATACCAGCGCGACTTCCAAGGAAGCCTTGACGGGAAGGTGTTTCTTCATTTTGGCAATGTAAAAGCCGAACGCCGCCAGGATGGCGCAGAAGATCGCGCAGCCTAAAACTTCGCCCGGGATTTGCGCGAAATAGCTGCCGACCGACGAGGAAACAGACTGGCCATTCCCCGCCTCTTCCCCTGGTGTGGTGTCGAGGATGGATTTCAAGATTTTGAACTGCCCTTCCCCGATGTCCTCATGACCGGGACCGGCAGCCGAGACGATGGCAGCCTCAGCGCTGGAGGGGTCAAACTTCAAGGGCGTGCCATCCGTAGAGGTGGCTCCATATTCCGCGAGATGGGCTTCCTGTTCGGCGGCGGTGTGGGCCTTATAGACGGCGGCGTTTATATCAGCGGGGATTTGGTCAACGGTTTCCGCGATGGCCTCATTGAAGCCGTCAGCGAACTCTTCAGCCTGATTGTAAGCATTGTTCCGGTCCGCATTCAGAAGCATAGGCTTGCCAAGGGTGGCGGCGAGGGCGCGGAACTCGTCGCCGATGCTGCCCGGAATGGGCAGTTTCATATTCTGGGCCTGAAGTTGCATCCAAGCCAAATTACCACCGAACGTGTCCCGAAGCGGCGGTTGCGGATGGTAGCTCTTGGTGATGGCATCGGCGGTGGCGGCCAAGCTGTTTAGTGCGTCGATAACGGAGGCTTTGTCCGTTTGGTCTGGCTGGTTCGCGGCATTGGTCAGCAGGTTGCTGGCAATCTGAACGCTGTCTTTGCGCTCCTGCCATGCCGCAACGGCGGCCTTAGCCTCGCAAGTATCGTCCATGCCGCTGATCGTCGCGTTCCAGTTATTCACGCAGCCGGGAACGGTCGAGGAAGGAAGGTCTATGGAAGAGTCGGAATCGGCATGGGCGACCTGCCATCCCGACACAAGGAAAACGGTTAAGATGGCAAGGCGGCGCATGGGTGGCTGCTCCTACAGTTTGAGAAGATCAGAAGCGGGAGATGCCGAGCCGGTTTCTTGAACGGGATCCGGCTTGGCTGGCATCTCGCTCTGGGCGGTATCCGCATTTTGCGGGGCTGGAGCGGTGAAAGCCTCTTCATCGTCTTTGCGGAGGCTCCACCCCTCAAAAGCTTTCAGGTCATTTGGCTTTGAGATGCGCGAGAGAATGACATTTAGGTTTTTCTCCCACTGCTTATCCTTGGTCGCAGCGTCGATGAGCAGGCCGCCCAGGATGATCTTTCGGCGGGTATCCAGCGCTCTGTCCTGCTTTGCCTGTAGCGCTTTTTCAGACTGTAGCTTTGCGAGTAGTTGGTCAGCTTTTTTCTGTAGTTCGGCAATCTTTTCAGATCGACTTTTAACCATGGTCTTGCTCCACTGTAATGAGTCTCTATTTTGCGATAATTTCGGAGTAGTTGCAACCATGAATTACGTAGCAATCACCTGAAAACACTGATGGTTGTGCATTAGACTGGAACCCACCCGACCGACCAAAGGGAGAGAAGGGCGCACTTATGACTTGCTGCGCAAGTCGTGCTCCAGTATAGCGGTAGTGGCATGGCCATCTACCACTGTTCGTTGAAGCCTATTTCACGGGCCTCAGGACGGAGCGCTGTAGGCGCTGCCGCCTACCGTGCGGGCGCTATCATGACCAATGAGCGCGACGGCGTGACGCACGATTTTGCCCGGCGTGGCGGCATCGATCATACCGAGATCGTGGTTCCCAAAAACGCCAAGGCAGAATGGGCGCTTGATCGTTCAGCGTTGTGGAATGCCGCCGAGGCAAGCGAGAAGAGGAAGGATGCCAGAACCGCCCAGGAGGTGGAGATTGCTTTGCCGCATGAGCTTTCGCGGGAGCAGCGGATTGAGCTGACGCGGGCGTTTGCGACGCATCTTACGGAGAAGTACGGGGCGGCGGTGGACATCGCCATTCACGAGCCGCACGAGGGCCGTAGCAGGGGCCAGAACAAGGATATCAGAAACCACCATGCCCACCTTCTGATGACCACGCGGCAAGTTGGCGAGAATGGCTTAGGCGAGAAGATAACGCTCGAATGGAAGAATCAGCGTCTGAAGGATGCGGGCCTGAAAACCGGGCCGCAGCAGGTTGTCGATATTCGCAAGGAGTGGGAGCAGTACGCCAATAAGGCTTTGGAGCGTGCCGGGATAGACGCCAGGATTGACCACAGGTCACATGAAGACCGGGGGCTTGAGATTGAGCCAACCAAGCACGTTGGCGTTCATGCGGTGGCGATAGCGCGCAAGGGCGGCACGCCGGACAGGCAGCGGATTGACGAGGCCGAGGCCAAGCAGAACGCCGAGCGCATCAGCGCTCGCCCGGAAGAGCTTCTGGGCATTGTCGCGGATGAAAAGGACGTGTTCGACCTTCAGGACGTGGCGCGGGCGCTGCACCGCTATGTTGATGACCCGGAGACCTACCGGGCGACCTTGGCCAAGGTGATGGCCAGCCCGGCGCTGATGGAAGTCGAAAACGCGCAGGGCGCGGGCAAGGCCACGCCGCGCTACTCTTTGGCGCATGGGCCGGTGCTGATGAAGGAAGAGGCGGTTGCCACACGCCGGGCCGAGATCATGGCCAAGCCGGAGACCATCCTTGCCGATCTGACCCAGCAAAAAGCGGTCTTCACGAAGAAGGATATTGAGAAGGAGCTTCACCGCTGGATTGATGACCAGCAGGAGTTTCAGGGGGTCATGAGCCGCCTTGAACAGTCGCGGCATCTGGTTGAACTGGCCCCCGCCGAGGTGAACGAAAAGGGCCGGGTTACGAAGCCCGCCGCGTACACGACGAATGAGATGTGGAAGCTTGAGCGGGGCATGGCGGAGAGCGTTGACCGCATGAACCGCCGCCAGTCTCATGGCGTTAGACAGAAGCATATCGACGCCGCCATGAGCCGGTACAGCACGTTGCGGACCGAGCAACGCGAGGCGGTGGAGAAGCTGCTGTCAGGGCGGCAGATCGCGGTGATGGTTGGTGACGCGGGAACTGGCAAATCCTTCTCCATGAAAGTGGCGAAGGAGGCATGGGAGGCCCAGGGTTATCGTGTTGTTGGCGCGGCGCTGGCCGGTAAGGCGGCAGCCGAATTGCAAGAGGGCTCCGGCATCAAGAGCACCACCTTGCATTCGCTGGAACGCAAATGGGAGCGGGCCGAGGCATGGCGCGACAAGGCGGCGCTGATCAACGCTGAAGGCGCTGACCAGAAGGCCGGACGCAAGCAGCGCCTTGAGATGGCACAGAAGGCCGAGAATAACCCGGACCTGCTGCGCAAGGGTGACGTGATCGTGATCGACGAGGCCGGGATGCTGGGAAGCCGCCAGCTTGCCCGCGTCATCGCCAAAATCGAACAGGCCGGGGCCAAGGTGGTGCTGGTGGGAGACCACAAGCAATTCCAGGCCATCGAGGCGGGCGCGCCTTTCCGGGCGATCTTGGAGCGCACGGACCCGGCCAAGCTGACGCAGATTGTACGCCAGAAGGAGGAATGGGCGCGGGAAGCCAGCATGGCGCTGGCGGCAGGGGCCGAAGGCGACCCGGCTTCGGTGCGCAAGGGGCTGGAAGCCTACGAGCAGCGCGGGCATGTGCGGATGCACGATACCCACGAAGCGGCGCGGACGGCGGCGGCCCTCACCTATCTGGCCCAGTTCGATGAGAAGAAATCCTCGATCATCCTGGCGCACACAAACAAGGACGTGCAGGCGATCAACGCGACAGTGCGGGCCGCGCGCCGGGCTGATGGCCAGATTGGCGAGGAAGCCACGTTCAAAGCCACGACTGGCGAACGGCGTTTCGCGGTGGGCGACCGCCTGCTGTTCACGGAGAACAACAAAGACCTTGGCGTGATGAAGGGCCAGCTCGGCACGGTTGAGCAGGCCGAGACCGGCAAGCTGACGGTGAAGATGGACGGCGGCGAGCGGCGCGAGGTGGACCAGTCCGTTTATCGGGACGTTGACTACGGCTACGCCGTCACGATGCACAAATCCCAGGGCGTGACCGTGGACCGTGCGCATGTGCTGGCCAGCGGCGGCATGGACAGCTTCGCGGCCTATGTGTCGATGACCCGGCACCGCGAGGAAGCCACGCTCTACGCCGGGCAGGACAAGTTCAAGGACTTCGAGGCGCTGGCGTCCAAACTCAGCCAAGGCGAGTTCAAGGCAAGCACACTCGACTACGACACGGCGGCACTCGGAGGCTTTGCGAACCGGCGCGGCTTTGACGGGGAAGGGGCTGTGGCCCGCTGGCTGGAGCGCGGGCAGCAGATCCTCGGCGCGCTGGAACAGCGCATGGGCCGGGCCATGGAGGCCGTGCGCGAGCGGTTTGGCCTACCCCCTGCCGAACGGCCAGCCGGGGCGCAGGAAGGCCGCCAGGAGCCCGCACAGAGGCCGCAGGGGCGCGCCGGGGAGCATGGTTACGCCAAGAAGGAAGAGGCGAAGGGCGAGCGGATTTACCTCACGGTGCCGTTTGTCGAGAAAGACCAGGCGAAGGCTTTGGGGGCGCGCTTCGATGGTGAGCGTAAGCAGTGGTACGCCCCGCCTGGCGCTGACCAGGCGGCGCTGAATCGGTGGATGCCGAAAGAGGCGGAGCGCATGAAGGCACCCGCGCCGGCACAGGTTCAGGAAGCCCCGCAGAGGCCGCAGGAGGCCATGGAGGCCGCGGAGCAGGCGCACAAGGCGGAAACGCCCCGCGAGGCGCTGCGCCGCGAGTTGAGCGCGCTGACCGGCCTCGCTCTTGAGCGGGAAGCCCAGCGGATAACCTCGCGTGATGATGCCTGGAGGGCGGTATCCCCGGCCTATGTTACAGCGCAGGAGGCGGCGATTGAGGCCCATGAGGCGCTTGAGAAGAACACCAAGAAGCTTGAGACCGGGCCGGAATATGTGGCCCAGAAGGCGAAAGAACTGAAAGCCATACAGGACGCACGCGGGGCAGTGAGCAGGTTCCTCTATAAGCCCGACCAGCGGGAGCTTTTGGCGAAGAGCCAGTGGGAAGACGCGGCCAAGAGCCTCAAGGACGCCCAGGATGCGCGCCCCGGCTTGGTTGAGGCCGCAGCGGCCACAGCCAAGCAATGGGAGATCGAACGGGATAAGGCGCGACCGGCAGCGGAGAAGAAGCTGGCCGAGGCCCAAGAGCGGGCCGCCGTGGCCAAAGAGCTTTTGGCCGCGCGCCGGGAGCGGGAGATGCGGGAGATGCGGGAGCGGCAGCGCGAGCAGCGGAAAGAGCGCGGCGGCAAGAGCCAGGAACGAGACAATCAACAAGGCAATGAGCGTTAACCAGAGAAGGAGAGCGACATGAGCGTTATCGGAAAATCCATGCTGGGCACGTCCGTGCTGGGCGCGGCAAACGAGGTCGCCGTGGCCAAGCGCCAGCAAAAAGAATGGGAACTCCGGCAGGTTTCGCGCCGGGTGCAGGAGCAGGAGTGCATCGAGGCCGCGTTCAAAAAGCAGGAGGGCGCCCAGCGTGAACGAGACCGGCAGCTTAGGGCCGAGCGGGCGGCAGCTCGGCAAGCCGAGAACGCCAGGATTGCGGCGGAGAAGCAGAAGGACCGCGAGGCCAAGGACAAGGCGCGAGGCACCCTGGCCATTCGCCCCAGGGAGCGCGGCGAACGCGAGCGGTAAGACTGGGGGTAAGTTCGTCTTGCTTCCTTACTTAAAAAGTTGTTGCTTTAAGTTGGCCTTGTGAAAGAACGCAAGGCAGCACTGTTCCGTCTCTATCCCACGCCGGAGCAATACGCTCAGATGGCGCAGATCGCGGGTGCGTGCCGGTTCATCTACAATCTGGCGCTGGAACAGCGCCGCGACTGGTATCGACCAGGCCGACAGTTCAATTCTGTCACGCAATCACGGGAACTCACACAACTCCGAGCAGAGGTGGATTGGCTGAAAGCCGCACCGATCCATCCGCTGCAACAAGCGTTGCGCGACCTGGACCGGGCCTACCAAAACTGGTGGGCTGGGCGAGCGCAGGCGCCAACGCCGCGCAAGAAGGGCTTGAATGACGGATTCCGCTTCCCCGATCCTGTTTCGCTACGGGTTGAACGCACGGGAACTTCGTCCGGACGGATGAAGCTGCCGAAGTTGGGGTGGGTGAAGCTGCGTGGCTGGTGCGCGCTTCCCGGCGATATCTGCAACATTACCGTGTCGCGCCGGGCCGGGCAGTGGTTTGCGGCCGTCCAGTGGGAGCGCGATGTGGCGGAGCCGGAGGCGTCCACGATGCCGGCGGTCGGGATCGACATGGGCGTGGCAATCTTCGCCGCGCTCAGTGAGGGCACCACCATCGCACCAGCGAACCACGGTAAGCGTGCCCTCAAGGCGCTGCGTCGGGCGCAGCGGGCTTTGTCCCGCAAGAAGCGCGGCTCGGCCAATCGCCGCAAGGCGATCCAGCGCGTGGCGCGGATACATAAGCGGGTGGCCGACGCCCGTAAGGACTTCCTCCACAAGCACACCACGATCATTGCCAAGAACCACGGCCTGGTCGTTGTGGAGGCGCTGAAAGTCAAGGCCATGTCGGCCTCGGCCAAAGGAACAGCCGAGAAGCCAGGAAGGAACGTCCGGCAGAAAGCCGGATTGAACCGCTCTATCCTCGACCAAGGTTGGGGCATGTTCCGCACCATGCTTGGCTACAAGCTGGCGGATCGCGGGGGCAGGCTGGTCGAAGTGCCAGCCGCTTATACAAGCCAGACCTGCTCGGCCTGCGGCTTGGCGGACGCCGCGAACCGGCGCGATCAGGCACGGTTCGTCTGCATCGGGTGTGGGCACGAGGCCAACGCGGACATAAATGCCGCATTGAATATTCTACGGCGCGCGGACAGCGCGTTGAAGCCTGTGGAGGGGCACCGCTCTAAGCGGCCCGGTGAAACAGGAACCATCCGAAAAGCCGCTTAAATACAAGCGACTAACGGAAGACTCGCGTCCGAGCGTGAGTGGATGTCAGGATCTGAATTTGTGCATCGTTCAGGCCCATCATCTCGCGTCCGAGCGTGTGTGGATGTCAGCGACGTGAGATAGGCTGACAACTTCGCGGCGGCCTGGTGCAACTCGCGCTACTTGCGCTTCCAAATCAGGATTGCGAGCGGCTATAGCTAGGTTGCTAGCGTGCTTTCGTGTAAAAAATTTAGCGTTAATTCTTGCTTCTTATTTATCGTGCAATCGTTGTGGCTTTATGAGGCAAGAGCACATCAAAGGATGATGGCAAAAGGATATATGTGCAGAACGGGGGGTAGAGCCGGCTGGGAGTACCCCCGCCCGTCGAGCGCGTCGTAAGAAGTGAGGAACTGGTTAATAGGCGCTTCCGCCTTCATTTGCCGACGAGAGAGCCTGATTTTCGATTGAATTGATTGAGGACAGCATTTGCTGTTGCTGCTGCTCGGCAGTGTGGGCCATGTGAGCCATAGAGATAAGAGAGAAAGCCGCCAGAGCGGCACCCATGATGTACTTGAGCACATTAAGTCATTTCAAATGCTGGAACTTTTTGATGCTGGAACCTAACATACATTGCGTGCTTTGTATATTGCTTTTTTGCGTGCTTTTTGCCTATAATTAAAGCCATATAGCTTAATGACTGTGAGGCATCATGAAAACCTTGGTTTTGGCAAGTCAGAAAGGGGGCGCGGGTAAAACCACCCTGGCTGCGCATCTCGCCATCGAAGCGGAACGGGTAGGGGCAGGTCCGGCGGTTTTGATTGACACCGACCCGCAAGGTTCGCTTGCGGCGTGGTGGAACTCCCGCCAAGCCGAGACGCCAGCCCTGGCGGGGGCGAAGCTGGCCGACCTTCCGGCCAAACTAGAGGCGTTGGCGGCGGCTGGGTACAAGCTGGCCGTGATCGACACACCCCCGGCCATCACCGCTGCAATCCGTGATGTGGTGAAACTAGCCGACCTTGTGTTGATTCCGACACGGCCAAGCCCGCACGATCTACGCGCCGTGGGCAGCACCGTGGACATTGCCCAGGAGACAGGGCGCCCATTTGCCTTCGCCGTCACTCAGGCCAAGCCAACGGCCCGGCTCACCGTGCAGGCCGTGGCGGCACTGTCCGCACATGGGGCGGTTGCCCCGGCCATCGTGCATGACCGCGTGGACTATGCCGCGAGCATGGTTGACGGGCGCAGCGTGCAGGAGGTTGACGCCAAGAGCAGGAGCGCCCAGGAAATTGCGGGATTGTTTGCTTTCGTGCAAGAACGTATGAACGCAAAGACGAAAGATAGAAAGAAGGAAATCGTTTAGTATGACTGCAAAGAAACCCGTTGATCTGACAGGCTTGGTTGCGACGAAGGGCCGCGCCGCGCCGGTTGCCGAGATGCCGCCCCGTTCGGCCAAGCCTGCCGCAGATGACGACGAGGCCAACAACGTGCCGCTGAATTTCCGAATTACGGCGGATCTTCGCCGGCGCTTCCGTATGTTTGCGGCCGCTCATGACCTGAAACTGAATGAGCTGCTACGCCTCGCCTTCGACGAGTACGAGCGGCGCCACAGTGGAGGGGCACACTAGGCTCCTGAGAGGGAGCGAAACAAGCAGACTGATATGCTCGGTATATGAACTCTGAAGAGAGCGCATAATCTGGCTATACCAAGCGCCACTCACCATGGGCGGGGATCTCGCTGACATGACGAGTTGCATTATAGCCGAGACCAAGCGTTGTAGTGCGTCGGTGCAGAAGTGGACGGTTGTTGTGGTCGCTGTGGCGACGGCAATTCAGGTAACGGCGATATATTACTTATGTCGAGTGCTTGGCCATCTCTAAGCGCTCGATATTTTTTGTGCTTTCGTGCTTTGTTTTTTTTGTGTTATAGTTATATTTTTTAGGAGACGGACGGCTGTCACCAACCGCCCGCCCCCCGAAAGTGGAAGTTACCGGCGGATCAGTTCGACCCTGATCCGCCACTTCCAATAACTCTACTCCAAGAGCCATTCTCCGTGGTTTTTTAATTCGGTGTGCATCGCATCCGGGGCGAGGTCGAGTTCACCAGGCCACGTCACCACCCCGTAATCGACAAACACCTCTGCAAACCGCTGCGGGTCAGCTAAGACGGCGAATACCCCCGCATCAGGAGACCGCACCCGTGCGCTCATGTCCACGGTCCCAGTCGTGCCGTCAAAGAAGCGCACGGCCAGTCGGTGTCCAGGCAAGGGAATCACGTCGCGTGCTTCGTACAGGCGTCCACCGTTTGGGCGGGCTGGTTCGCTTGAGCAGGGCGGATCGAATTCGATGTCTTCGACACCGGGCGTGGCCAATGCGTCGGCGATCCTGCGAGGCTGGGCGGGCGAAGGCCAAAATCCTTCATCCATGATCTGTTCAAAGGACCAGGGGCAAATGGTGGGGAAGGTGGCGTTAGGCAAGCCAGTTTCAGCAAGCGTCGTCGTCTGCGCGCTATCGTAAAGGAGCGACATGTCATTCTGTAGGACAGTCATGAGGCTGGGGCTGTCTTTTAGACGACAGGCTACTTTGTGGCGCTGCCGTTCGATAGGGATCTGGGCATGTGGACATTGGAAGCCGGGAAATGCCAACCACTTCAGCATGAGGCCGAGTAGATCGCTCACCAATTTGCCTAACTCGCGCCGCTCGGTTTTCGCGTAGCTCTCAATTTCCTCGGCTACGTTATTGAGATCGATTTCGGTAAGCCGACCTGCCCGGATTAATTGCGCCTGTTCCAGCGCCCAGGCGTAAAAATCGCGGTTATAGATGGGCAAGTCGCTCATGGCCTGAATATAGGCCGTAATCCTTGCCTCTCCCACATGAAATTGAGAAACGCAGTGGGGGGTTATTGGTCTTATTGCGTGCTTTTTTGCTTCATGCCTTTATTGCTTGCGTGCTTTTTTGTTTTTCTGATGGTTTTTCGGTTTTTGCCGTCATCATTGCTCTTTAAGGAGGCTGTCATGGCGTCGGTAAGGGCACTCCCGTTACTCCGCATCAAGCCGGTCATCGTCACGCAGATTGCCAACCGTTCCGATCCTATTCAGCAATGCCTTCGCCCGCTGTGGCGTTGTACGAGAATCCCTCGCGGCCAACGCGGGGGCAAGGTCGGTGTTTTCCTCAATGCGCAGCATCCGAATGTCGCGCACGCTTGAGGCGAACCAATGAAAGTTGGTGGTAAGCTCCTGAGTTGCGAGAACACAAATCACGGCATCAACCCCAGAATTACCAAAATACACACTGCCATGCTGCCATTCGAATCCAAAATCTGCCAGCACCTTACGAATGTCGGCACAGGCATTGGTGTACGAATCCTTGTGGGGGTAGGTCTCGCGCAAGGTATCGATGTCGAGGTCAAAAGTGATAGCGTACATCGTGAAAGGCTTTCTGGCCGGTTTGTTCGTCTCCGGGCGGGTTTAGCGGTCTTGAGCGCCATGCCAGACGCGGAGGATGCTCACTTCGTCCGCCTGGTCATTCACTTCATAAACGATGAGGTAGGGCCACACAGCCACCAGTTCACGGGTGCCAGAGGCTAGGCCAAGCCGCCCCCGGCGAGGGAAAAGCGCCAAGCTATCACCGGCGAGCAGAAGCTCACGCGCTATCTTGGAAGCCGCGCGCGGGTTTTCCTCGGATATGTGCCGGGCGATGAGTTCAATGTCAGCGAGCGCCGCCGCCAACCAGCGGACGGCAATCACGGCTCACGAAGCGCAGGGGTTGAGGCTGAGAAATTGCCGTTGGCTAGTTCCAGCAGCCAAGCCCGCATTTCCTCATGCGGGACGTAACGCCGATCTGCCCGCGCCTTGGCAACGGCAGCTTCGAGAAGCGTGCGTTCGGCTTCAAGCTCGGGGTCATGGGGTTGTAGGGCGTGGCTCATGCCATCTTGTAGCACAGGTTAGACCGAAAATCATGATTTTTGGAGTGCTAGCGGAAGTTTGAGTTTTCATGCACTTATTAAAACCGAAAATCATGGTCACAAAGCCCCGTCGCACAGAGTCCAAACGATATGGTTATGCCCGCGTTTCTACGACCGGGCAGACGCTTGATGCGCAGCTTGAGCAGTTGGCGGTGGCAGGCTGTTCCAAAATCTATGAAGAGCAGGCCAGCGGGCGGAAGATAAGTCGCAAGGAGCTTATGCGACTTCTAGACCAACTGAAGCCAAGTGACGAATTGATGGTGACGCGCATTGACCGTCTGGCGCGATCCACGCTCGATCTGTTTGCCATCATTAAGCGCGTCGAGGACGCGGGAGCGAGATTCCGCAGTTTGGCCGAGCCGTGGGCCGATACCAGCACCAGCGGCGGACGGCTTATGCTGGCTATTCTTGGCGGCTTGGCCGATGTGGAGCGAGATATGATCGTGAACCGCACTCAGGAAGGCCGCAAGGCCGCGAAGGCGCGGGGGGCGGTATTTGGCCGCCCGCACAGCCTCACTGATCTACAGAAAGGCGAGGCGCGGGCGCGGTACGCGGCCGGTGAGATCATCTCGGACTTGGCCCGGAGCTACAATGTGGGGGAGGGCACTATAGCCCGCATCTGCCGGGGAGTGCAGCGAAAGGCCGGGCGCGTCCGTCGTACACGGGCGGAGATCGAGGCTGAACGGGCTGAAAGCGCGACAGAAAAGTAAAAAATATATTTTTGGCTTTATGTGCGGTGGCTATAGATGGCTACACATAAAATACATTATCACAACACCGAACTATATATAACTATACGAACTACATAAGCCACAACATAGGTCCATAGGTAGCTACAAAACGCTGCCAGCGAGATACTGATAAAGCCATAATTGACGCAGCCTGCGAGATTGTAGCAGGGTGGCCGTGCCGATTGTGCGAGTCCTGCTTGTACAATCGGATTCGGTCAAACCTTTTGGAGATTAAGGGCCAGAAATAGCAAAACCCGCCGGGAGGGCGGGCCTTGATATCGGGGAGACCCCGGAAAACTGGTGTGTGGTAGCCCTGTTTTCCCCGATCTCCCCGCCTTTTGCAAGCGAAAAAACTTGCCACGGGGGCGCTTGCGCCAAATTCAGGCCAGCCCGGTGGGCCGCTACGCGGCTCGAAGGGGCATAAATGTTAGGTTTATCAAAGAGTTTTACGGCCATCCGCACAGAGGTTCATCCGGTGTGGCGTGACAGCGTGCGGGCCGCGGTCAAATTCACGCCAATGCCGAAGAAGGCCGCGGTGCGGCTGTATCACCGGGCGCGTGAATGGGAGCGCTCCACCCGGCAACCAGGCCGCCACGGCGGGGTCATCGGCCAAATCGGGCTGAGGGTGCTGGAGAGCTTACTGTTCGATTTCCTGAACCACCAAACCGGCCAGCTTGACCCGTCCTATGAAGGCATAGCCAAAAAGGCCAGGTGCAGCCGGGCGAGCGTGTGGCGGGCGCTGGGCCGGTTGCGGGCGCTGGGCATCTTGGACTGGGTGCGGCGCTGCATCGGGCAGATGCGCGGCGGCCGGTATGTGCTGGAGCAGGAGCGCAACGCCTACGGGGTGCAGGCCGAAACGCTATGGAAGGGCTACCGCGCCGCGCCCTCGATGCCGGCTAGCCCGGAGTCGGGCACCTGGGGCGATCATCCCTCGCTACCCTCTGCGCTCAGCCAAGCGGCGCAGGACCAGCGCCAGGGGTTTTCCCGTGGTGCTGTGCTGACGGCGCTGGAGGCCGATCCAGGCGACCGCCTAGCTGTGGCATTGGCCCGCATGGGCCGGGCGTTGGCAGGCCGGGAAAATGGCGGATTGCCCGGAGTCTCAGCCTGAAACTGAATCCTCCCATAACCATTAAATTAACCTTATAGCCTGCCTTCCAGGCAAAAAAAGGACGCGCCCC
>Ga0335069_10007058_pt1 | contig 16251 bp, 33 predicted proteins | sample Lox_Sample_11_FD_206714 | JGI IMG/M metagenome (GOLD analysis project Ga0335069, IMG submission 206714) | Soil microbial communities from Loxahatchee National Wildlife Refuge, Florida, United States - Lox_Sample_1.1 | ecosystem: Environmental > Terrestrial > Soil > Wetlands | place: USA...
CCAGTCAGGTGCGTCTGCCCATGCTGGCTGGGAATCGTCGCCGTTGACGATGCAGATTACGCGATTGGCTTCGTGGCAGATATGGGCCATGTTGATGAGGTCGGCACCGGAAGGTGTCCACTGCTGGATGGCCTTCTCACAGGCACCTCCAACCAGCCCTATTTGTTGTGCTTGCGGTGCCGCTGCTTCGTTGACTTGGTATGCTGTGTCGCTCATTGTTGTTCTCCTTCAATCGTTGATCGGATTCTAACCCTGTTTGTACTCAGTTCAAACTTACTTATCCATGTGAGGTTGCGGCCACTTTACCCTACCTTCTCGGTCAGCTACTACAGGCCAAGTCGGTTGTCCATCTATATAGACACAGGAAGTCCAGATGACACAAGAAGTCTTGCGCTCAAGCAGAACGGCCACACCACGCAGGTCACATTTATCGTTGGTACAACAGTAGAGAATGAAATCACTGTGTGCTGGTAGTTGATTACGCGTGTTCACGCCACACGCCGCGCACAAGCAGGGAACGAACACTTGTGCTCCCGGCCATACAGACGATAATGAGCATCCATTTGACATACTTTTTACCTTTCAAACTAGCTTCCACTCTTCCTCGGGAAGCCTAGCACGTTGCCGGGGCCAGTCGCGCCACCAGCGGGAGTCCCACCAGTGCCCAGCTTGCTCCCGTTCTTCTGCTGTGACTGGCCTGCGCTCGCCCGGTAATCGTGCAATCTGTGGAGGAGCGTCGAGCAGTCCTCGCGCGGATCGTCGAGCATACAGGCGCGCACGGCGGCGAGCTTGATGCCTCCCGTAAGCATCATAGCGAGGTGATTCCAGTGCCATTCTTGCCTGGTGCGCTGCCAGGAACTGACTTCCGTGAGGGGTATGGTTCCAGATCGCACGAGGTCGGTCAGGTGGAGAGACAGTACTGGCTGCCACTCCAGCCAGCGCCGGCAGATAGTCTCGGCCAAGTAGTTTCTGCGGGCGCCCGCCGGCAAGAGTGTAGGCGTCAGGCAGGAGTGCGGACGAGTGGCGGCGAGCGGCGGCGGAGTGAGCTTGCGCGGGTACTGCTTGGTGACGAGGGTGGCTGGCAGCTTGCTCGCGGCGGAGCTGGAGATGCTGGGCGGCGAGTTCTGGGAGCGTGGGGAGCCGGGCACGGAAATCTTGCCCGCGGCGGGAGTAGCGCTGGGTGCCGAACTGAGCGCCGAGCTGAGTACTCCCGCCTGCTTCCGCTGCGACTTCTTCACCATGTAGGCGAACCGGGCGTGTGCGGCGAGATCCCGTTGGCGCTGGGTGACTTGTGGGTTCAGGTGCTGGTTCGCTATCCGGTCGCGCCTGTTGCCGCCACCAGTCACTGAGGGCATGGATTCGACGGTAGGCGCGGAGCTGGTCGGCGTACTCGTGCTCCCACGCTTGCAGGATGGTGAGGGCGCGGAGGGACGGGTGCGGGCCGGGGTGGAACAGGGTGCGGGTCGAGAGGCCGGTGCGGAACGCGAGGGCGCCCTTTGAGAGTCGGCGCGGGAGGGATTCTTCCTCGGCGAGGATGGTCCGGAGCGCTTCGGTGAGGCCGCGGATGGAGATCGCATCATTGACCATCTCCGGCTTCCAAGTAGGACAGCACGTGTTCAGTGAAAGTAGAAGGCACAGCTACAGACTGAGAGCGGTGCTGAAGGTACTGTTCGGCGATGTAACGCGAGTAGGCGGGAGGGATGGCTTCAGACAGTTCTCCACGAGTCATCCAGTCTATTTGCATAGCCTTTCTGCCATCAGCTAAGTGATTCTTGCGCCCTGCTGCGTGTCCGTGCCTGCGCGAGCGAACTTCGTGACCGAATATCACGAACCAGTCGCCGGGATGTCCAGATACACACTCCATAGGTGTAACTGGAAAGTTAGTCTCAAATAGTCGATGCCGCTTAACGTTTAAACCAAAGGATAAACCACATAAAGTAACTGGATTGATTAATGGAGCACCAGGAGTGTTTTCTATACAGTAGGGTAGACCGAACCAGTGCAAAGCTTGTCGTACAGGCTCTATCAGTTTCGGCTTGTCATTGGCTAAGTGACGAGTTGCAGAACTGTACTTTTGGCACGGCGGAGAGGCCCAGATGAAGTCAGGATCGAAATCATCTCCGAGAAAGTTGCTGCCGCGGCTCAAGTTAGCTAGCACTGCCAGTGCATCGGCTTGCACGAACCGGAACGGATAGCGAGGCTGTGGATTGATATCCGCCCCTAGCACCTCGAAGCCTGCTTGGTACAGGCCCATAGACGCGCCGCCAGCACCACAGAACAAGTCGAGAGCTTGTAGTCCGTTTGGCTTGCGTTCGGGCAGGATCACTTTCCGCCTCCGCGAGCCAGCACGTTCTCCGGTGCCAGTTCATCCTCAGCGAGTGGCCGGGCGAGTTGTGGTCGGCGCAGTCCGGGCGGTGCGGGGATCGCCTCGCCGACGCCGATCGGCAGGGTGGGGGTGAAGCTGGCCGGGATGCTACTGGCTGCTGCTGCCGCACTCTTGCTCGCGGCTTTAACTGCGGCCATCGCCGCGCGGGGAGTCTTCGGCGCGCGCTGGCGGGGCTCTGACCAGTATGCCGAATGACAGGCCGAGCACGACTTTGGCTTTACAGGAATCCCACGCTCGTCGAACTTTCCAGGGTACCACTCGTGCCCGCAGCGGGTGCATGGACCCCAGCGGAAGACGCGGCCCTTTTCAGGGTAGGGAGCGCGCGGGGCGGGAGTGGTGACGGGCGGCACAGGCGGCTTCTTATCTGTCTGCTTACTAACTTTATCGGTACTCACTTGATGATCCCCTTCCGCATCGCTATCGCCACGCCGTGCGCGCGGTTGTCGGCGCCCAGGTAGTCGAGGATCCGCTTCACCCGGTTCTTGCTGCTGTTATATTTCATGTGAAGCAAGTCGGCCAGCACGTGCCCGTCGTTGCCGTCTGCGATCGCCTGCAGGGTGCGGATGTCTTCCTCGTTCAGCGCGCGCTTGGGGCTCACCAGCGGCCTCCTGAGTTGCGATGGCTACGAGTACCCCTCGGGCGCTCGCGTTCCGACCACACAACAGCTACCAGCAGTACCAAGATGATGATAGCGAGCATGGCACCGTCCGGCTGTCGGTCGAGCCACGCGAATAGGTAGTCGAGCAGGCGCGTCACGGTGCTCACGGCAGCTTCCTCACGCCGGGCGCATCGGGTGGGACCGCGACAGTGCTGGAGGTAAAGACCGTGGGGATGGCGGCAGTAGTGCTGCTGGTGCTGGGACGCTTGCTGTGGTCGCTGACGTTCAGCCTGGCTTTGATGTCAGCGGCGGACAGTTCCGGTTCGTGCAGGACAGTCTGCGTAACGCGGAACACGGCGCGGCAGGTGGTGCAGGCGACCTGCTGCGAGTATTGGTTGGGCTGCAGCATCGGGACGACTAGCGGGTGGCGGCAGAAGAGGCAGTACATAGCTCAGTTCCACCACTGGCCAGGTAGGAAGCCGAGTTCGCAGCCACGCGAGCAGTATCCAGTTTCAGGATTGACGAAGCATGACTTGCCGCAGCGGCGGCAGGTGTCGTGCTCAGGCGGCAAGTAGACTACCGCCTCGTCATAGCAGGACTCACAATAGGTATTACTATCTTCAAGTATGTCCTCGCCACACTCATTGCAGGTAGATATTACTTCTGGTCCTTCCATGGTCCGGTTCTCCTCTGTCGCAAGTGTTCAGGTGACTTACCTTACTTAGTATTGTGCTGCTGCTGCTGCCAGTACTCGTTTGACCCCGAGCATACTTGATATCGCTGTGCCTGCTGCTGCGGTCGGTGGGAATCCTGGTACCGTTCCTGCTCCCACCTGTACCGTGGCTGGGCACCACGCTGCCAACCTTAACACCCGGCTTACGCTGTGTCAATAGCTATTCGGCTACTCTGGGCTGAGTTGCTAGGAGGAGCGGTGGAAAAGGGAGGATTCCTGTGGAAAACTGCCTGTGCCCTGTTCCCGGTGCGGTAGGCGCTGGGAGCGCTGGTAGAGGTGGTGCTGGTGGCACTGGTGGAGATGCCTCAATTTGAAAAAAAAAGTGAGTGGGTGCAGGTAAAAAAAAACTGACGGTACCTCAGCGAGACATGTCTCCGTCATTTCCCAGCCGCCTATCCGGACAACTAGAGCCTCGCGGACGGTCGCTGACATGACTAGCGCTAGGTGTCGGCGCGGAGGTGCTGGCAGGGATGCTGCAGTGGAAGGGGGGGGGGGGGAGAGTGCCGGCGCTGGGCCTTACTGTGCGGCCCGACTGTGCTGGGACAGCTGGCGGGACTGGCGGGAGGGATGGGACTGGCGGACTACGCGACACGAGTAGCGATACGGGTAGCCGTAGCAGCCAAGCAGGCGCTCTGTGTCAGCACGCACACACTCAACACTATGGGACATCATATTGGTTGACAATTTATGTCACTTCTGGGTAGGTAGATTGACACTATTTGTCAGTCACGCCGCTTGGAATGACACAATTTGTCACTCACAGCCCAGTTTATGACATTTTTTGTCACTGTTGACATAATTTGTCACTTTGTCTCACTGTGAGATTTCCACAGTTTCCACAGTTTGCGCAAGAGTTTTATCACGTTTTTTGTATTGACAACGCGGATGGGTGAGCGTAACGTCTAAGCATACCGATTAGGAGCGGTACTTGGATGATATATAGCGATTCACAGAAACGGGATTTTAAGCGCTACTTCGGCACCGAATTGCGCAGTTACTGGCACCCATTGCTGGGATTCGACATTGTGCGATTCGATGATGAAGTGGTCAAGTCTGGGAATATGAGTGTGAGAGATGCGGTACAGCAGAGTTACGGGATGGATGCGGTCGCACTCATCCATAAATTGTTGGGGATTCGATAGCATCGCAGCATCACAGGTAACATCGGAGAATCAGAGGTGAGCAACATGGCTACTGTGATAGTGATCGTCCAAGGGAATCAGAATGAGGGTTATAGCTGGGATTGTCCGCACTGCGATGAGTTGAACATTGTGGATGCGGATGAGATGGCCCAGATTAGGGAACGTGAGAATGTGGTCACGTGCGAACGGTGCAATCACGAATTTTTGTTTTGCTAATTTTCAGTACGCTGATTAGGAGCAGCTACACTATGACTAGCCACAGAATAGCTGAGGGTAGCGGGATTAATTCAGGCCGTGGATGCCATGTCATCCCGTGGAATCATCCCAAGGCACAATCGCTGAAGAGTCAGTACCCATTTATCGGCGGACGTACTCCGCAAGGGATGGGATGGGTAGCTGTGTTGTTTTTGGATGGCACGGTAGACACGTTTCCCAAGAATAGGGTTATTGAGAAGTAGGATGCTGCATGTTTGGAATGTGACGCTGTTTTCTTCATGGATATGTATTCGCCAGTGAATGAACCGTTTGTGCATACGAGGCCGTGTTGGCAACGGTGAGCGTTAACCAGTAACGGGAACGAAAATCACGATTAGGAGCGTGATCACCATGACAAACTATGTAGGAATTGACTATAGCCTAGGACAGTCGAACGTTGACAAGGCAACGGGTATTCATTACGGGGTGATCTCTCAGCACAGCATCCCCTATGAGTATCAAGAGGATTTCGAGCAGTACTATGGTGAACCAACCTGCCCCAAATGTGGCAATGTGGCCGTCGATTACGAGGAACCCAAGCACGAAGAGTACGAAGCATACACTGAACACTCCTGCGCTGATTATGCGTGCGAAACGTGCAAGCACTATCTTGACTCTCAGTATGTGTTCAGCGAAGAGTCGCTGGGATTCAGCTATGAGCGCGATGGCTACCAGCTGACTAACTGCCTTGACTCGGATATCTTCGTCCTCAAATCGCCGTTTTACACGTTCGCACAGTATTGCTCACCTTGCGTACCGGGGGCAGGAAATCTTGATACTCCGGTAGAGAACGGAGTTAAGACGTATTGTTTGGGTCATGATTGGTTCGAGAACGGGAAAGCACCGTACCCAGTGTATTCGGTGGCGGACGATTCGGAGGTGCGCCGTGCATAAGATCATCATCCATGTAACGCAAGCAGAAGGATACGACAGATCAGTAAGCACGAATGCATCTAACTTGGACGCGCTGGAACGTGCGATGCAGCTCAGCTATGAGTACACGGAGATACTGGGCGAATGCACGTATGATCATTATCAATGCTGGGGTATGCGCAAGGGGATGCAGACTGCCTGACGATGGCGTGATGCGCCGAAACCGTCACCTATAGCGAACCTGCTGGGGTGGCGGTCGCAGTCAAGAGTGAATAGGAGCACTCGGAGCATGATTACCACAATACCGTTTAGCGGATTCTATGAATCATCCCACTCGTATGAATTAGACAGAGCACTGGAAGATATGGTTTCTGATTCCAGCGGCTGCCATCCGGTTTCAGACAGACTAGCAGAGGAGATATGGGACGGACTCGATTGGTCCGTTGCGATGCATGAGTACGCGCGGGAGTACGCGGAGTACTTCGCTATTTGGTTAGGTGGCGAGTATGGAATCAAGCTGAAGTACGAATCCATGTCTTCACCGCGTGAGTATAACTTCACTACCGATCGGATCTTCTGTGAGATTTCCCAGCGAGACGTTCGTAAGCTTCTAAAGGCTGTGAAACGGGAGAACTTGGTAGCGGCCGCCAAACAACGGTTCACGTCTTACGATGGATTCCTTAGTTTCTATTCGGCGGACGTGGATTCTTGGGGTAACGTTGTCAACTGGGACCATAACCAAATTGGAACGCTGATAGTTGCAGCTGTGGCACAGCTGGAAGATGAGGAGTGGGAGTACCGCATTCTGGAGAACATGTCTGGGAATGGTGAAGCAAGTGACGCGGTATATGCCGCGCTGAACGATAAGGGCAAGCGAATCAGCAAGATTGCCTATTACCTGAGACAGCGTGAGAAACGGCAATACCGTACGGCAAGCTAACGATTCAAAAAGCAGCAGTAGAGCGGATAGGAGCCGCTGAATTATGGCAAAACATAAGATGACAGCAACGGAACGGTTCTTCTGGAAACACGGGGGATTCAGTTATGGACCGAATGAGACGAAGGCACAGGGGAAGCGGAGATGTGCTGAGGAGATGGCACAGGCGGAAGCGTACGCGCAAGATTGTGACTGGCGTTACGTGGAAGGCTGATGTTAACCCTAAGTACATTCACTTGGAAAACGGCGAGTGTACTTGTGGTTTGGTCGCCGGATGTACCCGAGAGCATGACGGCCAAGTTTGGTCGAAGTAGGACGCCTGGCCCGAGCGATATCGGGCCTTTTGGAGTCGGAAGTACATTTCAGATTAGGAGCTGAACGTGAACTATACGAAGTATATCAACGGATTATGGCAGGAGTTCAGGCAGGCGATTAACGCTGCTTACAAGGCGAATGCTGGCAAAAGTGGAGAGGCATCGTGGAATACCAATGCTCTAAGGGATTATGCGACTGAAGGTTGGCATGATGATTTGAGCAAGCTGCTTAAGGCTGAGACAGCGAACGAACGCCAGCACAGAAACGGGATGCCACAGACTGTACGTCCCGCTATCTCATCGGAAACAGCGAGCAAACTGTTACTCATGCGTAATGCGGCCGATGGTGCGGATCGTACGGAGATGGTTCCTGCCAGTCACTTCCTTGTGTATCGGAAAACAGCCATCGAAGCTGAAGTAATCGGCTGGATTGCACGCGAGCACCTGACGGCTGCTTGGCGTGCTGCTGTGCGCACGATGGACTATGCCGAGTTGGTAGCGCGGAGGGTAGCGTGATGAACGACATCAAACTAAGCGTAACGATCATGATCTCAACCACGGCGGAATTGTCGCCAGAGTTGCTGCGCTTTGAACTGCCGGAGGCGATTCGCAAGGCGCTGAACATGCCGGATGTGGTCGGCAAGTTCAATCATAGCAACGGCGCGACGATGATTCGCGGATACCAGATTCATTCCGCAACTGAAGATAGGGGGCTGTGATGGCGTCTCTAACCTTCGATTTCCCACAATCCTGCCGCACGGTACTCCTAGCCGTGCTAGCAGGCGCCCTGTGCAGCTCTGTGACGGTCCCCGAGGCTGTCGCAGAGCTGCCGGACGCGCCCAGCGTCAGCCTGAGCGCAAGACAAGGCATTCCACGCGATACTCGCCCTGTGCTGCGGTACTGGTCGCCGGATGCCAAGCGCGCGCTGACGTTCAGCCTAGCGGCACGGGCGACTGACGCGGCGCTGACCTGTCGCAACCTGACAGCTGGCGGGGGGGAACGCTGGCTGCCGGTGCATTCCTGTGCCGGCACGGCCGTCTGGATCATGGGTGGTCAAGCGAGTCAGTCGCTGGTCGCCTGGTACCTGTGGCGCGCTGGACATCGTCGGCTGGCAAGGGTGGTCAGCTGGGCAGGTGCGGCGCCGAACGTGGCAGGGGTGGCGTACACGCTGGCGCACGGCAAGAGTACGCGGGTGCCGCGGGTGGGTGATACATTCAGCACACCGATCGCGGGGCAGCCGTGCGTGACCGTGGTGACCGGGACAGGATTACAAACGAGGTGCAAGTGAGGGAGGGAATATGCAAATCGGAGTAGGTTTCTTTGTCGGCGCTGGGATTCCATCCGGCGAACGCGTCAACACGTTTATTGAATGCGGCTGCTGTGGCTGCTTCCATCGTACTGATTTCGCTGGTGATTGTCGTGAGGACAGCGAACGGTTTGACGAGATACTGGAGGGTGGAGAAGAGGTGTTCAAGGACGAGTAAGGGAGCGTTATGGGTACCGTCGGACGGCTCTCGGTTGGCATCGGGGGATTGCCGGTCGGGAGAGGTGGGGACGGTATCCGCCAGACGTACCGAGCGGTACGAATCGGTACGAGACGCGAAACAGAACATTCTAAAGGAGATAACATGGCTAAGCTGGATTGCCTAAATTTTTGGGACTCAAGCCCTAATCGCGGCAAAACATGCGCCGACTTGAAGCTACCCCGTGAAGATTACTGCTCACGTTGCCGTGAATTTTGTGGAACTTGTGGCGCGGAAATCAGGCCGATTGTCGATCCTTGGGGATGCGACGAATACCGTGGAATTAAATACGGCTATTACCACGTGATCGCAACCGAAAATAACGACGGCAAATATGTGATTGACTGTCCTCAATGGGATGAGAATGTACAAGACGCGCGGGAGGGACGATGACAAGTGTAGAACACGGGATGAACGTCGTGATGACGATGATCGGATACGTCGTGACGATCCGTTGGCTGTGGAAGATCCTCAAGCAGAGATGGAATGCATAAATGCATAACCTTTAAGCTAGTCAACGCGCTTCATGAGGCCGACGAAGCCCTTCGCGCTGCCTGGGAGGAACTGTGATCGGTCCCCTCATCCGCGAGTGTGCATGGTGCGGCATCTTCCTCGGCCTCCGCTGCCCTGTCTGCGCCGGGGAGTCGCTGCTGCATCGCACGGGAGCGCTGTTCACCTGTCGCACGTGCCTGACTGAGCTGAGCCTGGTGCTGGGCGAGAAGTCGCATGGTGCGTACGTGGCGTGCGTGGGGAGGCTGCGGGAGGAGGAATCAGAACCCAGAAAATAGCAAAAAGGTAATTATTGCTTGGTTGGGGTACCCCATTAGACTGGTAGAAATTGTGGCACTAAGTCACTTAACTGTATGATTACAGACTAGTTACACAAAGTGCACAGTTAGTGCAAACTGGTGCCAAGTAAGGTGCTGACACTTAAAGTTAGTGCCAAGTGCTAGTTAGTGCCAGGCACTCTGCACTTTGGTAAACTCTCTATATACTATAACTTAGAGTGTGTAGTGCCAAGATTTTACCCCTCTATTGGGGGTCTTACTATTTAGTTACTAGGGAAAGGTGCTGGTAGGTTACTACTTTTAAAACTTTCAGCAGTGCTGACACGAGATGCCTAGCACGACTTACAGACTTTATACACCCCACGCGACGCCCGCACAAGCAAATTATTCTCTATTTGGTCCTCGCACCAGCGGAAGCAGCTGCGCCGGCTGAGTCCGTTGGACATGCCCACGGAGAGGATAGTCTCGGTCAGCAGCTCGGTGCCACTGGCTTGCACGCGGAGCCACTCGTCCATCACGTAGTCTCCCATGCCATCAGCCATGTTCTGCAGGCGACCGTCACTGGTGAATTTCAGCTCGTAGGTTTCCGGGGAACTGTTGGGGGTGATGATCAGCAGGGAACGGGAAGGATCGGCAGGGTTGCTGGCACTCTTTGGTTCGAGCAGCATCATGGTGGCTGTGCAGTCCGACCATGCGACCGAGCCGGAGAAGCGCTCGCGGGGAGCCTGGTAGCCCTCGCCTTGTTTAGTCTTCGCGTACTTACCGATGCCGAGGATGGATATTTTGTGGTGCTGGGCGGCTGCGGTCAGCTGGCGCAGCACGGTAGACACGAAGCCGTAGTCATTCTGGTTGGTGCCGCGGAGCACGAACGCGAGGATTGGATCAATCACCAGCAACTTTGTGAGGGGCGCACGTTGCAGACAGCGGTCTACGAAATCCTGCGGCGAGTCGAGCGGTAGAGAGTCGTCGATCACAGACAGGATCGGGATCTCAGCCGGCGCGGGGAGCCGAAGTCTGGTCAGCAGCGCCCGCGTGGCGTCGTTCGGTCGGGTTGTCGCGGCGTAGCAGACTCCGAACGGCGCCGAGTACGAGTTGTATCCGTAGATCGGCTTGTGCGCTACAAGGTCAGCGAGTATCTGGAAGATCAGGGTAGTCTTGCCGGACCCGCCAGGCCCGCCGAGCAGTGATACCTGCTGCGGTGGGAACAGTGAACTGAGATGTAAGGATTGCTGTGATTCTTCTACTTTCGGCGTGGGTTCCTCAGCCATGGATAGTCGTCCTCTGACACGCAAATCGCGCTCTGTTTCTCGCCTTGAGACAGGAAAAGCATGGGCAGGGGGTCTGCAGGCCCGCGCTGCCCTCACCGTGTCAAAGGGACAGAGGCTGCCAGTACCATGGCAGAGTAGCTGCCCCGATGCAACAGGAAAGTACATTAGCCGAGGCAACTTTAGTCATCCGGCAGGCATCACAGCGCGGCGCGGCTGGGTAGCGTACAGGTAAGCTGGTGGAGAAGCTGTGGAAAACGCTGGCGGATAGTCAGCAAGTGTATGATAGTAAGCAGGTTATAGGTCCATACAAAATATTTCAGCAGGGTACTTGACAAAGTTTTACGTAAGGGCGTAGGATGCTAGCCACTGGGAGGTTAACCGTGAGCGACCCTGCCGACATCGTGAGACCGTTCCAAGGAATCCGTGCGGTGTGTAGTTATGGCATGCCCACCGCAGTCCTCCGACACAACCGCTGATGTCGCTCACGGAGCCTCCAAGGAGAGTAAGTAGTGCCAGAAGACTTCAAACCAGACGACGAGCTGCAACCGGACGAGCAGCCCGACCAGCAGCCAGAGGGTGAGGACGCCGCGCTCTACACCATCGACCGCGATCAACCTTTACGCCGGGTGCCGATCGCCGACGTGCTGAGCCAGGTGCGCGAACCGTCACTCCTGCAGGACCAGGAAAACGACCGGCGGATGCTGGAAGGCGCGGCAACAGTCGGCGAGCTGCGGCTGCGGGTGGATCTCAGAGTGTACACCCGCGCGGCGACCTACACACCGATGCTGGGCGACTCGATGACGATCGTGTGCCGGAGTCTGGAAGCGGCGAAGTTCGTGCGGCAGGAGATGCGGAAGTTCGTGGCTAGTCTGGACGGTGTGGTGCTGGGGGAGAAGGAAGAGGGAGGTGCGGCATGAGGCAGCAAGCAAAAGTTGAAGTTCGGGAGCAGGTTCCGCTCAAATGGCCGGAAGGCTGGGGACGTACCCTGTTGGAGCATCGTCGCTCACGAGCTAACTGGAAGCGCCCATTCATGTTCTACCGGGAACAAGTGGTAAAGGAGTTGCAGCGGCTCGGCGCCAGTGCGATCACTATCTCGCGGCAGGAGTCCAAGCACGAGCGTGCGGACCCTGGAGTCGCAGTGTGGTTCTCGCTCAAGCCGTCGGAAGATTTCTCGTGGCAAGCCGGACTACACCTAGATAATCCGCTACCTACGCTGGACGAGATTGACTCGGCGTATCGCAGGCTGGCGCAGAAGCACCATCCAGATGCGGTAGCTAATGGCAGCGGAGGAGATGTGGCAGTGTTCCATCGGCTGAGTGAGTACCGCAAGCAGGCCCGTGCGTGGGTGCTGGGCGGGGATGCTCCAGCGCTCGATAACTGTATCCCATGTGATCGGTTCGCGGACCAGCGGCAGAACTTGGCTGGGATCGCCTCCGCGCTGCGTCATTTTCGCGGACTGGAGTTAGTAGGTATACCAGCGATTCTTGAGCGCGTGATGGATCGTGCGTTCCGTGCCGCACTGCCGGCGAACGCTTCCTCGGAGGCTGGCAATGGCCCAACCGCTGCTTAATGGAGAAGTGGATAGCCGCGACTTCGACCTGTGGCAACTACGGCAGACGGTAGAAAAGCTGCAGGTAGAAGTTACTCGACTGGACGCGGAAAATCACGATCTCAAACGCGAGCTGACTAACTTGCGAGGCGCGTCAGCCAACCTGCGCCGCGTGCTGGGACCGTTGCATCGCGCGGTGAATATGATATTTGGTGAGCTGGATGAGATCGGCGAGGGGCAGGAGACTGGCAGCACGGCAGGCAATCCTAGCAAATGGGACGCAGTGAAGCAGCGCCTGCAGCCGCGGCACCGTGAGGTGATCGACCTGCTGCTGATTCAGGGTTCAATGGGCCGGAAACAGATTGCGGCCGCGTTGAAGATGGATTACGCGAATTGTGCTAAGAATGTCATCGGAGTCTTGCTGCGGCAGGGATGGCTGGTGGACAACGGACGGGAAGGAGTGTCGTTGAAACAGCTATGAGTACAAACTGGGAGCACAATTCTAACATCCGCAGCATGGACGACTATCACTCCGCCCGCTTCACCGACTCCTGGCAGCCGTGCGATCTCAGACGGGTCCGCGCGGCACAGTTGCCAGTGGATCGGGAGCCTAGCGGCCGGGTGATCGCGTGGGGCGGGGTCGCACTGTTTGCTGGGGTGCTGCTGGCGATGTACCTTTTCGGGAAATATCTGCCAGTAACGTGACTAGCTCCCTTGTGCTAAGCAGTTTTCCGTAGTACGCTGTCTGCCCCCTGAGTAAGGCTAGTTTGGATTGCAGTCCAAGCTGGCAAGGAGTAAGGCTGGTCAGTAGCAGCGCGGTAATGGCGAGGAAGCCGAGGGGCGCGACGTGGTGAACTCGCAACCAGCCTAGTGAATGTTGTCACTGCACCGCTCGCGACCCGAGCCAGCCGTCGAATCAAGCACCCCCTGACGGCAGGCGGCTGGCTCGGGATTTTTTGAGGTGAGTGGCAGAGGTAAAGATGCTGGGAGGCATCCACATGAAAAAAGTATTCTGTGATCGTTCTCGCGTGGAGCAGTTCCAACGCTGCCCCAGGTCGCGCTGGCTCGGGTACCACGAAGGCCCGGAGCGGCTGGGAGTGCAGGGTGCGAGGAAACCCCTTCCATTGGTAGTCGGCGGAAGCGTCCACGTAGGTCTGCAGCACCTCCTGCTGGGCCACGGTGAGCAGGCGGCGGTGGATGCTGCGCTGGCCGACTTACAGTCCTACGCGGAACGATTAGAGCTGGACACCACAGAGCAGGCAGGCCAGGCGGTGCAGGTCGCGGACCCGCTGACCACGCAGCTGACCGAGAGCGCATTCAAGGAGCTGGGACTGGCGGCGGATGATCCATTGGTCGCCGGGATACAGAAGGATGCTGCGGAAGGCGCTAGAGGCTTCGACCTCTACCTCCAGAAGGAGCAGGGAGCACTGGTCGAAGCGATGGTACGAGCGTATGCCAGGAGAAGGTTGCGGCCACTGCTGGAGCAGTATGAAGTGCTGGAGGTCGAGCGCGAGGGAGAATGGCTGCTGAGCGAGTGGGACACACAGACTGAGACTGAAGGACTGCCGGACGGACTGCCTGATCCGCGCCAGCTGTGGTTCATGTCCCGCCCCGACGCCCTGCTGCGCGACCGCCAGACGAACGACCTTCTGCTGCTGAGCTTCAAGACGGCGGCATCGTGGGACATCCGGAAGGCCAAGGACGCTGAGCACGACATGCAGGGGCTGAGCGAGGGGGTGGAGGTAGAGCGGCGGCTGGGGGAGTGGTGGGAAGCGATCAACGGATCAGACAAACACCACCCAGTATTGAAGGACATTCCGATTGCCACACAGAACTTCCTGCGCTCGCTGTCCTCGCCCCCGCGCATCCTCGGCATCCGCTACGAGTACCTGCTAAAAGGGGAAAGGTGGAAGGACTCCGACCTTGCCGGCAAGTTTGGCTTCGAGTGCCGCTCCCAGAAGTCTCCACTCATCCGCGGCTACCTGAACCCCGGCATGGCTGCCGGCGACGAACAGTGGAACGTCAGCTGGGATTATGTGAAGGACGATGGCAGCAAGTCGAAGCTGTACTACAAGAATTGGCGCTCCTCCCCCGTGTGGGAGCGCATGTCCATCCGTGAGTGGATCGACAAGCTGGACGGTGCTGAGGAGGTCACTACAGCCGAGGTCGATTCCGTGGGCCAGGACATGCGCTCCCTTGGCTGGAGGTGTGACGCGCAGGCCACAGGATACCTGACCGCGCACCCGCTGGACGAGTGCTTCATCCCGCCGATCATGGTGTACCGGAACGACGACGAGCTGCGCGACTGGATCGAGCAGGTAGAGGCGCAGGAGGTGGCCATCGCCCAAGCGGCAGAGATGATCCACGCGGCTACCGACGAGGGTGAGAAGCGACACCTGCTGAACGTGCACTTTCAAAACGTGCGCCGTGCCTGCGAGTATCCCACCACCTGCCAGTACACGAAGATATGCTGGGGTGGGGAAGATATCCGCCGCGAGCCACTAGCTAGCGGACTGTTTGTTGTCAGAGCCGTTAATCACAAACAAGAGTTATCTCAACAAGTGAAGGAGAACTAACATGCTGTTCCTGATGAAAGTCGTATCGCTGGAGGTCGATGGCAAGTCTTACAAGCTGGGCCTCGACACCTGCGACAAGACTGGCAAGAACACCTTTCGCGGGTTCCTCAAGGTGACCTGCGACTCGGCCGAGCAGATTGCACAGTATCGGCTGGGCGACCTGGTAGATGTGCGCCTGCTGCAGCCGGTGATGGCGGACGAGGCTACGGAGCCGACCGTTTCGCTACCTGACCTGTCCGCCGAGGAAGGAGTCCCCGCATGAGCGCCCCCGCACGGTATGTAGAACTGTTCACGCTGGACCCGCGCAGCCACTCGCTGATCGGGTACGAGGTCGTGGCGGATAACGATGCCCCCCAGAATGGCCGGACGCTGGTGCTGAAGCGGAAGGATGCGGCGAGCACGAGCACAGTCACCGCCCCGAACAAGCCAGTCGGCAAGGGTAAGCATGCTGCTACTGTGCCTGCCCCTCCTGCGCCCAAGCCTCGCGCCCGGCGCCGCACGAAAGCGGAACTGGAAGCAGCGGGGGTGAGATCCCGCGCTACGACTCCACCTGCTGCTGGCGACTCGCTTGATGATCGGCTGGCGGCGGCGTTCAACAAGTCGCCGGAGACTGCAGGGGTGCGTCCGTGACAACCAATCAAGTGCCCTATGTATTTGATGGGGTAATTGTAGAAGATGGTAAGGATAATAATGGGAATGCCACTCCCAATGTCAAGACTTATCACCTTCGTTACAAGCCTACCCGCAACGGCGAGCATGAACACGTTGAACATGGCAAGTACTTCATGGCTGGGTTTAGAGACCGCACAACAGCAGACGAGCGCGGCATACTCATGCGCATCTCGCAGTTGATGGGCGTGGTTGATGTGTGGGGTTCTGACTACTCCATCACCGTTCGTATCGGAAAGGCATTCGACTGGATCGGTGACGGCATTAACGAGGCTGTGCTGCAAGTAGTGCGGGAATACTCACCACTTAAGGAGGTCGACTGATGGCTGATTCCGGGTGCATCTACGGTCCCACAGGCAGCTATAAAACTTCCGCTGGCGGGCACCTCGCGCATTACGTGGCGGAACAGACGGGAAAAGCTACCCTGCTGTTCTCGTCCGACGGCGGTGGCTGGAAGGCAGTGCAGGAGGAAATCGACGCGGGCATGATCCGCCCGTACCGCTGCGACACTGCCACCATCCCGCTGCCGATTGTGCGCAAGGTGAGCCAGGGGTACTGGCCCCAGAACGCGGAGGAAACAGATGTCAGCAAGCTGGACTTTCGTCCGGTCAACTGGGACGAGATCGGCGGGATCATCGTT
>Ga0335069_10007059_pt1 | contig 16250 bp, 10 predicted proteins | sample Lox_Sample_11_FD_206714 | JGI IMG/M metagenome (GOLD analysis project Ga0335069, IMG submission 206714) | Soil microbial communities from Loxahatchee National Wildlife Refuge, Florida, United States - Lox_Sample_1.1 | ecosystem: Environmental > Terrestrial > Soil > Wetlands | place: USA...
ACCGAGGTAGTTGCTCCATGATTTCGGCGTATCGGGTCTGGTGATAACGTACTCGTGTTCTTCGTCGTCGAAATAGCCGTACTGCATGATTGACCACCGCCTCTGATATTGTGAATGTCATTTCCGGCGCTGCATCCTGCCGGCCATGAATATCAGGCGGGCGTGTGAGTATGTCAAGCGACCCGCCGCATGTCACGGCACAAACTGCTCACGGCGGTCTCTCAGGAGTGGGAATCCCGGGGTGAGAGTTTCGTCATTTTGAAAAGGCTTTATCAAAGTGATAATTCCACATGCGCTCCGGCACGGGGAATCTGCGATTTCCGTTCACTTCAGGGGCTCGATACCCGGCCAAATCTGGCACTTTCTGTGCAGCGCAGGTACAGGATTTCTCTTCTCTACGCTGCTGCCTGCATTTCCGCAATTCTCAGGAGGATCACCATGCGCACACTCAGGGGGTTGTACGGAGCCGTCGTCGTCTGTCTGATGATGTACATTATCGGTCCTTCCGCTGCGTCGGGTGCGGCAACCGGTACGCTGCGCGGCCGCGTCTTCGACAGGGACTCCAAGGACGCGCTCCCCGGAGCGGCACTCCAGGTGGCTGGGACCGGCCTGGGCGTGTCAACAGACCTGGACGGCAGGTACATCCTCCACAACGTCCCCGCAGGCTCACAGAAGATCGTCGTGAGCTATGTCGGGTACAGGAAGGTCACGATCGAGGCGGATATCGCCGAGGGCCAGACGCTTGACCGGGACATCGCCATGACGGCCGAGGCGATCGAGGGAGAGACGGTCGTGGTGACCGGACAGGCCAGGGGGCAGATGGCCGCGATCAACCAGCAGCTCGCGTCGAACTCCATCGTGAACGTCGTGTCGGCCGACAAGATGAAGGAGCTGCCTGACGCAAACCTGGCGGAATCGATCGGCCGTCTCCCGGGCATCTCGCTGCAGCGTAATGCCGGCGAGGCGTACGCGGTGACCGTGCGGGGGCTCTCGCCGAAATACAACGAGGTGACGATCGAAGGCGTCCCGATGAGCTCCACGAACTACTACGACCGGACGATCGACCTGAGCCTGCTGAGCGACGACCTGGTGCGGGCCGTGGAAGTGTCGAAGACGCTCCGGCCGGACCAGGACGCGGACGCGCTGGGAGGAACCGTCAACCTCACGCTGAAGACGGCCGAGCCCGGCCTCCACTACAGCGTGTCGGGCAACGGCGGCTACACCAATTTGCGGGACACGTACAAGAACTACAAATTCGCCGGGAGCGTGAGCAGCCGGTTCCTGGACGACCAGTTCGGCATCATCGCGCAGGGGAACCTCGAGGAGAAGCAGCTTCCCTCTGATCAGTTCGCCGGGACGTACGGTCAGTATACTCCTGCCAACGTATCCCACCTGTTCTATGTCAACACGCTGAACGCGACGCTGACGGACCAGAATCAGACGCGCCACCGGTTCGGCGGGAGCATCATCCTGGACTACACGTCCGACTTTGTTGATCTCAAATTCTTCGACGTGTACGACCAGAAGCGGGACAGCTCCCTCTCGCGGACGTACACATCAAATTTCCAGAGCAACAGTTTTCAGTACAACATCTACGCGAGCCAGACCAGGACAGAACAGTGGACGCACTCTCTATCGGCGAATTTCAAGTTCTGGGGGACGGAGCTGCCGGTGTCCGTGTCGTACACGCGGGGGATCGTCACCCTCCCGAACCAGATGGAGTTTGACTTCTGGGAGACCAACGTGCCGCCCGTCCCCGCCAGCATCGCGATATACGGTGACCCTGCCACGCTGATCAATGTGCAGGGCGTCATGGATCCGACAAGCGTGAACACCACACTGTACGACATGAAGCTGACGCAGCAGCACCTGACGGACAATTCATTCGATATTAAGGCCGACTGGCACGTGCCGTTCCGCCTTTCAGACTTCTTCTCGGGGAGGCTCTCGGCCGGCGGCAAGGTGCACGGCGTCACGCGCACAAGCGACCAGGAGCAGGTGCACGACAATCTCCTCTGGGGAGGGATGATACAGAACAGGAAGGACCTCATCGCGCAGATCCCGTATCTCGCCGGGAGTGACCCCAATCTCCAGGCGGGCATACAGGCCGCCCCCTGGATAGACCACGGCTATAAAAGGACGAGCATCCTCGGGTACCCGATCGGGCCCGGGTTCAACGCCGGGCAGCTCATCGACATGCAGACGTACTACTACTTCGGGCTCCAGAACCAGCTCAGGTACTGGCAGAACGGGCAGCCGGATTTCGACCACAACTACACCGATATCGAACACACGGCCGCCGCGTACATCATGGGCGAGTTCAATCTCGGGAGCTCACTGACTGTCGTTCCCGGCGCCCGCTTCGAGGAAGAGACAACGGACATCAGGGCCTATCACATCTATCTCAACGGCTCGAATCAGAACGGGCTTTCGGGCCAGACCCCGGCGCTCGCACAGTCGCTCAGGAACACGCCCAACTGGTTCCCGTCGGTCAACGCCAAGTACCGGCTCACCGATAACATCCAGTTCATCGGTGCTGCGTACAAGAGCGTGTCACTCCCGAGTTACGGGCAGATCTCTCCGCTTACGGAATACGACATCAACGGCGCTATCACGACCAATAACCCGCTGCTGAGGCCGTCCACCGCATGGAACTTCGACTTCGGCACATCGTACTCCAGCAATGACGTCGGGCTCGTGACCGTGAATCTCTTCTACAAAGAGATTTCCGACCTGATCTACAGCATGCAGAACTTCTACCCCTTCTATCCCTACGCGATCTCCGGCGCGCCGGCGGACATTTACGACAGGATTCCCGGCGTGAACTCCGGCTATTTCGACAATGGATGGGCGGCCAACACGCAGCACATGGCGCTCTCGACGAGCATCCCGATGAACGACCCGGAGAAGGCGTTTCTCCGCGGGGTGGAGCTCTCCTGGCAGACGCACCTCTGGTACCTTCCGGGCGTGCTGAGCGGCATCGTGCTCGATGTGAATGCAGCGTTCATGAGCTCGTCGGAGCAGTACCCGTCGTTCAACCTTGTCCGCACGGGCGGAACGCCGATCCGGCCCGTGTACACGCTCTTCTATCAGACCCTGCAGGCTGCCCTGCAGGACCAGCCGAAGGCGACGTACAATGCGATCCTGGGGTGGGACTACATGGGGTTCAGCTCCCGGTTCTCCCTCCGGTACCAGCAGAAGACCGTCTCGAGCGTCGACACGCAATACGGGCTCGTGGATCCGTTCACGGACAACATAACGATCTTCGACATCGCGCTCAAGCAGCAGATCCTGGCCGGGCTCTCGGCGTTTGCCAGTGCGACGAATGTCAACGGCCACATCGACAACTACTATTTCGAACATCCCGCCATCGGGACGTATGCTGCCGGGCAGCTTCCGACCAGCAAACAGACGTACGGGTGGGCGATGCGGCTGGGGCTTACGTACAACTACTAGGCGGGATTGCCACGCCAGAAAGCGGCGTGGTCCGAAGAGCGGACTTCGGGGCACCTGCGGCGCTCCTCGCAATGACAAGGCGAGGGCGCTCCTCGCAATGACGGGGGTGAGATTGCGTTACAGCGTGGGCTCCCAGCCCGGCTCGTAGGAGCGGGACCACAGGGCCGCCGCCTCGGGATCACCGAGGATATGGCCGCCGGGTGCGTCCAGGCGCAGGGTGCGGCCGACTTTCCAGGCGATGTTGGAGAGCTGGAGCATCGTCACGCTCACGTTCCCCTCGGCGATCGGGGCATGGAGCGATTCCCCCGTCCTGATCGCGTCGATGAAGTTCGCAAAGTGAGCGTCGGTCATCGAATCGGCGCTCACCAGGTCGTGCGTTGTGGAGCTGCTGCCGACGGCGAACTGATCGATGACCTTGTTGTCCAGGTTGAACACCTGGTAGCCGTCCCTGTCGATCAGCACGGTGCCGTTCGTGCCGTGTATCGTTGATCCCCTGCTCCTGTTGAAGAACTCCTTCCCCTGGCAGCTCAATCCCTCCCAGGTGATCATCTTCCCGTCGTACTCGAAGGCCGTTTCCAGCGTGTCGTAGAACTCCCAGTCGTCCTTGTAGTGGTAACGCCCGCCTGAGGCGGTCACCTTCTCCGGGAGCCCGACCTGGAGCGCCCAGCGGCAGACATCGACTTCGTGCGTGCCGTTGTTGAGCGTCTCCCCCGTCCCCCAGTGCCAGAACCAGTGCCAGTTATAGGGATGGACGTTGTCGTGATACTCCCGCCGGGGAGCGGGTCCCTGCCAGAGGTCCCAGTCGAGCGTGGCGGGCACGGGCACGTGCTTCCCGTCGCCGATGGAGCCCCGGGTGTTGCTGTACCAGGTCCGCCCGAGGTAGGGCCTGCCGATCAGCCCCTCGTGGATGCGCTTCACGATCCCGATGGTGTGGGGGGACGACCGCTGCTGGCTCCCCATCTGCACGAGTCCCCCGTACTTTTTCTGTGCGGCCACGAGCAGCTCTCCCTCATGCGGGTTGTGGCTGCACGGCTTTTCCACATAGACGTGCTTGCCCGCCTTGAGCGCCAGGATCGCCATCGGCGCATGCCAGTGCTCCGGCGTGGCGATCGTGACGGCGTCCACGTCCTTTGAGTCCAGGAGTCGGCGGAAATCGCGCTCCGCCACCGGCGCACGCCCGTCCTTCTGCTTCACGGCCGCCGCAAATTTCCCGAGCTCAATGCTGTCGACGTCCGCAATGTGCGTGACAGCCCCGTGCGGGTGTGCGCGTACGGAGTCCAGGTGGGCGTACCCGCGGCCGTGGAGCCCGATGATCGCCACGTTCACGCGCTCGTTCGCCCCCTGGACCCTGGCGTAGCTCCGGGCGCTCAGGCCCGCCGCGGCTGTCGCCGCACCGGCTGCGATTTTGAGGAATTCGCGTCTCGACGTCATATGTGCACCTCCGTTCCCGGTCTACTCACAGTGTCGCAAGCACGCCGCGCAGGTAGCCGGCGGATTCCGCCACGCCGGGGAGAGGATCGTGCTCGTCCTTCTCGTGTTCTATGTGCACCGTGCCGGCATAGTGCAGGCGCGCGAGCGTCCCGAGCAGCCGGGGGATGCCGATCACGCCGCGCCCGATTTCGATGTCATGCCCCGCGGCATCAGGCGAGGTGACATCCTTGATGTGAAGATCGTACACCCTGTCAAACCACCGCTCCACTTCCGCCGCCGGATCCAGGCCCAGCCGCGCGGCATGTCCCAGATCGATGCACAGGCCGATCCGCCTGTCCAGCTTCTCCACGAGACGGTATGCGCTCTCCGGGCTCGGGTAACGCCGGTCGTTCGGGCCGTGGTTGTGGATGGCCAGCCTGATGTCGTACGATCGCACGGCGCTCTCCACGAGCCCCAGGAGCGATGCGTCGGGGCATCCCACCATCATGGAAAGCCCGGCGGACTTCGCGTACTCGAACGCCCTGTGCACCTCTGCCTCGTTCGTCATGTACACGACGCCGCAGGAGGTGAACGTGAGCCCGGCATCGCTGATCTGCTTCCGCACGCGTGCGAAGTCATCCGCCGTGCTCGCCATCGGCAGGTGAACGTCTTTCAGCGCAAGCCGTGTGATCCCCACCCGCACGGTCATTGCGATCGCCTGCTCGAGCGTGAACGCCCGGAAGGTGTACGAGGCGATGCCGAGATCAAACGGGAGTTTCCCCGGGACCGGGGCGGAGCGCGCCTGCTGCCACAGCGCCCCCAGGGGAAGCGCCCCCGCAGCGGCGGCGGCGCCGGCGACTTTCAGAAAATCACGACGTGAAGCGGATGCCATCGGTGGCCTCCTCCAGGGTGTGTGTGTCCGCGTCAGAAGGTGCGGATCTTGATATTCCGGAACGACACCATGTCACCGTGATCCTGGAGCAGGATGTGTCCGCGGGGAGCCTCGCCGAACCCGTCCAGGTCTTTGAACTTGCTCACGGCCTTGTGCGCGAGGAATTCCTTCCCGCCCCGTTCGTACGCCAGGATCAACACCCCGTTCAGCCAGTGCTCGACGTGTTTCCCCTTCACCACGATGCGGGCATGGTTCCACTCGCCGATCGGGTGGACCTGCTTGTGCGAGGCCGGCATGAGGTCGTAGAGCGAGCCGAGCGTCCTGTTCCCGTTGATCCCCAGCTTCGCGTCGGGGTGATTGGCGTCATCCAGGAGCTGATACTCAAGGCCCTTCGCCGATCCGGGGGTGCGGGGGAGCTGTTCCGTCACGAAGATCTTGATGCCGCTGTTGGCGCCCTTCGTGAGCTTGAAGTCGACTTTCAGCTCGAAGCTGCCGTACTGTTCCTCGGTCACGAGATCCCCGCCCCAGGCAGCCTCCCTGCCGCCTGATTCCTCCACGATCAGCTCCCCGTTTTCCACCTTCCACCCCTTCGCCGGGAGCGAATCCAGGTACGCCCCGCGCCAGCCGGACATCGAGACGCCGTCGAACAGGAGCTTCCATCCCTCCTTCCGTTCGGCCTCCGTCAGCGTGTTCGGCTGCGGCGTCCCCTTCGCCGGGACCCCGCGTGCGTGGCAGTCCGCACATCGCACGAAGTGGATGTTGTTCGGGCTTCGCGGATCATGGAACGTGGTGTTCATCGTCGTCACGTCAATCCCGCAGCTGGAAAGGGCGGGATGGCAGTTGGCGCAGCTCCGCCGCGACTCGTTGCTGTGATTTTCGTGGCAGGCGAGACAGCTCAGCCCCTCATGCACCCCGCGCGGCGTCCTGTCGTCGCCGCTCCCCGCCCGGTGAAATGCATCCGGGGCGTGGCACTGCACGCAGACACGCTCGCGGGCGTCGTCGGCCACACGCACGCTTCCGGAGTCGCCCGCCAGGCGGAGCGCGGGCAGGTGCGCAGCGTCAATGTGCGTCTTCTCATACCTGTCATACCAGAGCATCGTGGAGACCGCAGGCGACGCCGCATAGAAGATCTTCTTCGGATCGGCATAGTCGGCGCGGGCGGCGGGGAGTCCCTCCCGGTGCACCCGGTGACAGGCAAGGCACGGGATGACCGGCAGCGAATCCTGGCCGGCGCGCGCGAGCTTCCATGGACCGGTCGTGTTGAGAGGGGTCACGAGCTCCCCGATCGTCCCTTCAAAGAACATCCCGTGACACCGCAGGCAGTCGGGCCCGGGCTGTTCGCGCGAGTTGTGGTCCCTGTTCAGGAAAATCGACGCATACGTTGCCGAGTGCCCGCCGGAGATCCAGCGGGCGTATTCCGCGCCGTGGCACCGCCTGCAGCCGGCCATCACCTCCAGGACCTGCGCCTCGTTGAGACGGACGGGACCCGGTCCGGCATAGTGACGGACGACCATCATCGCCTTCTCGGTGAGGCTGTGCAGGCCGTTGCTCAACGCCGTGCCGTGGCATTCCCTGCAGTGGAAATCGCGGTGCCCGCTCATCGCCCAGGAGACCGAGGAACTCTCGATCTCGTGACAGCCCGCGCAGGCGGTCTGCGGCGAGGCAGAGCTCCATGTGACGTACAGGACGACCGCCGCGACTCCGGCGAGGAGGAGGATGACGGAAAGACGTTTGCGGAGGGATGTGTGGGCCATGATCGTGGTCTAGATTGCTTCGCAGAGAACGCTCGCAATGACAGGGAACGGACGCTCGCAATGACGGGGAACGGACGCTCGCTATGACAGGGATTGCTTCGCAGAGAACGCTCGCAATGACAGCGGATGAACGGTCCCCTCGATGACAGGGCTACGTGAAACGGTTGCCGGCGCGCCACTCGCGCGTGATGTGCTCCCCGACCCAGTAGCCGAGCGCCATGATCGTGAGCGCGGGATTGAATCCGCCGTTGGTGACGTGGAGACTGGCGTCCGCGATGAACAGGTTCGGCGTTTCATGCACGCGGCCGTACCTGTCCGTCACGGATGTCTGCGGATCGTTCCCCATGCGGCATGTCCCCGCCTGGTGCTGGCCGCCGCTCAGGCCCCGCCCGCCGACGGAGCGCCAGGTCTGAAACGCGCCCGCCTCCTGCAGGATCATCTCGGCTTTCGACGAGAGGAACTCGCACCCCTCCACATCTTTGGGATGCCTGTGGCCTGAAAGACGGACAACGGGAATCCCCCAGTGATCGCGCACTCCCGGGTCAACGTCGACCCGGGAATCGAACGAGGGGATCTCCTGAACGGGTCCCACCACCTGGACGTTTCGCCTGAAGAACTTCCGCTGGAAATCCTTGTGCTCCTTCCCCCAGCCTGCCGCTCCGGGGGGGCGGATCCCGGTGAAGAGGTACGGGAGGCGCGTGAACTCGTTGGCCAGGAGCCCCCCGCCGACGATCCCCGGGTTGTGATGATTGAAGTCGCAGATCGCGATCGTCGCCCCCGGGCCGACGGCGTCGAAGATGTCCTCCTCGAAGAGCCCGAACGCACCCGTATAGGCGTGCCCCTGGAGATTGCGGCCGACCCACCCGTGGCCGTTGCCCACACCAGCCGGGAAGTGGGCGGACCGGGAGTTCAGGAGCAGTCGAGGCGTCTCCGTCGCCGAGGCCGCCACCACCACGATATCCGCGGTCTGTATCTGCTTCGTGTCGTTCGCATCAAAATAGGCGACTCCCGTGATCTTCCCGGCCGCATCGATCACCAGCTCGCTCACCACGCAGCCCGTGCGCAGCTCGCAGTTGCCGGTGGCAAGCGCCGCGGGGATGACCGTGTTCTGTGTGCCGCACTTGGCGTCGATGGGACAGGCAAATCCGCAGCAGGAGAGCCTCCGCTGGCACGCGGGACGCCCGCCGTACGGGACCGAATTCCTGAGCATGGGAATCGGGAAGGGGTGCAGCCCCTTCCGGAGCATCGCCGCCCGCAGCATCGTCGCTTCGCGGTTGTACGCGAAGGGGGGCATGGGGTACGGCTTCGCCCGCCGGGCCGCAAACGGGTTTTCGGAGGCATCCCCCGCGACGCCGATCTCCCATTCGGCGCGTTCGTAGCAGTGCTCGAGATCCTCGTACGCGATCGGCCAGTCTTCGAGCGTCGAACCCGCGACGGCGCCGTACGTGCTCTTCATCCGGAAATCCTCGGGCATGAACCGCCACGCCATCGCGCCGTAGCTGACCGTTCCCGAACCGACGCATGCCGCGACATTGCTGTAGCCCCCGTCGCTCGGCAGCATGATCTCCTCGGAGCCGTCATCGTTCACGAGGACGCGGCGGTAGCGCACGTCATCCGGTCCGAACGCGTTGCCGAGTACCGTCGTGCGCTGCGAGAGCAGCTCGTCGGTGTCGTGCGCGTCGAACGACACCCAGTCTCCCCGTTCCAGCAGAACGACCGACAGGCCGCCCCTGCTCAGCTCCGCGGCAACGACTCCCCCGCCGGCTCCTGCGCCGACGACCACTGCATTGACGTGTCTGGGGCTCATGTGTCAGGTCCGGTAGCGGTTCTGTCCCACGATTTGCGGATAGTCAAGCCCCACCATGCGGTAGCTGACATACCCGGGATTCCCGCCGTGGCGGGGACTGCCGTAGTAGCCCTGGAGCGAATGGCTCCTGAGGAGCTGGAAGAACCTGGCGGCAAACCCGTCCTTCCACGGTCCCTCCTTCAGCTCCCCCGATTCCATCTCTTTCAGGAACGCCGTCTGTTTCTCACGGGGGAGCGACTCAAACCGTTCATGATACCTGTCGGCGCACGTCGCGGTGATTGCCGCGAGGCCCCGCCGGTAGTCCCCGCGGAACCGGGCGTATGCGCCGCCGAGCTGCACGTCCATGAACGATACGACCCCCCCCTCGCGACCGCCCGGCCATTCGTCGGGGGGGATGATCTGATCGGCGATGGCGCCGAGGAGGGAGGCCTCATCCTCCGTCAGGACCTCCCGGCGCGGGCCGGGCGAAGGTCCGCATCCGGGCACGAGTGAGAGCGTGCCGACGCCCAGCGCCGTCAGCTTGATGAAACGTCGTCTCGAGATCTTCCAGTCACCGGCCATGGTGTTTCTCCTGAACAATTCGCGCCCTCAGGGGCATCGGCAACTCCGGCTAGTGGTGTGCGGGAACGAGGAAGGAATATTCGAAGCGTCGAACAAACGTACTGCATTGTGTCTGCAATGTCAAGGAACCGCAGAGGGTTCCCGCCGTTGCATTTCACACGGAATCGCGTAGATTGACTCGGCCACACTGATATGGAGGACTTCATGAGACCGTTTCTCTCCGGCGTGCTTCTCGGACTGCCCATGATCATGCAGGGCCCCGCGGCACCGGCCCAGACGCCACACGCCGGGATCTTCGAAGACCATGCGGACATCGGCGCTCCCCGGAGAGCGGGGGGGGTGCAATATTCACCCGCGGATTCATCGTATACGGTCGCCGGCGGAGGCGTGAACATGTGGTTCGTGCGGGACGCATTCCACTTCGCCTGGCGCAGGGTCGCGGGGGACATCGCACTCGGCGCGGACATCCGGTGGATCGGCACGGGGGGCAACCCGCACAGGAAGGCGTGCCTGCTGATCCGGCAGAGCCTGGACCCGGATGCACCGTACGCTGATGCCGTCCTGCACGGCAACGGTCTCACATCGCTGCAGTACCGGGAAGTGCGCGGGGGGCCGACACACGAGATCCAGTCATCGCTGAACGCGCCAGCGCGCCTCAGGATCCTCAGGGAGGGGAGCACGTTTTTCATGTCCGTGGCGGCCCCCGGAGAACGGCTCCACCCGGCCGGCGGATCGTTCAGGATCGACATGGCGGACCCGGTGTACGTCGGGATCGGCGTCTGCGCACACGACAGCGATGCCCTGGAGCAGGCGGTTTTCTCACACGTGGAACTCAACGCCGGCAGAGCCCCGGCAGGAGGCGAACAAATGCTGGAGAGCACGCTGGAGACTATCGACATCGCGTCTACGGACAGACGGGCGGTCTACGTCACGCGGGATCACATCGAAGCCCCGAACTGGTCGCGCGACGGAGCGCACTTTCTCTTTAACAGCGGCGGACGGATTTACAGGCTGCCGGCGGGCGGCGGCACGCCGCAGGTCGTGGAGACGGGACCTGCGGTGCGGTGCAACAACGACCACGGGCTCTCGCCCGACGGATCGCTCCTGGCGATCAGCGACCAGTCGGAGGACGGCTCATCCCGCATATTCGTGCTCCCCGCCGCGGGGGGCACACCCCGCCGCGTGACGGCGCAGGCCCCGTCGTACTGGCACGGCTGGTCGCCCGACGGCGCGACGCTCGCCTATTGCGCACAGCGCAACGGCCAGTTCGACATCTACACGATTCCCGTCTCGGGGGGGACGGAAACGCGGCTCACGAACGCGCCCGGCCTTGACGACGGACCGGACTATTCGCCTGACGGGAAGTATATCTATTTTAACTCGGAGCGGACCGGCTCGATGCAGATATGGCGGATGACGACAGACGGGTCGGTGCAGGAGCAGGTCACCGCGGACGGGTACAACAACTGGTTCCCGCACCCGTCGCCCGACGGCCGGTGGATCGTATTCCTCACGTACGGCGCGGATGTCAAGGGGCACCCGGAAAACAAGGACGTGATGCTCCGCATGATGCCGGCGGCGGGAGGGGAGATCCGGGTGCTCGCCAGGCTGTTCGGAGGGCAGGGGACGATCAACGTCCCCTCGTGGGACCCGGCGAGCCAGCACATCGCGTTTGTCAGCTACCGGCTCGTTTCCCCGTGAGGCGCGGCCCCGGGGCTCAGTGCTGGTGGAATGCCTCCGAAACAAACCTCAGCACTTCCGGCAGCGATGCGCGCCAGTACGTCCAGGTGTGGGCCCCTTCCCTGATCCGGAATTCGTGGGGAATGCCCCTGTGCTGCATCGCGATGTGGACAAGGCAGTTCCCCTCGGAAAGCCCGTCCTTGTCGCCGCAGTCGATGTACCACCGGACCGCGTTCCGGAGTGTGTCGGGCATGGTGTCGACCATGTACAAAACGCTCTGGCGTTTATAGTAGGCTTCCACCTGGGCGTCGGAAATCCCCGCAGTGTCTGCGGCGCCAAAACCGGTCAGGCTCCCCCGCGTATCTTCGAGCTTCAGCGGACGGATCGACGCGCTCAGCGGGCAGGCGGAGGAGAACATTTCGGGATGGTGGAGCGCGTACCGGAACGTCCCGCCTCCCCCCATGGAGAGCCCCGCGATCGCGCGGTACTGTTTCTCCGACTTGATCCTGAATGTCTTCTCGACATGAGGGACGAGTTCCTTGAAAAAGAAGTCTTCGTAGAGCCACGTTCCCTTGATGTTGTTCGAATACCCCCGGCGCCCCGTGTTCGCATCGGGCATCACGATGACCATCGGCGTCGCCGAGCCATCCTCGATGGCCCTGTCGGCGATGTGGAGGACTTCGCCGAACTGCACCCACCCGGTCTGATCATCCCCGCTTCCGTGCAGGAGGTACAACACGGGGTAGCTGCGCGACGATGACTCGTAATCCGGCGGAAGGTACACGGCATACGCCCGCTCGCCGTCCAGGATGGCGCTTTTCATCGTGAGGTGGTCCTGGACTCTTCCCCCCCCGCCGGCCGATGCGCAGAGCGGGAACGCAGACAGGATCGCTGCCGTCAGAGGAAGCAGGCAGCCCGCCCTCAATGATATGGTTGTCACTGCGTGCCTCGCATGTGAGATGTGAATTGAACGTGCGCACGGCGGAACCTGCAGCTCAGCGTCCCGCCTCCCGCGTAACGTCAAACGTTCCGCCGAATGTCTCGACACGCGCCCCGGTCACGATCCCCGCGGCGTCTGTCCTGAACGTGACGAAGAGATACATGCCTTTTGCAAAGAATTCCCGGTCGGATGACGCCAGGAGTGGCACATGGCTGCCATCGGGCGTGACCAGCACACAATGATCGTCCTCGCGGACCACCTTCACGGCCACCTGCGGTGAGAGCCGGTAGCTGCCGGCCAGCGCGTCGAGCCGGGAGCGATCCGGCGTCACGACGGGCCGCGCGTATGCCGCCTGCATACCGCGGGCAAAGCCGACGGCCTTCCCGCCTGAGTGCCCCATCCCTTCCGCCACAGACGTCGTGAGCTCCAGCCCCGCGTAGTGACGGGCGGTCAGCTGATCGAGGAACTTCGTGTATTCCGGAATCCCCGCTTCGAGCTCCGCCCGTGCGATGAACAGGCGGACGGGAAGCCGCGTGTGCGCCGCGGCGTACTCCTGTTCGTATTTAAACAGCACGCCGCCGTCCCAGCCGACGGCCGGGCTTGTCAGGATGTACCTGCCAAAGAGGTCGGTGTCGTGGAACATGACGTACAGCGTGAAGAGTCCCCCGAGCGATGTCCCCATGAGCGCCCGGTCCCCCGGGAGGACCCGGTAGTGCGAGGCGATGAAGGGGATGATTTCCTCCCTGATGCAGCGCAGGAAGCTCGGCGCATTTCCCGACTGGGGAAGCGATGCAATGTGCGTCGGCGTCAGATCGCTCACCCGGAGACTGTCGTGGTTGAGCCCGCTCCCCGCGCGCGAGATGCCCACGACGATAATGTCCGGTACAAAGCCGTCGTAGTACTGCTCTCCGAACATCGCGTTGACCAGCGGGAAATCCCACTGCCCGTCCACCAGGAAGAGGACCGGGAACGACCTCGTGGTATCGCGGTACATTCTCGGCAGGCTGACATCGAGCGCATAGTCGGTTCCCGCGATCGGGGAGTGGAGCGTGAGCCGCTGTGTGCCCGGGATCTCCACCGGAGCAGGTGATTCGCGCGGCGCCTTCTCCTGCGCCGTGAGACCGGCTGCGCCCGCGGCGCAGAGCGCCGACAGGACGAGGACATGGATGCGCATTGTCATATTCCTTTGTTGGTATGAGGAGAACGACGGACGGGCCCCCGGCACCGGGAGCCCGTCCGGCGCTAGTGCCCGGGGCCTGCCCCTCCCCACGGGGCCAGTGCGTTGAGGGCGGGGACGATCGCGCGGCGGAGTGAGAGGAAATTCAGGGATCCCGTCTCCCTGTAGAGGACTTCGCCCGAGGATCCGACCAGGAGCGTGTACGGCAGCGCGCCGTTCCACGCGGGGTCGATGGCCCGGATCATGGCATACTTGTCCGTGCTGCCAAAGATGAGATTGCGCGTGGAGGCATGGTGTTTCCGGAGGAACTTCAGCACACCGTCCCGTTCGTCGGGGTATTGCGCCGCCACGGTGACCAGTTCAAAATCGCGGTGCCTGAACCGGAGATTGGTGTCCATCAGCTCGTCGAATTCCGCAACACACGGCCCGCACCAGGTCGCCCAGACGTTCACCAGGCGCACCCTGTCGGCATGCCCCGCACAGAGCGTGCGCAGCGCCGCGGTGTCGGCGGATTCGAGCGCCACGGGCTCGCTCCTGACCTTTGCCAGCCACTCGCTGTTTCCCGCGGCCTTGTCCGCCCACTTGATCGAACAGCCGAAGACCGGCGTCTCCGTCACCGGCGGCTCGCGTCCCGCGAGGAGCGCGTCGAGCGCGTTGCGCGTATCGGCGGTCCTGACAAGGCTCTCCCGTTCGGCGTCATCGATCCTCCCCCGGTAGCGGAGCTTCCGGCGGGCGTCAAAGATGAAGACATGCGGTGTTGCGACGGGTCCGAACTGCCGCGCCGTCGCCTCCAGCGCGCCGTCGTCCAGGTAGGGAAAATTGAAGTGCCTGTCGGCCGCGCGGATCTTCATGGATGCAAAGCTGTCGTCCAGGTCCGTGTAGCCCTGCTCGTCGAACCTGACCGACTCCGCGTGGTTCGGGTTGATCGCGACGACGGCAACCCCCTTCGGCCGGTAGTCGGCGGCGAGCCGCTTGATCCGTTCCTCGTAGGCCTGGGCCGTGGGACAGTGATTGCAGGTGAATATGACGGCGAGGATTTTCGATTTCGCAAAGCTCCTGAGCGTGTATGACCGGCCGTCGACACCCCGGAGACTGAATTCCGGCGCCGGGGATCCCAGGGGGAGCGTCGGATGCTCCGCGGCGCTGCCGGCAATCGCCAGGAGTGTGAGAGGGATAAGTATTCGGAAAATCATGTTGGCTCGCGAGGCTGTCGTGACGCTAGGGATGCGTTGTGATTGTGAGCGCGCCCGTTGTGAGATGCCCCGATGCCGCCCTCACGGTAATGATGCCCGGTTTCCCTTCAGCCGGGCGAACGATCAGGAGACACTGACCGTGGAACGCCCTGCACGAAGAGGACTGAAACGACCCGTGGTCTGTCGGGTCGCCATTGCCTGTCGCTGCCAGGGACCCCGGCCCGGCAAGTGTAAACTTCACCGTATCGAACGCGGTCGGCACCATCCGTCCACCGGCATCCACGATCCTTGCCGTGACATACGCGAGGTCCGCCCCGTCCGCAGCGATCACCGTCCGGTCGACGGTGAGCTGGACGCTCTGCGCCGGACCCGTCGTCACCATTGTTTCCTCGGCCCACCGCTTCCCATTCCTGTACGCCACGACCTTCAGCTCGCCGGGCTCGTACTTCACGTCATCCCACCGGAGGCGGTAGTGATAGGCCTCTTTCACCTTCCGTCCGAGCGAACGACCGTTCAGGAAGAGCTCCGCCTCGTCCCCGGACGTGTAGACGTGGACAGGAGTGACCGCGCCGATCCTGTCCGGCCAGTTCCAGTGGGGCAGAATGTGCGCCATGGGAAAATCGGGGCGCCAGCGCGCCTGGTAGAGATAGAACCGGTCCTTCCTGAACCCGCAGAGGTCCACGATGCCGAAATACGAGCTGCGCGAGGGATAGACGTCCTCACCGTATGGCGTCGGCTCGCCCAGGTAGTCAAAGCCCGTCCAGACAAACTCCCCCGCGACAAACGGATTGCGGTCCAGTCCCTCGAACTCGACATCCGGTATGTGCGCCCAGGGAGGCGCATACAGGTCGTACGACGAGACCTGCATATTGCGGAAGCCCTGCGATTTGTCGTCGCTCACCGGGAAGAAATACTCGCCGTACGTGCTGACACACGACGAAGTTTCGGTCCCGAAGATCGGCTTCGTCCGGTTTGAGTCCCGGAACCTGGCGTACGAATCATACTGGTAATTGTACCCGAACACATCGACCGCATCCTGGAAGCCGTCGAACCCGGCCCCCCGGTAGTTGCACGCCGATGTGACAGGCCTGGTGGGATCTTCCGACTTGAAGATCGCCCTCAGCTGCCGGATGACGGCGTCATTGTTCTGCTCCCAGACCTCGTTCCCGGCGCTCCAGGCGATGACGCAGGGATGGTTCCTGTCACGCCGGACGAACGACCGGATGTCCCGTTCGTGCCAGGCCTGGTACAGCGTGCTGTAATCGTTGGGCGTCTTCCCCTGGATCCAGCAGTCGAACGCCTCGTCCAGCACAAGCATCCCCATGCTGTCGCAGAGGTCCAGCAGCTCCGGCGCAGGGGGATTGTGGCTCGTGCGGATAG
>Ga0335069_10007060_pt1 | contig 16249 bp, 11 predicted proteins | sample Lox_Sample_11_FD_206714 | JGI IMG/M metagenome (GOLD analysis project Ga0335069, IMG submission 206714) | Soil microbial communities from Loxahatchee National Wildlife Refuge, Florida, United States - Lox_Sample_1.1 | ecosystem: Environmental > Terrestrial > Soil > Wetlands | place: USA...
ACGAACAGCCATCGTCTCCGCTCGTAAAGATTGGACATTGGAAAAGATGAAGGTCTGTTTGATGCGTTTAACCTTCCGCCAACCGAACCTCCGGTATATGCCGGAGTGACCATCATGATGACCGCTGGTGAACGGTATCCGCTGCTATCAAAGTAACTACTGCGAAGGAGTCATCCGATGAAACGTTTTGCTGCCGTGCTAAGTTTTGCGAGCCTTGCTGTCGTGTTAGTGGGAGGATGCTTCAGTTACCACCATACCACCAGGGAATACACATCCGCTCCGCAACTGCCACCGTCCACACCTCCGGGCGAAACCACGACTACAACGACCACGCAACCCAACGACGGTACTGTTCAGCAGCGCTCCACGACTACATACGCACCGTGACCTTTCTGATTTCAAAGGCATCGCTGTTGAATTGACTCTTGCCGCTTTCTCGAGGGAACAACAACAATGATGAAATTCATGACGTTTAGCGTCGCGACAGCAGCTCTGCTTTTGTCTGGCTGTTGTCGATTTCTAGGAGTCTGCACGTCGGCGTCCGTGCAGAGCTCTATAGCTCCACCTGGAGTAATGGCCGGCGGGGATGTCGCAAGCCCTCAGCAGAACAATGGGAACCAACCGATCGCATTGCGTTGATGCGATAAGCGCGAGCCGTTGTTCTCTGAAATGGACGGCTCTACGCAGTGCCAGGGACGATCGTCGATTGACCCGCACACACGCAACGTGGGACGACTCCGCGGGTAGGCCTGTATAGCCCCGAGCGGACCCCGACCTCTCCCCTTGGCCTGCCGCGATCGGAGAATTGCGACAGAAATCGCGAGCGGACGCCACGAGTTCGCCGAGCGACGATCGGTTGCTGAGACCTCGGGTGAATTGCGCGGAGGATCTACCCGTGTGGTCGCGAGCGTTTCGGCTCCTCTATTTTCTGTAAAAATTTCAAGCCGTCTCTCCTCTCAACGTCCGGTCTGAAAGATTTTCAAATGAGGTTTCATGCGCGCCCTATGGTAATGAGGCCGGAATCATGAAACCGAACGTGGCATAACGGTTGCTTTGCGACTGTCGCCATTGAAGCTTTGTCCTTTCTTGAGGAACTGATTCCTGGGGGCGAGAGCGAGGATGCCAGGTCGCGCGCGATGGCGTGCGCAGCGCGATTACCCGAGCCGAAGTGACAACGGCGGCTGACTCGTCCGGTCTGAGCGCCGAGGGATTCACCCGAAAACATCCGCAGTGTCTCGTAGACGGCATTTTCCAATGAGGTTTCGCGGTCAGCGAGAGGACGCCTCATCCAAGGAGCTGAATCGATGAACACGGAATCTTCGGCGACGGAGCAACGCCATGAAAACGCCGACAATCATCGCCGATCCTCCCGCCGGCCGCCAAACGTAGCCCAAACGCGGGCCCCTGACGAAGCAGACCTGAAGAATCTGCTGGCGGCGCTGACGTCCGCCGCGGACGGAGATTTCTCCGCACGCGTATCGGTCGCTGACTCCAGCAGTCTGATGCGGCGAATCGCGCGAAAGTTCAACCGGCTTAGCGAGCTCAACGAGGCTCTGACCGATGAGATCATGCGCGTCGAGCGGGCGGTTCGGCGTGAAGGACGAATGAACGAGACCGCTTCGCTGCGCGGCGTGGCAGGCGGATGGTCGCAGGTTGTGAGTTCGGTCAATTCCTTGATCAGCGGCCTGGTGCAGCCCAGCACCGAAGTCGCTAGGGTCATCAGCGCGGTCGCCGACGGCGACCTGACGCAAAAAATGGCGATGGAGCTCGACGGTCAACCGGTTAAGGGAGAGTTTCTCCGAATCGGCCGGACCGTCAACGCGATGGTCGATCAGTTAAGTTCCTTTGCTGCCGAAGTAACGCGCGTCGCCAAAGAGGTCGGCACAGACGGCAAGCTCGGCGGCCAGGCGCGAGTCAAGGGCGTCTCCGGTATATGGAAGGACCTCACCGACAACGTCAACGTCCTGGCCGGGAACCTCACCGCGCAGGTCAGAAACATCGCAAAAGTGACTACCGCGGTCGCCAACGGCGATCTGTCGCAGAAGATCACAGTCGATGTCCGCGGCGAGGTTCTCGAACTCAAGAACACGATCAACGTGATGGTCGATCAGCTCAACTCTTTCGCTGCGGAAGTCACACGGGTCGCGCGTGAAGTCGGCACCGAAGGAAAACTCGGCGGGCAGGCGATGGTCAAAGGCGTGTCCGGCGTGTGGAAGGACCTGACCGACAACGTCAATTTCATGGCCTCGAATCTTACGACCCAGGTCCGCGGCATCGTCAGGGTCGTAACCGCCGTTGCCAACGGCGACCTGTCGCCCAAGCTCGAGGTTGCCGCCAAGGGCGAGATTGCCGCGCTGGCCGACACCCTCAACAGCATGACCAAGACCCTCGCGACCTTTGCGGAACAGGTCACCAGCGTCGCAAAGACGGTCGGCGTCGAAGGCAAACTAGGCGCCCAAGCGGAGGTTCCCAATGCTGCGGGTACCTGGAAAGACCTGACCGACAACGTGAACCTGCTTGCAAATAATCTGACTGCTCAGGTGAGAAACATCGCAGAGGTTACGACCGCCGTTGCGAAGGGCGACCTGTCGAAAAAAATCACGGTCGACGCGCGGGGCGAGGTCAATGAGCTTAAGAACACCATCAACACGATGGTGGACCAGCTCCGCTCTTTCGCAGCCGAGGTCTCGCGTGTGGCGTTCGAGGTCGGCACCGAAGGCCGTCTGGGCGGACAAGCCGACGTCAAAGGCGTGTCGGGAACATGGAAGGATCTGACCGATAGCGTCAATGTGCTGGCGGGCAATCTCACCGGACAAGTCCGCAATATAGCCAAGGTTACGACCGCCGTCGCCAACGGCGACCTGTCGCAGAAGATTACGGTCGACGTTAAAGGGGAGATCCTCGAGCTGAAAAATACGATCAACACGATGGTCGATCAGCTTCGCTCGTTCGCCGCCGAAGTCACGCGGGTCGCCAAGGAAGTCGGCACTGATGGAAAGCTGGGAGGCCAGGCGGAGGTCCGCGGCGTATCCGGCACATGGAAAGATCTCACCGACAATGTCAACTCGATGGCGTCGAATCTGACCGGACAGGTGCGTAATATCGCCCAAGTGACGGCTGCGGTCGCTAACGGCGACCTGTCCAAAAAGATCACGGTTGATGTCAAGGGCGAAATCCTCGAGCTCAAGAACACCATTAACACGATGGTCGACCAGTTGAACTCGTTTGCTTCCGAGGTCACCCGAGTGGCCCGCGAAGTGGGAACCGAGGGCAAGCTGGGTGGCCAGGCTCTCGTCCAGGGCGTCTCCGGAATCTGGAAAGACCTCACTGACAACGTCAACTTCATGGCACGCAACCTGACTACTCAGGTTCGCGGCATCGTCAAGGTGGTTACCGCCGTCGCCGACGGCGACCTGGAGCAGAAGCTGGCCGTCGACGCACAAGGCGAGGTAGCCGCCCTGGCCGAAACCATCAACAACATGATCGACACGCTCAGCACGTTCGCCGAGCAGGTGAGTACGGTCGCTCGCGAGGTCGGCGTCGAGGGCAAGCTGGGCGGTCAGGCCCGCGTCCCGGGAGTTGCGGGCACGTGGAAAGATCTCACCGACAACGTCAACTTCATGGCCTCCAACCTCACGACTCAGGTCCGAGGCATCGTCAAGGTCGTGACCGCGGTCGCCAATGGCGATCTCTCGCAGAAACTGATCGGCGTAGAAGCCAAGGGTGAAATCGCGGCGCTGGCCGACACCATAAACAGCATGACGGATACGCTCGGCATCTTCGCCGACCAGGTCAGCACCGTGGCTCGGGAAGTGGGAATCGAGGGGATGCTCGGCGGTCAGGCCAAGGTTCCCGGTGCAGCGGGAACGTGGCGCCATCTTACCGACAACGTCAATCAGCTCGCAGGCAATCTTACCGCCCAGGTCAGAGCGATCTCGGAAGTGGCGACCGCCGTGACCAAAGGCGACCTGACCCGCGCGATTCAAATCGAGGCCGCAGGCGAGGTTGCCGCGTTGAGCGATACGATCAACCAGATGATCGTCAATCTGCGCGAGACCACGCGCAAAAATACCGAGCAGGATTGGCTCAAGACCAACCTGGCCCGATTCTCGAGCATGATGCAGGGGCAGAAGGATCTGGACACAGTTTCACGCCTGATCATGTCTGAGCTGACCCCGCTGGTCTCGGCGCATCATGGCGCCTTCTTCCTTATGGGCGAGAAAGGCGGCGTCCCGCTGCTGAAACTGACCGCGACCTATGCCTACCGCGAACGCAAAGGCGTGCCCAATCAATTCAAGCTAGGCGAAGCACTGGTCGGCCAGTGCGCATTGGAGAAAAAGAGCATCCTGCTCACCAAAGTTCCGTCTGACTATATTCAAATAGGCTCGGGTCTGGGCGAAGCCGCCCCGCTCAACATCGTCGTCCTGCCTATCTTGTTTGAAGGAAACGTCAGGGCGGTGATCGAACTCGCCTCTTTTCATCCGTTCAGCGAGATCCATCAAATATTCCTGGATCAATTGAGCGAGAGCATTGGCGTGGTGCTGAACGTTATGACCGCCAATATGCGCACCGAGCAATTGCTCGAGCAGTCGCAGAAGCTGACGCAGGAGCTGCAGAACCAGTCTTCGGAGCTCAAGGACCGCCAGCAGGCGCTCAAGCTGACCAACTCCGCCCTCGAGCGGCAGGCGCTCGAGTTGGAGGAAAAGGCGCGCCTGCTTGCCGAGCAGAACGCCAAGGTCGAGGAAAAAAACCGCGAAGTCGAACAAGCGCGCAATTCGCTTGAGGAAAAGGCCGAGCAGATGGCGCTGCTTTCGAAGTACAAATCCGAATTCCTCGCGAACATGTCGCATGAACTTCGCACTCCGCTCAACAGTCTGCTCGTCCTGGCCAGGGTGCTGTGCGAAAACAGGAGCAACGCGCTTACCGAGAAGGAACTCGAATATGTCCGCACTATCCATAGCTCCGGAATCGACCTGCTCCGCCTGATCAACGAGGTTCTCGATCTTTCGAAGATGGAGGCCGGCAAGCTGCACATCGAATACGGCGACGCGATGCTGACGGATATTGCCGACTCGCTGGAAAAGAGCTTCAAACCACTGGCGATCGAGAAAGGCCTCGCCTTCGTGGTCGAGCAATCGGCGGATTTGCCGGTATCGATCAGGACCGACCAGCAACGGCTCGATCAGATCTTGCGCAACCTGCTCGCCAATGCCTTCAAGTTCACCCAAAACGGCTCCGTCACGCTCAAGATTGCGCGGGCCGACTCAACAGCCGGCTACGAGAGCACAGGGCCCGCAGCTATAGCCTTCTCGGTGATCGATACCGGCATAGGCATAGATGCGGACAAGCAGCAGCTGATTTTCGAAGCCTTCCAGCAAGCGGACGGAAGTACTAGCCGACATTACGGCGGTACGGGGCTTGGGCTGTCGATAAGCAGAGAGCTCGCACGCGCCTTGGGCGGAAAAATTCAGGTGCGCAGCAAGCCCGGTGAAGGCAGCAGCTTCACGCTTTACTTGCCCGATTCTCATCAACAACAATTCGGTGAAGAGATCGATAGACCGGTGCCCGCCAGCGGTAAAGCCGCGACGGCCGCGGTGGACTCACCTTCAGCCGTTCTCGAGGGCGCACCTCCGTCACGCGCCTCCTCGCGAAAAGTGAGAAACGCAGATGCGGCGCCGCTCGATGCCGGCGCGATCGCCAATCGCAAAGCCCTGGTCGTGGATGACGACCCGCGCAATCTTTACGCCATGCGCGTACTGCTCGAGCGATACAAGATGGAGGTGCTGCAAGCGGATAACGGACGTGACGCACTCGAGCTGATCGCAAAGCATCCCGGCGTCGCGATCGTACTGATGGATATAATGATGCCGGGAATGGATGGGTTCGAGACGATCCGGCGCATCCGCACAGATCTGAAGCGCGCGGCGCTGCCGGTGATCGCTGTCACAGCCCAAGCCTTTCCTGAAGATCGCGAACGGTGCATCCAAGCGGGGGCATCCGACTATTTGGCCAAGCCGATTGACGAAAGCCGGCTCATCACGCTCATCGGCGCCAGCCTTGGCAATTGACGGGATATGTCAGTCAAAGCGGAGATGTCGCGCGCAATCGGAGGACAACAACGGTGACCGCTGAACGCGGCCCATCGCAAGTACAGGCTCCGCCTTCGGGCGCCGCAATGCCGGCCAACGAAGTCTCGGCCGCCATTCTGTTGGTCGACGACCACCCGGCCAATCTGACGGCCCTCGAAGCGATCCTGGAGCCTCTTGGGCACAGACTGATCAAGGCCTCGTCGGGGCATCAGGCTATTGCGTTGCTGGCGCGCGAGGACGTGGCCGTGGTGTTGATGGATGTCCGAATGCCGGGCCTGGATGGGTTCAAGACCGCAGAGTTGATGCGGAGTAGAACGCGCGCCAGATTCACCCCGGTAATCTTTCTCACTGCCGCCGATACCGATACCAGCGCGATACTCGACGGATACACGCGGGGAGCTGCTGACTTTCTGGTCAAGCCGTTCGAGCCGGAAATCCTGCGTTGCAAGGTGGCCGTGTTCGTCGATCTTTATATCAAGGAACAGACCATCCGAAACCAGGCGGCAGCCCTTCACCGTCAGGAACGCGAAGCATTCGAACGTCAGAGCGACCTCAGGTTTCGCAAGCTGATGGACGCCATGCCGCTCTGCATAATCGTTACCGACAACCAGGCCAAGCCAGTCTATTGGAACGAAAGCGCTCTGACCTATACGGGTGTGCCGCCGGATGCCGCCGGCTCGCGCGATGCGTTGTTCGACACTATATATTCGACCGATCGTGAAGACCTGTCGCGACGATGGAATGAATCGATCGCTGCTCGGCGCGAATTCGAGCTGAAATTTCGGATTCGTGGACATGACGGCCTCTACAGATGGCATCTCGGACGCGGCATCCCGCAACGTGACGATAGCGAAGCGGTGGTTGGCTGGATTCTCACGGCGACCGATATCGAGAGCGAGAACCGCGCCCTGCTTCAAGCGGAGGAAGCGAATCGAGTCAAGGATGAGTTTCTGGCTACCGTCTCACACGAGCTGCGCAACCCTCTCAACGCTATTGTCGGTTGGTTGAGCCTGCTCAAAAGTGGCAAGCTCGATTCCGCCGGATCCAAAAAAGCGCTCGACACCATCGAACGCAACGTTCACCTGCAAGTTTCGCTAATCGATGAAATTTTGGATCTGTCGCGGATCGTGAGAGACAAGGTTCGTCTGACCATGCGCCCGATGGACTTGATACCGCTGATCGACAATGTGTTGAACCCGATCCGTCCGAGGGCCGAGGATAAAAGCCTGCGCCTTGAATGGGCTTGGGACGGCCCACCAGTTCGAATCAATGGCGATCCTGAACGCCTTAACCAGGCCATCTCGAACATAGTATCCAATGCGGTCAAATTTACGCCCCCCGGCGGTCTCGTCCGCGTTGGCCTGGAATGCAAAGCGCACGAACTCACATTGACCGTGAGCGACACCGGCAAAGGCATTCACGCCGAATTCCTGCCTTTTGTATTTGACATGTTCAGGCAAGGGGATAGCACCACCACCAGGGAACACTACGGGTTAGGCCTTGGCCTCGCGATCGCACGCAAGCTGGTTGAACTGCACGGCGGGCGCGTTAAGGTGGACAGTGCAGGTGTGGACCAAGGCGCCACTTTCTCGGTGACGCTGCCGTTGGGCTCACCGCAGTCACCGCAGGCTGCGAGAGAGTTGGCGGACGCGGAATCGCCAGCGCGACACGTCGAAACGCTTCAGGGCATCAGTATTCTCGTTATCGAAGACCATGGTGATTCACGTGAGGCGACCGCAGAGCTTTTGCGCAAGTTTGGCGCCACAGTCCTGGTGGCTGAATCAGTTCAAGACGCGCTCGCGGCCATTGAACATGAGGCCCCTGACGTCATAATAAGCGATATTGCGATGCCCGGTCTGGACGGATTTGCGCTGATGCGATCGTTGAACGCGCATCCCGCACGCCAAAGACGTAAGATAGCTGCTGTCGCTTTGACAGGCCTGAGCGCTCCGGAGCATAAGCGGCGCGCGCTCCAGGAAGGGTTTGACGTTTGCCTGGTTAAGCCCGTGCACATAGATCAATTGGTCGAGTACGTCATGTTGGCTCTCACAGGGCGGGCGAAGGTTTCCGGTTAAGCCCAACAGATATTACACGGCGTAGCGCATATGCTTCTCTACGCGATTTTTTTGTAATGGAAATTCGCACAGTCTTTGAGATGAACACGGGTTGGCAGTGCCGTTTTCGCGGCGGACGGCGTCCCCTGCAAAGTCTGGAAAATGATCGAGCGCCTCATGTTTCGCTCGGCAACCCGAGAAATAGGGCCGCGTTCGTGACCTGATCGTTTTTCTCTTGCTCGAGTAGCTCGAGCTTGGAACTTTCTTCTCAGGGAACGGTTGAAGTTCCGACCGCGTTCTTCAACGGGGCGGACACAGCTATCGCGGCATATTATGGCGGCTACCAGAGTACTAATCGTCGAAGATGACGCCGACTCGCGGGAAGGGTGGTCTATTTTGATTTCCCGCTGGGGATACCGTGTGGATACGGCGGAGGACGGCGAGCGCGCTTTGCAAATGATCGATGGCGCCGCGCCGCACATCCTGTTGCTGGATCTCAAACTCCCTAAAAAAGACGGCTTGGCGGTCCTGCACGAGATTCAGGCCAATGGCTGGCAGATTCCCGCTATCGTGATTTCTGGCGAGGGCGAGATCGAAGATGCAGTAAAATCGATAAAGTTAGGCGCGTATGACTATCTGCGCAAGCCGGTCGATCCACATCATTTGGAAGTTCTGCTCAACAACTTGCGCTCGCATCTGACAATCAGCCGGGAGAACCAGCTCCTGCGCCGCCGTCTCATGGACGCCGGCGAATTAGGGCAGATGGTCGGACAGTCGCTCCCGATGCGCCGCGTGATGACGTCTATCGAGCAGGTGGCCGCAAGCAGCGCCTCGGTGGTTATCGTCGGCGAAAGCGGCACCGGCAAAGAGATGGTTGCTCGCACAATTCATGAGCTGTCGCGCCGGTCGAGCGGCCCTTATATTGCCATCAACTGCGCCGCTCTGCCCGAGACCCTCATGGAAAGTGAACTGTTCGGGCACGAGCGAGGTGCCTTCACCGGCGCCGATCGTCGTCGCGAAGGCTGTTTTGAACTGGCGAACGGCGGAACGTTGCTCCTCGACGAAATTGGGGAGATGAAGCCGGAGCTGCAGGCAAAGCTTCTACGGGTTCTTGAAGAGCGCAAGGTTCGCCGGCTGGGCGGCAACAGCGAGATCTCCGTCGACGTGCGCGTTCTCGCGGCGACCAATCGTAACCTTGAGGTCCGCCTTCGCGAAGGGCAGCTTCGAGAGGATCTCTACTACAGGCTGAACGTATTTACGATTCAGGTGCCCCCGCTGCGCGATCGCCCCGAGGACGTGCCTGTCCTCATCGAGCATTTCCTGCGGCGGCTCGTTCCATCTGCCGGAAAAGTGGTCTCGGGTATCGAAGCGGACTGCCTCCAGTTACTCGGTTCGCTGCCCTGGCCAGGCAACGTACGTCAGTTACGCAACGTGATCGAGCGGGCAGTCATCGTGACTCGCGGACCGATGATTTCGATTGCCGATCTGTCGCAAGAGCTGACTCTTGGCAGTCACCCCCGCACACAATCTGCAATAGAATCTGCCGGCAACCTTGCAGCAGGTCCGTCGGAAGAGTGTCCTGTCAATGGTTTGCAGGCTTCCGGTCCACAAATATATGTCGGCATGTCGTTGAACGCCGTGAAACGCGAGCTCCTCCTGGAAACATTGAAATTCACGGGCGGCAACAAAGCGAAGGCCGCGGAGATCCTTGGCGTCTCGTTGAAAACTCTTTACAACTACCTCAAAGAGAATTAGCTGCAGAACCGAACCGATTATAGGGGCACGAGGCTTTATCGCCGGGAACGGCCTCGGGTTGCAGAACGTCCGCAAAGACCAACCGCCCAGCTTCCATCACGCATCGGGGCCAGTTTCTCAGCCAGGATCGCGCCCGACCGCGTTTCGAACCTCGCTGTCGAACACCCTGGAGTAGCCGCACCAATCACGCGGCAGCAGCGGAACCAGGCCAACGGCAAAAGCCAGGCGCCCCCTCAGGTTCTCTGGAGCCCTCCATAGAGCGAGCGGTGCGGTGCGGATGGGCCTTTCGCGGTGCGCTTCCAGAAACGAGGCGAGCGCGCACATCGCGGCGATACCGACGACATTGACGAGCAACTCGAGCGAGCGTTTTTCACCAGCTTCTGTGATTACGATGTAAGCGACGCAACTCAGCAGGACCCCAATCCCATAGACTGAAAGCGAATGCTGTCCGCATCGAAGCAGCGGCCGGGCAAATTTGCTGCGCAAGGCCGTAGCCTGGCTGGGAACCACATATGCGAAGGCATACACCAGGGCCAGGACGTTAAGTATCCGCAGCGGGGCGAGAAAAGTTTTGTTCGCCGGCCATAGTTGAAGTCCTATATGCGGCAGCGCCAAGCGGCCGCTTTGTGCAGATATGATTCCGCAGACGATCATAACGACACTCAAAGCCAGCCATCGCCTTTTCCACGGGATAAGATTGGGCACCGTTCTACTAAGGTGGCAACCTACCATTCCGATCACGTACAACAACTGCCATGCCAATGGATTGAAGTACCACTCTCCTATACCCGGGCCAGCGCGCAGCAGATATACCGCGCAAGAGGCCGCCAGCGCCGCTCGATAATCACATTTTACGAGGTAAATAAGCCCGGGAGCAAATCCGAGTAGCACGAGATAAAAGGGCAGAATATCGAGGTACGTTGGCAGGTATCGGAGACTCAGGGCCGCAAGGATCGCTTCGGTGGGCCGCTCCTTTAGCCACTTAATGTGCAGGTACCCGAGATAGTCGCCATGCGACAGATATCGGGCGGCCGTGAAGACGGTCGCCGACATCAGCCCGAACAACGCCAGATGAGCCACATAGATCAGAAGCCAGCGCTTGCCAACCGCCTTTGCACAGCCCGAAAATCCCGCTCTATCCAGCTTCGACCCATATGCAAGGTATGAAGCCATCCCGGAGATCAGGACGAAGACTTCCGCAGCGTCGCAGAACGCGAAATTGTGGAGCGTCCAATCGGCCAGCGGATTCCTGGCGATATGGTCGATGAAAATGACGATCAGCGCCGCGCCCCGACAGACGTCCAGGCGAAGATCTCTTTCGCGATTCTGCGCCATTTTGTCCTTATTAATCCTATCCGCAGGCCGGGGTTCCGCGCCCGGTTTTTCTTCTATCGAGCAAGAACAGCGGGACTCGGGATGCCGATGACAATCCCCAGAATGGGCTACACGAGCCATGCCACATTCCGTCACCGCATCTTTCAACGCTTCTTTCGCTCGAGTCAGTGGACTTTTGTGAAAATCTTCCTGCGCCATTGCGGCCCATAGTCACGCGATTACACTCCGGCGAGATTAGCTTGCAAGTGTATTCGCCATAAATAACATTAAGGCCAATATAGCGAAGGCTTTGCGGCGCTTTCATCTCTATTCTAGCCGTATCGGCGTACTCAGTCCGAAACTCAGCAGAACTGGAAGAATTCTTTAGAAGCCGCCCAATAGCTCATCCGTGAGTTTAGATCTTTCTCCGCGCTAATATGACACTGCACAGATTGACGGACTTGAAAGACGTTCCTCTTGACTCGCCCCGCGAAATTGACGACTGTGAATTTATCAGCCGCCTTCCCTTCGAGAAGGCACCATTCACCAGCTCATTTGCGAGTAGTCATTTGCCGATCGCTAATCGGAAGGTCGTCTTTCTTTTTCAATGGCAATACGAAAGGTCTTTGCCCGAGTGGCTCATTTCTCTTGTGACTTCAACGAATGCTTGGAAGGAGGTTTCGCCTGATGCTTACAATAACGAGACAAGCAGTTGCAGTACTGAAGGCCACCAGGACCGCGGAGGGAGCGACAGACTATGCGGACGTTCGGATTCGAACTGGCGCCGAGCCCAATGGATCCCGCATCGCGGTGGGTTTCGCGGTTCCGCGAGGAGCCCGATCCAGGCGACATGGAACTCGAGCAGCACGGGCTCCGCATTTTCGTGCAAGATGTCCTGGTCGAACCCCTTGATGGCCGGGTTCTGGATGTTCGCGAGGCCGCTGAGGGAATGGAACTTGTTTTCCGCTAGTTGCCTTGAGCGCTAGTCAACGAAGGAGGAGGCTAGACATGAGCTTTTCAGCCAATGTGGGAGCCGCAGTAGCGGGCTTCATCGTGACATTCCTGATTTTGCCGGGTCTGTCCTTGGGCCAGGATGGAAACCCAGATCACAACCCGGCGCCTTCCGTTGCCGGAGTCTCCGCCAACCCCGGCACTATCAATGACGCGACTCTGAAACGGACCGCAAAGGCATACGTAAAAGTGAGGCAGATAGTGGACCAGGCGAACAACGACCTCGGCAAAACAACTGACAGAGCGCAGCAGCAACACATCGCGACTGCGGCGGAGGCGAAAAAGATGGCGGCCGTGAAATCTGAGGGTTTGCAGCCGCTGCAATACAACCAAATATTGCAGCTCGCACGAGCCGACAAGACGTTTGCTCAGAAGTTTCTACCCTACGTCAATGACGTAAAGCGCTCGTCAAGCTGAGCACCGCTCAGTTCGATGAAGAACGGGGAATGCGATCGTATAGCCAATACACGGCAGGGCTCGATGGTCACCCTCCCCGGCCATCGAGCCCGTGTCTTCTCCCTTGTCTTCTAGGCAGCGTCCATGAACGTAATAGATTGCTGGGCTGCCGTAGTCAGCAGTATTTGCTATAAGCTTTGGTCGCCAGCCAGTTGGTTGAAGGACGCTCGTCCTGTCAAAACAAGGCGTACCATATCGTGCCACACCATCCTGCGCGGTCTGCACTGCAGCTCGACCCTTGCTTTGCTTTCGATTCAGGTTGACAATTGGCGTAAGCCGGTTCGAGCAGCCCAGGAGGTCATGTCCTATGAAAACGTGGGCTATAATAGTGGTCGTTCTAATCGCGTTGTCCGGCCTAAGTTATCTAGTCCGTCATCCCAAGAGCGTTGAACAAACGTACGCGAAGGTCTTTCCACACAACGGCGAATAAGCGCGGTCGCTGTCTTGAGCGATGAATCTGCTCAAGTGGCTCAGTGCTTGCCATGTCTAAGGCCGTTTCTTGACGCCTCAATAAAAGGCCGCAAGCCTGAGCCACTGAGCAACGGCAGATGCCTGGCCGTTGGGATTTTGGCCCATGCGACTTAGATTCGTTCCGCCCGATACTAACCCTTTCCTCCGGGCCAGATCTTATTGCTCAGATGGAAGAAGAACCCGCTGCTGGTATTTGTGAGATAGCTAACAGCGCCGCCGTCATACCAATCGCCGAAGTAGTGAGTGGCGAGACAGCCCAGCGCGAGATATTGCAGATTGGTCTCGTTAGTGAGCAGGTTGGTCGGGTCGGTCTGTCCGGACGGCACGAGGCCGGCAGGATTGGATTTCGCGCGAGACACCGCGTCGGTATAGTCGGAAAGCCCCTGGAACCACGCCAGGTTTCCATTCACGCAGGATCTCCACTTGGCCCACCTGTAGTCCTCGCTCCATGCGGTGGATATGGCGGCCATCGGCCACGTGAACCACTCGTAATTGCCGACCTTGTTCTGGATAATTCCGTAGCTCGCCCATTGGTTCGGCCCGCAGGTTTTACCCCAAGCGTCGTTGGCTCCGATCATCTCGGCGCCGATAAACTGCGCGCTGCTATTGGTCACCTGCCAGGACTGGCCGCCGGCGCCGAAGCTTAGATTCGCGGATTCGCCGCCCGAATCTGTATCGGGATTGCCGCAATCTCCGCCCGAATCACAGGTAGTGCCGCCGTGTATCTACGCGCAGGCGTTGGTCCAGCTTCCGGTTTCCTCGGCGGTTTCGGCGTAGGCCCAATCCTCGTCGACGCCCCACTTGCAGGCGGCCCAGCGAATAATACCTGAGTGGAATCGGAATAGTTGCCGTCAACCCTGCTGAAGTCCGCCGAAGGCTCGTAATTCCCTTCTGCGCCGGCGTTCGAATAGAAGTACGCGGGCGTGCGCCAAATCTGGTTGTTGGCATTCCAGCCGGTGCCGTCGTTTACATTCTCCCCGGTGGTCTCTGGAAAATTGGCCTGATTAGCCAGCGTAGCGCAGGTCGAGTCTGATGGCAGGCTCGCACCCGGGGTGAGGTTTGCGAGGTGGCTCGACGGTGTCGGAGTCGCAGCGGGCGTCGGAGTCGGACTGGCTGTGTTTCGGTTTTGGATATTGAGCGGTTCGATAGCGCTACCAAGCTCGACCGAACCGGGATTTACGCCCTGGCTGGCTATCTCAACCGAATGGCTACCGTTCGTGAACGAAACACTGTTGAGCACGACCGCACCGGGTTCGTAGTCGCCGATGTGCACCCCATCAACGTAGAGGCTCTCGAACCACACGCCGGAACAGACGTCGTGAGTGCTGATTGGCACGCTCGAACCGCCGACCGTCGCATTCGCAGCGGGTGCGGTGATGCTTATGCACACGGCAGGCGTGGGCGTTCCGGTCGGCGTCGGCGTACGCGGGATGGGCGTGGAAGTCGGAGCCGGAGTCGGCGTGGCGGACGCCACGTCGATCGTGATCGAGGCGCGACCGAGCATCACCGAACCAGGATTCTCGCTCTGTGAGGCAACCTCGATCACGTGATTTACGGGTGCATAGCTCAGGCTGTTGAACATGACCTGGCCGGGCGCAAAGTCGCTCACGAAAACGCTGTCAACGTAGAGACCTTCAAACCAGACGCCGCTGCACAGGTCATGCGTATAAATCGCGACGCTGCCGCTCACCACGGCGCGATTTGCGGGCGACGTAATCGTTATGCATGGCGCCGGTGTCGGGGTCGCGGTCGGCTTCGGAGTCGCTTTAGATGGAATGGGAGTTCGGTTTGGCTTCATCTGCGGCAAGACCGTCCGGCCCAGCGCAGCGCGCTGCAGGTCGGCGGCTCGAGCAGCCGGCAGTACCGTGAAAACGAATGCGAAAAACGAGGTTACAAGGCGCAAATCTCTCCCGAGGCTTGGATAGCCTTTCATAGCCCCCCAAACAGGCGATCGCCGAGACAGTTCCCTGCCTCTTCACTGCGTCGGCCCGCGGGCCTCCGCCGTGAAACGAGCGAGCAACTGTCGCCTTTAACGAGGGGTTATCGGATCAGAGGTGGCGGATTGGATTAGCGGGTTCAGCGCTGGAGTTTCTGGCGTGAGCGCGTCCGAAGTCATCCTCCCGCTCGATAGTGTACGCATGATACAACGCTGCATCAAGCGTTATTAAAATGTAATCACAGATCTGAGTCTATTCTACACTATATTTAGCATGAATACAATTTACATTATGCTATTTCAAGCAGACACTGCCATTTGATGGCGGAATACCCGTCTCCTCTATCATAATCAAACCTGGCCCGACGCATCGGACGGCGACACCTTCAACTCGGCTGGTGCTCGCGTTACGCGTGCAGTTCAAATCACGGGTGAGGTCGAGACTTCGAATCTAAACTACTACGTCAGCAGCCCTTGAAGCTGAGCCGTCGGTTGCCCGCTCTGACTGTACATACATCGATCGGTAGATATTGGTGTGACTATACCGATTGTCCCGCTGCGGCGTGGCGCAATCCTCATCATCAGGGCAGAGACCGTGCTCCGCTGGCATCGTCGAGAGTTCCGCGGGACGCTGGTCTTGGCGCCGTGCCAGCACACGCACTAGCGATGATAGCGAACTGCGAGCCTTAATCCGGCTCGCGTGGCGGTAGCATCTTACCTGAGATCAGGCCATTGACGTGGAAGCCGACACCCCCACCGCAACGCCAGACTATCATTTTGCGGTTGTGCCCATGTAGGCTCAGAGAGGAGGCCTAACCCGGTCCTGTAATATGAATATTCGGTGTTAGCCAGCGCCTCTTCGCTATGTTCGCTCTGATATCATTGATATACTCGACCGCCGCACGATCGTACCATTCTCCCGACATGTGACTTCCGACGCATCCCCACACGACCGTCTTCAGATTCGCGGAGGTGGGGTCTTTGGCGTAATTTGCCTGATCAACTGCATACGTATTATGGCCGGGCCATGCCTGCCGGGCTCGAGAAAAAAGTAGCCCAGTCGCCGTTCACGCATGAGCGAGTCGTTGCATAATGAAAGTCGGCCGCAAATGAGGTCGAATCCTTGATCATCGGCCACGTCATCCATTCGTAACGGACTTTCG
>Ga0335069_10007061_pt1 | contig 16249 bp, 15 predicted proteins | sample Lox_Sample_11_FD_206714 | JGI IMG/M metagenome (GOLD analysis project Ga0335069, IMG submission 206714) | Soil microbial communities from Loxahatchee National Wildlife Refuge, Florida, United States - Lox_Sample_1.1 | ecosystem: Environmental > Terrestrial > Soil > Wetlands | place: USA...
GCGGGCATCTCGATCGGGACCTGCTCTCTCGGTCCTGCCGTGACGGCGCGCGCCGCCAGCCGATCGAGCAGGCGGCCGGTGATCCGCGGGCCGAGGAGCCCAGGCTCTGCACGTGCCGAAGGTTCCACCGATGTCGTCATGGCTGGCGCTCCTTCCCGGCCGGACCCGGCGAAGACACTGTGACGGGCCTAACGGTTCTCGGCGACGGGCAGCCGCAGCGCCGCGGGCGCGGACGGCGGCACGGCCGGACTTCGCGGCTCGACGGGCGCTAGGCGCCGGTAGGCGGCGCCAAGGGCGGGGCGGGGGTCGGCCTCGCCCCTGTTGGGCCACAGGGCCATCGCGCGTTCGGCCTGGGCTGTGATCGTCAGCGCCGGGTTGACACCCAGGTTCGCGGAGATCGCGGAGCCATCGACCACATGCAGCCCGGGATGGCCGTACATGCGGTGGTAGGGGTCGACCACGCCGCTGTCGACGCTATCGCCGATGACGCAGCCGCCGATGAAATGCGCGGTCATCGGTATATCCACCAGCTCACCGACGCTGCTCAACGGGAATCCGCCGATCCTGGATGCGATCCGGCGCATTACCTCGTTGGCGACAGGTATCCAGGCCGGGTTCGGGGCGCCGTGCCCCTGCTCCGAGGTCAGCTTGATCCGGCCGAGCCGGGTGCGCCTGGGCTTAACGGTGATCGAGTTGTCCAGCGCCTGCATGGTGAGCCCGATCACGGTCCGTTCGGACCAGTGGTTGATGCCGGCGTAAAGCGATGCGAGCTGTCCTGGATGGCGCGCCACGTGAGCAAGCCACTTCACGCCGCGCGGCAGCCGTCCGCCGCCATCGGTCATCAGCGTGCTGAGTAGCCCCATCGCATTCGAGCCCTTGCCGTAGCGGACGGGCTCGATGTGAGTGTGCTCGTCGGGGTGGATGGATGAGGTGATGGCGACCCCGCGGGTGAAATCGCGCTTTTTCCTATCGCGCATCGTGGTCAGTGCCCCGCCGAGCGCCTCGGAGTTCGTGCGGGTCAGGACGCCGAGCCGGGCGGAGATCCTGGACAGCGAGCCCTGGGCCTTCATCCGGTGCAGCAGTTGCTGCGTGCCCCAGGTCCCGGCGGCGAACACCACGTGCTCAGCGGTGAAGGCACGCGCGGTCCGGCTGCCTCGCCATGCGCCGGTTCGCACCGTGTCCACCGCGTACCCGGCGCGCCCCAGCGGCCGCACCGCGACCGCCGTAGTTTCCGGATGCACCGTCGCGCCGGCTCTTTCGGCCAGGTACAGGTAGTTCTTGACGAGCGTGTTCTTCGCGTTGTGCCGGCATCCGGTCATGCATTCCCCGGCCTCCAGGCAGCCGCGGCGGCTCGGTCCCGCACCGCCGAAGAACGGGTCGTCGGCCGCCACGCCAGGTTCCTTACGGCCGTCCCGGCCGAAGAAGACCCCGACCGGGGCCATGCCGAACGTGTGCCCGATCCCCATCTCCTCGGCGACTTGCTTCATGACCTCGTCCGACGGCGTCATCGTCGGGTTACGCACCACGCCCAGCATCCGTTTCGCCTGGTCGTAATGGGGTGCGAGCTCAGCCCGCCAGTCGGTGATGTGCGCCCACTGGCGGTCGTGGTAGAAGGCGGGCTTCGGCTCATAGAGCGTGTTGGCGTACACGAGCGAGCCTCCGCCGACCCCCGCGCCAGCCAGGATGATCACGTTCCGCAGCAGGTGAATCCGCTGGATGCCCGAGCAGCCGAGTTTCGGCGCCCAGAAGAAGCTGCGGGCGTTCCAGGACGTCCTGGGGAAGTCGGCGTCCTCGAACCGGCGGCCCGCCTCGAGCACGCCCACCCGGTAGCCCTTCTCGGTAAGCCGTAGCGCGGCGACCGAGCCACCGAACCCCGAGCCGACCACCAGCACGTCATAGTCATACGAAGCAGCGGGTACACGCGCCATCGGCCCATCCGCATCATCCAGCACTCGTCCATGGTGCGTGTCCCCCCGCCATGCCAGCAAGGCCGAAAGTCCCGTATTCCAAAACCGGTCTGAAGAGCCCGTGTGCCGGACAGCCCGGCGTGAGGCAGTCCCTCATCTTGGGCGTTGAGAGCTGACCGCCACCGCGGATGTCTAATTCGTATGCGCGTTCGGGAGATGCTTGCCGATGTAGCCCACGTAGATCATCCCGGTCTGGCTGGCGTCATCGTGATAGTAAATCCGCGGGGAGATCAGGCCCTTCCGGGCTATCTTGAAATGCGCACCCATGAAAATGGCGCCGTCCGGATGCATGTCCCTGGGAACCGGGAATACCCGCAGCTTACGGAGTTTGGGTGAGCGTTCGACGGGATCGGATTCCTGAGCGGAATGCGCGCCCGGCGGATAGCCGGGCCGCCCGGCGGGAGTATGGCCAAGGTAGGCGTGGACCCCTTTGCTGAATTCACCGCGGCGCCGCGTGGCCGCGTACCCGTCGAGGACCCGCAGCACGTCCCAGGACTTGGCGGCCCAGGTGCCGAGCGGATCGAAGTCGTCCAGTTCTAGCGCGTATTTCGGGTCCCCGGTGAATATGACGCCGGAAAGCACGTGCTCCTCGAGCCGCTCGAGTAGCTCGGCGAACGATCCGGGTGATTGCGCCGCCGCCGCGGCGGCCCGGGTCTGATCGACGCGGCCAGCTCGGGAGAGAATGCCGCGAAGCCGGTCGAGCTCCAGCTTTGCCTTCAGCAGCTCGGCCTGCGTCTCGGCGTGATCCAGCTGCTCATCCTCGAGCCGGGCGCGGATCAGATCACGATCGTCTTCTACGTCTTCAAGCATGTCTTGCAGGGCCGTGAGCCGCCGTGATATCTCCCGATGACCGCGCAGCACTCCCCGGCCTTCGGCCAGCAACTCGCGGAACCGGGCGGTCATGTCGTCAGGCCCGCCCGGCAGGTCAGTGCGGGCGGCGCCAGCCTGGAACTCGTTGACAAGACTGGTCAGCAGCTCACCCGCGATGGCGACCTCGCGGACAGCCGTGGTTGCTGCCTGCCCTGACGGAGCCAGGCCAGCAGCCCCGTCGCCTGGCCTGCGGGCTGGCGTTTGCTGGATGGCCCGCAGGACGGTGGCCGGCTCCTCCCTGGACAGCAAGCGATCGACCTGGGCGACGCGCGAAGGCAGCGGCAGGTTCAGTGCCCGGCTTCGGATCGCCCGGCCAAGCAAATGCGCGAGCTTGCCGGGAGCCTGCTCGGCGATTGTCCGGGCGAGCAGCACGCGGTGCCGCCGGGCATCGACGGCGCTGGCCGGATCGACCTCCGGCAAGAATGTGCGAACCGCTCCCAGCGGCACCGAATGCGAAGGCGCGAACGCTTCCTCAAGCTTCGCGGCCGCCCCGGTGTCAAGTACGTAGATCCCGGCCAGCCCGACGCACTCACGGGTCAGCCGCTCGACATGATCGATCATCCTCGGCACGGGAACATCCGGGATAGGCGCGGCGACAAGGGCGGTACCGCGGCGCCCGGGATCGCAGATCGCCGATATCAGGCCATCGACGTCAGCCACGGTGACCAAGGCCGGCCGGGCGGACAGGACCATCTCGCCGTCGTGGGCATCTGCCGCCGACAAGATCACCCGGACCATATGCGGGACCCCCGTCCACCACGCGTCGGCGGCATCAACGTCCCTGACGAGGCGCTCATGTGATGCCCCCGGCCCGGGCGTTGACGGCGGCGCGTTGACATCGACCCAGACCCAGTCATCCTCCCTGCCGTCACGGTGCACTGTCACGATCGTCACCCATTCCCCCGCGGATGAAGACTCGGTCAGCCGATACCGCAGCGAGCGAGAGCCATCGTGCGGACGCAGTTCGGTCACGACGAGCTGGGCACCTTCGGCTACCTCGTGAACTCCGGGGGCGACAGCCACCAAGCCGTATCCCTTGAGCGCCAGCCACGAACGGAACTGCTCCGCCGTGAGCCGCGCCGCGTCCTGACCATGCCGCAGCGAGAAGATCGACCGGTACCCGACTGCCATCTAGATCCCAATGACTTCCCGGAGCCCATCCGACGACGGCGCTTGGATCACTATGGTATCGCCATACCATATGGCCAGAATGTCCCATTCCCTGCGAATACCTGTACGGACGTGACTGGATCAGTGACGTCCGCAGCCAGTACGGCAAGCCCGGCGCGCCCAGGTCCCAGATACCCCAAGCCGTCATCGTGGCCCCGGCCGCCAGCCGTCTTTCATGAGGAACCGCAGCAACGCCACCAGCGACCCGGCATTCCAGATCTCCCCGGCCGCGATCATCCCGGGCACCGACACGAGCGGAACCCATTCCAGCCGCGCCGCCTCGTTGACTCCGGCCGGTTCGCCGACCCGCTCGGGCTCCCGGCCCACGTACACGAAAACCTCGGCATCGACCGACCCTGGCCAGGGCTGGAACGTGACCAGATGCTCTATCCGCCCTGCGCGGTAACCAGTCTCCTCCTCCAGCTCCCGCCGGGCCGCATCGGCGGGTTCCTCGTCCTCATCGACCAGCCCGCCCGGAACCTCCCACCCCCACCTGTCCGGCACGACCCGGTGCCGCCACAGCAGCAGCACCCGGTCCGCGTCGTCCACTAGCACCATCGCCGCCGACTGGTGCAACCGGATCACGTGATGCCAGAACCGTTCCCCGCCCGGCAGCTCGACATCAACCTGACCTAGCCACACGTACGGATTTGCGTAGATCTCCCGCTCCCCGAACGTCCGCCATCGCCCAGGCTCGCCACCCATCGCACCAGTCACGGCCACGACGCTAACGCCTACCCCACGCACCCGGAAAGCCGCCCAGCATAAGACACCCGGGTACCAGCAGCGATCCCGCGGACCAGCTACCCCATGGGTGGCGGCTTCGCGGTGCGCCGCGGGCCTGGACCTAATCTTCGGTGATTTCACGAATCCTTCCTGGACAAGCTGGGTCGTCCTGGCCATGGCATCGGTGTTGACCTCGATACCCGGTATGAGATCCCCATTTCCGTAGTGGTGGACTTTAGCGCTCCTGCAGCTCGGCCCGCTGGCCTTGGCGCGCTCGACCTACAGCCACCTGCCGCCCAGCGGCACCCCAGCTGCGGGCCTAGGTTCAGAAGGTCAGCACGGCCGACGCCGCTGCTGGGGAGGCGCGCTGGCCCACCGGGCATACCCGGTCAGCATCGTCAGCACCGGCAGCTGCTTGGCCGTCCGCATGAACGATCATGCCGTGCACGATGACGGATCTGGCCATCAACTTCGGGAGGCTGGCACACTTGCAGCATGCAGGCTTTCCTTGCTGCCCTCGTCGGGGGTCTTCTCACGATTGCTGGCGGACTCACCGCGGTTCTTGTAACAGGTCGGGGCGTGAGGAACCAGTGGCGCAACGATACTCAGCTGAAAGTCAGCACGGAAGTGCTCAGCGCTCTCCAGAAGAGGGTTAGCCGAATAAACGATCTGGCTTTTCTCGCCGACAAAGACTGTGACGAGGCCAAAGATGTCTGGTCTGCGCAGGTCGCTTCTACCACGGAATGGAATAATGCCAGGCACGCTGCGTTGCTTGTGAGCCCGCCCGAGGTAGCAGCCCTGCTGCAAGCCCTTGATGGACAAACCGATTCGCTTCTTGAGCGGGCCATGGCTAAGCAGTGGACCTTTGCAGAATTCCGAAAAGAACGCGAAGGTCTTGGTCGGCTGGCGGCTAACTACCTAGACGCCGCGCGTGCCGGAACGGGCTGGCCGCCGCTCCATCTGAAGTCTTTGTGGATGTGGGATCAGGCAGAAGAACCGCTCAACGTCACCCGACCTTTACTCGTGGCATACTTGCGAGCGCCTGGGCCCACTGCTGAGCCGATGGGAGCGCGATGCCTGCCCGATTCCAGCTCGTCATCGACTGCAAGGACCCCGAGCTGCTCGCCCGCTTCTGGGCGGCTGCCCTGGGATACGTGCTTGAACCGCCCCCTGAAGGGTTCGCCACCTGGGACGACTGGCGGCGCGACATCGGGCTTCCCGACAGTGAGCTGGGGATCGGCGCGGACAGCATCATCGATCCCCGCGGTGACGGCCCCCGCATCTGGTTCCATGTGGTGCCGGAGGCCAAGGTGGTCAAGAACCGCCTCCACCTCGACGTCCACGTCAGCGGCGGCCGTTCGGTAGCCGACAGCCGTTCGGTCTCGCTCGCCGCCCGCACGCAGCGAGTCGACGCCGAGGCCAGGCGGCTGGCGGATCTCGGGGCCACGATCACCGGGGCCCTGAGCGCCGACGGCCTCGATCACTACGCGGTGGGGATGAAGGACCCAGAGGGCAACGAGTTCGACATCAACTGACGCCTTCGCCCGCCGCGGCTCCTCGTGCCGGTTAGTGCGCACCGGCCCGGCCATTTGATGAGCGCGAGGGCGGCCGGTGATGATGGGCGGCATGGGAACTTCCGCAGACGCCAGTGACGCGCCGACCGGGCCGGGGCACACGCCGTACCTGCCTGAGCCGACCGGCCCGTGCCCGGCTGGCACCACGTCCTTGTGGCTGACAGACACCTCCCGACCCGATCCCCGGGTCGCGGGGGTGAGCGCCCGGGAGCTGATGGTCTCCCTGTGGTATCCAGCGGTGCCATCTTCACCGACCTCGCGCTGCTGGCCGATCAGAGCGGCATCGACATCGGCGCCGGGCTCCCCGGAGCCCGGTCCCCGGACATCACCCGCGCCTACGTCCGGGCCTTCTTCGACCAGCACCTGCGCAGCACGCCGCAAGCCCTGCTGGACCAGCCGTCACCACGCTACCCCCAGGTCACGTTCTGTTCCCCGCAGGCAAAAACCTGCGCGGGCTGGCGGCCCGCCGGGGGTTGATCGCCTGCATCTGGCTGAAGGACCACCATGGCATTACGTCATCTCCCGCGACACGCCGGCCCGTGCGGTGACCGACGTCAATGGCGCAAGCTCATCTCCTGACTCCAAGATCGCCGAGCTTTAGGCGCTAGTGCCCGATCCGAGGGTGCTCCGTTCCTTCGGCCAGCTCCAGGGCCGTGCGCTCCCACTGGTTGAGGCCTTTGGAATCGGCCCAGTCCACGCGGACGCTGGCGATGCCGTCGAGCGCGGCGACCGCGTGACGAGGACATCCGCGGGGTGACGCTTGCGCCATCGCCGTGGCGACGCGACCGCAGGGAGCGCCCTTGACCGGCCTGTCCTGGAGGGCTACACAATCGGAAGCGGATGAGGCTCCCACGGGGGGTGAACCAGGTGGATACGATCACGCCGGACTCTCCCGGGCCTGCCCGCGCTAGCGGAGCGCCGACGCTCTTAACGCGGCCCTTCCAAGAAAGGCGCGTGCCGCGTAGGCAGGTGGGGTGTAAACGCAGGGGCGACCGGAGCCCCTTGGCGCGGGGTCCGGGGGGGCAGCCCCCCGGGGAAAGAGAGGCCTTCGAGTTCGGCCCTGACTTCTTCCGTGTCAGGTCTCCTCAGCAACCTGGCTCACGTGCGTCAAGCCAGGTCGCGGTGCCTGCGGTGTTGCCCGGGAGTGGCCGTGATAACCCTCAGTCGACCACCTCATCGGGCACGCGACGGGCACGACCTTCTAATCCGTAGATACCCGTACGGGCGTCCGGACCCGTTCAGGACAGTCCGCGACCTCGGGCGCGTCCCTGCCCGCTGTTCATGTCAGTCCGGAGAACCGCAAGGTCGTTCGTCCGTGCGGCTCCCAGCGCGGCTCCCGATCGCACGCGAGCTTGGCGCCCCCTGGCGCTCGTCGCCATCATCGTATTTCCCTGGCGGCTTTTATGAGCTAACGGTTTTCAAGAGCGTACGCGATCCGCTGCCCGTTTCCGCTTCTAGCTGGGTTTTCAGTGTGTTCGCCTGCTGTGCTATCCAAGATCATCCCGCGTATATCCCGCGTCCGGCGATTGCACACGTTCACCCGGAGCCTGCCCGGTGACCGCCTGCACTATGCAGGGGATGGCCCGCGTCCGGTCCGGGCAGGCTCGGCCTGGCCCTTGGTCTCTGACCGGAGTGCCCGCAGAGGCTCCGGGGTCAAGCGTGACTTCGCGTACGTTCACCAGGCACCTTTGCCTGTGCTCATTTTCCTACGGTCACAGTCACGCTTGAGGCTGGAGAGGCGGGCACGGACACTCAGCCGGGCCATCCCCGGATCCGAGCCCGCCAGGACCCTTGTACCTTCCGTCTGTTGTGTGCCTCCTCCTGCCCGGTCTCATCGAGCTGCCTATCAGCTCGGGAATCGGTGCCGTCCCGGCTTCCACAGGGGCAGGTCGTACGTGCCCGATGCTGACCCCGGAGGACTTGGCTCTTTGACCAGCCAGAACTCTTGCTGGCTTCCAGGCTGCCGCGAGTAGTGACGTCCGGCCCTACCGGCTGGGACTTCTGCCTGCGCTGTCCCAGGTACAGGCAGGGCAGGCTAGGACTGTAGACAACAGCACAGGCAGCAGGTCACGAACCTGGCCTCGCTGCTGGTAGCGGCTGGCGGCCGGGTAAACGTGTCCGGCCTGGAATGTGAGGTATCTGGCCAGCTCTAACGCCAGGCATCCTGCCTTTCCAGCTCGCGGCACGCCGAATCGCGCGGGCAAGGAAATGAGGTGCCATGCGAGAGCAATGTGATCCACCGACCGGGACACAGATCCGGGTCTGCCTCAACCCTATCGGCCAGCGCTACTACTACGAGATCGACGGCCACCGAAGCGCAGCTCACTATCTCGATGCCCGGAGCGCTTTCGCGGATGCCCGCCGACAGCAGTACATGTATCCGAACGGGCGAATCGAGCCGGTCGAGCGGGTGTTCTTCGTGCTCGCGATGCAGGCGCTCGGGATTTCCGGCTGTCACTAGGGAGGTGAGTGACGTGGGAGATTACGACCGAGAATGGTTCACTCTGGAAGGACGGGAGATCGAGACGCTCGTCGCCGAGTGCCGCAAAGACCCATCCGCCGATATCTGGGCGGTATTCCAGCGGGTGATCGGGAGGCTTCCCAGCAGGGAGCACGGCGATGCCTGGCGAATTCTCCACGACACATAGCCCGGACAAACAAAAGCGCCCCGGCAGGGGAGCGATTAGCCAGCAAGACCGGCGATCGGGCAGGACCTCGGGCGGGTCCTTCTGCTCTACCCTGGCTGCCCCTGGGGAGGAGATCGGGTGGTGCAAGGAGCGGGCGTGACGGATCGCGAAGGGTCAGGAGGTAAGGAGGCCCGTCATGATGGGAATGACTTATGACATCGTGGCTGGCTATGACGGGTCACCCGGCAGCGCTCAGGCGGTGCGCTGGGCCGCCAGGGAAGCCCTGGCACGTGGCACGACGCTGACAGTGTGCCTTGCGTGGAGGCCAGGTCATATGGAGCTGGCTTCGCAGCCGCCTACTTGGGAGCTGGCCGGGCAGGACGGCAAGAAGATCCTCGCCTGCGGGCTGCCGTATGCCGAGTGGGTGCTGGGGGCTGGCCGGGTGCACGCCGAGTTCGTGGGCGGGCCAGCCGCTCAGGTGCTGTGCGAGCGCAGCCGGGCCGCGGAGATGGTCGTGATCGGCTCACGCGGGCACGGCAAGCTGCCCGGCTTGCGGCTGGGATCGGTTTCCTGGCAGGTAGCCGGGCATGCCAGCGGCCGGGTCGTGATCGTCGGGGGCCGGTGGCGGCCGGTTAATCAAGCCCCGGGCTCGGTCGTGGTCGGCGTGGACGGATCCGCGGCGTCGCAGGCCGCGCTCACGTTCGCCTTCGAGGAGGCAGCGCTGCGCGATGTGCCCCTGGAAGCGCTGTGCGCCCTGGCCGATGCGCCGGGCAGGCTCGGCGAGCTGCGCCTGATCGAAGATGACTTCAATCACGTGATGGCCTGCGAGGAAAAGAAGCACCCGGATGTCGCGGTGGTGCGGAAGGTTGCGGTCGGCACGCCACGGCCAGCGCTGCTGAACGCGGCGGCCGAATCCCAGATGCTCATTACGGGCTGCCGCGGCCGCGGCGGCTTCGAGGGCATGAACCTGGGCTCGGTCGCCCAGGCAGTGCTGCACCATTCGCCCTGCCCGGTGGGGATCGTTCACCCGCCGGGATGCCACCTCGGACAAGGCTGGGACGATGCCGCGGACGGCGGGTCCACGATCCGCAGCGACGCGGTTGTTGCCCTGGCCTGGGCAATCGATGCTGCCACCGGCCGCGGCGACACCGAAGAGGCGGCCCGTCTGGCGTCGCTGCAGGGGGCGGAGCTAAACCGCTGGCTGGAAGCCCACGGCTATCCCCGGCCAAGGAAAGACGCGCCGGGCAGCCATGTCAACTGACTAGCGCTATCGGCTGGTTGGCACCTGCGCTGGCGTTGCTTCCAAATGGTCCTTCAGCCTTGTCCATATCCGCTGTTCCTGGCGGATGCCCATCCAGGTGATCGGCGAGCCGGGCAGCGTGAAGGCGCCCTTGGGCTGTACTTGGCCCCGCCATCGCATCCCACTGCCCGGGCAGTGGGCTCGAACGTTAGTGTGCAGCTGATGGCAGCTTGCCGCATCGACGCGGAGGCCGCGAGCTGCACCGTCAAAGCCGGGGAGACGCCCGGCGCTGCTCCGCGATCAGCGTGACGAGTAAGCCTGTCAGACCATGGTGCTCTGCAGCCGGGATGGCGCGGACGCGCCGGGCGGGCCTCTCAAGGCTGAGCCCGGCGCGGGGAGCGCCGGACCCGGCGCCGCGCAGCGGCGCCGCTTGATCTAAGAACGGCTCAATTCGGCAACGCAGCAATGTGGATGCGAGCTGCCCGGCTCAGAGCGGCGTGACGTCGGCTGCTGGCCGGTGCACGGATGAGCAGGCTCAGGATAGCGGGAGTGCCGACTCGCCGTGTTCCAGGTAGATCGGCGTTGCGGCTGAGTAGGCATCGTATGCGCCGGTGAGTCGGCGGGCTAGCCGCGGGATGACGTAGTCGGGCAGCCGCTGGACTGATACCCATTCCCATCGGTCCAGCTCATCGCCTGCTAGCTGGATGCGGTTCTCGTCGGCGCCAAGTTCACCGCAGTCGAAGACGTAGAGGATCTTGTCGCCCTCGTCGACGAGGGGTGCCCAGTCAACGACCAGCAGTCGTTGCACGTCGCGGTGGAGGCCCAGTTCTTCTTTCAGTTCCCGCTGGCAGGCTGCGGCTGGTGACTCGCCGACCTCGGCGTAACCTCCGGGGATATCCCAGCCGTTGCCGTAGGTTTTGCGGACCAGCAGGATGCGGTCGCCGTCGACGAACAGCGCCCCGGAGGCGATCCGGGGCGTGGCGAACGTGGCTGTGGGGTCGCTCACCCGCCCCACTGTACGGCAGTCACGTCAAGTGGAGCCGGGCAGCCAGGCCCGCCAGTTCCAGGCTGGACGCGCGCCGCTGCTGACGCATCCAGGTCAGCACCAGCTGGCGGCTGATGAAATGATGGCGCACCTGCTCTGGTGCCATCTGCTCGGCGTCCAGGATGACAGCCAGCCCGTCATCGCGCCGGTTACGGGCGCTGTAGGCCCGGGCCACGTCCAGCGCGTGCCGGACCCGCCGCTCGACCGGCAGCCCGGAGGTATCCAGCGCCGGGCCGATGTCCAGGGCGATCTGCACGTCACCGAGTTCCATCGCCGTGTTGACCTGGTGAATCGCGACGTTTGTCGGGCCGAACGCAGTCCACATGTAGTTGGCGTCAGCACCGAGCCGACTGGCCGCCTGCCCGGCTTCGTGCAGAAACGCCCGCGTAGTAGGACGGTCCTCGGCCCGGGATGCGGCCATGGCGCCGGTCAGGAACAGCGAGCCGTAGACCGACAGCATCGGCCCATCCGCTGTACCGAGTTCGCCGCCGAGCACAGCGGCGGCTCGGTCCACCAGCTGCACCGCGGGCTGGAACCGGCCGGTGGCCGGCAGGGTATGGGCGACTGACCGGAACAGCGAGCCCAAGATGACTTTGCTGTCGGTGCGCTGCGCCGCGGTCAGGCCGCGCTCGGCCGCGATCCAGGCCAGATCGGCCTCGCCGAGCTTGGTCAGGACCGATGCGGCGGTCTGGTAGCTGAGCGCCAGCAGTTCGTGAGCGCGGATCGCGGCATTGCCGTCAGCTGTCCGGGCTGCCGCCACAGTGTCCTGGAGTAGCCGCGGGGCCTGAGCCGTGACGTAACCGAACCGGGAGTGCTGATAGGCGCCGAAGATGTCGTCCACCTGCCGGGCAAGCTGATCCAGCGGTGGCGGTTCGCTGTCACCCTCGCTGCTGGCCAGCAGGGCGACAGCTGGCTGTAGTCCATCAGCACCGCGCGCAGCGCGGGCACGGTCTGGGTCCGGCTGTCGGCGTTCCAGTCCAGCAGTGTCGGCTCGCCGATCAGGTCACCGATGGAGACGTCCAGCACCTGAGCGAGTGAGCGGATGACCGACAGCCGGTCCAGTTGGATCCGGTTGTTTTCTGCCCGCTGTAGCCAGTCTTCGGTGCGGCCGACCAGGCCAGCGAGAACTTCCTGAGACATTCCCCGGCGCCGCCGGTACCAGGCCACCCGCTCGCCAACAGTCAGGTTCTCCGTCATCCCGCGCACGGCTCAACCCTTCCCGCGGCCTGCGAGGTACCCCGGAAGAATTCCGGGTTCCCGCGCCGGACCGGCTTGACGCTAGTGACACAAGCGGTAGCGCACAGTGCGCTACCAATCCAACTTAACCGGAGGAGCCGTCAAAATGGCACTTCAAGGTCAACCGATCCCGGTGGAGTTCGGGATGGTATTCCCCGACGGCGCGTACGCGGCCGGGGGCATCGAGATGGTGCGGGACTTCGACCGGTCCAGCGGGGACCGGGTGGTCCAGCAGGCCGACAAGCACACGGGGCTGCCGCTGTGGGTGGTCGAGGTGATCGACGCCGACCCCGACGCCCGGCAGCGGACGGTCAAGGTCAAGATCGCCGCGCAGGTGCAGCCGGTGCTGCCGCCCGCTGCGCCGGGGTCGCCGTTCACCGCGATCGAGTTCGACGGCATGACGGTGATGCCGTACCCGGACGGCTCCCGGTGCCAGGGCGGCGGCAAGAGTAAGTGCGCCGCCCGGCAGGCGTACTCGCTCAAGGCCACCGGGGTCCGGGCTCCTTCTCGGGGCATCGGCCGCCCGGCGGGCGAGCACAAGGACGCGGCATGACGGCCCGTCGCGCCCCGGCGGCGCATCTGTGCCTGCGGGTCGGCTCCCGGCACCAGGTGGCGTTCGTGCCGTTCCCTGCTCGTGCCCCGATGTTCGTCATCGGCGCTGCGGGCACCCTGATCAGCCTGACCTTGCCGGAGCAGATCGAGGCCGGGCACGTGGACTTCGCCCGGCAGCTTGCGGCGAAGGCGTGGGCGTACGCGGTGGCGGTGGAACGCCAGTACCGGGGCCTGCCCCAGCTGCCGGAGGCGCCGGTCCCGTACACGCTCACCGCGCAGGCGGAGGCCCTGCTGGATGCTGAGCCGGAACGGGCGGACCTGGTGCCACTGCCCGGCGGACGGGAGGTGACGGCATGACCGCCACCTCCGAAATCCGGTTCGGCCCGGACGGTACGGCCAAAGTCCAGTCCTACGTCCGGCTGACAGCCAGCACCTGGATCCGCTGCTGCACCTACCAGGATGAGGCACCGATCCTGACCATCCAGGACGGCCCGGCCGAGATCACGATCACCAACCCTGGCCGGGGCGAGGTGACCGAGGAGGACGTGCGGTTCGGCCGCCTCATCCTGCCGGTGCTGGGCAAGGTCACCGCCACCCGCTACACCGACCGGGTGGCCGTCCGGCTGGTCTCCGGTCAGTCCCCGGCCGATGTCGCCAGGCATGCCGATGCCCTGGCGCACGGGTTCGGTGCCATGTTGTGCCGGGTCCGGTCGGCCCGGTCCGGACGGGTGGTGCTGGAGTTCGTCCGCCGTGACGCCCTAGCCGCCATCGTCCCCGCCCTGCCCATCCCCGCCGACCCGGACCTCAAGGCGCTGCCGGTCGGCCGCCGCGAGGACGGCTTGGCCTGGTGCGTCCGGTTGCACGGCACGCATGTCCTGGTGGCCGGGGCCACCGGGGCCGGGAAGGCGTCCCTGTTGTGGGGCCTGGTCCGGGCCATGTTCCCGCTCATGCAGGCCGGGCTGGCCCGGGTCCTGGCTGCTGATCCCAAGCTGATGAAGCTGGCCTACGGCCGGGTCATCTTCGAGACCTACGGGGCCTACGCCGCCGACCCGGTATCGATCGCTGCCATGCTCGACCAGGCGGTGGCCGACATGCAGGAACGCGCGGCCCGGTTCGCCGGTCGGCAGCGCGACCATACCCCGACAATCGAGGACCCGTTCACGGTGGTGCTGGTGGATGAGGTGGCGTTCCTGACCGCCTACCAGCCTGACCGTAAGCTCCGCGAGCGGATCATGCTCGCGCTGGCCACCTTGACCACCCAGGGCCGGGCGCTGGGCTATGCCGTGGTGGCCGCGTTGCAGGACCCGCGCAAGGACGTGCTGACCATCCGCAACCTGTTTCCCGACCGGATCGCCATGCGGCTGGACGAACCCGAGCAGGTCGAGCCCGGTGCATCGGCTACCTGACCAAGTACCTCACCAAGCAGGTGGGCGACTGCCACCAGGCCGACACCGACCCGCAGCGTGCCCACGCCGCCCGGCTGGCTGAGGCGCTGCGGTACCAGCCGTGCTCGCCGACCTGCGCGAACTGGCTGCGCTACGGCATCCAGCCCAAGAATGCCCGCCCTGGCCTGGCCCCGGGCAGGTGCAAGGGCAAGGCCCACGACGCCGATCACCTCGGCTACGCCGGGCGCCGGGTCCTGGTCTCGCGCAAGTGGTCCGGCAAGACGCTGGCCGACCACCGCGCCGACCGCAAGGACTGGCTCCTTAAGACGCTCGGTGTTTCGGCAACCGACCCGACCCGGTACGCCTGGGAACCGGTCGCCCCGGCCGACCCGGACTACCTGGATCATGCACGGCGGATGCTGCACGCCGTCGCCGACCGCGCCCGATGGCAAGCCGCGCTCGCCGAGGCCAGACGTAGAGCCAAGTTGGCCACTGCCAGACTTTCGGCAACCGCGAGGGAGGCGGCATGAGATCCCAGATGCCCTATGGGCAGGGCAGCCGTATGCTCACGCTGCGCGAGCTGTGCGAATGGCTCAACATCACCGAACGGCATGCCCGGCAGTTGGTCGCGCGGGACGCGATTCCCTACCGGAAGGTTGGGCATCTGCTGCGTTTCCCCGAGTCTGAGGTGGAGGAGTGGTCGCGGCCCAAACCCCGCCTCGCCGTGGAGCGCGAATCCGCCCCTGGACCGGCGCGCGTTTCGGCAAAGCCGAAGCGGCCCCCCCATGTCCGCATGGTGCTTCCCAAGTCCCTAATTGAAGGGCCGATAGATCAGGAGGGCGAGCATGGCCAAAGACGGTCGGCGTGATCTTCCCAAGGGCATCACGCCTAAGTTGCGTACGCAGGGCACCGAACGGGTGCCCGTGACTACCCCGGACGGCACGCCGGTCTACCGGGTCCGGTTGTGGGACCCGGTGCTCAAGCGGCAGATCGAGCGGACGGCCGAGGGCCTGGACGCGGCGAAGCAGCTGCTGGGGGAGTTCAACGAGGCCAAGCGCCGACCTGGAAGGCTCCAGGCCGAGCATGTGCGGTTCGCTGACGTGGCGGCGCGGTACCTGGTGGCCTACCGGGTCAAGCGGGACGGTACCGCACGTCCGAAGTCGTCGCTGGCCAAGGAGCGGACCTGCCTGAACGTCTATATCCTGCCCGCGCTCGGCAACGCCTGGATCGGCGACCTGGACCTGCCCGAACTGAACGCGACCATCCGGCACCTGACGCTGCAAGACGGCAGCCCGGCTTCCGGCAGCACCAAGGGCACGGTCGCGTCGGTGCCGCGGCGGCTGTTCGCCTGGGCACGGGAAGAACGGATCATCCCGGTCAACCCCGCGCTCGAACTTCGCACCGGCTGGGGCGGATCGGTCCGCCGCCGGGTGATTATCCCGAGTATCCCGCAGGTGCTACGGCTCGCCCAGGCGCTCGACCTGTTCAAGCCTGGCCTCGGTGATGTGGCGATGGTCCTGGCGTTTACCGGCCTGCGCTGGGAAGAAGCCGCAGCCGTGCCGATCGGTAACGTCAGCCTCGACGGGCAGTGCATGAAGATCGACCGGACCGCCAGCGAGTCGGGCGGACGCCGGGACGTGCGGGAGGACCTGAAGACCCGCGCGGCCGAGCGCACAGTCATGATCCCCGACATCGCCATGCCGGCCGTCCGCCGCCTGGCCGACCGCGGCGCACTGGGCCGCGAGCGTGGCGACGGCAGGCTGTATGGCCGTCTGATCAACGGCGACCGGGGCGGCTACCTCGGCTATGCCATGTGGCGCAGGTACCTCAAGCTCGCCCACGGGTACACCGCTGCCC
>Ga0335069_10007062_pt1 | contig 16248 bp, 15 predicted proteins | sample Lox_Sample_11_FD_206714 | JGI IMG/M metagenome (GOLD analysis project Ga0335069, IMG submission 206714) | Soil microbial communities from Loxahatchee National Wildlife Refuge, Florida, United States - Lox_Sample_1.1 | ecosystem: Environmental > Terrestrial > Soil > Wetlands | place: USA...
CGTGGGGAGGTGCAACCGGGTGCAGGTTGGGGTGGGGGTGCGGTGCAACTGGATGCACCTTGGGGTGGGGGTTGGGTGCAATGGGGTGCGTGTTGGTGGGGGAGTGGGGGGCATGGGAGTGCGGGTTGGAGAGGAGTGTCGCCGGTGTGGGTTGGATTGGTGGCATGGGGTCCCCTCCCTTCGATTGTGTGGTCGGCCTCGATCGCCACGTTAGGATTATAGTCGGGTTGTGGTGGAATGCAAGAGAATTCCGGATTTTGTGGCGGCGCGGGTTAAGGCGCGCTGCGTCACACGATCAGGGAAATGGCCGGGAATCTCGCGGTTTGCGGGACGTGGGGTCGCGGGGAAGGCGATGTGAAAACGATGTTTGACCCGAATGGCATTAAGTTAAGCGTGACACCCTCCTTTTTTTGGCTCGATTTCGCTGATAAGTCACATGGTTCACACCTTAACTTAACGCCATTCATGTTTGACCCCTTTTTGACGCCTTGGGCCAGAGCACGAAGTGCCAATGGTTGGGCATCAGGCAATGCGCCAGAATGCGAATCGGAATCCGCTGATGCGCTTCGGCCAAAACGCGGTCAAAGGCGGCATAGTCCTCGTCCTTATGGAACAATGTCTGCCGACCAACGCCACGATTCAAGACGAGGTAGATCAGACCCGGAGGGGTATGCCGCGCCCGACGTGGCATCGCAGCAACTTACGAATTCCGGCCGTCCCGGTCCACGCTACGAGCAACTTTGAATCATGTCCCGTTTTCCGGTCCAACGTCATGGCCGGCACATGAGTGCAGCCTGTCGCTCGGTATTCACGCCTTTACGGGAAGCGGCCCGTGATCGTCACAATGATCACCGTGGGGATGGTGCAGCTTCCCCTCCACCAGGTAATCCACATGATCGCCGTGCGGCACCTGCTCATGGCCACAGGTCGGCCCATGCTTGTGCTTCTCGCCGCTGATTGGCTTACATCCGTCTGGGTTGGTGGCCGACACCTCGATTACATGCTCGTCCACGTGTCCATCGTGCAGATGATGCAGATGCCCGTCATGCAGGTAATCGACGTGCCCCTGATGCATGACTGCAGTGTGCCCGCAGTTTGGGCCATGCTGGTGCGGATGGTTCTCATGCACTTTGCATTTGTCACCCATGATCGGCTCCTTTCGTCAGCATGCGGCAGAGCGCTGGGGACGCTGCCGTCGCGTTGATCCATTATTGCAGGGAATCGGGCCAAAGGAGCACAGATTCTCCAAGAATCCACTGATGGCATCGGCATCTCATAATTCGCACGATGGACGAATGGCATTAAGTTAATCTGCAAGTTGTTTTGCCAGACACATTTATGGATATTTGCGCAAAAGTGAACCTCCTGGGCGAAGAAAACGGGTCAGGGATCGATCCGCCTCGTGTGCTGAACACTTTGGGGGTCGGCCGCGGGGCCGCAGGGATTGCAATCCCTGGGCTTGGGGGTTGCGGGGAGGTTTGGTGTTGGGGGGGACGAGCTATTGATCTTTCTGCGGCCAACGTCTGCATGGCGCCTCGCTCCGCATCGGCGGGAGCGGCGGTCTGTTGGACCGGCGCTACACGCGTTGCGATGCAACGCAGCTGAACTTGGACAATGTTCAGGCGAAGATCAATAGATGTTGGGGTGGTGGGTTGGCGAAAAAGAACAACGCGGCTCGGGAGTGAGCCGCGTTGCTGGAGTGTTCGAACGGGTGTTGCCGGTATGGGGGCACACGCCGGCGATGCGATCGCCGGATTTTTTTGCGGGTCAGACCGAGTGGTGGTGCTTCCAGCCCTTGGTGGAGGACTTGTGGGTGGAGACCTTGCTGCTGTGGGAGTGCTTGGAGGTGGCGTGCTTGGTGTGTTTGGAGCTGACCTTGGAGTGCTTGGTGGTGCCGGTGTGGACCTTGGAATGCTTGTGGGTGGTGGAGTTGGCGTGCTTGGAGTGGGTCGTCGCGGCGGTGGCGACCGCGGGGGCGGCGACGAGGGCGGTGGCGAGGGCGAGAGCGGCAACGATATTTTTGATCGACATCATGGAAGAATTCTCCGAATTTCCAGCGTCCGTTGAGAGCAGCGATGGGCGTTTTCAGGCCAGTAATCACACGATTACCGGAACTCCTGGCATCGAGTTCTTGCGGAAGAAGCGTATTTAATTTATCGGAAAGGTTCGGCTGAGTCCATCAATGGAAAAGGGAGAAGCTTTTTGCGGGGGGGGGCGGGAGGGAGGGGCGTTCATATTGGCCGAAAATGGTGGTTGGGGTACACGTTCTCAGTTGAGAGCCATTTGCGGCCTCAACCTTGGGAAGGAGGTGCGGGGCCTCGAGGGCTGCGGCCAAATGGGTGGGGGAAGGTGCGGGGGGGCTGGGTCGGTGGCGGGAGGTGGTTATACATGTATAGACGTTATGAAATACCGATTTGGAAATATCTCCTTTTGTCGCATTTGATGCAGTTTCTGACTGCGTTTTTTCATTATTAAACAAAATTCAGAATTTATTTGCATAGGGGGAAATCGCAAGTAAGTTGAATGCAGCAGTTCATCATTTCTGAGTGGAGCGGGAGTCCGGCAAGCACGGAGCCCCGGAATACGATTCTTTGCGGTGAGGTCGATTCCATGAAGATGTTTAATATGCGAAGCGGGAGGCGGTTGGGTGTGGTACTCTCGGGAGTGGTTGCGAGTTGTTTTGCGATTTCCCCGGCGAGTGCGGGTCTTGTCCACCGATACAGTTTCACGACCGATGCTTCGGATTCGGTTGGGGCGGCGAACGGGACGCTGGTGAACACGGCGACGGTGTCGGGCGGGTCGTTGCAGTTGAATAATCCGAATTTCAGCGGGCCGAGCACTGCGGGGGGGTATCTTTCGATGCCGGCGAGCATTCTTCCGTCGAGCGGGAGCGTGACGATCGAATCGTGGTTTACGTTCACGGGTTCGGGGTTCTTCACGGAAGACTGGACGTTCAGCAATAACGCGAATGACACGAATCCGCCTGGGGCCAACAATGGGCAGTATTTCATGCACACCATTTCCGCGCCGCAGGGCGGTCCGAATCCCGCCGGGGGTGGGTCGCACGTTGCGCAAGCGCTGGCGGGCTACGCCGGTGGCGAGATCGATGCGTTCGGAACGACAGTCGGGCTCGGGGCGGGCGGCGGCGGATATCTGGACGACGGCGGCACGTACTTTAGCGCGACGGTGATCGATGGCACTGCGGGCACGTTGAGCTATTACGTGATGCGCGTCTCCGATGGCCTGGGCGGTCTACAGGATACGGTCGCAGCGATTCCGCTGAGCTCGTACAGCTTCACGAATGCCTATCTCGGCCGCTCGGCTTTTGCAGGGGATAATTCGACTTCGGGCTCTGTGGATGAATTCCGGATCTATAACAACGCGGCATCGGCGTCGGACATTGCTGCGGATTTTGCCGCGGGGCCGAATGTGGTGGTGCCGGAACCGGGGTCCTTGTTGATCACAGGCATTGGCACCTTGTGCTTGATGAGCCGGCGGCGCGGCAGATAAGGGGTTGAGGGGGGAAGCAACTGTGGAATTGAGAGGCGTCGCTTGTAACGAGCGGCGCCTTTTCTTTTTTTTTGCGGGCGAGGCGGAGAGCGCGGGAGGGCTCCGACTCACACGTGAAACTCGCGCCGAGCACGCGTCGATCTTCGATCGATGGCTAAACATTTTGCGGATGAGAATCCGGTGGGATCCGGATTAGTATTGGTCGAAGGCGACGGGGAAGTTGGAGATGGCGTGGGGGTGGGTGCCCATTCGGCCCATGAGGAGGAGGAGGGGGATCATGAGGGCGGGGCAGGCGGCGCTGGTGGCGAGGCCGAGGGAGAGGGTGGAGTGGTCGGCGATGAGGCCGGAGAGCCAGGGCATGACGATTCCGCCGAAGTTGCCCATGGCGGCGAGGATGCCGAACATGGTGGCGCCGCCGGTGGGGAAGCGGTCGGCGGCGACGGCGAGGGTGCTGGGCCAGAGTGCGGAGCCGGTGAGTCCGGCGAGGATGCAGGCGGCGAGGGCGAGGGCGGGGCTGGGGAGGAAGGAGCCGGCGAGGAAGAGGGCGGTGGTGAGGATGCAGCAGACGAGCATGAGGGGGATGGCGCGGAGTCGGATGCCGAGGATGCCGATGGCGATGCGTCCGATGCCCATGGCGAGGCAGAAGGCGAGGAAGGCGAAGTCGGAGTGGAGTTTTGGGAAGTGGAGTTCGCGTTCGGCGTAGGTGGGGAGCCAGTAGGCCATGGAGATTTCGGTGGCGCCGCCGAGGAATATGGCGATGAGGGCGAGGAGGAAGAATTTTTGGCGGGCGAGGGAGCGGAGGCGGAGGCGTTGTTCGCCGTCGGGGATGAGGCAGGGGATTTGGACGGTGATGAAGCCGAGGGAGACGAGTGCGGGGAGGGGGATGAGGAGGAGAGCGGTGTGGCGCCAGGGGACGTTGGCGTAGAGGGCGAGTGAGCCGACGAGGATGGTGACGACAGCGCCGAAGCAGTAGAAGGAGTGGAGGAGATTCATAGCGACGGTGCGGCGGTCGGGTCGGAGGGCGGCGACGATGGGGGAGAGGACCATGTCGAGTGTGCCGGCGCCGAAGCCCATGATGAAGACGGCGAGGAGGACGGCGTTGTAGGTGGTGGCGATGCCGAGGAGGGCGAGGCCGGCGGCGATGAGGAGGTTTCCGCTGATGGCGATGAGTTTAGGTCCGTGGGTGGGGAGGCGGTCGACGATGGGGCCGGTGAAGGCGATGGCGGAGACGAGGCCGAGGAAGATGACGGCGCCGATGCGGCCGAGCTGTTCGGCGGTCAGTCCGTGGAATTCGCGCGACAGTGTGGTGAGGAGGACTGGGGCGAGGTTGATGGAGATGGCGAGGGCCATCATGGCGGCGTAGGAGAGGGTGAGGGGGAGGAGGGAGTGTGGTGGGTGGGAGGGTTTCACGGGGAGGAAGTATAGCGGAATGACGAATGACGAATGACTAATGACGAATCAATGATCAAATGACGAATGAGGGAATGACGAAACGAGCCTGGCGTTAGGGCATCCAGAGCTCTGCGAGGGGAAGAGCCAGATCGGCGAATGGGGGGAAGTGGGGTGTCTCGGTGGATTTGGCGATGGCGGTGAGGGAGTATTTGCCGGCTTGGAGGGCGTAGGCTTCGGCGGTGCGGGCTTCGGGATCGATGATCCAGTAGTGGGGGACGCCGTGGGATTGGTAGAGGTTGAATTTGTTGATGCGGTCGTCGTCGATGTTGCCTGGGGAGAGGACTTCGATGCAGAGGTCTGGGGGAGGAGAGAGGCGGGTCGGCGAGACGCGGTGAAGGTTGGGCGTGGCATAGAAACAGATGTCGGGGCGGCGAACAGTGTGGCGTTCGAAGGGGACATCTGTGTCCAGGAAGAGTTTTCCGAGTTTCAGTGGCTTGATGTAATTGAGAAGCATTGCGTGAAGTTCGGAAACGGCCTGAGAGTGACGTGGATATGCGCTTGGGCTCACGATGATTTCTCCGTCGATGAGTTCGAGGTGTACGCCGGGGGGGTCTTCGCCGAGTTGGAAATACTGATCGGCGGTCATTTTGATGGTGTGGATGTGGGCGACCGTCATGCGGGGCTCCTTCGCAGGGATTATAACGAAAATGCACCGGGGAAGGGCTTTGCATCGCCTGCGCGAGGAGGTTTCCTGCCACTCGAGAGGGAGGTGGGCCGGCGCTTACGCTACGGGTTCCGTAGTGCGGGGTAGAGGGGTTTGAGTGCGGGGTAGAGGGAGGCGTATTTGGTGTATTGGTGGTTGTAGAGGGAGACGGATTTTTTGTTGGGGGCGGATTTTTCTTTGACCTGGATGATGGCTTTGGTGGCTTGGGGGACGGAGGAGAATGCGCCGGTGCCGACGGCGGCGAGGATGGCGGCGCCGAGGGCTGCGCCTTCGGAGGCGTTGATGGTTGCGACGGGGGCGTTGTACATGTCGGCTTGGAGTTGTCGCCAGAAGGTGGAGCGTGCGCCGCCGCCGGTGGCGCGGACTTGGGTGATGGGGATTTGCATTTCGCGGAAGATCTGGATCTGTTCGCGCATGCCGAAGGTGATGCCTTCGAGGACGGCGCGGAGGAGGTGGGCGCGGGAATGGCGTGGGGTGAGGCCGATGAAGGCGGCGGTGGCGTGGGGGTTGGGATGGGGGCAGCGTTCGCCGGTGAGGTAGGGGAGGAAGAAGAGGTTTTCGGAGCCGGGGGGAGCGGAGGCGGCTTCGGCGATCATTTCGGGGTAGAGGGAGCCGGGGTCTTTGCGTTTCATGACTTCGGAGGCGAAGAGGGTGTTGCGGAGGTATTGGAAGGAGCCGCCGGCGGAGAGCATGCAGCCGAAGACGCACCAGGTGTTGGGGAGAGCGTGGCACATGGTGTGGACGCGGCCCTGGGGGTCGGTTTGGGGTTGGCGGCTGGTGGCGAAGATGACGCCGGAGGTGCCCATGGCGGCGGAGACGAGACCGGGGAGTACGACGCCGGAGCCGACGGCGCCGGCGGCCTGGTCGCCTGCGCCGGCGATGACGGGGATTCCGGGGGTGAGGCCGAGGGTTTTGGCGGCGGCTTCGGAGAGGGTGCCGGAGATTTCGGGGGACTCGAGGAGGCGTGGGAGGAGGGCGGGATCGAGCTGGAGTTTGCTGAGGAGGTCGGAGTGCCAGCGGCGGTTTTTGACGTCGAGGAGGAGCGTTCCGGAGGCGTCGGAGACTTCGGTGGCGTATTCGTGGGTGAGGCGGAAGCGGAGGTAATCTTTGGGGAGGAGGATCTGGCGGGTCTTTTCGAATTTTTTGGGTTCGTGCTTTCGGAGCCAGAGGATTTTTGGGGCGGTGAAGCCGGTGAGGGCGGGGTTGGCGACGGCGTTGATGAGGGCGTCCCGGCCGCCGGCGAGTGCTTCGATTTCGGCGCATTCACTGGCGGTGCGCTGGTCGTTCCAGAGGAGTGCGGGACGGAGGACTTTGCCTTTGGCGTCGAGGAAGACGGAGCCGTGCATCTGGCCGGAGAGGCCGATGGCGTGGACTTCTGCGGGTTTGATGCGGGATTTTTTGAGGACGGCGTGGGTGGCATTGGTGGCGGCGGAGAACCATTCTTCGGGGTCTTGTTCGGACCAGCCGGGTTTGGGGGTGAGGAGTTCGTGGGGGGATTCGGCGGTGGCGAGGACTTTGCCGGTGGGGGAGAGGAGGAGTGCTTTGGTGCCGGAGGTGCCGACGTCGAGGCCGAGGAAGTGCATAGGGGTGCTCCATGGGTTGGAGGAGATGCGCTGGGGCGCATTGTACAGGGAGGCGGGATGTGCGCGTACGGTGCATGTGAATCGCCCCCGGACCTGCAACTTCCCTCTCCCGCACGGGCGTTCTCAGATTATCGAAAGCGACAAGCGGAGCGTTACTCGGCACGTCAAATGCGTGCCTCGACGGCCTTAGCTCAGAATCTGAGTTCGCGCCCGGCGGGGCAGGAAACTGACCCCATTTTTTACCTTTTCCTCACCCAACAACACGCCAATAAGCCTCCGCCGATCGTCAACAACGATGCCGGCTCCGGAACAGGGATTAAGGAAACGGACCCGGTTACCGACACGGCGGCGCTGTCATAGCCAACCTGCGTGTAATTAAAATCTCCGAACGTCGGAGTCGCCCGCAAATTGTAAGCGTTCATATAAAACTCGTTCGTATTGAAGGCGTAGCCGCCGTACCTCATGCCCCAGCTATAGATGTTGATGTTTCCGTTGCCGCCTGTGGGCGAGTAATCGAATCCCACTCCAGTTTCAGCTAGGGGAGACGGACTGAAGTTGACCAAGGTAATGTCTTTTGAATCGAAGGTATATTGGAGGGTCGGGTCAAATTGGATGATGAAGGCGCCCGATGCTGTTTGTTCGGGTGCAGCTTCATCCTGGGGAAAGCCGGATACAAAATAAGTTTTGAGATTCGACGTGGAGAACGTGAATTCATACGTCATCACGGCCGCCTTCGCCGGGAGTCCGAAAAAAAATAAAACAAATGGGGCATACAACAACGCCGATGCAAGACGACGGTTCATTCATTTCTCCGAGGCTGTTTTTCTTTTGTCGTATCCTTTTCCCGGACCCTCGAGGGTACGGAAAACGTACCCCGGATATACGAGAAGTCAAGGATTTGCGAGATATTGCCTCTTAATCGCTACCGATTTGTGGGTGTGAGTGTTGGAGCCAACGTGAGGTCGTCGATAATGTTATGGGACGGTCTCTCGATTTGGGTCGTGACTTCCTCAAACAGGAGAGTACTTCATGAAAGGATTTGTTGGACGTATCACGTCCTTGATGATCGTGGCCGTCATTGGCGCCAGCGGATCAAAAGGATGGACGGACGTCGTTACCCTTCGCGCGGGAGACCAGGCGACGGGGAGTCTGAGCAATTTCGTGCAAGTCAGTGCGACCGCATCACCGGGTCACTTCGGATCGTTGGATTTGAGACTCCGAAATCCTCCTGCGCCCGGTGCGATTCTGGAGGTTGATTTATTTGCAAATAACGCGTCCAGGACGCCGCTGTCGTCCTATACGTGGGAATTGCTTACGTGGGATCAAGCGGCAGCCAATCCCACGCTGCAATTCTTTCCGTTCGGGACCGTGCCACTCAGTCCGGGGACCAGCGGTTTTTTAAGCGAATGGGGTGGAACGTACCGTCTCACGATGATTTCGGGGGAATGCGATATTTCCGCGGTTACGGCCAGCATCGCCCCTGAATCGAGCACAACCTTCAGTACCACCAGCGTACCGGTGATCACACCGGCGCCTGAGCCGGCGTGGATCGGCGGGCTGGCCGTATTTGGGTTGCTGGTCAGACCAAGTCGTGCCAAGAAAGACTGAAGGTCGCGCGACTGGGGTATTGCGCTGCAGCAGGCCCTTTTTTTGGTTAGAGGTCGCAGCAGCGGTCGGAATAGCCGACGGGGGCGTCGGCTCCACTTTTACCGGCCGGAGGCGGTGGGGGTGGGAGCGGTTCCGCCTTTGCGGTCGGAATTGAGTTTGGCGATGGCGGCGGTGAGTTTGGCTTGGGCGTCGTCGTGGGCTTGTTTGAGGGCTGCTACGGAGGGGTCGTTTTTGGCGCTGGTGCGGGCGGCGGTGAGGGCGGTGTTGGCGTCGGCGAGTTTTTTCTGGGCGGCGACGAACTTGGGGTCCGCGGTTTCGGCGTCGCGTTCGATTTTGCTGGTGACGCTGCCGGCGTTGAAGACTTCGGTGGCCTTGGCGGAGATCTGGTCCTGGGTGGCGCCGCTGTTGCGGAGGTCGTCGAGTTCGACGCGAAGTTTGGATTCGTTTGCCTCGGCGGCTTTGTAGGCGGCGTTGTCGGCGAGTGTGGCTTTGTCGGCGTCTTCGGCGGTCTGCAATTCGAGGGTGGCGTCGGCGACGGCCTTTTTGGCGGCGATGACGCTGGGGACCTGTTCGAGGGCGTCGTTCAGGTCCTTGTTGGCCATGGCGAGGGCGGCGCTCGCTGCGCTAATGTCTTTCTGGTCAGCCTGGAGGGTGGTGGTGAGGGTGTTGGTGGGCTTCGGGGCGGGTTGTTGCGGGGGCGGGTTCGTCGGGGCCTTGGGCTTGTTGCCGGCGAAGGCAGGGATGAGGGCGCAAGAGATTGCGACGGATGAGGCAAGGATGGAAACGAGGGGCCGGTTACGGATATGGAACAACATGGAAACCTCCGCGAATAGCCATCGAGAACACCAGGCCACGTATGGGAAGTATAACCCACGAAATTCGAAGTAGTTGTTCGGTTTTCCCGATTTTTTCGGAAGAGGCCGGGGAGAGGAAGTGACGGGGTTGGGGTAGAATGGTGGGTCTGTTTCAGAGGAGAGATTATGCCCGGCACCCGTTCCCCGTTCGCACCGATTCCGGAGGTCATTGCGGCTTTGAAGGCCGGGAAGATGATCGTGCTGGTGGATGATGAAGACCGGGAGAACGAAGGGGATCTGGTGTGTGCGGCGGAGTTTATCACGCCGGAGATGGTGAACTTCATGCTGAAGGAGGCGCGGGGGGTGCTGTGCGTGGCGATGACGCCGGAGGATTGCGACCGGCTGCAGTTGTATCCGCAGGCGGCCAATAATACGGCGCCGCTGGGGACGGCGTTTACGATTTCGGTGGATGGGCATCCGCGGTTTGGGGTGACGACGGGGGTGTCGGCGAGCGAGCGGGCGACGACGATCAAGCTGCTGATCAAGGCGGATGGGAAGCCGAGCGATTTGACGCGGCCGGGGCATATTTTTCCGCTGCGGGCGCGGGCGGGCGGGGTGCTGGAGCGGGCGGGGCAGACGGAGGGGTCGGTGGATCTGTGCCGGCTGGGGGGGCTGCATCCGGCGGGGGTGATCATTGAGATCATGGCGGAAGATGGGTCGATGGCGCGGTTGCCGGAACTGGAGAAGTTTTGTGCGAAGCATGGGCTGCTGCTATGCACGATTGCTGATTTGATTCAGTTCAGGTTGCAGCAGGATGCGCTGATTCGGCGGATTGAGAGTTTGCCGATCGAGACGCCGTATGGGCGGTTTGATTTGCGGGTGTATGAGACGGTGGGGGATCCCCTGATTCACGTGGCGTTGTGCTGCGGCGGCGTGGGGGAGATTGATCCGGCGACGCCGCCCCCGGGGAAGGCGGTGGTGCAGAAGGAGGCGGTGCTGGTGCGGATGCATTCGGAGCATTTGCTGGGGGATGTGTTTTCGGCGGTGGGGACGGATTCGGGGAAGGAGTTGCAGGCGTCGCTGCGGATGATCCAGGCGGCGGGGAAGGGGGCGCTGGTTTATTTGCGGCAGGAGTCGCGCGGGTTGGCGCTGCTGCAGCGGTTGCATGAGTTCAAGAAGGAGTGTGCGGGGAAGACGGAGCCGCCCCCCCCCAAGGGGTTGATGGATCGGCGGGATTTTGGGATTGGGGCGCAGATCTTGAGGGATTTGGGGTTGACGAAGCTGCGGATCATAACGAATCGGCCGAAGAAGTTTTTTGGGTTGGAGGGGTTTGGGTTGACGGTGGAGGAGCAGGTGGGGATACCGGTTGCTTGAGACCGGAATTAAACACAAAGGACGCGAAGAGCACGAAGGACCCCGAAGACGAGATAAAACCACAGAGGACACAGAGGGCACAGAGGAGTGACGACTTGAGGCTCATGAAGGGTGATTTTGGGCGATTTCGTCAGGTCGTCTCTGTGTGCTCTGTGTTCTCTGTGGTTTTTATTCTGATGATGTCGGCGGAATGGCGGGAGGTGATGCTGTGAAGATTGAGGAGAAGGATGGGGCGGTGTTTTTGCAGGTGAAGGTGGTGCCGAATTCGAGTCGGACGCAGATTGCGGGGATGCTTGGGGAGGCGTTGAAGATCAAGGTGGCGCAGCCGCCGGAGGAGGGGAAGGCGAATCGGGCGGTGGAGGAGTTGCTGGCGGAGGTGATGGGGGTGGCGAAGGGGAATGTGAGTGTGGTGGCGGGGATGACACGGCCGCAGAAGGTGGTGCGGATTGTGGGTGTTTCCGGAGACGAGATTCGGCGCTTGATCGGGGCGGCCTAAAGGCGGAACTCCAACTTACGGGCTGGTGGGGCTGATTTGGTCGCCGGCTTCCGGGGGTTGTGGAGCCTTCGGAGGTTCGTCGGGGGGGATGCGGCCGCTCGCCCCCAGTTCGCGGGATTTTTCTTTGATTTGATCGACGGTGAGGACTTTGAATTCGCCTTCGGCGGCGGCGCGTTCGCTTGCGGGGACGGCGGGGTTCACTTTCTTTTTGCGGGAGGATTTTGGCGGGCGTTTGCCGGTGGCGACTTCCTGTTCGAAGCGCTTCTTGGAGATGAGGAGGTGGTGGTAGCTTTGGCCAAAGCGGTGGGCTTCGTCGCGGATGTGCTGGAGCAGTTTGAGGCCGGCGTTGGTGCGGGAGAGTTTGATGGGGCCTTTGCGGGCCTGGACGAAGACTTCCTCTTCGCGCTTGGCGAGGGAGATGACCATGGGGGGGCGGACGTCCATTTGTTCGAAGGCGGCTTGGGCGGCGTGGAGTTGGCCGAGGCCGCCGTCGATGAGGATGACGTCGGGGTAGAGTTCCTGGTTGGTGCCGGCGTCACGGTAGCGGCGGGAGACGACTTCCTGGATGGATTTGTAGTCATCGACGCCGGTGACGGTTTTGATGCGGAAGCGGCGGTAGCCGTTTTTGAAGGGGCGGCCGTCGATGAAGCAGACGAGCGAGCCGACGGTCGCTTCGCCCTGGAAGTGGGCGATGTCGATGCCTTCGATGCTGCGGATCGGTTCGGGGAGATCGAGGGTTTCCTGCAGGGATTTGAGGCCGGCGCGGTGGTCCTGGAAGAAGACTTCGGCCTGGATGGACTTGTTGGTGGAGATGCTGGAGCGTTCGGAGAGGGCGCGGAGGGCTTTGATCTGGTCGCGGAGGGTGGCTGCCTTTTCGAACTGCAGCGTTTTGGCGGCTTCTTCCATTTCGCCGGTCATTTCGCGGAGGACCTCGGAGCCTTTGGAATCGAGGAAGCGTTTGAGGCGGTCGATGTCCTGGCGGTAGGCCTCGCGGGAAATTTTGTCGGCGCAGGGGGCGGTGCATTGGCGGATGGCGTAGAGGAGGCAGGGGCGGAAGAATTTTTTCTTCGGGTCTTCCTCGAGGATTTCGAGATGGCAGGTGCGGAATTTGAAGACGCGTTGGAGGTGTTGGGTGGCTTCCTTGAGGGCGGTGACGCTGGTGAAGGGGCCGTAGAGTTTGGTTCCGGTGCCGGAGGGTTGGCGGGTGATGTAGACGCCGGGGTAATCGTCGCGGGTGGTGATTTCGAGGTAGGGGTAGGTTTTGTCGTCGAGGAGGCGGGCGTTGAAGCGGGGCTGGATGTCTTTGATGAGGCGGTTTTCGACGAGGAGGGCTTCGACTTCGGATTCGCAGGCGAGGGTGTCGAATTCGGCGACGAATTCGAGGAGGAGTTGTTTGCCGTAGGTGCCGAGGTCGGTGGAGGGAACGAAGTAGGAGCCGACGCGGTCACGGAGGGAGCGGGACTTGCCGACGTAGATGACGACGCCGCGGGTGTCTTTCATGAGGTAGACGCCGGGAGAGGTGGGGAGGGTTTTGGCTTTTTCGCGCAGGCGGGAGAGGCGGACGGAGTCGGGTTCTTCGGGGCGGGGGAGTGAGACTTCGTCTTTTTTTTCTTCGATGATCGGATCGGTCTCGAAGCCGGTGGTTTCGGCGTCGTCTTCGACTTCGGCGAGGGGGTCGAGGGGGAGGGGTTCGTAGGCGGCCATGGCTTCCGCCTGGAGTTCCTCGGAGGAGTCCTCCCCGGGGTTTGGATCGCGTGGGTTGTCACTCATAAGGAGGCATTATAGCGCGGCGGGGGCGCGGAAGCCGACTGAAGGCGTAACTCCGAACCGGGTTTGCGCGTTTGCCGTCGTGAGGGTTTCGGCGCGTCAGGCGGACTCTCCCCGAGGCAGGGCACGCCGCGGGTTAACGTAATGGGCCGATTGTGCCGATAGAGCTCCCATGGTGACGTCTGCACAATCGAACCTCATTGACTCAGCGCTTGCGCCGGGGCAGATGAACGGCGCGGTATCGGTGTCGGTGCTGAAGAAGGCGCTGGATGCGTCGCGGCAGGAGGGGGCGTCGGCGGTGCAGTTGATCGATGATGCGGGGGCGGTGCAGGCGGGGGATCCGCTGGTGGCGAAGGCGACGGGGCTGGGTGGGTTGATCGACGTGCAGGCCTGAGCGGGTTCTCGAACCAATCCTGTGATGATTGTGAGTGTTGGTGTGGGTGCGGTGGTGATTCTGCACGCACATTCCGGCGATGCCATCGCCGGCTTTATGGGGGGGGTTAGCGTTCGATTTTGATGGCTTCGCGGCGGTGGCCGGTTGCGATGTGGGGGCGGTGGACGATGGTGCGAGTGCGGGAGAGCATGCAGTAGGTGATGCCGCGCCAGACGATGGTTTTGCCGAAGGCGGATCCGAGGAGTGCCATGAGGTTGATGAGGTAGCACCAAGGGAGGCCGATGGTGGCCCAGAGCATGGAGGAGCGGATTTCGCGGGCGTGTTCAGGGAGGAGTCGTTCACCGCCGCAGACGAGGAGCAGTCCGCGGGCCATCGAGAAGGAGTAGAGGGAGATGAACATGAGCATCTGGATGATGTGCTCGTGGCCGGCGTAGGCGGCGGGATTGATGAATCCGTGGATGGTGTTCCAGAGAGTGTAGCTGAAGGCGGTGAGGTAGACGCAGGCTCCTGCGAGGGCGACGCACCAGATGGCGGGGGCGCAGACCTTGGTGATGCGATACTGGCGTACGGCGAATTCGAAGAGGGACGCCCAGTTGAAGTTGGCATCGGAGGCGACGAGGCAGCGCGGGACGAACTGGAGTTGTTTCCTGGCGATCTTCTTCACGCAGTGGGAGAGGACGTAGTCGTCGGAGAGAGCGTGCTGCCACATGTCGTGGAGGCCGTAGCCGAAGAAGTCGGCGCGGCGGATGGCCATGGAGCCGCCCCAGGCGAAGTTTCGGCGGAAGGGACCGAGGAGTGCGGCGACCTGTGCGTTGAGCACGGAGACGATTTTGTTGGCGGTGTGATCGGTGACGGGGATGTAGTAGCGGTAGCCGGTGGTGGCGCCGATGTGATGGCCGTAGGTGAGGGGGGTGATGAGCGCCCGCAGCCATTCGGGGCCGGGTTTGGCGTCGCCATCCATGAAGGCGAGGATTTCGTCATCTTCGTTGGTGCGGTGGACGGCGGCGAGCTGGTTGTGCACCTTCTGGCCGCGGTCATGGGCAATGCCGGCGATGACGATCTCGACGCGACTGTTTTCGACAGCGATGCGCTCGAGGAGGTTGACGACGGGGTCGGCGTCGGTTTCGACGGAGAAGATGACTCGGTAATCGGCGTAGTCCTGCTCCAGCAAGGCGGCGACATTGGATTCGGTATCATCGTCGACACCCTTGATGGGGACGATGACACAGATCCGCGGCGTGCTGGCGGGGGTTTCCGCACGGGCGGCCATGCGGGGGGCGCGCAGCGCAAACCGCTGCGCCAGATTCACCGCCCAGACGGCCAGCAAAACCGCGACTGCCCATACCCAGAAGAATGCAAATGACCACGTCACCGCAGGTATTCCTCACAGGACCAAGGCATCATACCGGAGCGTCGCGTCAGGACGAAGCGAACGCCTACACCTGTCGAATCATATCGGGTAAACTCCCTCCCTCTACTTTTCGCGGGGTTACGCATGAGCAACGCTACGGTACTCGTCGGGATCATCATGGGATCCAAGTCCGATCAACCGACGCTGCAGCACGCCGCGGATATCCTGACGGAGCTGGGGATTCTCTACGAAATGCGAATTGTGTCGGCTCACCGGACGCCGGAGCTGATGGTGGAATACGCAAAGACGGCGGAATCCCGGGGTATTCAGGTGATTATTGCCGGGGCGGGCGGTGCGGCCCACCTTCCGGGGATGACCGCTTCGCTGACGGTGTTGCCGGTGCTGGGCGTTCCGGTGCAGTCGCAGGCGCTTTCGGGGCTCGATTCGCTGCTCTCGATCGTGCAGATGCCGGGAGGCGTTCCGGTGGGGACGCTGGCGATCGGCAAGGCGGGGGCGATCAATGCGGCACTTCTGGCGGCGGAGATTCTGGGCATCAGCCGGCCGGAGATTCGCGAAAAGGTGCGGGCCTACAAGGCGGCCAATACGCAGAAAGTTCTTGGGGAAAAGCTCGATTAATCGGGGTCGTCTTTCAATTGCCAATTGCCCATTGCCAATTGCCAATTGACGTTCTTGAATCGGCAATGGGCAATCGGCAATGGGCAATGAATCCTGATTCAGTCATTCTTCCTCCCGCAACCATCGCCATCCTTGGCGGCGGGCAACTCGGCGCCATGATGTGCGAGGCCGGCCGGCGCATGGGGTACCGCATGGTGGTTCTCTCCGAAGATGCGTCGGACCCGGCGGGTCGGTGGGCGGACGAGCATGTGATCGGGGATACGCGCGACGCGCAGACAGTCGTGGCGCTTGCCCAGCGGGCGCAGGTGCTCACGAATGAATTTGAGCAGGTTCCGCCGGAAGTGCTGGAGGCGGCGGAGCGGGTTGGGGCAGGGAGGGGGTGCCGGGTGGCGCCGTCGTCGGCAGTGCAGCGAACATGCCGCGACCGCCGCCATGAGAAGATGCTCTTTGCGAAGTTCAATTTTCCGCACGGGCCGTTTGCGATTGTCGAGTCTGCGGACGGAGTTGCGGCGGCGTATGAGAAGTTGGCGGCAGGGGGTGGGGGGGGGGCGAAGAAAGTGGTGGCGAAGGTGGCGCGGGGCGGGTACGTCGGGAAGGGGCAGATGTGGCTGGAATCGAG
>Ga0335069_10007063_pt1 | contig 16248 bp, 8 predicted proteins | sample Lox_Sample_11_FD_206714 | JGI IMG/M metagenome (GOLD analysis project Ga0335069, IMG submission 206714) | Soil microbial communities from Loxahatchee National Wildlife Refuge, Florida, United States - Lox_Sample_1.1 | ecosystem: Environmental > Terrestrial > Soil > Wetlands | place: USA: Florida...
GGTCTATTCTCCGCTCTTGGCCGAGCGGCTTCTTTCTTTAAGCGATTGTCAGAGTCAAAAGACCTGGAACGAGTTGCTGGCGACTTGGCTGCCATTCACGGACAACACCACGCGGTAGTTGCCGCGTTTCCAGTTGCCCGGTTCTTTCCAACCCCGCCCCAAGTTGAACACCGGTCCGGTCCAACCCGTCTGGGCAGAAGCGTGCAGGGTCTGTTGAGCGAAGATGGAACCATCGGGATTGTAGAAGGTGGCATCGATATCGAAGTTGACCTGGGAAGCTATTGCCGGGCAGGTGATGTTCAGCTCCCAACTGATGTAGCGGGCGGTCCGGTGGTTAAAGCTCTGTTGGTAAGTGCGTTGTCCCAACACCGGCGCGTCGTAGCCGGATTCAAAGAACTTCACCTCGGTCACGCGCGCCCCCGGGATAGGGATCCCGCCTGTTGTCGCTGCCAATGCCTCCTGCCGCATGGCCCGGAGCCTTGTGGATACACCTTCTGTCGCGGCAGGTGTTACATTTACGTGCGCGGTGGCCGTGTTGACACCGCCCTCGCCTATTGCCGTAATCGTGTACGTGGTCGACTCACGCGGCGAAACAGTGGTCGTGCCGGTGGTCGCGACTTTGCCGACTTCCGGCTCGATGTCCACCTGGGAGGCATTCCCCGATGTCCAGTCCAGCGTGACGGACTGACCGGCCGAGATCGACGTCTGGTTCGCGGCCAGCGTGACGGATGGTGGCTGCGGCTTGGCGTCCAGGACTGCGAAGATGACCTTCGTTTCCCCAGCAGCGACATCAATGGAATTCTCCCATGACCTGTAGCCGACCAACGAAAGGCGCAGGCGATAGGTGCCGGGTGCCAAGCCTGGCAGGCGGAGGTCGCCCGCCGTGCTCGTCATCCCTTTGGGTTCGTCGTTCAAGTAGACTTGGGCCTCGCCGGGCTTTGACTGAAGCTTGAGAATGCCTGCGGCCGCTGGCTGCGCCTCCGGCGGGGCTTTCGAGGCTTTGCGTAGCGCATCAATCAACTGCTGACTGGCTCCAGCGTCGCGAAACCGTCTCTCCAATTCTTCGGAAAGCGTGAAGCTGATCCCTTTGTCGGCGACGATTTGGGCGATTCGCGCGCTCGGCACACCGCCCTGCAACAACTCCGCGACCTCTTTTACGGAAAGGGGGTTACCGCTGGCGACCGCCGCCGGGCTTGCCGTGGCTGAGACCATGAGCAGCAGACAAACTAACGAACAGTGCACGAACGTTCTGATGAAACCGGAAACCTGAGGAGCAAGTCTTGAGCTCTGCGACATATGTTTTCCCGAGCATATCTAGGACTCTTTACGTCAAGGTGACGCGACTCTGACATCCTGGTAATGCTCTGCTGTGAGGGCCTGGTTTGCCGCCTTCTGCTGTTGTTGCTCGGCACAATCGATCCAGCACCCTGCTGGCGATTCTACTCCGATGCCAAAACATGAACAAGGAATTGTCGCGCAGGCAGCCGGGTGAATATGGACGTGAGCCGAGGGCCTCGCGGCCGTCTCAGACTTGGGATTGGGTTCAGATTGCGCCCGGCCACGTCGAGTCAACCAAAACAACGGAGGTTTCCACCTGCCGGTCCGGCACGGTCCAATAGCGTCTGAGGAGCAGTTCCTTCTGTTCCGGCGAGACGGCATGGAACCCGTGCTTCTCATAGAAGCGAATTGCCCAGGTCGCGTCGGCCCAGGTCCCGATCAGGACTGGTCCGCGGGCCAGCGTCCGCAGATGAGATAGAAGGTGACCGCCGGTGCCTCGATGCTGACTGTCGGTGCGAACATAAGCGTGGCGGATCAGAGTTACGTCATCGACTTGTTGAATGCCCATCACGCCCTCTAGCACCCTACTCTCCTCGTACCCCCAGAAGGTGACCCCTGCTTCCAGTTCGGTCCGCAACTCGTGGGCGGACATGTAAGGCTCTTTCCAGCGGTCCATAGGGACGACGCCCTTATATGCGCGTGCGCCGTCATTAATGATGGACCAGATCACCTCAAAATCCTGTTCACTGCAGCATCGAACCATCCCTAGCCTCCGACGGTAAACGCCGGCTGCTACGAATCATGAGCCGGACGCGGTCTGTTACTCCGACGATCTCACGGCGGGACCGCAACCGTCTTGAACGAAATTGCAGGGTATCAGGTGGGATCAGACGATAGTTGCGCGATACCGGCCGGGAGTCACGCCGACTTGACGGACAAACGCGCGGGTCATGTGGCTCTGGTCGGAGAAGCCGGCCGATAACGCTGCCTCAGCCGGTGATTTCCCACGCGCTAACAAGCTCTGCGCGAGAAGCACTCGCCGCTGGATAAGGTAAGCGTGCGGTGTCATTCCAGTGTTGCGGAAGAATCCCCGCAGAAGCTGAAAGCGGCTCACTCCGGATAGCGCCGCCAACTCGGCAAGCGACAGATGCCTTTCTGGAGCTGAGTTGATGCGTTCAAGGGCACGCGTAATTGAGGGCGCGGTCCCTGTGGATGTGAACCGCGCAACACCATGCTTCTGAAGAAGGCATATCACCGACCGAAGCAGGTCCTCCTCCTTCTTGATGGGATCGGACTGCTCGTCAATGAGGCTGTCAAACAAACGTGTCAGATGCCCAGCCAGGACCGGATCCGTCGCCACAGGGCGCACAATCTCGGTTGGTCCGAGGAAGTCGGCTTCCGCTTCACGGGCTACAACGGAAGGGTCAAGATAGATGATTTGCCAAGCCCGCACGGTGCCCTGCAGAGGTGCGCCGTCGTGAATCTCGCCCGGGTTCACCATAATGACGTCGCCGGCCGAAGCGCGGACGGTTCCGATACCGCTCCACGAACGCTGTGCTCCCGATATGATTACGCCGGCGCCGAACTGCTCGTGGGAATGACGTGGGAAGTGATGGTTCGACACGAAGGCCATAGGCAGAACGCCCGTCATGACTGAGCGGTACTGGCTTGCCCGGTGAATTCGCGGTGACATGGAGGGGGCGTGGGGCTTGCGTATTGTCCAGTTCATAGGTCAAGAGAGCCGGCGTCCGATGGCTGCCCGAATTCACCGACTGGCTGAAGCGAGCCAAATGTTGCCTGCGGTCTCGGCGAGGTTGAAGACGAGCTTGTCGTCCGCGACGGAAAATTCTAGGTGGTCGATACTTTCCATGGAGAGATTGGCGTTGTGCAGATGAAGCACCGCCTTGGGAGAGCCCAAGGGTTTCTTGGTTGCAGGGTCGAGCCGCGTGACCCAGACGCAGACAAATCCGTCGCGGTCCGAGACGTGATAGAGGAGATTCCCACTGGGAGACCAGCGCGGCTTGTCAACCCACACTCCCGGTTCGGTTACCGTGATCCAATCGGATTGGGGGCCCACGGACTTGCCGCGCAGCGGAACTACCTTGATTTGGTGGTTTCGCGGCGCCGTACGTTCGACCAGTGCCAGCCACCGGCCGTCACGGGAGAGCGAAGAGGAATACAGCACGCTCTCGAAGGAGCTGAGGAAGGGCGTGGTGTGGCCCGAGAGATCCAGCAGGCCGACGAGAGACCCTCCGTTTAGCGAGACCCTCTGGTACAAGAGACCGCTACCATCTGCCAGCCAAGTACGCGGTTCTCCGCAATCCGCACAAATCTGCGTGACCTTTCCGCCACCGAACGGCACGATAGATATCGGGGATCGGAGTTGCGTTCGGTGTCCGAACGCCACCGTGGATCCGTCCGGAGATATGATGGGCGAAGCATTATCCTCAAGCGTGGCTGTGACCGCCGTCAGACGGCCTGTTTTAAGGTCCTTGACCCACACGTTATTGCTGCCGCTGCGGTTGGAGAGGAAGGCGAGCCGGCTGCCGTCACGCGAGATAGAAGGCTCGAGATAATCGCCTTCAGCCGAAATCATGCGCTTTGCTGGCCCGAGCACGGCGGCAGTTTCGGCGTGAATGGGCAGACTCCAGATAACAGACTGATGCGTCAGGACGGAAAATGCGAGCGCGCCGTCCGCAGCCATGCTAGGGTGATCGGCCCGGCCGACGCCGAACGTGAGTTGTTCAGCCGGACCGCTGGCTTGCCAACTTCCGGCAGCGATGGAAAGCTGCCAAACGTTGGTCTGACTTCCTGCCGTAGCCGCGAAGACCAGATGGCCAGATGGGGTCCAATAACCGGGGGCTATCCGCAAGTGCGATGCGGCGCCTTCCGCGGGTTCCAGTTGCTGTTGCTCAAGGATCTTGCGGGCTGCGACCGGAACCGCTGGCCCGCCGGAAAGCGGTTCCACCCACCAGTCCCAGTCGTCGTTGTCCAGTTCCGACCTTAGAAACTCGGGCTGGGTTTTGCTACCGACGAACGCGAGGTAGCGGCCGTCCGGCGACCATACCGGAAACGCCGCGTAGCGGAATTCCGGTGCGAACTGGACCGGCACGCCGCCTTTCGACGCCACCATGAAGATCCGGGCCATCCGCAACGACCGGTCGCCCGTCCAATAGGCAACCAGACTGCCGTCCGGCGAGAAGCGCGGACGGTGGCCGTCACGAGCCATGAGCACGCGCTTGCCCCCCAGCACGGGCGTAAGGTATATCCCGCTCTCGGCGCCTTCCGCCCGGTAGGCAATGGTCGCGCCGTCGGGCGAGAATGCCGGTTCGACGTCGTCCGCGGGGTTGTCGGTTAATTGCGAGGGAGGTCCACCGGATAACTGCCGCAGCCAGATGTGGAGGTTTCCGTCCTTGCCTCGATCCGATGAATACGCGAGCAGCTTCCCATCCCTGGAAAGGGCAGGTTGGAAGGTGAGACCCGTGTCGTCGGTCAACCGCGCGAGCGGCGGGGATGGCGATACGGCTCGGCGCGATGCCAGCCACCGCGTGAGGACGAATGCCGTCACCAGACAGGCGGCGGCCGAGATGGCCACGACCTTCACGAAGAGCGCTGGAAACCCGCGAGGGGGCAGGGGAGAGGCCGACGGCGGTGCGGGAACCGGCACGGCAGCTTCCCGGGGTGTGAACGTGGGGGTGTAACTACCTTTCGGCACCCCGATGATGATCGGCGATTCCCTTCCTGTGGTGGCGTAGTAATCCGCGAGCTTGTCACGAAGGCGCCGCGCTTCAACCCGAACCACCGCGTCCACGTGCGGGTCGTAACTGCTGTCTCGGCCGAAGACCTCAATGGCCAGTACGGACTCCTTAAGTTGTCCACCTTTCCCGGCCAATTGCTGACTGATGATATAGGTGAGAAAACGTCTCAGCCTCTCGGATGAGCGGAAGTGCGGACTGGTAATGAGGCGGTCCAGTTCCGCGCGAATCTCCGTTTCCGGCAGAGGCTTCGCGTCAGCTAGGGGGAGTGCGCTGGGTTTTCCGTTAGAAGAGCCCACCGTGTGGACCTCCGTCCCTTACATCTGGCCACCTTTTGGGGGAGAGCATCGTAGGGAGATTCTATAGTCCTCGAAATGCCGGCGCAAGCTGTATTGAGAATGGCGTCAAGTGATTGTGGACCATGGAGTTGCTGTGGCGCGTAAATCCGCGGCGCGGCGTGGCAGGCTTTCCTGTGGTGCGCAATCACGGCGAGAGCTGTTGACTGCGAGGCGTGTGGTTTTACGCGTAAGGTTACGCCCGGGACTTTTGAAGGCACGCGAAACGGCTTGATCCTCGCAACGAAACGTTCCAATCGCTTTCATTTGGTTGAGCAGATGGCTTCGCAAATTTGTCCCGCAGCCGGCGCGAAGCCGTCGAGTACGGGAGAGCATGTAAGTCATTTGAACTGACTGGCGTCCCCGATGGGATTTGAACCCATGTTACCGCCGTGAAAGGGCGGTGTCCTAGGCCGGGCTAGACGACGGGGACCTCTGGGTATTTTATTGGTGGTGCGCGAGCTGGTTGGCTGCTTGCCTTTGGCCCGCGAGCGTCACCGCCGTTCACAGGTTGTACTGCTATCCCGCCGCAGCGTATGACCTTCCCATGCTAACAGTGGCGGTTCCAGACTGTCAAACATTCTCTGAGACACGCGCCTGCCCGGCGTTCAGATGCGTCCGCCGGGAAATCTCCTCGATGTGCATAAGTCCCAGCAGAGGCCACTGAGCGCTTTATGTCGAGGTGGCAAGCCACGGAGACCGCAGTAAGTTCCGGTGGCGCACTCCCGTTTGTGTAATGCCAAGCGCGGTCACTCGCTCTTTGCCTGTCGATGTTGTGTTTCGCCGGCCCGCCGATACGTAATCAGCAGCGCCGTCGCCGGGTCCTTTATGGTAATTGGCAGACCCTTTTCGGCCAGTTCCCGCCCGGTAAATAGGGTGTCTGATACGCTCATCTGGTATTCGGCCGCCGGGTCGAGCCCGTACAGCTTAAGCCGTTCCATCTCAATGGAGCTTTGGGAGCGGCGAAAGGCCTGCACCATGCCGTCACCGTTTTCGGGCCGGTTGAACTGCCACGCTACCCATGCGGTGTCGTCCGTCGTGTAAGGGGTAAGCGGGTAGTAGTCCCCGTAATAGAAAGGAGCCACCTGGCGCCACTCGGCAGTTAGCTGAAGCAGCGCTCGAAAATCGACGTTCTTGCTGCGTGGATCGGCCCCCATGCCGATTGCCGGCGCCATGGTGCTGCGGAAAGAGTAGGGGTTGGACGACCGGATGCCGGTTCCAAAGAATGGTATCCAGAGTGCCAGCCCGTAGGTAAGGTCCTGCTGGGCAGTTGGATCGTCCAGCCCATAATCGCTGCGCCATAGAGGTACGGCGCGCCGCAGCGTTTCAAGATCGTCGCGCCGCCCGCCGCCGGCGCAGGTGTCGATGAGCATATCCGGATGGCGGCGCCGAAGTTCATCCCAATACTCGAGATATCCCGTGACGTGGCGAATCTCGGTGATGCCCTGCCGGTCCGCGGCGTCGTTGGCGCGCCAGATGTCGAGCGGATCGAAATTGAAGTCCTGCCGGTAGATGTCAATGCCCTCGGTGGTGAGTAATTGGTCGATATGGCCGGTAAGCCACTTGCGGACCTCCGGGTCGCCGAGGTTCAGCAGCTTGTTGTCTCCCTCCTTCCCGAGCAACCACTCCGGGTGGTTCTCCCACAGCCACGAGCCCGGCGTCACCCGTTCCGGCTCAAACCACAGAATGGTCCTTGCTCCCTGCGTGTGGGCGGCATCTGAAACGGGCCGGAGCCCGCGAGGAAAGCGTGCAGGGTCGGGGACCCAAGTTCCCGTATTCCACCAACCGTCCGTGAAGCGATACCAGCCGGCGTCCATCCACCAGGCGTCGAACTTCCACCCGTGATTACGGTATTGCTGCATGAATTCTTTCTCGTTCTGCTCGTTGGCCCCTTGCATTTCAATTGTGAACCCGTTGGTCCCCGTCGAAAGCAGAGGAGCCGGCAGCTTGCCACCTGGGCGCGGCAAGTTATGCGCAATCATCCAGCGGCGCCAGAGGTTCTGGCCGCTGATCCAACCGTCCCTGTAAAACATGAGGGCGACAAGTGGACTGCGGGCTTCCTCACCCGGCAGCAATTTGAAGTGAGTCAACTCCTGCCCCGCACGCACCTGAAGCCCTACACCGTGGTCGCGCGTGAACCTGGCAGCCCACTGTCCTGGCCATCCTAAGCCAACAATGACGCCTTGCCCCGCCTGCTCGATGTTGAAGTAGCAAAGGTCGGTGCTGGTAGGCCGGCCTCCCGCGGCGCTCATCCGTATGTCAGCCTTCTCTTGCAGTTGATCCGTTAACGGTTCGAAATCGGTGGGCGTGGCGGGCGAACCCTTACTGTGGTGCAGGATGAATTCGCCGTCGTCGTTGCGTTCGAAGCGCGTGTCCAGGGCCTGAATGTCCTCGATGATCGGCGTTGGGGCGTCGCCGGTGTTCTTGAAATAGAGCGTCCATTCCACAACGGGGAAGTCGCCATACTCGATGGCCACCGCCCGTACTACCAAGCTGCTGACGGGGTCGGTGTACGTGAGTACGTGCTCCGTACGGCAGCTATCGAGGCGGCGGGAACTGCGCGCGACTTCCCATGTCCTCAGGAGACTTCCGGATGGCCGGCTATTGTAGCGAAATGAGAAGGGAACTTCCGCGATGAACGGTGCGGGCGGCGGCCCTATGGGCAAATCGTCGAGCCATACGGTCTCGCCGTTCGCCAGCACTACGCGCGCGTCCGCCCAATCCGCCTGGTCGAAATGGTTGCCGAAGACCGTGCCCCCACCTCCGTCTTCGATACTGAGGTCAAACTGTGTGGCGTTGTCGAGCGCGACCCTTATGGGAATAGCCGGCATTCCTTCCTGCAATACTTGGCTGCGAAAGGGCTGCTTTCCATCGACCACGACCGATGCCACCACTGCTCCGCGTCCGACGTTGGAGTAGTATCCGATGTCATTGCTGTCAACGCCGGCCGCCGACTCGAAGCTCTGGGCAGGACTCGGGAGAAATACTCGAACTTTGCCGTCGGAGGGGAAGTGCAGCCCGCGGGAGTATTCCTGGCCGGCAATGCGGAAGCGATGGCCTTGCACACGATTCTTCTGGATGTTCCCCGCCTGCGTGTAGACCGCGAGGTAGCTTGCCGCGCGCTCCGGCGGGGTCTTACCCAAGAACTTCGCGGCCAGCCACTGCTGGGCTGTCGTCATCTCTTCGGGAGAAACGGCGAATGACGATGGGACCGTCCATAGCAGAAAGATAGCGATCCAGAGGTGACTTCGGTTTCTAGGTGTGAGACTGAGCATGACACATTTTACTTCGCTCCGGGCACAGAGTCCCGCGTGAAGGGCGGTATCCTGATTTGAAGGTAGCGCCACCCTTTCGGGGCGGCACTTGCGGGGCTGGACCGCGGCGCTACGTCTGAAACTAGGACGCTACGCGCGTGAATTCAGTGCGATGCTCGTGGATTTTGGAGATGGCGTGCACGATGTCGTCCATGTCTTCGTGTTCGCCGAGCAGCAAGCGGTGTTCAAACCACACGGCCTCGCGGCAGGCGCGTTCGGCGTTGGGGCAGAGGGCCTCGAACGACGCGTAGTCGAGACTCTTCCCGTAGTGGCCACAACTCAGCGGGCAGTCATGGGAGTAGAAGTCTCGGTTCAGGAACATGGGGTTTTGATAGATCGGATGCGCGTACCCCGCGGAGCAGGGAATGCCTTCCTTCTCCAAAGCTGCTAGGAAATTCTCCCGGGACAATCCAAAATCCTGCTCGTTCAGGCAGAACATGTAGAGGTGGCAGGAATTCCGCGTCGCATAGGCAGGGACGCTCAACGTGTGGAGTCCGGGGATCTGCGATAGCCGTTGGGTCAGATACGCGGCGCTTTCCCTCCGTTTGGCGTTTTGCCCCTCCAGCCGTTTCAGTTGCTCCAGGAGAATAGCCCCCTGGAACTCCGTCATGCGGTAGTTCCAACCCAAGCGGTAATGTTCATACCAGGGTGCCCCAGTTTCCCGTCCCAAGGAGGTATAGGATTCCGCGAGCCTGGCGCACTCTTCGCTATTGGTGATAATCAATCCCCCTTCACCCGAGGTCATGTTCTTGGAGGCTTGGAAGCTGAACGTCCCTGCGTCGCCGATGCTTCCTAACCCTTGACCCTTCCAAGTAGCGCCGTGACCGTGCGCCGCGTCCTCGATCACGCGCAGCTTGTGTTCTTTGGCGATCTGGAGAATGGCCGCCATGTCGGCCGCTTGCCCGGCAAAATGCACGGGAATGACTGCCTTGGTCCGGCTGGTGATAGCTTGTTCAAACCGAGCAGGATCGAGCGTGAAGGTGTCATAGTCGATGTCGGCAAAGACCGGGACCGCATTGACCGACAAGACCGCGGTGGCCGTAGCCACGAACGTGTACGGTGGAACAATGACCTCATCGCCGGGTCCAACACCCAGGGCTTTCAGCGAGACTTCGAGAGCCGCCGTGCCGTTGGCGCACGCGATGCCGTACCTGGCTCCCTGCAGATGGGCGAAGGCCTGCTGAAACTCCGCGACCTTGGAACCGGAGCCGGCAGAGTCCTCGGCGTCGGAGTAGGCATACCGCCACCACTTCCCGCTCCGCAGAACACTCAGGACCGCGGCTTCTTCTGCCTTGTCCAAAACCGGCCAGGACGGAAAGGGCTTGGTGCGTACCGGCTGGCCGCCGAACATTGCGAGTTGATTCATAACAGGCCTCTAAGTTCTCTCCAGACGACGTGACGACTCAGTCCGGCGCCGGAACGCCGGCGCCGGGAGGGGCTGGGCAGCGGGGGAAGCCGGCGCCAGGTGAACGGGTTCGATCATGAACCGCGGCGGGCGGAAGGCGGGGATTTCGAAGTACTTGTCCAACACCATGAGGCCCATGCCCAGCAACCCCGGTTCATTGTCGAGCTTGCCGAAGGTCAGCGAGAGGCCCTCGACCGCGTTGCTGAGGGCCTGCCGCTTGACCACCTGCATGACCTGGTCGAGCAGGAGGTCTCCGGCCATCTCAAGACGCTTGTCGAGTACCACCACTCCCGGATTGAACAGGTTAACGAGATTGGAAACGCCGAGACCCAGATGGTTGGCAACCTCGGTCACAATGTTGCTGCAGATCTTGTCCCCTGCCTTCGCGGCCTGGAGAACCATCCAGGCGGTGACGTTGGCTTCTTTCCCCTCCGCCATGGCCAGGACCTGCGAATGGGCGCCTTCGGCAAGAGCTTTGCGAATCTTCGCGACCACCGCACCGGTGCCGGCGATCGCTTCGAGGCAGCCGATGCTGCCGCACTTGCACGCCGGGCCGCCCTCCGTCACGTGGGTATGCCCGAATTCGCCTACCGCGCACTCCTGGCCGTACAGCAGGCGGCCGTCCACGATGATCCCGGCCCCGATTCCCACTCCGTAGTCAACGTAGATGAGGTTGTCGCACTTGCCTCCGGCGCCGAGCATCCGCTCGGCCACCGCCTTGGCGCGCGTCTTGCTCTCCACGAGGATCGGGACCTTGAATTCCGCCTCCAGCGCCTGCCGCAGAGGCACGTGTTTCCAAAATTCGATCGTCGAGGAAGTGGTCGTGATTCCCCGCCGGCTATCCACCAGTCCCGGATCGGCAATGCCAATCCCCAGCAGGGGCTGCCCGCTTGCCTTCGACTTGCGGACCACCTTGTGGATGCACGCGGCCAGTTGGTTGAGGAGCCCTTCCTGCCCTCCCTCCAAGTTCGCCCGCTCTTTGCGCGTCTCCCGCACGCGGAGCTGCAGGTCCAGCACTCCCGCCGCGATCGTCTCCTCGTCGAATTCCAGGGCAACGACGGATCCGTAATTGCCGTTCAATTGCAGCAGAGTCTGCTTGCGGCCGGTGGGATTGTCCGCCGGGCCTGCTTCGACCAGACGGCGTTCCCGTAGTAGGGCGCGCACGAGATTAGAGATCGTCGTCCGGCGGAGGTGCGTCAGTTCGTATACCTGCACACGGGAAAGCGGCCCGAAACGCCGTACGATGGCTTCGATCATCTGCTTGTCGCGCTCGCCTTTGCTTTGGACGTGCTTCATGAAGAGCGACTCCGGAAGAGCGGAAATTCCTTGCTGGAATGTAGGCGCCGCCTTAATTGGAGCGCAGCGCCGGGCTTCAGCCCGGCACATGCCGCCCTCCAGGGCGGCGCTACGGCCAAGTTAGGACGGCGCCTGTACGCATGGCCATTTGCTTCGGCTGTAAGTATAGATTAAAACCCCGCAACCCCTTCCTGAAGATGCCTCCGTCTTGGCGCGGCGCTCGCCCCTTCGAGCCCCAGCCCGGCCATGAATGCAAGCGGCAATCCTAGTGCTAGGGATGGTGGGAGTCAAGAAGAAACTAACACAGACGATAGAAAGTGTGGCATCATGGTCGATAAGATACTCAAGAAGATGTCGCGAGTGTGATAAAGGGCTTGACAAGGCAAACCACCTTCTGGTAGCGTGCGCACCTATTGGCGACTCTGGAGCGGGAAGGAATGGCAGCCGCTGGACCTGCAAAGTCAGCGCAAGTCGCGTGCCTGCCGGAAGGGCAGCGATGCTAAACATGCCGTTATCTCGATTCAGGTCTTTTCCCTACTTGCTGTCTTTTCTGTTTGTTATGCCCTACGCGGCCCACGCGGAGCGCAACGCCTTGCTTCCCCGTCCTCAGGAGATCCGTTACGGTTCCTCTCAGCTTCTCTTGCGAGGGCTGAGCATTCAGCTGCCGCCGGGCGCTGCGGATGAAGACCGGTTCGCGGCCGGGGAGCTTTCCCGATGCCTGGCGCGGCGTTGGGGTGGGGATGTGCCGATTGTGCAGTCGGCGGCGGCCGGACCGGTCTTATTGCTGACACGCACCGGCGCTGTGGATGCCCTACCGATGCCGGACGAGACGCCGGGCGCTAATTCCCGCGAAGCCTACTCCATCCGCATCACCCGCCAGGGAGGGGAGGTGCGGGGCCGGTCGTCCGCCGCGATCTTTTATGGGGTCCAAACCCTCTGCCAGATGGTGGAAGGTTACGGCGAGATGGCGGCGCTGCCGGAAGTCGAGATCCGTGATTGGCCGGCCCTGGCCTATCGCGGGACGATGGTTGACATGAGCGAAGGAGCCCTGCCGACGGAAGCCGAGGTCAAGCGCCAGCTTGACTTCCTGGCGCGCTGGAAGGCCAACCAATACTACTTCTACAGCGAAGCCAGCATTGAAGTGAAGGGCTATCCCCTGGTTGGGGAAGGTGCGCGCTTTACGCAAGAGCAGATTCGGAGCATCGTCAGTTACGCCCGCGAGCGCCACATTGACGTGATTCCTTGTTTGGAGTTGTACGGGCATCTTCACGACCTCTTCCGGCTGGAGAAATATTCCGATCTTGCGGACTTTCCCCACGGCGGGGAATTCAATCCCCGCAACCCGGATGTAATGAAATTGCTGGCCAATTGGTCGGAGCAGTTCCTGCCATTGTTCCCGAGCGCCTTCGTGCAGATCGGGTTCGATGAGACCTGGGAAATCCAGAAGGCTGCAAAGCAACAGGGCGGCGGGGCAACCGCCACGCAACTCTTTGTGGGCCAGTTGAACAGTGTAACCCGCCTCTTCGAGCAGCACGGGAAGCGGGTGCTGGCTTGGGGAGACATCATGGTGACGTACCCCGACATTGTCACCCAACTGCCGCGGGGGCTGATTGCGGTGCCCTGGTGGTACGACCCTATCCGGGAGCCCGAGTACAAACAGTGGCTGGCCCCCTTGGTGGAAAAATCCGTCCCGCATATTGTGGCCCCGGGCGTTAACGGTTTCACCGAGATTTCCCCCGACTTCGATTTGAGTTTCGAGAATATCGATACATTCCTTGCGGCGGCGCGGCGCTCAAAAGCGTTGGGTCTGATGAATACCATCTGGACTGACGACGCCCAATGTTTCATTCGCGCGATGTGGCCGGGCATGGCCTACGGCGCGGCGGCGGCCTGGCAGTCGGCGCCCATGGACCGCGGCCGCTTCTTCTCCGGGTATTCCCGCCAGATGTACCCGGAGGCGGTGGCGAGCGCGGTGGCGCCTGCCCTGGAAGAGCTTGCGGAAGCCGAAGTCCATCTCCAGAAGGTCCTGGGGCAGGACACGATGGTGGCCCTCTGGCACGATCCCTTCGCGCCCCCCCTGTTGAAACGCTGCGCTGAGCATCGCGCTGACCTCCGGCAGGCACGCCTGCTGGCCGAGGAAGCGGAGGAACGTCTTGAGCAAGCTCTGGCTGCCGGAGATGACGCCACGGGACTTCAGAGTCTTCTAGTGGGAAGCCGCTTGCTGGATTACGCCGGGATGAAGTTTCAATACGCCGCGGAAATCGCGGAGCGTTGGCGGGCGTTGGGCGAGAAGCCAAGTCCGGAACTGCTCGGCGGTGACTTTGTCGCCGCGGTCGCCTCCCAGCAGCACGGCCGGTTGGTGGACCTGATGGATCTTCTCACCCAGCTCCGGCCCCAATATCAACAAGTTTGGCTGGCCGAGTACACTCCCTATCGTCTGGATGAAGCACTGGCGCGGTGGGACCTCGAATGCCAGCATTGGCTCCGGCTGCAAACGCGCCTGGAGAATTTTGCCGAAGGTTACCAGCAAGGTCAGCCCTTGCCGGAGATCGAGGCGCTGATGAAGGTGGACTGAACGCCCACTCGGGAATTGGTGCGAAAGGGCCGTTAGGCTACAGGGTGTGTTTCCGTCGCCGAGACATTGCCTCACGGCGAGCAGCCGTGTGCGCTCGCGAACACAACCTGGACCCAAATCTGAGGGAGGAACACCTATGAAAGCCGGGAATTTCGGCAGGGGACTGCTGGTTGCCTTGGCTGCACTCGGAATCTTGTTGTGTCTTACGCCTGGGGCAGCATTTGCCAGTGTTACTGGACGCATTTCGGGGAGCGTTAAGGACCCGACTGGAGCTGTGGTCCCGGGGGCTACGGTTACCGCTCTAAACACTGACACGGGCCTGCGTGAGACCCTGCGCACCGACGCACAGGGCTTCTACGCGTTTCTCTCTTTGCCCGTCGGTCACTATGATTTGCAGGTTCAGCAGCAGGGGTTTAGAGACTACCGGCAGACCGGCCTGACGTTGGACGTGAACACCGCGCTGCTGGTGGATGTGATACTGCAATTAGGCGCGGAAACGCAGCAGGTGACCGTCAGTGCCAACATCGCGCAAGTTGAAACCACGAATACCCAGATGGGCGAGCTCATCACGAGTAACAAGATGACCACACTGCCGCTGAATGGGCGTAGCTACACGGACCTGCTGGCGCTTCAGCCTGGGGTCGTGCCCGTCAGCACCGGGCAATATACCAGCTCCCCTGTCTCCGGCGCTCTGAATGCCGGGAATCTCTCGGTGAGCGGCCAACGCGAAACGGCCAACGGCTTCATGGTCAATGGCGGCAACGTACAAGAAGCCCACGGCATGGGGACGGCCGTCATCCCTAACCTGGATTCCATCGCCGAGTTTCGCATTCTAACCAATAACTTTGATGCCGAATACGGCAACTACAGCGGCGGTCAGGTCAACGCGATCACCAAGGGCGGCACAAACCAGTTTCATGGTGACGTCTTCGAGTTTTTGCGTAACACCGACTTGGATGCGCGGAACTACTTCAGCCCGGACCGCGGGAAGTTCATTCAAAACCAGTTTGGTGGAACCGCGGGTGGGCCGGTTATCCACGACAAGGTGTTTTTCTTTGCCGACTATCAGGGAACGCGGCAAGTTCTTGGTCAGAGCACAGGTCAAGTGGCAGTCCCTTCGGCAAGCAACCGGGAAGGCACATTAGGCCCTGACGCTTTTGGGTCTATCTCCACGGTGGCTGGACAACCTGTCTTCACGCCTAACACAGTCAGTGGCGCATACTGGGCCGATCTCCTGTCCCAGAGACTTGGGTATGCAGTGCAGGCGGGGGAACCCTATTCGCTGTACGACGCTCGCGCCCAGACCAATACCTGCACCACCACGTCACAGTGCGTTTTCCCGAACGGGGTTATCCCGTCGGCCGCCTTCACCGCGCCCTCCCAAAACATCTTGAAATACATTCCCCTGCCTAACGTTGGGTCGTACTTCTCGACCTCCTCCGAAAACGGTACTCTGCGGGATGACAAAGGGGGGAGCCGTCTCGACCTCAACAGTCGTTATGGCATGATCTCCGGCTACTACTTTGTGGACGATTACAGTCAAATCAGTCCCTATGCAGCTGCCAGTTTCCCAGGGTTTACGGTGCTCAACGGCGGCCGAGCCCAGATGTTTAACCTGGGCGATACAAAAACGTTTGGCGCCGCGCTGGTCAATGAGTTCCGCGTCCACTACATGCGCATGCGAATGGACGCCGACAAACCGAGCGGAGGCTTGGGCGTCACCCTGAGTTCGCTGGGTTTCGTTACGGGTGCGAGCACGTCGGGAATTGTGGTGCAAGCTCCCTCGGTGGAGGGTGTGCCTCCCATCTCGCTCAACAGTTTTTCCTTCGGTGTGCCAGGCTATATCCAACATCAGTACAACAATACCTATCAGGTCTTGGATAATCTCTCCACCGTGAAGGGGACGCATACGATTAAGGTGGGGGGCAGCGTCCACTTCGATCAGGTCAATAGCAAAGAATTCGGCGTTCAGAACGGGACATTCTCCTTCACGGGAGTGGAGACGGGCAGTGATTTTGCCGATTACCTCCTCGGCGCTCCCGCTACATATGACCAGGGTGCTCAGCAGGGTTTCTATTCCCGAACCCGTTATGTGGGCCTCTACGTACAGGATGGGTGGCGAGCCACTTCGACCTTAACTCTGAATTATGGTTTGAGGTGGGATGTCACCACGCCCTGGTCCGAAAAGAGAAACGAGCTGGAAGCCCTGGTGTTAGGTCAACAATCCAAGGTCTTCCCGGGGGCGCCTACCGGCTGGGTATTTCCCGGCGATCCGGGCATCCCTGGCACC
>Ga0335069_10007065_pt1 | contig 16248 bp, 14 predicted proteins | sample Lox_Sample_11_FD_206714 | JGI IMG/M metagenome (GOLD analysis project Ga0335069, IMG submission 206714) | Soil microbial communities from Loxahatchee National Wildlife Refuge, Florida, United States - Lox_Sample_1.1 | ecosystem: Environmental > Terrestrial > Soil > Wetlands | place: USA...
GTCGGGCGCGGGCCGCGGCGCGACGACGGCCACCAGCTGCGTCAGGTTCGCGACCACGGCTTCGACGCGGCCGCTCGCGGTCGACCGCTCGAGCGTGTTGCGGCGGGGCAGGAGCTCGTAGACCGTGCCGTACGACTCGCCGGCGTGCGCGTAGCCCCAGCGCGCCTCGTCGCCGCAGACCGCCGCGAGCCTGCGGCCGTGCAGGCGGCAGGGCACGCGATGCCCGTCGGGGTCCTCGACGGTGAGCTGGCGTCCGTGGCTCGCGACGACGCGCCCGGACCTCAGGTCGACACCCGCTGCGCCGGCCGCCGCGCCGCGCGCCACTCACGCCCTCCGCTCAAGCGCCGCGATCCGCGCCAGCGCGGGCGGATGCGAGTCGTGCCACGCGGAGTACCACGGGTCCGGCGTCAGCGTCGAGGCGTTGTCGCGGTACAGCTTGACGAGCGCGGAGGCGAGCTGTGTGCCGTCGGCGTGGGCGGCCGCAAAGCGATCGGCCTGGAACTCGTGGCGTCGCGACCACCAGCTCCCGAGCGGCGCCAGCAGGAACGTGAACACCGGCACGACCATGACGAAGAGCGCGAGCGCGGCGTGCGGCGAGGCGCTCGGCACGCCGAGCGCGGAATAGAAGCGGGGCTCGAGCGCGGCTTGGCCGAGCAGCGCGAACCCGAGGAGCGCGGCCCCGAGACCGAGCGCGAGCCGCTGCCGGATGTGGTGCAGCCGGAAGTGCCCGAGCTCGTGTGCGAGCACCGCCTCGACCTCGCCCGGCACGAGCCGCTCCAGCAGCGTGTCGAACAGCACGATGCGCTTGTGCCGTCCGAGGCCCGTGAAGTAGGCGTTGCCGTGGCTCGAGCGGCGGGAGCCGTCCATGACGAACACCCCCTCGCTCGCGAAGCCGCACTCCTGCATCACGCGCTCGACTGCTTCGCGCAGCGCCCCGGCCTCGAGCGGACGGAACTTGTTGAACAGCGGCGCGATCAGCCGCGGCCACAGCAGCGTCGCCACCACGGCGAAGGCCACCCAGGCGAGCCACGCGTACAGCCACCACAGGCGCCCGGCGGCGGCCATCAGCGCCAGCACGAGCGCGAGCAGCGGCACGCCGATCACGATGCCGAGCAGCAAGGACCGCACCAGGTCGATGCAGTAGAGCCGTGGCGTCGTGCGGTTGAAGCCGAAGCGGGCCTCGATCCCGAAGGTCGCGTAGAGCTCGAACGGCAACCCGGCCAGCGAGAGCCCGAGCACGAGCAGCGACAGCGTCGTCACGCCGTGCGCGAGCGGCGCGAGGTGCAGCCGCGCGACCGCGGCGTCGAGCGCCGCGAAGCCGCCGCCGAGCGTCACGGTCAGGAGCAGCACGGCGTCCCAGACGAGCTCGAGCCGTCCGAACCGGAGGCGCGCGCTGCCGTAGTCGGCGGCCTTCGCATGGTCGGCGGCGCTGATCGTGGCCGCGAACGGCGCCGGAACCTCGTCGCGGTGGCGCGCGAGCGCGTGCAGCTGGCGGGTCGCGAGCACCAGGCGAACCGTCACCATCGCGAGGAGCGCGACGAGAAAGGCGATTGTGAGCGACTGCATCCGGCGGCCTTGCGGGAGGCGGCACTCTAGCCTCTGCTAGAATCACCGGCAACCGCGCCCCATGCCGCAGCACGCCGACAACCTCGCCTGGATCGATCTGGAAATGACGGGGCTCGCGCCCGAGTCGGACCGGATCATCGAGGTTGCGACGATCGTCACCGACCGCGACCTCAACGTGCTCGCCGAGGGGCCGGTCATCGCCGTGCGCCAGGACGAGGCGGCCCTCGCGCGCATGGACGACTGGAACCGCCGCACGCACGGCGACAGCGGGCTGATCGCGCGCGTGCGCGCGAGCCGCGTCGAGGAAGCCGAGGCCGAGCGCCTGACGCTCGCCTTCCTGAACGAGTGGGTCGCGGCCGGCGTCTCGCCGATGTGCGGCAACAGCATCTGCCAGGACCGGCGCTTCCTGGCGCGCTGGATGCCGGCGCTGGAGCGCCACTTCCACTACCGCAACCTCGACGTCAGCACCGTCAAGGAGCTGGCGCGGCGCTGGGCGCCGGCGGTGCTCGCCGGTGTCACCAAGGGCAACGCGCACCGGGCGCTCGACGACGTGCGCGACTCGATCCGCGAACTGCAGCACTACCGCGATACGTTCCTGCGCGTCGCCGCGCCGTGACCCGTCCCCCCGTCGCGCGACTCCTGGTGCTGCTCGTGCCGGTCGCGCTGGCGGGGCTCTTCGCCCGCGTCTACTACACGCCCGATGAGCCGCGCGAGGCGAGCCTCGTCGTCGCGATGGCGAGCCAGGCCGATCACGCGCTGCCGGAACTCGCCGGCCGGCCGTTCGCGGAGAAGCCGCCGCTCCTCTACTGGCTCGGCGGTGCGTCGGTCGCGGCGCTCGGCGCCGAGCCCGCGGCCGCGCGCCTGCCGAACCTCCTCTATTTCCTGGTGACCGTGCTCGCGGTCGCCGCGCTCGTGGCGCGTGCCGTCGACGCCACGGCGGGGTTCGCGGCGGGGGTTGCCAGCGCGACGATGCTGCAGCTCTACCTCGCCGAGATCTGGCTCGCGACCGACGCGCCGCTCGTCGCCGGCGTCGCGCTCGCTGTGCTCGGCGCCTACCTCGGGCTCGCGGCCGCGGCGCCGCGCGAGCGGCTCGTCGGCTACCTCGTGATGCACGGCGGTCTGGCGCTCGCGTTCTTCGCCAAGGGCTTCGCCGGCTGGCTGGTGCCGGGCTGCGCCTGGCTCACGGTCGTCGTGCTCGAGCGCCGGCCGCGCGAGTTCCGCGCGCCGGCCCTGTGGACCGGCGTGCCGCTGCTCGTCGCGGCCATCGGCGCCTGGGTGCTGTGGGTGGCCGCGCGCCCGGACGGGGTGGCCGCGCTCAAGGTGCTCTTCTGGTACAACCTCGTCGGGCGGGCGGTGCCACTCGCGGCGCCCGAGCAGTTCAGCTACGCCGCCGGGCACGCGAATTCGCCGGCGAAGTACCTGCTCGAGCTGCCGCTCTACCTGCTGCCGTGGACGGCACTCGCGATCGCGGCGCTCAAGCGCGCGCCGCGCGGCCTGCGACGCCGTGACGCGGAGGGCACGGCCTGGCGCCTCGCGGCGGGCGCGATCGTGCTGCCGACGCTGGCCCTGTCTCTCGCGGCGACCGCGCGGGGCGTCTACTACGCGCCGCCGGCGCTCGGCTTTGCGATCCTCGTGGGTCTTTACGTCGGCAGCGCGGGCACGGCGCTCGACCGGACCGACCGGATCGCCTGGCGCACGACCGGCGTGCTGCTCGCGCTGCTCGCGGCGGCCATTGCCGCGCTCGCCGCGCTCGCCGGCTTCGCGCCGGCGACCCGCACGACGACGTCCGTCGCGCTCGGGGTCGTGGCGCTCGGCGCCGGCGCCGCCGCGGCATACCTTGCGCTGACGCCGCGGGCGCTCGGCGCGGCCTCGCTGCCGCGGCTGGCGAGCGCCGCGGCGCTCACGCTCTCGCTCGGCGTCGCGCCGCTGTATCTGATCGTCAATGACTGGCTCAGCCTCGAGGCGCTCGCGGCGCGCGTCGCGACGGCGGCGGGCCCGGCGCGGCTCAGGCTCCTCGACCCCGACGAGACGACGCTCGCGCTCGCCGCGCTCTACCTTCCCGCAGCCGACGTGCGCGATGTCCTCGATAGCCGGGACGCCGCCGCGCTCGCGTCGGCGGGCGCTGCGCTCGGCACGAACGAGCGCGTACTCTGGCTCGTGCCCGGCGGCCGCTGGGACCGACGCGCCTGGCTCGGGTTCCTCGGTTATGCGCACGCCGCGCCGACCGCTCCGACCGTGGCGCCGCCCGCGGCGCTCGGGCCGCTCGCGACCGAATGTGTGCTGATGCGGCCGGGTGGCCGCGCACTCGCGTTGCTCGCGCCGTCGCAGGCCAGCCCCGCGGGTGTGTGCCGCTGACGCCCGTCCGTCGACAGCGCGCGGTCGAGTGCCTATGATCGTGCGCGAGGTGCCGCGATGCTGCTTCGCCGTCTGGGATTCCTGCTGGCGCTGACGCTGCCCCTGTGGGTCGTCGTCGGCGCGCGCCTCGGCGGCGCCTGGAATTTTCTGACGCCGGCCTGGGTGTTCGTCGCGCTGCCGCTGCTCGATGCGCTCGCCGGCAAGGACACCGCGCTCGTGCTGCCGCGCGGCCCGGACGGCCGCGGCTGGAGCCGCTTCTTCGACGGGCTCCTCTACCTGTGGGTCGCGATTCAACTCGCGCTGCTCGCGTGGGCGGCGGCGCGGGTCGCGGCGCTGCCCGACTTCGCGAGCCGGCTCGGGCTCGCGTACTCGGTCGGGATCGTCACCGGCGGCGTCGGCATCGTCGTTGCGCACGAGCTCGGCCATCGCCGCCGGCTCTTCGATCGCGCTTGCGCCTCGGCGCTGCTCGCGACTGTCGGCTATGCGCATTTCACGATCGAGCACAACCAGGGGCACCATTCGCGGGTCGCGACGCCTGACGACCCGGCGACGGCACGCGCCGGCGAGTCGTTCTGGCGCTTCCTGCCGCGCACCGTGGCCGGCCAGTTCGCGAGCGCCTGGCGCATCGAGTGTGCGCGGCTCGTGCGAGCCGGCCGGCCGCGCTTCGGCCTCGCGAACCGGATGCTGTGGGTCGTCGCGGCGCCGCTGGCGATCGCCACGGCGCTGGGCCTGTGCTTCGGCGCGGCCGCGGTGGTGATGTTCGTCCTGCAGGCCTCGGTCGCGATCACGCTGCTCGAGCTTGTCAACTACCTCGAGCACTACGGGCTCGAGCGCCGGCTTCGCGCCGACGGCCGCTACGAGAAGGTCACGCCGCGCCATTCGTGGAACTCGAGCCAGCGGGTCGGCAACTGGCTGACCTTCAACCTGCAGCGCCACTCGCACCACCACGCCGACGTGACGCGGCACTATCCGCAGCTCGAGCACGTCGAGGCGGCGCCGCAGCTGCCGGCCAGCTACGCGGCGATGATCCTGGTCGCGATGGTGCCGCCGCTGTGGCGGCGGATCATGGATCCGCGCCTTGCCGCGTGGCGCAGTCTTGAGCGTGAGGTCGTCTCGTGAGCACAACGCCTGTTGTCACGCACCGCGGCGGCTGCCATTGCGGCGCCGTCGCCTTCGAGGTCGACGCCGAGGTGGCCCCGGAGGTCTTCGAGTGCAACTGCTCGATCTGCACGATGACCGGGTACCTGCACCTGATCGTGCCGAAGGAGCGCTTCCGGCTGCTGCGCGGGACCGAAATGCTGACCGAGTACACCTTCGGGACGCGCACCGCACGGCACCTGTTCTGCCGGCGCTGCGGCATCAAGTCGTTCTACGTGCCGCGCTCGCACCCGGACGGCATCAGCGTGCACGCGCACTGCCTCGAGCAGTCGACGCTGCAGGGACTCAAGGTCACGCCCTTCGACGGGCGCAACTGGGAAGCGGCGCGCACGTCGATCGCCTAGTTACTTCGGCTGGCCGGCGAGGAACAGCCAGGTCTCGAGCACCGTATCGGGGTTCAGCGACAGGCTGCCGATGCCCTGGTCGACGAGCCAGCGCGCGAACTCCGGGTGGTCCGAGGGGCCCTGGCCGCAGATCCCGACGTACTTGCCCTGCGCGCGGCAGGCCTTGATCGCGAGCGCGATCGCCGCCTTGACGGCCGGATCGCGCTCGTCGAAGAGCTTGGCGACGATGCCCGAGTCGCGGTCGAGCCCGAGCACCAGCTGCGTCATGTCGTTCGAGCCGATCGACATGCCGTCGAAGTACTTCAGGAACTCGTCGGCAAGCAGCGCGTTCGTCGGCAGCTCGCACATCATGATGACGCGCAGGCCGTTCTGCCCGCGGCCGAGGCCGTTGGCGGCCATCAGCGCCGTGACCTGCTCGGCCTCCTTCAGCGAGCGCACGAACGGCACCATGACCTCGACGTTCGTGAGTCCCATCTCGTCGCGCACGCGCTTGAGGGCCCGGCACTCGAGCTCGAAGCACGGCCGGAAGGTCTCGTCGATGTAGCGCGCGGCGCCGCGGAACCCGAGCATCGGGTTCTCCTCGTGCGGCTCGTAGAGCTTGCCGCCGATCAGGTTCGCGTACTCGTTGGACTTGAAGTCCGAGAGCCGCACGATGACCGGGTTCGGCGCGAACGCGGCCGCGATCTGCGCGATGCCCTCGGTCAGCTTGTCGACGAAGAACGACACCGGATCCTTGTAGCCGGCCATCTGGGTACGGATCGTGTCCTTGAGCGGCGCTTCGAGGCGGTCGAACTCCAGCAGCGCGCGCGGGTGCACGCCGATCATCCGGTTGATGATGAACTCGAGCCGGGCGAGGCCGACGCCGTGGTTCGGGATGCCGGCGAAGTCGAAGGCGCGGTCGGGGTTGCCGACGTTCATCGTGATCTTGACCGGCGGCGTCGGCAGCGCGTCGAGCTCGATCTGGCGCTTCTCGTAGTCGAGGGTGCCGGCGTAGACGTGACCCGTGTCGCCCTCGGCACAGGACACCGTGGCCTCGCGGCCCTCGGGCACGGTCTCGGTCGCGTCGCCGCAGCCGACGACGGCGGGGATGCCGAGCTCGCGGGCGATGATCGCCGCATGGCAGGTGCGTCCGCCGCGGTTGGTGACGATCGCCGCGGCGCGCTTCATGACCGGCTCCCAGTCCGGGTCGGTCATGTCCGCGACCAGCACGTCGCCGTTCTGCACGCGCGCCATCTCGCGCACGTCGCGGATCAGGCGCGCGGGACCGGTGCCGATCCGGTTGCCGATCGCGCGCCCGGTCGCGAGCACGCGCGAGGTGGTCTTCAGCGTGAAGCGCTGGATCGAGCGGCCGGCGCGGCTCTGCACGGTCTCGGGACGCGCCTGCAGCACGTAGATCTGCCCGTCGGTGCCGTCCTTGGCCCACTCGATGTCCATCGGGCACTGGTAGTGGTCTTCGATCAGCAGCGCCTGGCGCGCGAGCGCGGTCACGTCGGCGTCGCCGATCGAGAAGCGCGCGCGCTCGGCCGCCGGCACGTCGACGGTCTCGACGCGCCTGCCGCGGGTCGCCTCGCCATCGGCCGCGTACACCATCTTGATGGCCTTGCCGCCGAGGTTGCGGCGCAGGATCGCCGGCTTCCCGGCCCTGAGACCCGTCTTGTAGACGTAGAACTCATCGGGATTGACGGCGCCCTGCACGACGGTCTCGCCGAGACCGTACGAGGCGGTGATGAACACGACGTCGCGAAATCCCGAGTCGGTGTCGAGCGTGAACATCACGCCGCTCGCCCCGAGGTCGCTGCGCACCATGTGCTGGATGCCGACCGACAGCGCCACCTGCGCGTGATCGAAGCCCTGGTGCACGCGATAGGCGATCGCGCGGTCGTTGAAGAGCGAGGCGTACACCTCGTGCAGCGCCCGCAGCACGGCGGCGCTGCCGCGCACGTTCAGGAACGTCTCCTGCTGGCCGGCGAACGAGGCCTCCGGCAGGTCCTCGGCGGTCGCCGAGGAGCGCACCGCGACCGCGATCTTGGCCCCGCCCATCGCCTCCCAGGCGGCGAGCACGTCGCGCTCGAGGCCGGGCGGGAAGGGCGTGGCGAGGATCCACTCGCGGATCTGCGCGCCGGTGGCCGCGAGCCGGTCGACGTCGTCGACGTCGAGCGTCGCGAGCGCGGCGTGGATGCGGCCGGCGAGGCCGCCGGCGGCGAGGAACTCGCGGTAGGCCGCCGCGGTCGTCGCGAAGCCGCCCGGGACCTTCACGCCGACGCGCGCGAGGTTGCCGATCATCTCGCCGATCGAGGCGTTCTTGCCGCCGACGCGCTCGACGTCGTGCATCCCGAGCTGCTCGAAGGGAACGGTGTACGTGCTCACGCGACAAACCTCGGCCGGCGGGTGCCCGGCCGCGAATTGTGCCGCATTCGGGGCCCTGCCGCGTGAGGGGCTGCGCCGACCCGAGGCCGGCGCCGGCCGCTGCGGCGGCGGGGTAGACTTGAGGCCGGGAGGTGCGGCCTTGCCGAAGCGCACAGTGTTCTTCGTCTCGGACCAGACCGGCGTCACGGCCGAGACGATGGGCCACAGCCTGCTGACGCAGTTCGAGGGATTGACATTCCGCGCGGTGACGCTGCCGTTCGTCGCGACGCGCGAGAAGGCGATCGAGGCCCGGGCGCGCATCGACGCGACGGCCGAGGCCGAGGGCGAGCTGCCGATCGTGTTCAGCACGCTGATCAAGGACGACCTGCGCGACGAGGTCAAGGGGGCGCGGGCGACCTTTCTCGACTTCTTCGACGCGTTCCTCGGGCCGCTCGAGGACGCGCTCGGCGTCAAGAGTTCGCACGCCGCCGGCCGCGCGCACGGCATGGCGGATCCCGAGAGCTACACCGCGCGCATCAACGCGACGAACTTCGCGCTCGCCAACGACGACGGTGCGCAGACGCGCGAGTACGCGCAGGCCGACCTGATCCTGGTCGGGGTGTCGCGCTCGGGCAAGACGCCGACCTGCCTCTACATGGCGCTGCAGTACGGCATCTACGCGGCGAACTACCCGCTGACCGAGGACGATCTCGAGGCCGGGAAGCTGCCGGCCTCGCTGGTGCGCTACCAGGCCAAGCTCTACGGGCTGACGATCCTGCCCGACCGGCTGCAGCAGATCCGCAACGAGCGCCGCCCGAACAGCCGCTACGCCTCGCCCCAGCAGGTGGCCTTCGAGGTCCGCGCCGCCGAGGCGCTGTTCGAGCGCCTCGGAATCCCTTTCATCGACACCACCAGTTGCTCGGTCGAGGAAATCGGCAGCCGCATCATGCACGCCACGGGCATCGAGCGGCGCCTGCGCCCCTGAGCAGGACGTGATCCAGTTCGCAACGCTGGCGCGATTCTTGCGCGTGCGTTCTCATCTCGTCAGTGCGCGCCGGACCGTAAAAATCCCTGTGTTATATTCAATCCATGGTCAGCGATCACCTCTGTGTGGCGTCGTGGCGCGCGCGTCCGGGCAGCTTCGTGAGCCTGATGACGCTCTACGAGAGCAACTACATCCGGCTCGGCTGGCTGGCGGGTGATCTGCGCGTGCTCGCCGGCGAGCACCGCTCGCGGCGAGCCGGCGACGTGGAGCTCAAGCTCACGGTCCTCGAGCGCAGTCCGTACACGACGATGCTGCAGCTGACCTACGCCTTCGGCCGCGACGGCGAGGCGCCGGACGCGCCCGATCTCGCGGTCCGGGTCTATCACGATGCGCGGGTGGCGGAGGCGCACGCCTTCGGCCACGGCCGCGCGCGGATGGCGGCCGACGAGGCCGACCTGTCGTCGCGCTGGGCGCGCAACGTGATGCTCAACAAGTGGCTCGAGTACTGCGTCGATCGCGGACACCGCTTCGGCGCAGCGAGTGGCTGAGCGCGAGGTGGCGCGCCGCGAGGTGCCGCTCCCCATGAGCATCGGCGACAAGATCAACGCCCTGAAGCTGCCCCTGCTCAGCGCCAGCAAGTCGGCCGAGGAGCAGGAACGGCTGCTCAAGCTCTACTGGAACCGCGCCGAGCTCAAGAAGGAGCTCGCGAGCCTCGACGACCAGCTCTACCAGCTGCGCGACCGGCTCAAGCAGCAGGAGGCCGCGACGCAGCGCGCCGTCGACGAGCGCGAGTCGCTCGAGACGCTGCTCGGCAACCCGGAGCTCGGCTTCGGTGCGCTGGTGCACTTCCAGCTGAACGGCCTGTGGCGCGCTTGCCGGGCGCAGCTCGAGCAGTTCGCAAGCGAGCTGCGGCGCCAGCAGGAGGACCGCGAGCGCAAGCGCCAGCTGGTCGAGTTCCACCAGGAGCGCCAATCGCGCACGCAGCTCGCCGCCGAGCGCATCGCCGAGGCCGAGGAGGCGCTGCGCGTCGAGGAAGAGACGCTGGCGGGCCTGCGCGCGCGGCTCAAGGCCGCGACCGGCTTCTGGAACTACTTCCGGCGCCGCCGGCTCACCGACCAGATCGCGCGCCAGATGCCGCAGGCGAATGGCGCGCGCCGCTACCTCGACGACATGCAGGAAGCGAAGCGCACGATCGAGAAGGAGCCGTGGCCGGAGTTCGGCGGGCTGTCGCTGGAGGGCCGGCGCGCGATCAACAACGCGGTGATCGCCTACACGCAGCTGCTGTACGCGCGCCTCGCGGAGTCCGGACTCGCGCTGCATGCGCGGCAGTCGCGCGTCAAGAGCGTGCACGAGAGCAACTACGGCTCGCGCGCCGAGTGCGAGGCGCTGATGAGCGAGATCGCGGCCGGGGCCGCGATCGTCAAGTCGCAGAAGGACATCGCCGGCGAGATCCGCACGCGCACCGAGGCGATCAAGAACGCCGCGACCTACCGCCACCCGGAGGACACGGTGCCGGACCCGGGTTCGCTGCCCTCGGCCTTCCTCGGGCGCGGCGTGCCGGTGCGTGAGCCGAACGTGCTGATCGACGACTACTGGGACGTCTACGCAACGCTGCTGCGCTGAGCGGCGGGCGCCGCGCGCGCCGCGAGCCGCCGCCGCCAGGCCGCGAGTTCGTCGAACCACGGAAGCGCAAGGACGCGCTGGCCCCGCTGCGACGGTTGCGCAGCAGAGGAGCTGCGGCAAGTCATAAGCCGCTCAGGCCGCGCTCGTGACCGCCGCCTGAGGAGCGCGTTTCTGCATGAATGCACGAGTAATTCGGCGATGATTTAGGACGCGCCCGGTGTACAAGACGATTCGTGGCTGAGACCGCCGCGGCATCAACCCCCACCGTTCGTACCTACCGGTTCAAGGTCCGCGGCGAGTGTTATCCGTGGCTGAACGCCGCGGCGATCGAGGTCAACCAGGTCTGGAACTGGGCGAACGAGACGAGCTACAAGGCCGCACGACCGTTCTTTGGCCCGCCGAGCTTCCTGAGCGGGTTTGATTTGTGCAACTTGTCCTCAGGAGCCACCGAGCACTTCGAGCACATCGGCGCCGACACGATCCAGAAGGTCTGCTGCGAGTTCGCGATCCGGCGCCGACAGTTCCAGAAGGCGAAGCTGCGGTGGAGGGTGAGCAGGGGATCACGACGATCGCTGGGTTGGATCCCGTTCAAGGCAGCGAGCCTCCGGCGGAACGGCCATTCGCTTCGCTTCTGCGGCAAGTCGTTCCGGGTGTTCGAACGACCGCGATTCGTCGAGATCAAGCGATTTCGGGACGGCAGCTTCAGCCAGGACTCGGTCGGGGATTGGTGGCTCAATCTGCCTGTTGAAGCTCAGGCTGAGACAAACCCGGCTCCCAAGCCCGAGGTCGGCGTCGATCTGGGGCTTCGGGATACCGCCGTGACAAGTGACGGGGAGCGGCTGGAGGCCGGACGATCGTTCCGAAGCCTAGAACCCCAGATCTCTGAGGCCCAGCGCCGAGGTCACAAGCGCAAGGCGAAGAGGCTGCATCGAACCGCCGCCAGGCGCCGGGCCGATGCACTCCACAAGTTCAGCCGCAGACTTATCGATAGGTATCAGTTCATCGTCGTCGGCAACGTGAGGAGCTTGCCCCTCATCAAGACACGGCTCGCAAAGGCCGTGCTCGATACGGGCTGGGGCATCCTCAGGACGCAGCTGCAGTACAAGGGCCAGCAGGCCGGCAGGCGCGTATTGGTTGTCGATGAATGGAATACCAGCCGCGCCTGTTCAGCGTGCCGGGCTCTAACGGGTCCTGCCGGTGTCAACGGGTTGCGTGTAAGGCTGTGGGTGTGTGCTGCGTGCGGTATCGCGCAGGACCGCGACGTCAACGCCGCGAAGAACATCCTGGCTGCGGGGAGGTGTGCCCCGTCCGTGAGCGGGAACGAGCCATCGCGTCGGAGCGCGCGCCGAAGCCGGGCACCTCGCCCGCGCGAGGCAGGGAACACGCGCTCCGACGCGGCGGCATGAGCACCGGACGTAGAACGCGGGCACGAAGAACAGCGACACCAGCGCCCCGAACGCGAGTCCGCCGAAGATCGCGCGCCATCGGGTAGTACGCCGGGCGACCGCCGCCGCCGACCCGCGCATCGCCGATCGCGAGCGGCACGAGCCCGAGCAGCGTCGTCGCCGTCGTCATCAGGATCGGCCGCAGCCGGTCGCGCCCGGCGCGCAGGATCGCCACGTTGCGCGCCAGCCCCTGGGCGCGCAGGTTCGCGACGTGCGCAATCAGCACGGTGCCGATGTTCACCACCACGTCGACCAGGATCATGATGCCGACCATCGCCATCAGCGTGACCGGCATCTGGTTCGCCGCGAACAGCCAGAACACGGCGATGACCGCGAAGCCGATCGAGGTGACGATCGCAGGCGGATACAGCAGCGACTCGAAGAGCGCCGCCATCAGCAGGAAGATCAGCACGATCGCGAGAGCGGTGTTCTGCATCATCGTCGCGAGCGTCTCGTCGTTCTCGTCGAAGCCGCGGCCGAACTTGCGCGAGCAGCCGGGCGGCGAGGGGAAGGACTCGAGCACCGGCGGCACGCGCTTGCGCACGTCGTCGAGCGTCGTGCCCCTGGCGAGCGTGCCGGTCACGACGACCGAGGTCAGGCGGTTGACGCGCTCGATGGCGCGCTCGCCCGGTACCTCGTGCAGCCGGGCGATCGCGCCGAGCGGCAGGTGGCCGCCGCCCGGCCGCGGAATCAGCAGGCGCGCGAGGTCGCCGATGCGCTGGCGGTCGTCGGGGCGGAACGCGAGCCGCATCTCGAGCTCGCGGACCCCGCTCCTGAGCTCGCGCAGCTTGTCGCCGCGCAGCGCCGCGGCGACCGTGCGCACCACGTCCCTGGACGCGAGCCCGACCTCGGCGGCGCGGTCGCGGTCGACAACCAGCTGCACCCCGCGATCACCGCCGTGCGCCTCGGAGTGCACGCCCTCGAGGCCGCTGACGGCGCGCAGCCGCTGCTCGAGGCAGGGACTACGCGCTCCGACGCGGCGGCATGACCACCGGATGACGGGCTCCCAGAGGATGTCTGGAGCCCAAGCCTTGGAGATATAGTGTTGTAGTTAACTACAACACTACGTCCTTTTCTGTTTGCTGTTTTACTTAATGTTTCTGGGACTGGACCTGCGACAGTCGCGCCGGACCCGTCCGGAGCACCTGGTCGAGGTCGGCGACGATCTCGGCGGTCTCCTCGAGGTTCGCGTCGGGCTCCTCCTCGATCTTGAGTTCCTCGAGGGACTTCAGCGGCGCCTCGGCATGGGCCGCGCGCCGGGCATTGATCCGGGCGAGGCGCTCGGCGTCGAGCCGCTCGCGCTCGGCCTTGCGGGCCTTGAGGTTCAGGGACACGGTCTTCTCGAGCCGCAGCTTCTCGACGGCCTGCGCGTCGCCCATCAGCGCCTTCAAGTCCGGGTCGCTCTGCATGCGCTGGTCGTGCGCGCGGACGATCGAGTCGAGCGCGGCGTTCAGCACGTGCTCGGGCTCGAATTCGACCGAGCGGATCCGGTCCCAGGGCAGCGCGCTGTCGCGCGTCGACTCGCCGACCTCGACCGGGCTGATCAGCGAGGGCAGCGCGATCTCGGGCATCACGCCGCGGTTCTGCACGCTGTCGCCGGTGACGCGGTAGTACTTGCCGATCGTGACGGTCAGCTGCCCGAATCCCGCGTTCGGCCCGAGCGCCCAGCGATCGAGCGGGTAGAGGTTCTGCACCGTGCCCTTGCCGTAGGTCTGCTGGCCGATGATCAGCGCGCGGCCGTAGTCCTGCAGCGCCGCGGCGAAGATCTCCGACGCCGAGGCGCTCGAGCGGTCGACGAGCACGACCATGGGCCCGTCCCAGATCTCGCTCGGCTCCGGGTCGTCGAGCACCTCGATGCGCCCGCCGGTCTCCCGGAGCTGCACCACCGGTCCCTTGCGGATGAAGAGGCCGACGAGGCTCGTCGCCTCCGACAGGTGGCCGCCGCCGTTGCCGCGCAGGTCCATGATGATGCCGTCGACCTTCTCTTTCTTGAGCTCGCCGATCAGGCGCGCGACGTCGCGCGTCGTGCTGCGAAAGTCCTTGTCGCCGCTGACCTTGGCCTCGTAGTCCTGGTAGAAGCTCGGCACGTCGATGACGCCGACCTTGTACTCCTGGTCGCCGCGCTTGACGGTGCGGACCTTCTTCTGCGCCGCCTGGGCCTCGAGCGTCACCTTGTTGCGCACGAACTCGAGCGTCGATTCCTTCGAGCCCGGCGTCGCGCCGGCCGGCAGCACCGAGAGCCGCACGACGGTGCCGGACGGGCCGCGGATCAGCTGCACGACGTCGTCGAGCCGCCAGCCGACGACGTCGACGAGCTCGCCGGCCTTGCCCTGGCCGACCGCGGTGATGCGGTCGTTGACCTTGATCTGGCCGCTGACCGCCGCCGGGCCGCCCGGGATCACGTTCATGACGGTCACGTGGTCGTCGATGAGCTGCAGCGAGGCGCCGATGCCGACGTAGCTCAGCTTCATCTGGATGTTGTATTCCTCGCTCGAGCGCGGCGACAGGTAGTTCGAGTGCGGGTCGTACACGTGCGCGTACGCGTTCATGAAGTTCTCGAACACGTCGTCGCTCGAGACCTGGTCGACGCGCTTCAGCACCCGCTCGTAGCGCTTCTTCAGCACGTCGCGCGCCTCGGGCCAGGTCTTGTTGGCGAGCATCAGCGACAGCGCGTCGTTCTTCACGCGCTTGCGCCACAGGTCGTCCTCGTCGGCCTGCGTGGCGAGCCACGGGGCCTTCGCGCGGTCGAACGCGAAGCTCTCGTCCAGCGCGAAGTCGGGCTCCTGCTCGAGGTCGGCGATCGCGCCCTTGATGGCGGAGCGGTTGCGCTCCTGGAAGCGCGCGAAGATCGTGAACGCGGGATCGATCTGCCCGGTGCGGATCGCCTCGCCGAGCTTGTAGCGGAACGCCTCGAGCTCGGCGATGTCGCTCGCGAGGAAATAGCTGCGCGTGGAATCGAGCGACTCGATGTAGCGGTCGAATACCTGCGAGGACATCTTCTCGTCGAGCACCGCCTGGCGGTAGTGCGAGCGCTCGATGACCTCGCCGACGAGCCGCGCGACCTTGCGATGGCGCTCGCTCGGCTGCAATTCGCCAGCGTTTTGCGGCGTCGCCGGCACCGCGGCCGGACGGTTGGCCGTCGAGCCCGTGAACAGCAGGCCCGCGAGTGCCAGCAGCGGCAGCATCAGCGCCGGGCGCACGCGCGATCCGGGGCGGTGCCCGGTCGGTGCTTGGGAAGTGTCTGTCATGAGAGGGTTAGACTAGCGGCCGGCCGGGGGCCGGCGGCGCGGCCTGCGTCGCGCTTCCGAGGTATTTCATAGCCTTGAGCGTAGTGACCGGGGGGGCTGGGATCAAGTGCCGCGACCGGGGAGGGGACGATGTCGCCGCTGGCGGTCCTGACCGGGATCATTCTGGGGTCGGCGGTGACGATTGTCATCGGGCTCGCGATGGTGATCGTCGTGTTTCTGGCCATGTCCGGCGAACAGCCGGCTCTGGCCCGCGAGTACGGGTCGCTGCTCAAGAGCTTCTTCCTGTTCCTGGGTCTCGCCTTCGCCTCCGGCTATGCGTTCGTCGGCACCTTGCGACACAAACGCTGGCTGTGGATCGCCCAGGCCGGGACCTGGCTGACGATCCTCGCGCTCGCCGTCTACTACTGGCCTAAGTAGCCTCCCGGAGTTCGACAGGCGAGCCGGCGGGCGCGTTCCCGCCCTTGCCGCACCGTTCGTCGCACTGCTCGTCGCAGGCGCCTGCACGGTCGGCCCCGCCGGGACGCCGGACGGCGGCGCCGCGGTCACCGAGGCGGGCCACCGGGCGGCGGTCGCGACGCTCGCCTCGGACGCCTTCGCGGGCCGAAATCCGGGCCAGATCGGCAAGCAGCGCACGCTCGGCGACCTCGAGGCCGAGTTCCGCGCGATCGGCCTTCAGCCGGCCGCGGCCGGCGGTTACCGCCAGGACGTGCAGACTGTCGAGATCACCGCCGATCCGTCCGCGACGCTCAGCGTCGCCTCGGGCGCGACGATTCAGCATTTCACCTATGCCGACGACATGGTCGTCTGGACGCGCCGCGTCGTCCCCGAGTCGCGCCTCGAGGCGAGCCCGCTCGTGTTCGTCGGCCACGGCATCGTCGGCACCGAGTTCGGCTGGAACGACGACGAGGGCGTCGACATGCGCGGCAAGACCGCCGTGATCCTGGTCAACATCGCCCACCCGCCGGGCGACCGCTTCGACGAGCACTGGGACGTGTCGGGAAGCCTCGACGACCTGAGGCTGCGGTACGCGGTCGGGCGCGAGGTCGCCGACGAGGCGCGGTGGCCGGAGTGGTACCCGACGAGCGAGTTTCGCGCAGCGCGGCCCGCGAGCCGCGCCGCCGCGTCACGGTGAGCGCAGCGGAACGGCGCGCAGCGGCGGCGCCTCGCTCGGCGCGAAG
>Ga0335069_10007066_pt1 | contig 16246 bp, 17 predicted proteins | sample Lox_Sample_11_FD_206714 | JGI IMG/M metagenome (GOLD analysis project Ga0335069, IMG submission 206714) | Soil microbial communities from Loxahatchee National Wildlife Refuge, Florida, United States - Lox_Sample_1.1 | ecosystem: Environmental > Terrestrial > Soil > Wetlands | place: USA...
TGTCATAGATGTTAATTTGACCAGGGCGGAGTGCCCTCTTACCGTTGGTCGAGCTGTCGGGGCAGCCCAAAGGAATGTCGGCATGCCCACACCGGATCTCACAGGAACGCGCGTGCTGCTGATCGAGGACGAGATGCTCGTCGCGATGCTGCTCGAGGAGTCGCTCGCGGAGCTCGGTTGCACCGTGGTGGGCCCCGTCGCGCGCCTCGAGGCGGCCCGCGAGGCGATCGAACACGAGCGCTTCGACTGCGCGCTCCTCGACATCGATCTGCACGGCCGTCCCGCCTATCCGCTGGCCGACCTGCTCGATGCGCGCGGCGTGCCCTTTGGCTTCGTCACCGGCTATGACACGGGGCGGCTCGGCCCCGGCGTGGGGCGGCATCCGGTCCTGCCCAAGCCGTTCAACGTCCACCAACTGCACAGCCTGCTCGCAGGGCTGGCGCGCGTCCGCGCCCGCCCGCGCGGCGCCCGGAGCCGCAAAACCTAGCGAGCGCAGGGCTCTGCGCGCGTCAGAACCACGCCCGGATGCGGTTCCACATGTCGCGCAATGTCACCCGGTCGGCGATCGAGCGCGTGCGTTTGGCGACACCCTCCGGGGTCATGCTCATCCCGCCGTGATAGTGGCAGTCGCACACGAGGTAGTGCGCCTCGTGGTCCGACAATTCGAAGAAGCGCACGGCTTCGCCCAGCGTGTCGCCGGAGAGGCCTTCTTCGCGCAGCACCGGGTCGCGATACGCGATGGTGAGCGGGGAGTCGTCGCGGCGCGCCAGCATGCGCTCCTGCCGCGGCAGGAACTCGATCCGCATCAGCGGCTTGACCGGCTGCGCCGGCTGGCTCTCCAGCACCGCTGCCCAGCGCAGCAGACGTTCGCGGCGCGACATGCGCCTCGCGTGAAGCCGCGTCACCGTGGCGACGCCTTCGATCTCGCGTATCGTCCTGTACTCCATGAGGCCCTCCGTGGGTGACATCGGCCCGCGGCCAGTCGGCCCGGCTCGGCGTGGCGCTGCACGATTGTTGGTCTTGTGGCGACAGGCGGCGACAGGCGCGGGACGATCGTGTGCTTAACGTGGGCGCTCCGCCACGGTTCCGCCCGATCGAGGTTTTCCTCAGGTTTTTCGTGCGCTCGCAGCCGGCCGCTCAAAGGCGCGGGTGCGTCTGGCTATCGCCGCGAGCGCTCCGGCGGCGCGGCGGGAAAAAATGCGGCCCAAGAAGGCGACAAATACCCCACGCGAGTACCACCCGACGATTTGCCACTTGCAATTGCATGCCGCAAAGGGTCGAATCGCCGAATGCTAAGCGAAACATCTGAAATCTATTGATGATTTCGCTTTGGCCGCCGATACGACCCCTCTAGCGTCAGAATTTGGAGAAATCCGATGGGATCCATGACCAGCATGTCGATGCTGAACCTGCAGAAGCGCCCTGTGGTGTCGCCGGCGCAGTGCCGTGGCGCCCGCGCGCTGCTGCGCTGGACCCAGGATCGGCTGGCGGAACGGGCCGCGGTGGCCCGCAAGACGGTCGCCGATTTCGAACTCGGGAACCGCTCGCTGCACCGCCGGACCCGGCTCGACATCACGATCGCGCTCGAGGCCGCGGGGATCGAGTTCATCTGGGCAGCCGAAGGGGAGGGGGTCCGCTTCGCGCGCAAGGCCGAGGCGATCGTCGCGGCCGCACAGCCTCATGGCGGGAGTTACGCCGCACCCTGACACCTGGATTTCGCCACTGTCTCATTGCCTCTTGGGCGCGCGCCACGCATGTGACAGGGTGCAAGTCTGCACCATGGGGTGCGAGACGATGAGAGGCGATGGCCGAACGGCGAGGGAAGCCCGGGAAGCGATCTGATCGGACGTCGGGGGCGGCACGCCGGCCCCGGGCGGCGGTCGTGCCCGCGGATGGCGCCGGTGGCGCCCGGCACAAGCTTCCCTTTCTGGTCGTCGGCATCGGCGCCTCGGCTGGCGGCCTCGAAGCGTTCGAAAAGTTCTTCACCCGGACGCCGGTGGACAGCGGTCTTGCCTTCGTGCTGGTGCCCCACCTCGATGCTACGCACAAGAGCTCGATGGTCGAGCTCGTGCAGCGCTTCACCGCGATGAAGGTCGCCGAGATCGTCGACGACACGCGGCCTGCGCCCAACCGCGTTCACGTCATTCCGCCCAACGCCACCCTGACGATGCGCCGTGGCCGCTTGCGGTTGACCACGCCGCGCGACGAGCCCGGCACGGTCGATCCGTTCTTCCGCTCCCTGGCCGAAGACCAGGGGGATAACGCGATCGCGGTGGTGCTCTCGGGCAGCGGCAGCGACGGCGCGATCGGTATTCGGGCGATCAAGGAGCACGGCGGGCTGGCCGTCGCCCAGGCGGCGGAGACCTCGCGCTTCGGCAGCATGCCGCACAGCGCCGTCGCCACGGGACTCGTCGACCTGGTGCTGCCGGTCGAGGAGATGCCCCAGCGCCTCATCGAATACGCCCGGCACCTCGACGGGCATCGCCAAAAGCCTGAGGAGGGGTTCGGCGGCGACCACAGGCGCAGCCACCTGGCCCGGATCTACACGCTGCTCCGCCATCGCACCGGCCACGACTTCAGCCGCTACAAGGACAGCACCTTCATCCGCCGCGTCCAGCGCCGCATGCAGGTCGTGCGGCTCGCCTCGCCCGGCGCCTATATCGAGTTGCTGCGCAACGAGCCGCGCGAAGTCGACCTTCTGTTCCGCGACCTTCTGATCGGCGTGACCCAGTTCTTCCGCGATCCGCAGGCCTTCAAGGCGCTCGTCTCGGAGGTGATCCCGAAGCTCGTCGAGGGCAAGTCGGCCGACGACCAGATCCGCGTCTGGGTCCCCGGCTGCTCCACCGGCGAGGAAGCCTATTCACTGGCGATCGTGATCCGCGAGGCCCTGGCCAAGCGCGAGGTCGTGCCCAAGGTCAGCATTTTCGCGACCGACATCGACGGCGAGGCGCTCGACGTGGCGCGTGCCGCGCGCTACCCGGCCGCCATCGCCGCCGACCTGACCCCGGAGCGGCTGGAGAGGTTCTTCCTGCGCGAGGGCGACCATTATCGCGTCGTCAAGGACATCCGCGAGATGTGCCTCTTCTCCCAGCACAACATCATCAGCGACGCGCCGTTCTCGCGGCTCGATCTCATTTCCTGCCGAAATCTTCTCATCTACCTCGATGCCAGCCTGCAGAACCGCATCATTCCGCTGTTCCATTTCGCGCTGCGCAACGGCGGCTATCTGTTCCTGGGGCCCTCGGAGAACGTCACGCAGCACGCCAAGCTCTTCACCCGCCTCGACGGCAGGCACCGACTGTTCAAGGCCAACCCGGTCCAAGCCCAGGTGTCCGAGCTCCCACTCGGGGCCGGCAGCCCCCGCGGATATGGCCCGCTTCACAAAAGCGTGCCCAACGTCTCCGGCGAGGAAACGGTCAGCCGGCGCGCGGCGCGGCTCATGGAGAGCTATGCGCCCGCCTATGTCGTGCTCGACGAGCAATACGACATCGTTCATTTCGCGGGTCGCACCGGCCGGTATCTGCAACCGTCGCCCGGTGCGGCCAGCCTGCACCTGTTCAACATCCTCGACGCCGAGCTGCGGCCGGAGGTGCGGGCGCTGCTGCATCGCGCCACGACCACCGCCCAGAAGGCGGTGCGCGAAAATGCCGTCCTGAGCATCGACGGCGGCCGCCAGTCGGTCAACCTCATCGCCGAACCGCTCCCCGCTGCCGGCGGCGCGGGACGCCACGTGGTCCTGGCATTCCAGGAGGCGGGCCCGGTCGTGCCTCCTCGGCCGCTCGGCGGGGACACGGGCGATGGAGCGAAGAAGGACGAGACGATCAGCCTTCTCGAAGGAGAGTTGGGCCACGCGCGCGAGCGGCTGCAGGCGACCATCGAGGAGCTCGAGGCGTCGAACGAGGAGATGAAATCCTCGAACGAGGAGTTCCAGTCGGTCAACGAGGAGCTGCAGGCGTCCAACGAGGAGCTCGAGACCTCGAAAGAGGAGCTCCAGTCGGTCAACGAGGAGCTGGAGACGGTCAACGCCGAGCTGAACTCGAAGGTCGAGAGTCTCGAGCGCGCGACCGACGACCGCAAGAATCTGCTCGAGAGCACGCAGATCGCGACCATCTTCCTCGACCGCGAGCTGTGCGTGAAGAGCTTCACCCCGGCCGTCGCCGACATCTTCCACCTGATCGACAGCGATTACGGGCGCCCGATCACGGACATCACCTTGAAGCTCGTATATGACCACCTGGAGCGCGACATCCGCAAGGTCCTGCGCACGCTCGAGCGCGTCGAGGAGGAGGTCGCGACCGCCGGGGGATCCACGACCTACCTGATGCGGATCCTGCCGTATCGCGCCACGGGCAACGTCATCGGCGGCGTGGTCATCACCTTCATCGACATCACCGAGCGCAAGCGGTCGGAAGTAGCGCTGGCGCGGCTGGCCTCGATCGTCGAATCGTCGGTCGACGCCATCATCGCCATGAGTCCCGACGGACTCATCACCACCTGGAACGAAGGCGCTGCCCGCATGTACGGCTATACGCAGGAGGAAGCGATCGGCGGCCCGCTGTCCTTCGTCATGCCGGCGGACAAGCGCGACAAGCTGCAGGCGGTCCTCGACCGCGGCCGCCGGCTCCGCATCGCGACGCCGATCGAGCTCGAGCGCGTCACCAAGGACGGCCGCAAGCTGATCGTGGCGTCGACCGTCTCGCCGATCCGCGATCGCGGCGGCAAGCTCATCGCGGTCTCGGCGATCGAGCGGGACGTCACCCCGCAAAAACAGGCCGAAGAGCGCCAGCGCATGCTGCTGGCGGAGCTCAACCACCGCGTCAAGAACACGCTCGCCACCGTGCTGTCGCTGCTGCGCCAGTCGCTGCGCCACGCCGTCTCGATCAAGGAGTTCAGCCAGGCCTTCGACGGCCGCATCCGCGCCCTCGCCAAATCGCACGATCTGCTGGCCGCCAGCAGCTGGGCAGGGGCCGACCTCGAGGTCCTGGTCGTCACGGCGCTGGCGCCCTATCGCGAGCGCGGCGACCGCGTCATCGTCAGCGGCGACGCGGTGACCCTGAACGCGCCGGCAGCGCTCCTGCTCGGCATGATCCTGCACGAGCTCGCGACCAACGCCGCGAAGTACGGGGCTCTCTCGAACGAGCGCGGCCAGATCGAGGTGTCGTGGACGAAGAGCGCGCGCACGAAGCGGCTGGTCCTGACCTGGGCCGAGAGGAACGGCCCGCGCCCGGCCGAGCCCGGCAAGGACAAAGGCTTCGGGCTGACCCTGATCGAGCGCGGGCTTGCCCACGAGCTCAAGGGTGAAGCCAGTTTCGAGTTCCGGGAGGGAGGGATCCGCTGCTCGCTCGACATGCCGCTCGCCGAGATCGAGGCCGCGGGCAACACCATCGTTCGCCGTCGGCGCCCGTGAAACGCCGACGTCGGTCTCATCCTGCCCGCACTGCAACCGTCACGTATTTAGGATTGATAAATTCGCTTCGATCCGTATCATCGGCGCGGGCGGTAGGGCAACGTTGGCCATGTAGAGGCCGCAATGGGTCAGAGCTCTCCGCCCGAAACCAATGCCGAGCGGTATCTGAAGCGCGCGCGTGCGCTGCGCGAGATGGCGAAGAACGCCAGCTCCGAGGAAGTGCAGCGCGAACTCGTCGTGGTCGCCCAGCAATACGAAAAGCTCGCCGAGGACGTCCGTCGCCTGGATCGCCGGCGCTGAGCGGCCCGCGACCTTCGCACGCACCGCCGGATCGGGAACCAATCCCCGGACCCTGAGTTCCGGTTCTGTGGCGACCCCCCTGCATGTGGTAGCTTCTGATGCGCCGGCGGGATGACGCCGGCCGCCGGGGAGGCTCGCGATGACAGTCGCGCCATCGTCACTGGCCGGGAAGCGCATCCTGCTCGTGGAAGACGAGGTGCTCGTCGCCATGATGATCGAGGAGATTCTCCTGGAGTTCGGGTGCGAGGTCGTCGGGCCGGTCTCGCGCATCGACGCGGCGAGGGCGGCCATCGAGGATGACGGCTTCGACTGTGCGCTGCTCGACATCAACCTGCGTGGACAGCCCGTGTACCCGGTGGCCGAGCTCCTGGCCGAGCACGAGGTGCCGTTCGGCTTCATCACCGGCTACGGCGCCGCCGGCGTCCCGGCAAAATTCGGCACGCATCCGGTCCTGCAAAAGCCGTTCGACAGCCAGGACGTCGCTGCCATGCTCGTGCGTCTGACACGCAAGCGGCGCAAAGCCGCTCCCTCCCCGCAGTAGACGCTGAGGCCGGCGGCGAGCCGCGCTCAAGGCTGGCGGGCGAGCCGGCCTGCGAACCACAGGGCGAAGAGCGGCAGCACCACGGCCCCGGCGATGAACACCACCGGTGCCCCGTGGGCATCGACGATCGGCGCGCTGAGGGCGGCACCGAGGCTCTGGCCGAGATAGAGGGCCGCTGAAAAGATGGCGACCGCCGTGCCGCGGGCGCCCGGCGTCATCTGCGTCGCGTTCGTCTGCAGCGTATTGTGCAGCAGGTAATAGCCGAGGCCCACCATGGCCGTCGCCAGCGGTGCGGCGGTCCAGGTCGGCGTCGTGGCCAGGATCACGAAGGCGGCGGACAGCATGATGCCGCCGCCGATCACCAGGCCGCGCGGCTTGAGCCAGGCCATGAGCTGCTTGACGCCCAGTGCGTAGAGCAGCCCGCCGACCCCGAACGCCGCCACCACCAGGCCGACCGCGGCGAAGCTCAAGCCGAAACGGGCGTGGAGATGCGCCCCCACGAAGGTGAACGGACCGAAGGTGAACATCGCCTCGACCAGCACCGCGCCGATCACGATCCGCGCCCAGGGATTGCCGAGCACCAGCTTGTAGTCGGCGACGAACCCTGACGTGCGGCCGTCGGCGCGCCGGCGCGGCCGCGTGAGCGGGTTCGTGGCGAGCTCGACGAACAGGCCGACTGCCGCGAGCGCGAACAGCCCGGCCAGCAGGAAAAACACCGAGCGCCAGCCCATGAAATCGCCGAGCACGCCGCCCGCCGCCTGGCCGAACAGCAGGCCGGAGATCTGTCCGGAGAGATACCGCCCGAGCACCACCTGCCGCCGCTCGTAGGGCGTCACGTCGCCGATGAACGTCATGGACAGCGGGATGATCCAGGCCGCCGCGGCCCCCGAGGCCAGGCGGGCAAGCGCCAGCGCGCCCAGCGACTGCGCGAACCCACACGCTGCGACGGCGAGCGATCCCAACGCGCATGCGACCGCGACGCTGCGATAGGCGCCGAACCGGTCGCCGATCGGCCCGACCACGAGCTGCATCGAGCCGTGCATGATGGCGTAGGTGGTGACCACGATCGAGGCGGCTCCCACGGTCGTGCCGAGATCGGCTGCGATCTGCGGCAGCAGCGTGTCGGACACGCGCACCATCGACAGCGAGGCGAAGCTCGCAAGCGCGAGCAGCACGATCGCGCGGGTGGGCGTGCCGGAAGGTGGGGGCGGGGATTGGGACAAGAATAATGGACGGGGAACGCGAGAGGTCGCGCCACCTTGTCATTGCGCGCGCAGCGACGCAATCCGGAACATCTTCGGGCGCGTCGCGGCGGGTAAAGCCGTTTGCCGCCACACAACCTTTTGCCTCCTGCCGACATTTCCCCTAAAACTCCCGGGCTTCCTCTCCGAGTCGCCCGGGCATGCACGACATCCGCTTCATCCGCGACAATCCGCAGGCGTTCGACGCCGGCTTGCGCCGCCGCGGCCTGGAGCCGCTGTCGGCCGCGATCCTGGAGCTCGATGCCAGGCGGCGCACCGCGCAGACCCGGGCGCAGGAGATGCTGGCGCGCCGCAACCAGGCGTCCAAGGAGATCGGCCAGCGCAAGGCGAAGAAGGAGGACGCGGCCGACCTGATGGCCGAGGTGCAGCACCTCAAGGACCAGATCACGGCCACGGAGGCGGAGGAGAAGGACCTCGCCGCCGCCCTCGACAAGCGCCTCGCGGAGATTCCGAACCTGCCGGCGTCCGACGTGCCCGATGGCGCCGATGCGGCGGCCAATGTGGAGGTGCGACGCTGGGGCACGCCGCCCAAATTCGAGTTCGCGGCCAAGGACCACTCCGATCTCGGCGAGGCGCTCAAGCTCATGGACTCCGGGCGCGGCGCCAAGCTCTCCGGAGCGCGCTTCACCGTGCTGAGCGGCCAGCTCGCGCGCCTGCATCGCGCCCTCGGCCAGTTCATGCTCGACCTGCACACGCGCGAATTCGGCTACACCGAGATCGATCCGCCGCTCCTGGTCCGCGATCAGGCCATGTACGGCACGGGACAGCTGCCGAAATTCGCCGATGACCTCTTCCACACCACGACGGATTATTGGCTCATCCCCACCGCCGAGGTGTCGCTGACCAACCTGGTGGCCGAGGAGATCCTCGAGGAGTCGAGCCTGCCGCGCCGCTACACGGCACTGACCGCGTGCTTTCGCGCCGAGGCGGGAGCCGCCGGCAAAGATACGCGCGGCATGCTGCGCCAGCACCAGTTCTACAAGGTCGAGCTGGTATCGGTCGCACACCCGGACCAGTCGAACGCCGAGCACGAGCGCATGACCGGGTGCGCCGAGGAGGTGCTGAAGCGCCTCGAGCTGCCCTATCGCACGATGGTCCTTTGCACAGGCGACATGGGGTTCGGCGCACGGAAAACGTACGACATTGAAGTCTGGCTGCCGGGCCAGAATACCTATCGCGAGATCTCGTCGTGCTCGAACTGCGGCGACTTCCAGGCGCGGCGCATGAACGCGCGCTTCCGCAAGGCGGGCGAGAAGGGAACCCAGTTCGTCCACACCTTGAACGGCTCGGGCCTCGCCGTCGGCCGCGCCTTGATCGCGGTGATCGAGAACTACCAGCAAGGGAACGGCAGCATTCGGGTTCCCGAGGCGTTGACACCCTACATGGGCGGCATCGACGTGATCGGCGCGTGAGCTTCGGCGCGCCACTCGATCTGCGGAGCTCCCGCATCCTCGTCACCAACGACGACGGGTACCAGGCGCACGGGATCAAGATCCTGGAGAAGGTGGCGAGGGGGCTGTCGAGCGACGTCTGGGTGGTGGCGCCCGAGACCGAGCAGAGCGCGGTCAGCCACTCGCTCACCATCCGGCGCCCGCTGCGCATCCGCAAGGTCAGGGACAAGTGCTACGCGGTGGACGGGACGCCGACCGACTGCGTCATGCTCGCGGTGCAGCAGATCCTGAAGGATGAGAAGAAGCCCGATCTGTGCCTGTCGGGCATCAACGGCGGCGGCAATCTCGGCGAGGACGTCACTTACTCGGGCACGATTGCGGCCGCCATGGAGGCGACCCTGCTCGGCGTGCCGTCGATGGCGCTGTCGCAGCACATCAACCATCCGCACCCCACGCACTGGGCGACCGCCGAGGCGAACGCGGCCAAGGTGATCCGCCAGCTCGCCCGGATCGGGTGGCCGAAAAACGTGCTGATGAACGTGAACTTCCCGGCCGTGACGGCGCGCGCGGTCAGGGGCGTGCAGGCGGCGCCGCAGGGGCGGCACAAGATCGGCGACGATCTGCACGAGCACCACGACCCGCGCGGCGTCCCTTACTACTGGATCGGCTCGATGCGGCAGGAGGATGCGGAGCAGACCGGCACCGATATTGCCGCGGTGCGGGCCGGCTGGATCTCGGTGACGCCGCTCTTTCTCGATCTGACGCACCAGTCGATGCTCAGGAAACTCCGGAAGAAGCTGACGTAAGTGCCTGACCTCACGCCACCATGCGGCTCCAGGCAGCCGGGTCCATGACCACCGACAACCATCGCATTCGGCTGGTCATGGAGCTGCGTGCCTCGGGCATCACCGACACCCGTGTGCTGGCGGCGATCGAGCGCGTTCCCCGCGAGCTGTTCGCTCCGTCGCAGTTCCGCGACCAGGCCTACGAAAACACGGCGCTGCCCATCGGCCACGGGCAGACCCTGAGCCAGCCGACCGTGGTCGCGCTGATGAGCCAGGCGCTCGACGTGGCGCCGCGCATGAAGGTTCTGGAGATCGGCACCGGCTCGGGCTACCAGACGGCGATCCTCGCCAAGCTGGCGCGGCGCGTCTACTCGATCGAACGCCACAAGCCGCTCCTGGTCGAGGCCGAGGCGCGGCTGCGCAAGCTGCGCATCCACAACCTCACGGCGCGGCTTGGCGACGGCTGGGCGGGCTGGCCCGAGCAGGCGCCGTTCGATCGCATCCTGCTGACCGCGGCTCCGCCCGATATCCCGCAAGCGCTGCTTGGCCAGTTGAGCCCCGACGGCATCATGGTGCTGCCGGTCGGCGGCGAGAAGCGCACGCAGCGCCTGGTGCGGATCACGATGACGCCACAGGGATACGTGAGCGCCGATATCGCGCCGGTGCGGTTTGTGCCTCTCGTCGCCGGGCTGCCGCCCGAATCCGCGACCGAAACGGGCGGCCGGCGGCATTAGGGGGCGGTCGGTCGGAATCGCGCATCGGACGTGAATGGGCTAGACTGAGGCCGTTGCACACCGCAGAAGGCGGGTGGCCACCATGGCATCCAGTGCGCGCCAGCGTCCGAGCCTGACCATCGATCCAGACAATCTGGTGTCGCCGCTTCGCGAGATCCGCGACTACTGGACGTCCAAGTGCGGCGGCCGCGCCATGCCACGCCGCGCCGACGTCGATCCGCTCGAACTGCCGCGGCAGTACATGCCGTACCTGTCGATCATCGAGGTATTGCCGGAAACGAAGGACTTTCGTTTCCGCGTGATCGGCACCGGAATCACCGAGAGGCTGGGCCGCGACAGCACGGGCAGGACCGTGCGCGAGGTCTATGCCGCCGCCGATCGCGAGATCCGGGAGTGGATGCTCGAGGCTTATCAAGCCGTTGTCACGCACAAACGTCCCGTGCTCAAGCGCGGCACGCTGCGCATGGTGCAGAAGGACTTCGTCGACTTCGAGGCGCTCCACCTGCCGCTCTCCGAGGATGGCGAACGCGTATCCATGCTCTTCGGCTACACGCATTTCCTCGATCGCAAGCCGCACAAAGGGTAGGCGCGGTCAGTCGCGCGCCCGCTTCTTGAGGCCGGTTTCGAGATCGGCGAAGCGCTCGAGAAGCTGGCGCGAGCGTTCGATCTGCAGGCGCGAGATGCGCAGCCGGTCGTCGGCGGACCGGAGCAGCGCTTTGGTCCGCTCCACCATCTCCACGGCGCTTTCGATCACCTCGGTGGGAGTTCGCCGTGGCCGGTCCATGTCCGGAACCATACGCTCCCATAACGTGCACCGACAGAAAAAAGACTCGCGCAATGCGAGAATCAAGAACGGACTGGGTCAGGTGGCAGATGCGGTTCCCTTTGTGCCTTTTGCGGTAACACTCCGGGTGCGATAGTCGGCCGATACTGGGGAGGACACGAAATGGCAAAGATCTGGGCTGCGGCGCTGGCGCTGTGCATGGGGGCGGCGGGCCTCGGGTCGGCGAGGGCCGAGACGCGTGAGCTTCACGTGGCCATCCAGCCCGGTCTGACCTATCTGCCGTTCGTGCTGCTGCGGCATGACTCGATGATCGAGCGCGAGGCGGAAAAGGCGGGCCTGCCGGCGCCCAAGCTCACCTGGGTGGTCGTGGCCGGCGGCGACGTCATGAACAACGGCATCCTCGCCGGCGATATCGACATCGCGTGCACGGGAACCCCGCCGTTCTTCACCCTGTGGTCGAAGACGCGGGGCAACCTCAATGCGCGCGCGATTGCGGCCTATAACACGCTGCCGCTCACCCTCAACACGGTCAACCCCAACATCAAGACCATCAAGGATTTCACCGACAAGGACCGCATCGCCGTGCCTGGCGTGAAGGCGTCGACCCAGGCGCTGGCGCTCGAGATGGAGTCCGAGCGGGTGTTCGGGCCCGGCCAGCATGCGCGGCTCGACGGCCTCACCATCTCGCGGGCCCATCCTGACGCGATGGCGGCGATGCTGTCCGGGACCGAGATCACGGCCCATTTTGCGGCACCGCCCTACACCGAGCTCGAGTTGAAGGACCCCCGGGTCCATACCGTGCTCACGACCATTGAGGTGATGGGCGGCCCGTTCACCGTCGGCATCTGCTACACGACGCAGAAGTTCCACGACGCCAATCCAAAGACCTATGGCGCCTATCTGGCGGCGCTGAATGCGGCCACCGCGCGCAGCATGGCCGATCCGCGGCAGGCCGCGACCGAGTATCTCGAGGTGACGAAGGAGCACACCACGGTCGACGAGCTGGTCGCGATCATGAAGGAGCCCGGCTTCGACTTCGGCACCACGCCGCGCAACACGGTGAAGGTGGCGCAATTCATGTACCGGATCGGCGCTATCAAGGAGCAGCCCCGGACCTGGCAAGATCTTTTCTTCCCAGAGATTTACGGGCAGCCGGGAAGTTAAAGCCTGAACATGAAGAACGCGGCCTAAGTGCGCGACCGCACAGGCTCGCGCGAATAAGAGATGTATCGAGCCCGTTGCACCTGACGAAGGAACGCAAGTATCTCTTTGGGGCATGGGCGCTGGTTTCCGAGTCGCTGATGCACGGACTCCGCTGCTGCTGGTCGCAGCGGCGCTGGCCCTGTCGTCCCTGGCTGCCTGCCAGCGCATCGGCGGTCCGGCGCCCGTGGTCGCCTATGGTGCCTCGGGCTCGTCCACCCGGCCCATGCCGCCGCCGCCGCGGGAGTCCTTGGCCGGTGACATCGTGGTCCGCCCGGGCGACACGCTCTACGCCATCTCCCGCCGCAGCAACGCGCCGGTGCGGGCGCTGATCGACGCCAACAACCTGCATCCGCCTTACGCCTTGCAGTCCGGGCAGCACCTGGTCGTGCCGCACGTGCGGAGCTATCAGGTGCAGCCGGGCGACACGCTCTCGTCCGTCGCGCGCCGGTATGGCGTCGGCACGAGCGAGCTCGTGCAGGCGAACGCTTTGACCCCGCCCTTCGGGTTGCGCACGGGACAGGTGCTGGTCCTGCCGGGCAGTGGCGGACCGCCGGCGCCGGCGACCCTGGTTGCGGCGCCGCCCCGCTCGCCAGCGCCGGTCGTGTCGCGGCCGGCAGCCACGGTCGATGCGACGAGCTTGCCGCCGCCGCCGGCCCAGATGCCGGCGTCGACAGGTGCGCCGCCCGTGCCGGCTCCCGCTGCGCCGCCGCCGGCGTCGGTGCCATCGGCCACGTCACTGCCGCAGGCGCCGCCGCCCGCAGCGCCTGCGCCTGCGCCGACGCAGGTCGCTGCCTTGCCGATGCCGCCCGCCTCACCTCCGGTGGCGGCCGAGCCGGCAAGCCTGACCACGATCGAACCGCCGGCCGCGCCCGACGAGGCGGCGCCCGCGCATGGCGGCCGGTTCCTGTGGCCGGTGCACGGCACGGTCGTATCGGATTTCGGCAGTAAGCCGGGGGGTTTGCAGAACGACGGCATCAACATCGCGGCGACGCGCGGTACGGCGATACACGCGGCCGATGCCGGCGTCGTCGTCTATGCCGGGAACGAGCTGCGCGGTTTCGGCAACCTTTTGCTGCTCAAGCACCACGGCGGTTGGGTGACGGCGTACGCGCATGCCGAAGAACTGCTCGTCCACCGCGGCGACGAGGTCCGGCGCGGCCAGGTCGTGGCGCGCGTGGGCAGCACCGGCGGGGTCGCGACGCCGCAGCTGCACTTCGAGGTCCGCAAAGGGTCCCGGCCTCTGAACCCGCGCGATTATCTGGGTCCGCAGACAGCTTCCGCGTCGCCCTGAGGAACCCTCGCGTCGTCGCCGCGTTGTCCTCCGATGGCCAAGGAGGACGTGATGAGCGACGCTTGGACCCGTGAAATTCCGCACCAACTCGCCGGGCATTGGTGGGCCTTTGCGCTCCGCGGCCTGGTCGCGATCGTCTTCGGCATCATCGCCTTCGTGGTGCCCGGCATAACCCTGGCCGTTCTGTTGGGGCTGTTCGCCGCCTACATGGCGATCGACGGCGTGCTGGCGATCATCGCCGCCGTGCGCGGCCTGCGGGCGCATACCCCGTTCTGGCCGCTGCTGCTCGAAGGCATCGCCGATCTCGTGGCGGCCGCGATCGCCCTGGTGTGGCCGGGCATCACCTTGTTGGCGTTGGTCTACCTGGCCGGCGCGTGGGCGGTCGTCAGCGGCATCTTCCTGATCGTCGGCGCGGCGCGGGTGCACGAGGTCGTGCACGGGCGCTGGCTGCTGATCCTGAGCGGCGTGTTCTCGACGATCTGGGGCGTGCTGCTGTTCGCCTGGCCGATCGCCGGGCTGTTGGTGATGACCTGGTGGATCGGCGCTTACGCGATCGTGTTCGGGGTCATGCTGGTGGCGATGGCCTTCCGGCTGCGGCGCATGCTGCCGCCCGGAGCCACGCCCGCCCACGCCTAATCGAGGCGCTTGCCCGCGCGGCCCGCCAGGTCCTGGATGAACTGCCAGGCGACGCGGCCCGAGCGCGAGCCGCGGGTGACCGACCACTCGTTGGCCTCGGCTTCGAGCTGCTCGCGCGGCATGTCGATCCCGTAGCGGCGCGCGTAGCCCTCGATGATCGAGAAATAGGTGTCCTGGTCCACGTTGTGGAAGCCGAGCCAGATGCCGAAGCGGTCGGAGAGCGAGACCTTTTCCTCGACCGCCTCGCTGGGATTGATGGCGGTCGAGCGCTCGTTTTCGATCATGTCGCGCGCCATGAGGTGGCGCCGGTTCGAGGTCGCGTAGAGCACGACGTTGTCGGGCCGGCCTTCGACGCCGCCCTCCAGCACCGCCTTCAGCGATTTATACGACGCATCCTGCCCGTCGAATGAGAGGTCGTCGCAGAACAGGATGAAGCGCCGCGACGCCGCCCGCAGGACGCCCAAGAGGCGCGGCAGGGAGGGGATATCCTCCCGGTGAATCTCGACCAGCGCGGGCTTGTCGCGCGGCATCTCCGCCACGACCGTGCCGTGCACCGCCTTCACCAGCGAGCTTTTGCCGGTCCCCCGCGCGCCCCACAGGAGCGCGTTGTTGGCCGGCAGTCCTTTGGCGAAGCGGCGGGTGTTGTCGAGCAGGGTGTCGCGCTGACGCTCGATGCCTTTGAGCAGCGCGAGGTCGACGCGGTTGATCTTGTGCACGGGCTCGAGCCGGTCGCCCTCGGTGTGCCAGATGAACGCGTCGGCCTTGCTGAGGTCGGTGGGGGGTGTGGCCTTCGGCGCGAGGCGTTCCAGGGCCTCGGCGATGCGCATGAGAAGGGGTTCTAAGTCCATGGCGCAAGCTACACATTTCGCGGGCGGGGGGCTATAGTCCGCCCCGCCCAAGACAGGAGTTAGACATGTCATTGATTTCGCCCGCCTATGCGCAGGCACTTGGCGGCGGAGGCGGGGGATTCGACCTCGTCCAGCTGGCCCCGCTGGCGCTCATCTTCGTCGTCTTCTACTTCCTCATCATCCGGCCGCAGCAGAAGAAGGCCAAGGACCACAAGGCCATGATCGAGGCCGTGCGCCGCGGCGACAAGATCGTCACCTCGGGCGGCCTGATCGGCACGGTGGCGAAGGTGCTGAACGAGCGCGAGGTCGCGGTCGAGATCGCCGACGGCGTGCGGGTGCGCGTGATGCGCGGCATGATCGCCGAGGTGATGGCGCGCACCGAGCCCGCGGGCGAGGGGAAAGCAGACAAGGACAAGGAGAAAGAGAAGGAAGACGAAACCGCCAAGACGGATGCCGGTTGAGAGACGACCCCCATGGCAGGCATGGCGAAGTGGAAGATCTGGACGATCCTGGTGCTCGTGGGGCTGGGGGTGATCTTTGCCGCCCCCAACCTCGTCCCGCCGGAGCGCGCGGAGTCGATTCCGGCGTGGCTGCCGCACCGCCAGGTGAGCCTCGGCCTCGACCTCCTGGGCGGCTCCTATCTTCTGCTCCAGGTCGACGTCGACGCGGTGATGAAGGAGCGCCTGAACAACCTGATCGACGGGGTGCGGACGGCGATGCGCAAGGAACGCATCATCGTCAGCAATCTCGGGCCCGACGGCGCGACCGCGGTCTCCTTCAAGGTGCGCGATTCGGCCGAGCTCGAGAAGGCGCGCAATGCCGTGCGCGACCTCGACCCCACGACCCAGGTCACCACGCAGCCCGACGGCACGGTTAAGATCCAGTTCGACCAGCAGCAGATCGCCGACCTCAACCGCAAGACGCTCACGCAATCGGTGGAGATCGTCCGGCGGCGCATGGACGAGACCGGCACCAAGGAGCCCTCGATCCAGACCCAGGGCATCGACCGCATCCTCGTCCAGCTGCCCGGCCTCAAGGATCCCGAGCGCATCAAGGAGCTGCTC
>Ga0335069_10007067_pt1 | contig 16246 bp, 13 predicted proteins | sample Lox_Sample_11_FD_206714 | JGI IMG/M metagenome (GOLD analysis project Ga0335069, IMG submission 206714) | Soil microbial communities from Loxahatchee National Wildlife Refuge, Florida, United States - Lox_Sample_1.1 | ecosystem: Environmental > Terrestrial > Soil > Wetlands | place: USA...
GCCGATGGACTTCATTGTCGACACCGGCGCCAGCATGATCGCACTCACCGCGCGCAGCGCGGCGACGCTCGGCATTCACCCGGCCTTCAACGATTATACGATCGGCGTGCAGACCGCGAACGGCACCTCGCGCGCCGCGCCGGTCACGCTCGACCGCGTCGAGATCGGCAGCATCACCATCCGCGACGTCGCCGCGATGGTGATGCCGGAAGGCGCGCTCGGCCAGAATCTGCTTGGCATGACATTCCTGTCACGCCTGCACCGCTACGAATATGCGAACGGCCGGCTGGTGCTGGAGCAGTAGGCTCCGTCAATCCGGCACGCGGACGAAGCCAACGCAACCATTTCATCCCGCCGCCGTTTAGGCTATTGCTGCCGCGCCCTTCTTCCAGATTCGGACCAGATATGTTCCCCAAGCCCAAGGCTTCGCTGAAGCCGAATACCTATGCCTATGAATCCGAGCCGATGGTGAAGGCCACCGGCTTTCGCGAATATGACGCGCGCTGGCTGTTCGGATCCGAGATCAACCTGATGGGCGTCGAGGCGCTGGGGCTCGGGCTCGGCACGCTCATTCACGAGCTCGGCGTCAAGCCGCACATCGTCACCGGCCACGATTTCCGCTCCTATTCGGCCTCGATCAAGATGGCGCTGATCAACGGCCTGCTCGCAGCGGGCTGCAAGGTCTATGACATCGGGCTGGCGGTGACGCCGATGGCCTATTTCGCGCAATTCGAGCTCGACGTGCCCTGCGTCGCCATGGTCACGGCTTCGCACAATGACAATGGCTGGACCGGGGTGAAGATGGGCACCAATCGGCCGCTCACGTTCGGGCCCGACGAGATGACGCGGCTGAAAGAGATCGTGCTTGGCGGCGCCTATAAGCAGTCAGCCGGCGGCGCCTATGACTTCGTCGAGAATTTCCCGGCGCGCTATATCGCCGACCTGACCAATCGGCCGAAACTCAAGCGCCATCTGAAGGTCGTCTGCGCCTGCGGCAACGGAACGGCCGGCGCCTTTGCGCCTCAGGTGCTGGAAAAGATCGGCTGCGAGGTGGTGCCGCTCGACTGCGAGCTCGACCACACATTCCCGAAATACAATCCCAATACCGAAGACATGAAAATGCTGCACGCCATGCGCGATGCGGTGCTCGCCAACAAGGCCGATGTCGGTCTCGGCTTCGACGGCGACGGCGACCGCTGCGGCGTGGTCGACAATACCGGCGACGAGATTTTTGCCGACAAGGTCGGCGTCATGCTGGCGCGCGATATTTCGTCGACCCACAGCGGCGTGAAATTTGTCGCCGACGTCAAGTCGACCGGTCTGTTCATGACCGACCCGATGCTCATCAAGAACGGCGCCAAGACCGATTACTGGAAGACCGGCCATTCCTACATGAAGCGCCGCGTCAACGAGATCGGCGCCATGGCGGGCTTCGAGAAGTCCGGCCACTTCTTCTTCAACAAGCCGCTCGGCCGCGGCTATGACGACGGGCTGATCTTCGCCATGGCGGTCTGCGACATGCTCGACCGCAATCCCGGGAAGAGCATGGCCGACCTGAAGAATGCGCTGCCCAAGACTTGGTCCTCGCCGACCATGGCGCCGCATTGCGCCGACGAGGAGAAATACGGCGTGGTCGACGCCGTGGTGAGGCATTTCGAGGCCGCGCAGAAGACGGGCGGCAAGGTCGCCGGCCAGCCGATCCGTGATTTGGTCACGGTCAACGGCGTGCGGGTGACGGTGGACGACGGCACTTGGGGCCTGGTGCGGGCATCATCCAACAAGCCGGAACTCGTCGTCGTCGTCGAAAGCCCGGTCTCGGAAGCGCGCATGCGCGATATGTTCAAGGCGGTCGACGCAGTGCTGCGGACGCACAAGCAGGTCGGCGAATATAATCAGACGATTTAGCGCGCCGCCCGTAGCGCGCCGCGGAAGCCCACATCCCGGAAAGCCTACGTCCGGCCCATCGTTCCGCGACGGCGTACACGTCTCCAGCCCTTCACGTTTGGCGGTTCAAGCCGCTACTATGCTCAGCCTTGCGCGAGGGTCAGGAGGGGAATCCATGGGGCGGCGCCTGCGCGGCGGCAAGACGAAAAAACTCACGCGCGGCCATCCCAAGGCGGCGCGGCGCCGGCCTTCGGCCGCCAAGCGCGAAGCCGCCGTGGCGCGGCTGACGCGCGAATTGAAAGAGGTGATGGAGCAGCAGCGGGCGACCTCCGAAGTCCTGCAACTGATCAGCAATTCCTCCACCGATCTGGAGCCGGTATTTGCAGCTTTGTTGGCCAGCGCTGCGCAGGCCTGCCATGCCGACAGCGGCGCGATCAACCGCTGGGACGGCGAGGCCCTGCACCTCGTAGCAGCGTACAATATGCCGCCCGCATACACCGAGTTGCGCAGGCGATCGCCCTATCGCCCGGATCAGCATTCGGCCAGCGGCCGGCTATTGGCGACCGGGAAGCTCGTCCACGTCGCCGACTTGGCCGCAGACCGATCCTATACCGAGCGCAATCCGCCGACCGTGGCAGCCGTCGAACTTGCGGGAGTCCGCACCGCTCTGGCTATCCCCATGATGAAGGAGAATAAGCTGGTCGGCTCGCTCACGGTGGGCCGGAGCCAAGTGCGCCCCTTCACCGACAGGCAGATCGAATTCGTTCAGAATTTCGCCGCCAAAGCCGTCATCGCGATTGAGAATGCGCGCTTGCTTCAGGAGCTGCGGGAGACGCTGCAGCAGCAGACCGCCACTGCGAAGGTGATGCAGGTCATCACCGGTTCTCCTGGCGATCTTCAGCCGGTCTTCGACACCGTGCTGGAGAATGCGCGCCTGCTCTGCGACGCCGAATTTGGCAACATCTATCGTTGGGACGGCGACGCCCTGCACCTTATCGCATGGCATAGAACGCCGCCCGCTTTCGCCGACTATCGCAGGCGCGGCCCGTTTCGTCCAAGCCCGACAAGCCTGATCGGGCGCATGGTGAAGACCAAGTCCGTTGTTCACGTGGCCGATGCCAGAGCCAACCCGGACTATACCGAACGGCGCGATCCGTCGCTGGTAGCCGCCATCGAGCTTGGCGGCGTGCGAACCTATCTGGCCATTCCGATGCTGAAGGAAGGCGAATTGATCGGCGCGGTCACGGTGTTCCGCCAAGATGTCCGCCCATTCACCGACAAGCAGATCGCGCTGATCACAAGCTTTGCCAATCAGGTCTCCATCGCGATCGAAAATGCGCGGCTGCTCAATGAATTGCGGGAGACGCTGGATCAGCAGGCCGCCGCCAGCGACGTCCTCAAGATCATCAGCCACTCGACCTTCGATCTCCAGGCCGTGCTCGACACATTGGTCGAATTGGCCACCCGGCTTTGCGATGCGGACCTGGCCGCCATGCATCGTCTCCAAGACGCCAATCACCGCGCCGTCGCGATTTACGGCCGACCGGACCATCGCCGCGAGCTTGCCAGTGGCGCTCCATTCGCCCCGGGACGAGGCAGCGTCATCGAGCGCGCGGTGCGCCAGCGCACGCCGGTCCAAGTCGCCGATGTCACTGCCGATCCGGATTATAACCTTCGCGAGGCGCAACAGCGGATCGGCTACCGCACCGTCCTCGGCGTCCCGCTGATGCGTGAGGGCAGTCCGGTCGGCGTTATCGGGCTGATGCGGTTGACCGTGCGTCCATTCACCGAGAAGCAGATCAAGCTCGTTCAGAGTTTCGCCGACCAGGCCGTTATCGCCATCGAGAATGCGCGGCTGGTTGATGAATTGAGGGAGACGCTCGATCAGCAGGCCGCTGCCGGCGACGTCCTCAAAATCATCAGCCGCTCGACGTTCGATCTCCAGGCCGTGCTCGACACATTGGTCGAACTGGTCAGCCGGCTTTGCGACGCAGACCTGGCGGCGATGCATCGTCCCCAAGCCGCTAACCAACGTGCCATAGCGATTTACGGCGGACCGTCCAACCACAAGGAGCTCGCCGGCAGCGTTCCATTCGAGCCGGGACGAGGCAGCGTGATCGAGCGGACGGTACTCGAGCGCAGTTCGGTCCACGTCACCGACGTCCTTGCCGATCCGGATTATCAGCTTGGAGACGCGCAAAAAAGGCTCGGCTATCGCACCGTCCTGGGCGTGCCGCTGTTGCGTGAGGGCAATCCGATCGGCGTGATCGTGCTGATGCGGCTGACGGTTCGTCCCTTCACCGAGAAGCAGATCAAGCTGGTTCAGAATTTTGCCGACCAGGCCGTTATCGCCATCGAAAACTCCAGACTTCTGAACGAACTGCATCGGCGTACGGACGAGCTTGGCCGCTCGGTCGCGGAACTGCAGCGCGAGCGCAGCAACAAGCTCATGAACTTCGAAGCGATGGTGGCTTCGATTGCGCATGAAGTGCGGCAGCCGCTGGCAAGCATCGCCACGAACGGCAGCGCCACACTACGATTTCTCGGACAGGCACCGCCCAATGTCGACGAGGCGCGGCTTGCACTCGACGACATGGTGCGCGACAGCCATCGCGCCAGCGAGGTGTTCGACAACATCCGCGCCTTATTCGGCAAGGCCGATCAGGACCACGAACAGCTCGATATCAACGCCCTCGTTCTCACCGTGTTGCAAACCCTGCGCGAAGAGATGAAAGACCATGGCGTCGAAACGCGCATCGCGCTGCAACCCGAACTGCCGCTCGTGGTCGGACACCGGGGTCAATTGCAGGAGATTTTCATCAACTTGATCCGCAACGCGATCGAAGCAATGGCCGACGTGAAAGACGGTCGTCGACTGTTGCAAGTCACGACCGAGCGCCATGGCGATCATGAACTTGTCGCCACGGTGGAAGATTCCGGACCGGGAATCGATCCAAAATTGCTGGAAAGCATGTTCGACGCCTTCGTCACGACGAAGGCGCATGGGATGGGATTAGGACTGGCCATCAGCCGCATGATCATGGAACGTCACGCCGGCCAGCTTTCGGCCGCGCCGGCGCACCCGCGCGGCTGCATTTTCCGGCTGGTTTTGCCAGCCGGGCAGGCCGACTCTACAATTGAAAGACGAGTGCATGAGCCCGAGTACTGAACAGCAGCCCATCGTGTTTGTCGTCGACGACGATGCGTCGATGCGCAATTCATTGTCGCGCCTATTTCAGTCCCTCGGATTGCAGGTGAAGATTTTCGCTTCGGCCAACGAATTTCTGAAAAGCACGCGGCCGGAAGCTCCGAGTTGTCTGGTCCTTGATGTCAGATTGCCTGGAGTGAGCGGGCTCGACTTCCAATCCGAGCTCGCCAAGGCAAATATCGACATTCCCATTGTATTCATGACCGGCCACGGCGATATCCCGATGACCGTGCGGGCCATGAAAGCGGGAGCGGTGGAGTTTCTGCCGAAGCCGTTTCGCGACCAGGACATGCTTGACGCGGTTCAGCTGGGCCTCGAACGCGATCGCACCCGGCGCCGCAGCGCAAACGACACCTCCAAACTGAAAGCCGGTTTCAGCTCACTGACGCCGCGCGAACAGGAGGTCATGGGCTATGTCACGTCCGGCCTGATGAACAAGCAAATCGCCGGCGAGATGAAGGTGAGTGAAATCACCGTGAAAATTCACCGCGCCAGCGTGATGCGGAAGATGGGCGCGAAATCCCTGGCCGACCTGGTGCGGATGGCGGATGCGCTGGACGTACGCCGCAAGACGCCGTGACAAGCTATACTTGAGTATAGTTATTTGCCGCCTGCCGATATCGAAGACTTCCTTACGTAGGGGTGGTGCGCGCTTATGTAGGGGTGGTGCCCGGCTCGGGCGTCCATTAAGTCGTCGGGAGGTTCACCAGAATTGGCACAGCTTCGCGTGATATCCATCATCGACGATGACGCATCGGTGCGTAAGGCCACGGCAAGGCTCGTCCGATCGCTCGGTTATCGCGCCGAAGTATTTGCTTCCGCCGAAGAATACCTGCAGTCGGGTCGTATTTCCGATTCCTCTTGCCTGATCACAGACCTGAATATGCCGGGGATGAGCGGAGCCGACCTGCAGGATCGGTTGAATGCGGAAGGCCACCGGATTCCCATCGTGTTCATGACCGCATATTTCGAAGAAAGAACCCGCGCGCGCGTTCTCGAAGCGGGCGCATACGGCTTTCTGCGCAAGCCGTTTGATGATGCAAGCCTGATCAAGCATCTCGAAATGGCGCTCAATAAGACTGGTCCGGAGGCCGAGCGGCGGTAATCCATATCGCCGCCATCTCCATGATTTTCCAGTTATTTTTGTAATTCCTGAGCCGAGCACCGCGGCGGACCCTATACTGAAGTATGAGTACCCCACCCTTCTTGGTGTCAAATGTTACCCAACGTTGGATGGAGGAGCGCCGCGTAGAAATCTAAGAACCCCGACGATTGCTGACACGACGTTGGTTGAGCAAAAAGACGGGGCAACAGCGTGCAACAGACTCAAGCCATCTCACCCGCCGGGCCGGGCTGGGTTTCGTCCGCGACGGTAAGATCCGACGAAACATTGATCAGATTGATCGCGACAAACAGCAAAGAGGCGATGCGGCTTCTGTTCGCTCGCCACAATGTCAAGGTCTACCGCTTCGTGCTGCGGATTGTCGGTAACGAAGCGACGGCCGAGGATGTGCTGAACGAAGTCTTCGTCGAAGTCTGGCGTAACGCCGGCAAGTTCGAGGCCCGATCGCAAGTGTCAACTTGGATATTGGCGATCGCCCGCTTCCGGGCGCTGTCCGCGCTGCGGCGGCGCAGTGACGACGAACTCGAAGACGAGGCCGCCGAGGCGATCGAGGACAAGGCAGACGATCCCGAGGTCGCTCTGCAAAAGAGCGACCGCCGCGCGGTGCTGCTCGACTGCCTCAAGCAATTATCGCCGGCCCATCGGGAAGTTCTCGATCTCATCTATTATCACGAGAAGTCGGTCGAAGACGCCGCCCTGATCGCCGGCATACCGCTCAACACGGTAAAAACGCGAGCTTTCCACGCCCGCAAACGCCTGGCCGAACTCATGGAAGCGAAGGGCATCGAGCGGTCTTGGCTGTGACTGGATCGTCGGTGTACCTCAGCTGGCCCGACTCGCCATTAGCGCGGAACGAAACTCGCGGCGTCGAGCCGGGCCTTTTGCTCGTCGTTCAGCGTGGCTCTGAACTTCGTCAGCGCAGCTTCGATCGAGCGCACGGCGCGCCGCGTCGTATCAAGACGCGTCGCGATCATGCCTAACCGCCCGGGCCCGGTCGGCGGCATCGGTGCGGTGCAATCGGCCTGGAGATCCGCTGCCGCATTGCCGAGGGCTTCTTTGAAGGCGTTCAGCGCATCGCGCGGCGTCGCGGTCGGTTGAATGGCCTGATCGATCAGAGAGATTGTCCGGTCCGTCGTAGAACTCGAGTCGCCGCCGCAGCCGGGCGCGGCATCGCCCTTGCCGGCGCCGTTCTCATTCGGCGCAGCAATCATGACGGCAAAGCGCGCAAGCTGCTCATCCGTCAGCGCATGTTGAAAATTCTGCAGCGCCGGCCGTATCCCGCCGAGAACTGCAGCGAGCTGACCGATTTGGCTGTCCATCAGCTGCAAGCGCGCAATGGGCGCCGAGGGGACCGCATCCGGACACGATTTCGCAAGTGCGTTCTGGGCCGCATCCAGCGCGTCGCCGACTTTGTCCAGCGATTGCGCCTGCGCGTCCGTCAACGCGAGCGCGGCGTCGAGGGGCAGCAGGAATTTGTCGGCGAGGTTGGACTGCGGCTCGCATACCTGCGCGCTTTGCGGCTCCGACCTGGTGAAGGCCGTCACGACGATGCTCTGATAGTCGAACGGCCATGGCGGCGGCGGCGCGAACACATCCGCCACAACGCCAGCCAATGCGAGCTGCGGATAGAACAGGGAAGACGCCGAGCCGCGAGCCGCAGCAGCATGTTCCGGTGCGGCCGGCCTGCTCGGCGCGACAAAACGATGGTTGTGGTAGTGCCGATGCCTGTGGGAGCCAATGGTGATGTGGAACGAGCCGATGCGGACGCTGAACGCAAAAGCCGCTGACGAGACCAGAGCAACGGCGACGGCAATGGCCGCAATTTCTGCGGTATGCTTAGGCGCTCTCATCAAATCCTCGCCGCCGCCCCCTACGCTTGGTATCTCCTCCGCTATCGCGGGAGAAGATTTTAGCTAGACCTCCTGGAACACGTCGATCTCGAGCGCGCCTGGGAACATGGAACGCCAGGTCTGCAGGTAGACCTGCATGCGCGGGTCGCTGGCGATGCGCTGGCGGCTGAGTTCCCAATCCTCGTTGGCGTCGTAGTCGATGATCTGGACGAGCTTCGCCGGGTCGTCGACATTCCGCAGCAGCCGCACCTGCGCATTACCGCCAAACATCTGATAGAACGGCGCGGCGGCCTTGATCATGGCGACGAGCTGACCCGACTCCGCACTCGGCAGCGTGAAGCGCAGTTGCAGCGTCCGCCGGACCTTTGCAGCTTCCTCCTTGGCCATCGCTCTGTCCCCTGATCTAACTCACGAATTTTTCCCGCGACCGGTGCGTCGGATAAACCCCGAGAATGCGCAAGCTTTTCGGTTGTGACACGAATTCAAGCTCTTCGAGCGCCAGTTCGAGCGCGCGGTTCTTCGGATGGCCCTCCACATCGGCGTAGAACTGCGTCGCGGTAAAACTGCCGTCGACCATGTAGCTTTCGAGCTTGGTCATGTTGATGCCGTTGGTGGCGAAGCCGCCAAGCGCTTTGTAGAGCGCAGCCGGAATGTTGCGCACCTGGAAGATAAAAGTGGTCATCACCCGCTTTTCGTTGCGGCTCGCCCATTTCGGCTCGCGCGCCAGAATGACGAAGCGCGTCGCATTGTGACTGGCGTCGGCGACGTCGCTCTTGAGAATGCGCAGACCGTAGATCTTCGCCGCGAGCTTCGTCGCCAGCGCCGCGCGGGTGACGTCGCCGGCCTCCGCCACTTCCCGCGCCGCGCCCGCGGTATCGGCCGAGACGATCGGTTTGAGATGCAGCGACCGGATGATGTTGCGGCATTGGCCGAGCGCGTGCACATGGCTCTCGACCGTCTTGATGGTCTTCAGCGTCGCTTTTTTCGGCGCCATCAGCTGATGCTGCACCGGCAGGAACCACTCGCCGACGATGTGCAGCTTCGACGCCGGCATCAGGTGATGGATGTCGGCGACCCGCCCGGCGACCGAATTGTCGATCGGAATCATGCCGAGCGCCGCCCGCCCGGTGCGCACCGCCGCGAACGCGTCCTCGAAGGTCGGACACGGCAGCGGCTCGTAAGTTGGGTATGCCAGATTGCAGGCGATATGCGAATTCGCCCCCGGCTCGCCCTGAAATGCGATCTTCTTGCGTTTGCTCATGTTCTTTCGCTTGACCACTCTACGCTTAATTGCGGCTGTCCGTCAGTAGCTGGCGTCGGGGCTGCTTAACGCGCCAAAGGCTTGCGCACCAGGATTTCGCGCACCACGCCAGGGTTTGACGCTGCGCTTTCACTTGGCGAGCATCTGGCGGGCTCTTGCGAGATCTTCCGGCGTGTCGACGCCAAGCGGCACGCTGTCGACGAGGGCGACGTCGATCCTCATGCCGGCCTCCAGGGCGCGGAGTTGTTCGAGCTTTTCGCGGCGTTCGAGCGGCGACGGGGGCAGGCTCACGAAGCGCTCAAGCGCTGAACGGCGATAGGCATAAAGCCCGATATGGTGATAGAGCGGCCCCTCGCCCCAGGGCGCGGTCGAACGGGTGAAATAGAGCGCACGCAACCGCCTAACCGGGCTGACTTGCCCGATCGGAGTGCCGACGACCTTGACGACATTGGGATTGGCGCGCTCGGCCTCGCCTTTGATCTCGGCGGCGAGGGTGGCGATATCGACGGCGTCGTCGGCGAGCGGGACAAGCGCCGCCGCGACCGCTTTGGGATCGAGCGTCGGCTCATCGCCCTGCAGATTGACAATGATCTTGGCGCGGCGGCCCGGATCGGCCTTGCCGAGCGCCTCGAAAATGCGGTCGGAACCTGAAGCATGGTCGGGACGCGTCAGCACCGCGCGGCCGTTGGCTTTTTCCACAGCGGCGGCAATTTCCGGCGCATCGGTCGCCACGATGACCGGTCCAATATCGGCCTCCTGCGCCCGCCGCAGAACGTGCGCGATCATCGGCTCGCCGCCGATATCGGCAAGCGGTTTGCCCGGCAGCCTGGTGGCGGCCATGCGGGCTGGAATGAGAACAAGTACGTCAGCCATCGCTTCAGCCGCCGAAAACGCGCTTAACCGGTTGCACAGACCGCTGCAAACCGGCTAATTGTGCGCCGCCTACCTTCCGCTGCGGAGCCATTCAGCGATGAATTCGTTCGAAATCAACAAGATTCTCGGCGCCTTGCTCGGCACCTTGCTCGTCCTTGTCGCCGTGCACATCGCCTCCGGCGCGATCTTTGAGCCGCAGATGCCGGCCAAGCCCGGCTATGTGATCGAGGTCAAGTCCGAAGAGGCCGCCGGCGGTGCCGCGGCCAAGGCGCCTGCCGAGACGCCGATCGCGACCCTTTTGGCCTCCGGCTCCGCCGACCGCGGCGCCAATGTCGCCAAGCAATGCGAGGCCTGCCACAACTTCAAGGAAGGCGCCGGCGCCAAGATCGGCCCCGATCTTTACAATGTCGTCGATCGCCCGATCGCGTCCTCCCCGGGCTTCAATTATTCGGCTGCCCTGAAGGGTAAGGCCGGCGGCAAGTGGGACTTCGATACGCTCAACAAGTGGCTGACCAAGCCGAGCGCTTTTGCCCCCGGAACGGAAATGACCTTCGCCGGCATTTCCAATGAGAAGCAGCGCGCCGACCTGATCGATTATCTCGACACGCTGTCGCCGAACCCGGTGCCGCTGCCCAAGGACACGGGCGCTAAGTAATACGGGGCGCGAAGTAGACCGGTGCGAAGCGGCCGCTTGGCGCAGCCGGAACCCACTACCAGTGCATTTCCGGTGTCTGCTCGCCACCGCGACGCCGCGTTGCGCCGCACACCGGAGCGCTGGCGCGGCCCCATGAAATGCGGATAATGGCGTCATCGAGCGCATAAAAATACTGGTTATTCTTTCCTCGCGCCGATCGTTCCTCCGCAAAACGCATTGGAGAGCCTGGTGAATCGCAGAACCCTGTTGAAATCCGCAATGCTGGCGCTCTCCGCGCGCGGCCTTCCTCTGCCGGCCTGGATCGGTCCGGCGCTGGCGCAAACACCGGCCGCGACAGAACCGGCCTGGCGGCACGGCACTTCGGAATTCGGCGATCTGAAATATCCGGCGGGCTTCAAGCAATTCGAGTACGTCAATGCCAAAGCCCCGAAAGGCGGCACGGTGCGACAGATCGCACTCGGCACTTTCGACAATTTCAATCCGGTGATCGCCGACGTCAAAGGCAGGCTCGCGGCGCTGAGCAATACCATCCTCTACAACACGCTGGCCGTATCTTCGCTCGACGAAGTGTCGAGCGAATATGGCCTGCTCGCCGATGCGTTGCGCTTTCCCGCCGATTACGCGTGGGTCGCCTATCGCCTGCGCCCCGAAGCGAAATGGCACGACGGCACGCCGGTCACGCCGGAAGACGTCATTTTCTCGCTCGAAGTGTGGAAGCAGAACAGCCCATCGCAGATGGCCTATTACCGGCATGTCACCAAGGCCGAGAAAACCGGCGAGCGCGAAGTCACCTTCACCTTCGACGGACCGGGCAATCGCGAATTGCCGCAGATCGTCGGCCAGCTCACCGTGCTGCCGAAAGCCTGGTGGGGGGGCACCGACAAGGACGGCAAGAAGCGCGACATCACCCAAACCACGCTCGAGCCGCCGATGGGGGGCGGCCCCTATCGCATCAAGGATTTCACCGCCGGGCGGGATATCACCTACGAGCGGGTCAAGGACTATTGGGCCAAAGACCTGAACGTGAGTGTCGGCATGTACAATTTCGACCAGCTGCAATTCACGTATTTCCGCGACTCGACCGTCGCGCTCGAGGCCTTCAAGGCCGATACGGTCGATTGGCGCAATGAGAACGTCGCCAAGAACTGGGCGACGGCCTACGATTTCCCGGCGGTCGCCGACAAGCGGGTCATCAAAGAAGAATTCCCGATCCGCAATACCGGTATCATGCAGGCTTTCGTCTTCAATCTCCGCCGCGATAAATTCAAGGACCCGCGGGTGCGGCTCGCCTTCAACTACGCGCTCGATTTCGAGGAACTGAACAAACAGCTGTTCTTCGGCCAATACAAGCGCATCGCCAGCTATTTCGCAGGCACCGACCTCGCCGCCACTGGACTGCCGACCGGAAAGGAGCTGGAGCTCTTGGAGACGGTGCGCGACAAGATACCGCCGGAAGTTTTCAAGAAGCCTTATATGAATCCGAACAGCGGCACGCCCGAATTGGTGCGCGAGAACCTGCGCGAAGCCATACGGCTTCTGAAAGCGGCCGGTTACGAGCTGCGCGATCAGCAATTGGTCAATGCCAAGACCGGCGAGCCCTATACAGTCGAGCTTCTGTCCGAAGATCCAAGCTTCGAGCGGGTCTTTTTGTCGTACAAACCTTCGCTCGAACGTCTCGGCATGACGGTCAACGTGCGGACCGTCGATCCGACGCAATACATCAACCGTCTGCGCAGCTGGGACTTTGACGTCATCACCTCCGGCTGGCCCGAATCGCTGTCGCCCGGCAACGAGCAGCGCGGCTTCTGGGGGTCGCAGGCGGCCGATCAATCCGGCTCCGATAACCTCGGCGGAATCAAGAATCCTGCCGTCGATGCCATGATCGATCAGGTGATTTTCGCCAAAAGCCGCCCCGATCTCGAAGCCGCGGTCAAAGCGCTCGACCGCATCCTGTTGTGGAATTTCTACGTCGTGCCGCAATGGTACTACCCCTATGCGCGCACCGCGCGCTGGGACCGCTTTGGCCATCCCGAGACAATGCCAAAATACGGCGCTGCGGCATTTCCGACCGTGTGGTGGTGGGACGCCCAAAAAGCCGCAAAGACAGGCTAGCCGTCCTCTGAACAGGATTGGCGGGAGCTTTCGCGCCTGTCGGATTTGAGGACGATGCGAACCCTTAAGATTTCACGCCGGCGCGTGCTCAAGCTGAGCGCCGGCGTCGCGGCTTGCGCCTTCGCGCCCGCACGGCGCCAAGCCCATGCCGACGATGTGATCGAATCGCACGGCATGTCGGCCTTCGGCGATCTCGGCTATCCTGCGGACTTCCCGCACTTCCGCTATGTGAACCCGGATGCGCCGAAGGGCGGCAGGTTTTCGCAGATCGGCCAGGGCCGCATCTACAATCAGAATTTCCTCACCTTCAATTCGCTCAACAGCTTCATTCTCAGAGGCGATGCCGCGCAAGGCATGGAGCTGACCTTCGCGACGCTGATGGTGCGCGCCGCCGACGAGCCCGACGCCATGTATGGGCTGGCGGCGGAGAAGGTGCGCCGTTCGGCCGACGGCCTCACCTATCAGTTCGCGATCCGGCCGCAGGCGAAGTTTCACGACGGCTCAGCGCTCACCGCGCACGACGTCGCTTTCTCGTTGAACATTCTCAAAGAGAAAGGCCACCCGATCATCGGCCAGTCATTGCGTGATTTCAAAGGCGCCACTGCCAATGACGAGCGAACCGCGACCCTGACTTTCGAACCCAAGCGCGCCCGCGATGTGCCGCTATTCACCGCCGGCCTGCCGATCTTCTCGCGCGCCTACTACGCGAACCGGCCGTTCGATGAATCCACGCTCGATATTCCGCTCGGCTCCGGCGCCTACAGGGTCGGCCGTTTCGAGCCTGGACACTTCATCGAATATAATCGCGTCGCCGACTGGTGGGGCGCCGCGCTTCCGATCGCGCGCGGCCTGAACAATTTCGACGTGGTGCGCTTTGAATTTTATCGCGACCGCGACGTCGGCTTCGAAGGCTTCACCGCCGGAAATTATCTGTTCCGCGAGGAATTCACCTCACGCATCTGGGCGACACGCTACGATTTCCCGGCGCTGAAGGATGGGCGCGTCAAGCGCGACGAATTCCCCGACGATACGCCGTCCGGCGCACAGGGCTGGTTCATCAATACGCGGCGGCCGCAATTTGCCGATCCGCGCGTGCGCGAGGCGCTCAATAACGCCTTCGACTTCGAATCGACCAACAAGAACATCATGTTCGGCTCCTATCTGCGCACGGTCTCGGTGTTCCAGAATTCCGAGATGATGGCGAAAGGGCCGCCGAGCCTCGATGAGATCGCGCTGCTCGAGCCTTTCCGCGCCCGTCTGCCCGACGAAGTTTTCGGCGATGCCTATCTGCCGCCGGTGTCCGACGGGTCCGGCCAGGATCGCACGCTGCTGCGCAAGGCGGCACGGCTGCTGCAGGACGCCGGCTGCACGCTGCAGAACGGCAAGCGCATGTTGCCGAACGGCACACCGTTCAGCATCGAGTTTCTGGTCGACGAACCCAATTTCGAACCGCATCACGCTGGGCTCATCAGGAATCTCGGGACCATCGGTATCGAGGCGACGCTTCGCCTGGTCGATCCGGTGCAATACCAAGCGCGCCGCGACGGCTTCGATTTCGACATCACCATCGATCGCTTCGGCTTTTCATCAACCCCGGGCGATTCGCTGCGCTCCTATTTCTCCTCGCAGGCGGCCACCCTCAAAGGCTCGAACAATCTGGCCGGCATCTCGGATCCCGCGGTGGACGCGCTGATCGACGCGATCATCGGCGCCAATTCGCGGCCCGCATTGGTCACGGCCTGCCGCGCCCTCGACCGGGTGATCCGGTCCGGCCGCTATTGGATTCCACAGTGGTACAAGGCCTCGCACTGGATCGCCTATTGGGACGTGTTCGGCCGCCCCGCCGCACAGCCGCGTTATTCCCTCGGCATTCCGGAGACGTGGTGGTCCGACCCGCAAAAGGCGGCCAAAGCGGGCCGGAGCGGCTAAACGGGGCCAGGGCTTTGGAGCCCGTCCAAGCCCTTCACGGAACATCAGCCGGCCGTTCGCGGCCATTGACCGCATCCGGTTGACCTGTGCCAATCTGCAGGGCAAGGGCTTAGGGGGGTAAGCCCGCGGAAACGACGCAAAAGCGTCACCAAGACTGTTAAACTAGGTCGGCGCCGTCCCTGCCGCCCGAAAGAGCATAGAATCACGGGCCCGATCGAGAATGACCGCCTACATCGTCCGCCGCCTCCTGTTCATGATCCCGACCATCATCGGAATCATGCTGGTTTCGTTCGCGGTCATTCAGTTTGCGCCTGGCGGACCCGTGGAGCATGTGATCTCTCAGATCTCCGGCCGCGATACCGGCGCCAATTCGCGCATCTCCGGCTCCCAGGGTGATTTCGGCGCCCAGGGCGCCGGCGGCGCCGCGCAAATGGACGTCAACTCCAAATATCGCGGCGCGCAGGGCCTCGATCCCGCTTTCATCAAAAGCCTCGAAAAGCAGTTCGGCTTCGACAAGCCGGCCTATGAGCGCTTTTTCCTGATGATGTGGAACTATGCCCGCTTCGATTTCGGCAAAAGCTATTTCCGCGATGTCAGCGTCATTCAGCTGATCAAGGAGAAACTTCCGGTCTCGATCTCGCTTGGCGTCTGGATGACGCTCTTGAGCTATCTGATTTCAATTCCGCTCGGCATCCGCAAAGCCGTGCAGGACGGCTCGTCCTTCGACGTCTGGACTTCGGGGATCATCATCATCGGCTACGCCATCCCCGGCTTCCTGTTCGCAATCTTGCTGATCGTGCTGTTTGCCGGCGGCTCGTTCCTGCAAATTTTCCCGCTGCGCGGGCTGGTTTCGGACGGCTGGGCGCAATTCACCTGGTACCACAAGATCGGCGACTATTTCTGGCACCTGACCTTGCCGATCATCTCGATGGGGCTTGCCTCCTTCGCCACGATGACGCTGTTGACCAAAAACTCATTCCTCGAAGAGCTGCGCAAGCAATATGTGCTGACCGCACGCGCCAAGGGCTGCTCCGAGAAGCAAGTGCTCTACGGCCACATTTTCCGTAACGCCATGATGCTGGTGATCGCCGGCTTTCCGGCGGCCTTCGTCTCCGCCTTTTTTGCCGGCGCGCTGCTAATCGAGACGATCTTTTCGCTCGATGGGCTCGGGCTGCTCAGCTTCGAAAGCGTGCTCAACCGCGATTACCCGGTAGTCTTCGCCAATCTCTATATTTTTGCCCTCGTCGGCCTGGTCGTTAATTTGATCTCCGACCTCACCTATACGTGGATCGATCCGCGCATCGATTTCGAGTCGCGGGAGGTGTGAGGTGGACGTCAAGACGCCCGCAGA
>Ga0335069_10007069_pt1 | contig 16244 bp, 19 predicted proteins | sample Lox_Sample_11_FD_206714 | JGI IMG/M metagenome (GOLD analysis project Ga0335069, IMG submission 206714) | Soil microbial communities from Loxahatchee National Wildlife Refuge, Florida, United States - Lox_Sample_1.1 | ecosystem: Environmental > Terrestrial > Soil > Wetlands | place: USA...
TCGTCGACGCGACGATCGTGAACGTCGCGATCCCGTCGATCATCCGCGACCTCGGGATCGGGATCACGCAGGCGGAGTGGGCGAACTCGATCTACTCGCCTCGCTCCGCCTCGCGCCGGGGAGAGCCGCGCCCCGCTCCGGCCCGGCCGCGCACGCGGCCTAGGCACGGGCACGGATCGCGGGAGGAGGAGGAGGAGGAGGAGGAGGAGGAGGAGGAGGAGGAGGAGCCGGAGGCGGGACTCGAACCCACGACCTAGCGCTTACAAGGCGCTTGCTCTACCAGCTGAGCTACTCCGGCACGCCGGCTGCAGCGTACCCGGGACGGGCGCTACTGCAGAACCTCGCGGCCCTTCTGGTGCGTGATGATCTTGCGCTTCACGCGCTGGAGCGCGTTGTCGATCGTCTTCGTGTCGCAGCCGAGCCGATCGGCCATCTCCTCGTAGGACGAGCCCTCGAGGTAGAGGCGAAGCGCATCCGCCTCGAGCGGCGAGAGGCCCGTGCCGAGGCAGAAGACGAGGCTCTGCAGCTCCTCGGTCGAGATCACGCAGACGGACGGCTCGTGCACCGACGGGCCCGGGAGCGCGTCGCCGAGCGTGCACTCGCCGTCGGACTCCTGGCCGGCGGGGGTGTGGCTGAACGAGACGTACGTGTTCAGCGGCGCGTGCTTGAAGCGGGTCGCCGTCTTGATCGCGGTGATGATCTGCCGGGTCACGCAGAGCTCGGCGAAGCTGCGGAACGAGGTCTCCTTGTCGGGCCGGAAGTCGCGGACGGCCTTGTACAGGCCGATCAGGCCCTCCTGGATGAGGTCCTCGCCGTCGCCGCCGGCGAGGAAGTACGAGCTCGCCTTCAGGCGGACGAAGCCGGTGTAGCGGCGCATGAGCGCGTCCATCGCGGTGCCGTCCCCGTTGCGCGCCTTCAGGACGAGCTGAAGATCCTCAAGCTCTCGTTGAGCCTTTTGCGGCGAATAGGCTGTCGCGGTGCGAGCGGCCAACGGGATTCCCCCGGTCGTTTGCGGGCAATTTTCGTGAGGGCTCCTCATCGTCCTCATCGAAGTCTCACCCTGAAGTTGAGGGAGAACATAGCAACGGGTCCAAGGTTTTACAACCCCTTTTGCAGTGGACCCATCTTGATACGAACGGATGTTCGGGTCAGCCGCCGCGGCGCAGACGCTCGAGCTCGGCCAGGGTGGCCGGGTCGAGCCGGTCGCGGAGGTCGCCGCGGGAGCGCTCCTCGTGCGCGGGACGGGCCAGCTCCGCGAGGAACGTCTTCGAGGCGAGCTTCCGCACCTCGACCCCGGACGTGCCGCGCACGGCCGCGTCCGAGGAGACGACCGCCACCTGCTCCCCGCGCCGCCGCTCGGCCGCGAGCCGCTCGATCAGCGTGTCGGCGTCCTCGGCCCAGCGCACCTCGAGCGGGCCGTGCTGCTCGTCGGCGCCGTGGCCGTCGAAGACGACGATGCCGCGCACGCCCTTCGCGGCCACCCAGCTCGCGAGCAGATCGCGCAGCTCCTCCGGCGAGCCGAACCCGCCCGCGTGCAGCAGGTTGAACCCGTCGAAGAGGTAGAGCGTCGGCTCAGCCACCGCGCTGCCTCCGCGCCTCGTACAGGAGGACCGCGGCGGCGACGCTCACGTTCAGCGACTCGACCCGGCCGAGCTGCGGGATCGAGACGGCGAGGTCGCACGTGCGTCGGACGAGCGGGCGGAGTCCCTTGCCCTCGGCGCCGAAGACGAAGGCGAGCCCGCCGGAGAGATCCGTCTGCCACATCGGCGTCCCCGAGTCGCCGGCCGCGGCCGCGATCCAGAGGTCGTCGCCCTTGATCTCCGCGAGGTAGCGCGCGAGGTTCGTCACCACCGCGACCGGCAGGTGCTCGACCGCGCCGGCCGACGCCCGGCAGACGGCCGCGGTCACGCGCGCCGACCCGTGCGCGGGGACGACGACGCCGGTCGCGCCCGCGCCCTCCGCGCTGCGGCAGACGGCGCCGAGGTTGCGCGGGTCGCTGACCTGGTCGAGGCAGGCGAGCAGCGGCCGCTCCGTCGCGGCGAGCTCGTACGCGTCGGCGTAGCGGTACGGCTCGCACCAGGCGAGAACGCCCTGGTGGTCGCGCGTGCCGGCGGCGTCGGTCAGGTCGCGCTCGAGCTTCACCTGCACGCGCGGCTTCTCGGTCTCGCGGAGCCACGGCTCGGCCTTCACGGAGCGCTCGGTCGCCCACAGCTCGAGCACCTCGCGGTTGCCGCGCAGCGCCTCGCGCACCGAGCGGCGACCGTAGACCTGCTCGCGGGTCACGAGCGGGGGACGAGCCGGTAGCCCGGCGGAACGGCGATGTCGCGGACCTCCCAGCCGGCGGCGGCGACCTCGTCCCGCAGCCGGTCGGCCTCGGCGAAGTCCTTCGCCGCCCGCGCCTCCCGCCGCCGCTCCGCGAGCTCGACCACCTCCGGCGGCGCGGCCGCGGTCTCGGCCACCGAGCCGAGCCCGAGCAGCCCGAGCCCCCAGCGGAGCGACGCCGCCTCCTCGCGCGCCCGCCAGTCGTGGAAGAGCGCGAGCGCGTCCGGGGTGTTGAAGTCGTCCTCGAGGACGGCCGCGAGCTCCGTCTCGAGGATCGGCTCGCCCTCCTCCTCGCCCTCCTCGCCGTCGAGGAAGAAGTTGCGGAACGTGTCGACCTGCGCCTTCGCCTGTGCGAGCGTCCCGTCGTCGAAGTCGACCGGGCTCCGCCAGTGCGCCGAGAGGAAGAACATCAGCGCCGTCTCGCGGCCCCAGGTGTCGAGCACGTTGCGGAGCGAGACGTCGTTGCCGAGCGACTTCGACATCTTCTCGCCGGAGAACTCGAGCATCCCGTTGTGCATCCAGAGCTTCGCGAACTCGTGACCGAGCGCCCGCGACTGCGCGAGCTCGTTCTCGTGGTGCGGGAAGACGAGGTCGAGCCCGCCGCCGTGGATCTCGAACGCGGGGCCGAACGCCGCCTCCGCCATCGCCGAGCACTCGATGTGCCAGCCGGGGCGGCCGCGGCCCCACGGCGAGTCCCAGGCCGTGTCCTCGCCCGGCTTGTTCGCCTTCCACAGGGCGAAGTCGCGCGGGTCCTCCTTCAGCGGATTCGGCTCCTGCTCCTCCACCTGGTCGGGGCGCTGGCCGGAGAGCCGCCCGTAGTCCGGGTCGCGGGCGACCCGGAAGTAGACGTCGCCGTCGACCGGGTATGCGTGGCCCGAGTCCACGAGCTGCGCGATGAAGCCGACGATCTCCGGGATCGACTCGGTCGCCTTCGGCAGCGCGTCCGGCATCCCGAGCCCGAGGTCGCCGGTGTCCTCGAGGTACCACGCGGTCGCGTTCGCGGCGAGCTCGGCGCTCGCGCCGGGCGCCGCGTCGTAGATCTTGTCGTTCACGTCGGTGATGTTGTGGACGAGCGTCACGTCGTAGCCGCGCAGGCGCAGCCACGCGCGCAGCCACATGCCGACGACGAACGGCCGCGCGTTTCCGATGTGCGCACGCTGGTAGACCGTCGGCCCGCAGAAGTACATCCGCACGGGGCCGGGCGGCGGCGGCAGCTCCTCGAGCCGCCGCGTCAGCGTGTTGTAGAGGCGCACGTCTCTAGCCTACGGTGCGCCGGAGCAGCTCGTCCCGCGGCAGCGCGGCGATGACGGCCGCGAGCTCCGGGCCGCGGTCGCGGCCGGTGAGCGCGAGACGAACGGCCTTCAGGTCTCCGCCGACGGCCTTCAGCTCGCGGACGATCTCCTTCGGCTCGAGCCCTCCCTCGACGAGCTCACGGAAGCGCGCGATCGTCTCCGGCGCGTCGACCTCGACATGCTCCGGCTCGAGCACCGCGCGCGCGTACTCGCGCGCATCGGCGAGGTCACGCGCGCCGCGCAGCACGGGCGCGACGGAGACGGGCACGCCCGCACGCGCGGCCAGCTCCTCGTCGGAGAGCGCGGCGATCGCGTCGGTCGAGAGCCGGCGCAGGCGCGCGAGGTCGAGGTGCACGTCGTGGGCGGGGAGGCCCAGCTCCTCGAGGTACGCGCGCACCGCCTCCGGCGGGATGCCCGCGTCGCGGAGGTCGGCGAGCGACGACGCGCCGCGCCGCTTCGACAGCTTCGTCCCGTCCTCGCCGAGCAGGAGCCCGTGATGGACGAACTCCGGCGGCTCGCCGCCGAGCGCGCGGATCAGCTCCGTCTGCAGCTCGGCGTTCCCGCGGTGGTCGGAGCCGCGGATCACGTGCGTGATCGCGAAGTCGACGTCGTCGACGGCGCTGGCGAGCCGGTACGTCGGCGAGCCGTCGGGACGGAGCAGCGTCGTCCGGCCGAAGCGGAGCGCGCCGGCGGCATCCGGCTCGCCGATCAGGTGCGCCGCCTCGCGATGGCGGACGAAGCGCTCGCTCTGGCGGACGGGCCCTTCGTCCCAGGCGACGCCGAGCCACTCGAGGTCGGCGACGATCGCCTCGGCGCCCCCCTTGACGTTGCGGGCAGCGTCGGTGTCGTCGATGCGGAGCAGGAACGCGCCGCCGTGCTCGTCGGCGAACCGCCGGTTGGCGACGGCGCTGAGCGCGCTGCCGAGGTGGAGCGATCCGGTCGGGCTCGGCGCGAAGCGGACGCGGACCATCCGGCGAGTCTACGGCCGGGGTAGAGACACCGGCCGCCTCCGCGACTACGCTATGGCGATGCACCTTCGTGAGACCACACCGCAGGAGGCGGCTCTCGCCGTGCCGACGGAGGACCGCTGCGACCGCTGCGGCGCCGGGCGGGAGGGTGACCTCAGGGTCGTCGTCTTCCGCGGCCGCGTCCGCTATGCGGAGCGGACGCTCTGCGACGACTGCGCCGAGACGCTGCTCGAGCACTTCCTCGACACGGCCGCCGACCGGGTCTAGGCGGCTTCCGGGTCGACGCGCCCGGAGTTGTCCCAGCCGGGTGCGAACCTCGGCGTCAGGTCGCTTCCGGTCACCTCGCCTCCGCAGGCACGGCAGGTGTGGACGAGCTCCAGCGTCTGTCCGCACGTGTGCTCGTACGAGATCGTCGAGCCGCTCGAGGCCCAGCGCGCGCCCCACTGCCCGAGGCCGAGCAGGATCGGGCGGAGCTCCTTGCCCGCCTTCGTCAGGTGGTACTCGGAGCGCGGCGGGTGCTCCTGGTACTGCCGCTTCTCGACGACGCCGGCGGACTCGAGCCGCCGCAGCCTGCTCGTGAGGATGTCGCGCGGCGCGCCGGTGTTGCGGGCGATCGCGTCGAAGCGGTGGACGCCGAAGGCGAGCACGCGGACGACGAGGAGCGACCACTTCTCGCCGATCACGTCGAGGGCGGCCGAGACGTTGCACGGCCGCGGGGCGACTTCACGCATGCGCCGATTCTCGCACAAGTGGGTTGACTTTTCCAACTCACCGATGTAGGTTGGATTTTCCAACCCTGCATCGAAGGAGACGCGATGCACGCTCACGTGGTCAAGACCGGGCTGTTCGGACCGACGCTCCGCCTGGCGCAGCTCCAGAACGGCGACACCGCAACGCTCGCGGCGCTGTTCCCGCGCCTCACCCCCTCCGAGCTCGCCTGCCTCGCCTCCGAGGATGCGAGGCACCACACGGTCGTCGCCTGGGTGGACGGGGATCCGCGACCTGCCGGGATGGCGCGGCTCGTCCGGGACGGCGACGGCGCCGAGATCGCCTTCACGGTCGCCGACGAGCACCGGGGCAAGCACGTGGGCACGACGCTCGCGCGCGAGCTGCTCGCGGACGCGCGTGCCGCCGGGATCGCCTTCGTCACCGCGACGATCGACGGCTCGAACCGGGCCGCGCTCGCCCTGCTCCGCCGCACGACGCGGATCACGAGCGTCCGCCCCGCGGACGGCGTTCTCACGGTCAAGGCGACGCTCCACTAGGAGGCTCTCACAGAACGCGATCCGGGCGACACCGTCGCTCGTTCTCGAGAGCCTCTACGCAGCGTCGCGGTGCCGCTCGGCGTAGAGCGCGCGCCAGAGCTGCAGGAGCCGCTCGCGGTCGGCGGCCGAGAGCGTCTGGCCCGTCTTCCGCTCGTGGAGCGAGAACTCGTCCTCGACCATCGCCGGCGTGAACGTCTCGTCCCAGGCGTAGCCGCGCACCCAGCCCTCGCAGGCGCGCGCGACGTCGGCCTTCTGCTTTCGCGCCGGCGCGATCGCCCGCCGGGCGAGCTCCTCCCCGAGCCGGACGAGCTCGGCCCGGAGCTCTTCGACCGTCCACTCCTCGAGCGGCTTGGCCACTTCCCCGAGGGTACGGGTCGCTTCGGACGGTCGACGGCGGAGAATCGAGCGCGGCGCCCGCTGCGGCTCGGGCGCCGGCTCGACGGAGGGGCGAATCTCCCGTTCGCCTCGGACGGTAGCCGCCGCCGGGCGGGCTCGGCAATGCCGTCCCGCTCTTTCCCCAGAGCGGACGGCTATAGGTCGCGATATACGGCCGGTGACTAGCCCTAGGATCGTTACTTATAAGCCAATCTGATTCTCATGGGACTCGTCATAAAGCAGATCCATGAGGGCGAGTCCGCGCGGAGGTTTCGGAGCGCCACGGGCGCGAGGTAGAACTGCGGTGGAGATGGCGCTCCGGATTCGCTTCCCCGGCGAGCGGCCGCCGCCGGCGACACTGGCCAGCTATCCGCTCACCGAGCTCTACCTCAGCCTGCACGTCCTCAGCGAGCCCGGTCACCACGTTCCGCACCACGCCTTCGTCCAGCGGATGCGTCGGCGGCTGCCGCCTGCGTTCCGCTCCGAGCTGTCTGCGCTTCGCGTGCTGTTCGGCCCGCCGGTGCCGGGCGCGTTCACGTTCCCGGACGCGCCTGCGCAGGGCGACGCGCCGAGCGCGATCCGCGCGCTCGCCGACGACGAGTCGTCGCTCGCGTGGAACCTCGCCGAGGTCGCGGCCCAGACGTGCGTGCCGAAGCAGCCGACGCGCGCGGAGGCGCGCACGCGCCTGCTCGGGGAGCTCGAGCGGGATCCGCGCGGCGTCGCGCAGCGCTTCGTCGAGCTGCTCCGGGACTACTGGCGCTACTTCGAGGACGAATGGCAGTCGCTCGAGCCGCAGCTGCTGCTCGCGCGCACCGACGCCGAGCTCGAGCTCGCAGACGGCGGACTGCCCGCGTTCCTCGCGCGCAGCACTCCGCGCGTGCGGCTCGGCGAGCAGGGACTCGCGATCACGCCGAACTTCCCCGCGGAGCTCGCCGCGGACTTCCCGGACGAGGGGTCGCTGCCGCTCGTGCTGAGCCTCTTCACCGCGCCGCACGTCTTCACGCTCTGGAATCCGCCGCAGATGTTCGGTCTCGTCCTGCCGCCGCCGGGGATGACCGGCCGCGTCGTCTCCCCCACGCTCGGCCTCGTGCAGGGGCTCGCGGCGATCGCCGATCCGACGCGGCTGACGCTGCTCCGCCTCGTCGCGTCCCGCTCGCGCTCCACCCGCGAGCTCGCGCAGCTGCTCTCGCTCAGCGACAGCGCCGTCTCGAAGCACCTGCGCCAGCTGACGCAGGCCGGGCTCGTCGAGAGCCGGCGCCAGGGCTACTACGTGCTCTACCGGCTCGTCCCCGAGCAGGCGGCGAAGACCTCGGACGCCGTGCTGCGGTTCCTGGACGTCAACGGGAACTGATTTCCCGTTCGGTTGATCGCACCGACCGCCGCCCGCCGGATGCGTCGTAGCGTGAGATGGGGGAGCGCGTCACGAGCGGCGGCGCTTCGGCGGGCAGATCCGAGCCGAGCTGGCACGGCGTCGAGCTACGCCATCTCGCAGCGCTGCAGGCCGTCGCGGCCGAGCGGTCGTTCAGCGCTGCCGCGGCACGGCTCGGGTACACGCAGCCGGCCGTCTCCGGGCAGATCCTCGCGCTCGAGCGGCTGATCGGCGCGCGGCTGTTCGTCCGCATGCGCGGCACCCGGCCGCTCGAGCTGACCGACGAGGGACGCGTGCTGCTCCAGCACGCCGCCGCGATCACGGCTCGGCTCGACGCCGCCCAGGCGGACCTCGCGGCGATGCGCTCGATCGGCCCCGGCGCGCTGCACGTCGGCACGCTCGGCACGACGCCTCCGGCGCTCGTCGCCGCGATCCTCCATTGCCTCCGCCCGCGCGGGCTCGACGGACGCGTCGTGCTGCGCGAGGGCTCCGACTCGCCGGCGCTGCTCGAGCTCGTCGAGCGCGGCAAGCTCGACCTCACCTTCGTGTCGATGCCGATCCCGGACGGGCCGTTCGCGTCGACCGCTCTCTACCGCGACCCGTTCGCCCTCGTCGTGCGCCGCTCCGATCCGCTCGCGACGCGCACGACCATCTCGCTCGACGAGCTCACCTCGCTGCGCGTGCTGACGCTCGTCCGCTCGCGCGCGCAGGACTGGGTCGAGGCGGCGATTGCGTCAGGCGGACGCCCGCTCGACGTCGCGCGGCGGTTCGAGAGCGTCGCCTCGCTGCTCGCGTTCGTCGCGGCGGGGCTCGGGCGCGCGCTCGTGCCGTCGCTCGCGGCCGAGCCGTCGGACCAGCTCGCCGTGATCGAGCTCGACCCGTCGATCCCTCCGCGCGTCGTCGCGCTCGCGTGGCATCGCGACCGCGTGCTCGGGCCGCTCGCCGAGGCGTTCGTCACAGCCGCGACGGAGGCGGCGCGAACGATGCAGGGCGAGCGGGCCGGGCTCCGCGCGGCGTCCTAGACGGCCCCGTAGTGAAGATGGACGAAGCCATTGCCGAAACGGCGCTCGTCGAGCAGCTCCAGATCCAGGCGGACTCCGTCGGGGAGGAAGCGCGTCCCGCCGCCGACGACGACGGGGACCACGAAGAGGTGGTACTCGTCGACGAGCCCGGCCTCGATCGCCCGCGCCGCGAGGTGCGGGCCGCCCACGCTGAGATCGCGTTCCGCCGACGCCTTCAGGTCGCGGACGGCTGCGGCGTCGAACTGCCGCTCGATCCGCGTGCGCGCAGTCGACGGCGCGGTGAGCGTCGTCGAGAAGACGATCTTGTCCGCGGCTCGCCAGATCGCCGCGAAGTCCTCCACCGCGGACGAGACGTCGCTCGTGTCGATCGTCGCCCAGACGGCCATCGTCTCGTACATGCGACGTCCGTACAGATACGTCCCGATCGGCCGTTCGAGCTCGTTGACGACGGCGTGCACCTCCTCGCCGGGCGCGGCCCACTCGAAGTGTCCATCCGCGTCGGCGACGTAGCCGTCGAGCGACGCGATCGCCGAGTAGACGAGCTTGGCCACGACCGGGCTCAGGCCGCGGCGCGCTCGTCGAGCAGGAGCTGCAGCCGGTCGAGGCGCTTGCGCGTCTCCTCGTCGGCCGGCGTGTACGTGATGATGCGCGTCCCGATCCGCTGCTCGAGCCAGAGGTAGGTGTACTCGAGCTTCAGCAGGCCCACCTCCGGATGGCGCACGCGCTTGACGCGGTTCTCCGGCGGCTGCACCTCGTGGCGGTCCCAGAACTCGGTGAACTCCGGCGAGGCGCGGTGCAGCCGGGCGAGGAGGTCCTTCCACGCCGGCTCCGCAACGTGCTCGGCCATCGCAGCGCGGTACTGCGCGACCATCCGCGCAGCGGTGTCCTCCCAGTCGAGGATCGTCTTCCGCCACTGCGGGTGCGTGAACATCAGCCACAGGCAGTTGCGGTCCTCCGGCGGGACGTCCTCGATCTGCGGAAGGCCGGTCGCCCACGCGCGGTTGTACGCGAGCAGGTCGTAGCGGCCGTTCACCGCGAGCGACGGGAACGGCTCGAGCCGGTCGAGGACGAGCTGCGTCGCCGGGCGGAGCGTCGCGCACTCCTCGGGCGTGCGCGTGTCGATCGCGCCGGCGAGCGTGAACAGGTGCGCGCGTTCGGGCGCGTCGAACAGGAGCGTGCGCGCGATCGCGTCGAGCACCTGCGGCGACGCATGGATGTCTCGGCCCTGCTCGAGCCACGTGTACCAGGTGACGCCGACGCCGGCGAGGAGCGCCACCTCCTCGCGGCGGAGGCCCGGCGTGCGGCGCCGCCGCGACGGCGGCAGCCCGATCTGCTCCGGCGCGATCCGCTCGCGCCGGTTGCGCAGGAACGCGCCGAGCTCGCGCCTGCGGATCTCGTCCGCGGCGCGCTTGGGAAGCGCAGCCACCGATGCCACGAACCCAGTATTGCGGACGCGGGGCAGGCTGAGCCGGGTGGCGCCGGTACCAGGATGAATCCGCTCTGGTACTGGGTTGGGCGCGGCAGGCACGGTGGGGTCATGGCCCCGCGCACCTCGCTCTCCGGCATCGGCCTCGCCACCGTCCTCCTCGGCGCCTTTCTCGCCATCGCCGACTTCTTCATCGTCAACGTCGCGCTCCCGACGATCGACGCCGATCTGCACGCGTCGCCCGCGACGCTCGAGCTCGTCGTCGCCGGCTACAGCACGCCGTACGCCCTGCTGCTCGTGCTCGGCGGTCGGCTCGGCGACCTGTTCGGCCGGCGGCGGCTGTTCATGCTCGGGATGGCGTCGTTCACCGTCTTCTCGCTGCTCTGCGGAGTCGCGCCGACGGCCGCGGCGCTCGTCGCGTTCCGCGCGCTCCAGGGCGCGTCCGCCGCGCTGATGGTCCCGCAGGTGCTCGCGACGATCCAGTCGGCGTCCGACGACGGCCGGCGCGCACGCGCGATCGGGCTCTACGGCGCGACGGCGGGGATCGCCGCGGTCGTCGGCCAGCTCGCCGGCGGCGCGATCGTCGCGGCGAACCTCGCAGGGGAGGGCTGGCGGCCGATCTTCCTCGTCAACGTCCCGGTCGGGATCGTCGGGCTCGCGCTCGCGTGGAGGTTCGTGCCGTCGACGCGGTCCGCACAGCCTGCGCGCATCGATGCGGCCGGGACCGCGCTCCTCGCCCTCGCCGTCCTCTCGCTGCTCGTCCCGCTGACGGAGGGCCGCACCCTCGGCTGGCCGGCGTGGAGCATCGCGCTGCTCGCGCTCGCCGTCCCGGCGCTGGTTGCGTTCGCCGTCGTCGAGCTGAGACTCGAGCGCGCGGGCCGCCACCCGGTCGTGCCGCCGTCGCTGCTGCGCCTCCCGGGCATGCACCGCGGGCTCGTGCTCGTCGCCGCCGTGTTCGCCGGCTTCGGGGCCTTCATGTTCGTCTCCGCGCTGGCGCTGCAGGGCGGCGCGCACCTGAGCCCGCTCCGGTCGGGGCTCGCGCTCGCACCGCTGGCGATCGCGTTCCTGTTCGCGTCGCTCGCCACCGCGCGGCTCGTCGCGCGGTACGGCCGCCGCGTGGTCGCCGCCGGCGCCGTCGTCCAGGGGATCGGCCTCGCCGTCGTCGCAGCGACGCTGATGACGGACTGGCCGCACGTCGACCCGCTGAACCTCGCGCCGGGGATGATCGTCGCCGGCGCAGGACAGGGACTCGTCATGCCGCTGCTGCTCGGCTTCGTCCTCGCCGGCGTGCCGGCGGAGCGAGCCGGCGTCGGCAGCGGCGTCCTGACGACGACGCAGCAGGCCGCGCTCGCGCTCGGTGTCGCGACGCTCGGCAGCCTGTTCCTCTCGCTCTCGGCGCCGTCCTCGCTCGGCGTGCGCGACGCGTTCGTCGTCGTCCTCGCTGCGCAGATCGTCGTCGCGGCGGGCATCGCCGTGGGGAGCCGGCTGCTGCCGCAGCCGAGTCGGGCCGTGCAGGCGCGGAGCGCCGTCGAGCCCGAGCCGCTGCTCGAAGCCGCCTAGCCGCTACGGCGCGATGTTGTGGTTGTGGTGGAAGACGTTGTCCGGGTCGACCCGGCGCTTCACCTCGACGAGCCGGTCGTAGTTCGGCCCGAACGCCGCGCGGACCGCGCTGTCCTGGTCGTCGCCGAGGTAGTTGAGCCAGCGTCGCTCGGAGAGGTGGTCGCCGAGCGCCGCGTGCGTCTCGCGCGTCCACGCGACGTTCGCGTCGGAGTCGGCGGGATCCATCCACACCGACGGCAGCACGAGGTTCCAGCCCTCCTCGCGGTGCGGCACCGCCGTGTCGGTGACGCCGACACGGCAGACCGCGCCGTGGAACTGCTCGAGCAGGATCGCGCTCATCGGCGACGGCACCGTCGCGAACCGCTCGATCATCGTCTCGATCAGCCCGTCGTCGAGCCCCTTCGCGAAGCTCGACATCCAGTAGTTCAGCGACCCGGCAGGGTAGCCCGCGTCGAGGATCGTGTTCATCACCTGGTACGGCATCGGCCCGACCTCGACGACGAGCGGTGAGCCCCACTCTCTGAAGGGCGCGATCTCGCGCTCCGCCTCGTCGGGCGTGCCGGTGTGGAAGACGATCATCCCCGCGATCTTCATTCCCGAGCCGTCGGGCGCGTGCACGAGGGCGGCAAACGCCGTCATGTCGTCCGACGCCGCGGCGCACGCGTCCCGGTAGAAGCGCAGCATGTCGGCGGCGGCCTCGACCGGATGCGCGATCAGCCCGCCGGTGACCATCGTCAGCGGATGGAGCGCGTACTCGAACGAGGTGGCGACGCCGAAGTTGCCGCCGCCGCCGCGCAGCGCCCAGAACAGGTCGGGATCGGAATCGGCGTTCACGTCGAGGATCCGGCCGTCCGCGGTGACGAGCTCGACCGAGAGCAGGTTGTCGGCCGCGAGCCCGTATTTCGCCATCAGCCAGCCGAGCCCGCCGCCGAGCGTGAGCCCCGCGATGCCCGTCGTCGAGATCGCGCCGCCGGTGACGGCGAGCCCGTGCGCCGCCGTCTCGCGGTTCAGCTCCCTCCAGACGACGCCGCCCTGCGCCCGCGCGGTGCGCCGGCCCGGGTCGACGTGGATCCCCTTCATGGGCGACAGGTCGATCATCAGCGCGCCGTCCGCGACCGCCCGGCCGGCGACGTTGTGACCGCCGCCGCGGACGCAGACGTCGAGGCCGGACGCGCGCGCAAGCGCCAGCGCGTCGACGACGTCGGCGGTGTTCCGGCACTGCGCGATCAGCGCGGGCCGCCGGTCGACCATCCCGTTGTGGACGCGGCGCGCGTCCTCGTAGCCCTCGTCGCCCGGCTCCAGGATCCGCCCGGAAAACGCCGTGCGAAGCTCGTCGGTTCCTGCCGTGGTCGCCATCGTCGACTCCTTCCCCTCGCGGTCGTTCGAGCATACGTAGGCTGTGTCCCGGTGGACAAGGCCGAGCTCCAGGCGCTGCAGAAGCCGCTGAAGGACCGCTACCGCGAGGATCCGGCGAGCGCGCTCGTCACGCTGCGCGCCGAGGGCGAGGTGGACGGCGCGGGCATCTCCTGCTCCGTGGCGACCGGCCGCGCGCTCGTCGACGCCGGGCTCCACCCTGCGACCGGCGGCACCGGAACGCTCGCCTGCTCCGGCGACATGCTGCTCGAGGCGCTCGTCGCGTGCGCCGGTGTCACGCTCCGCTCCGTGGCCACGTCGCTCGAGCTCCCGGTCGCAGGCACCGTGCGCGCCGAGGGCGACCTCGACGTCCGCGGGACGCTCGGCGTCGACAGGGAGGCGCCCGTCGGCTTCCGCGCGATCCGCCTCGTCTTCGACCTCGAGCACGACGCGACGGACGAGCAGCTCGAGACGCTGCTCCGGCTGACGCAGCGCTACTGCGTCGTCCTCCAGACGATCACCGGCGGCGTGCCGGTCGACGTGTCAGTCGGCAGCTGACGGGACGGCGAACTCCACCCAGAGCGGGTAGTGGTCGGAGATCCGGAACGAGAGGTCGTGCACCGTCTCGTGCCCGGGCAGCAGCTTCACGAAGTCGACGCTGCCGCCGCTCGTGCAGTCGAGCGTGAGCACCGGCCCCTTCGCCGGATCGGTGAACCACGCGATCTGGTCGTAGTAGGTCGGATGGCCCGGCGCGTGGCCGATCGAGCGGTCGAAGCTCTCGAGCTTCGGCGCCGGCGTCAGCCCGGTCGAGGTGAACGCCCGGTAGAGCGGGTCGCCGTCGCGGTCGATGTTGAAGTCGCCGAGCGCGATCACGTTGTGGTGCCAGTCGGCCTCCTGCTCCGCCCAGCCGGAGAGCCACTCGGCGATCGCCTTCAGCTCGGGAACGCGGCCCGCCGGATCCTTCCCGTAGGCGACGTGCAGCGTGACGAGGATGAACGTCTGCCCCGCGGAGACGAAGCTGACGGCGTACGGCGTGCGCGCGAACTGGCGCGCGAACGCGCCCTTGCCGACGCTGCCGTCCTCCGGCTCGACGAGCTCGCAGGCGAGCCCCGACGGCCTGACGCGGCGCGTGTCGAACAGGAACGCGAGCCGCTCGCCGTTGCCGGCCTGTCCCTTCGTCACGTCGGTGAGCATGAATCCCCAGTCGGGGCCGAGGCGCTTCAGCAGGTAACGGAGCCCGCGCAGGTTGTCGCGCACCTCCTGGACGGCGACGACGTCGAAGCGCGACACGATCTCCGCGATCAGGCAGACGTCGCGGAGGTCGCGCATGACGGCGTCGCCGGCTCCCGAGTGCCACTTCTTCGTCACGTCGCCGAAGACGCGGATGTTCCACGTGCCGACCAGGAGGTTCCGGTCGAGCTGCTTCGCCGGCAGGGCGGCGTCGAGCTCGCTCCGGAGCGTCTGCAGGTCGTGGACGACCGTCTGCGGCGGTCTCGTGATGTCGACCGTGCCGTCGGCCGTTGCGGCGCGGCTCGCGGTGCGGAGCGTCGACCGTGCCATCTGTTCCCCCTTTACGCGGCGTCTTGTCCCGAACGTCGCCGCCCCCGGTCGCGCCCCCATCGGCATTCTCGCGGATCGACCGGCGGAACGCCGGATCACCGCCGGCCGGCTCGGAGGAGCCGGGCCGGCGGTGATGTGCGTGTGGTCATCGCTCTGCCTTCCCCCGGGTGACGGCACCGCGTCCGACCGCAGCGCCGGCGCCGGCGAGGCGGCACCGGCCGGCCGGGCCCTTGGGAGCCCCGGCCGCCGGTGCTGCGCTCTCGACGTCGTCGTGCATGGTCGCCGTGTCCGTCTCCGAGGTCGTCCTCTCCTAGGACCCGATGTCGATCGCCAGCATCAGCCCCGACAGGTCGAACGCGAGGGACTGGCTGACGGTCGTGCTGTTGTTCACGGTGGCGGGACCGCTCGTCGCGCCTCCGCCGTTCGCCGACGCCGGGCCGCCCGTGCCCGTGCCGGCGCCGCCGGCCGCGGACTGGGTCGGGCTGGCCGTCGGGCTGCCGCCGGCCGCGTTGCCGCCGACACCGCCGATGCCGGCGGCTCCGCCCGAGGAGTCGCCGCCGGACGCGTCACCGCTCGTGTTGATCGCGCCGGTCGCTCCTGCGTTGGCCGGGCCGCTCCCCGCGGCGGAGGTCGGATCGCCTTCGCTTTCCGCGTTCCCGCCGGTGGAGGCCCCGCTCGTGACGGCGCCGGTGCCGGCGTCGCCGCCGGTGATCGTGCCGCCGGTCGCGGAACCGCTCGTCCCCGCTCCGCCGGTCGCATCACCGCTCATCGAGTTGCCGCTGGTCGCGGCGCCGCCGGCTCCGCCGGTGGCGCTGCTCGTGATGTTCGGGTCGTTGCCGCCCGGTGAGGCGTCTCCGACCGTCGCGTCGCCACTCTGGGCGTTGCCCGAGGCGGCCGGGCCCGCGCCGGCTCCGCCGGACGCTCCGCCGGCGCCTCCCGGGGTGCCCTGCGCCGGCGTGCCGCCGCCGGCGCCGCCGTCACCGGTGACCGCGGTGTTCACCGCGTCGCCGGTGCTGTTGTCGCCGTTCGCGGCCACGCCTCCGGAGGCATTGCCGCCGGAGGTCTTCTGACCGCTGAGGTCGGCGGCGCCGCCGCCGCTCGACGTCGCGTTGCCGGTGTCGCCGCCGAGCGATGCGGCGTCGCCGCCGGTGTTGCCGCCGCCGGACCTGGCGTCGGCTCCGCCGGCGATCGTCGCGGCGTCCCCGGAGGCGTTGCCGCCGGTGTCGCCGCTCGATCCTCCGAGCGACGTGTTCGCCGCGTTCCCGGCCCTGTTCCCGCCGGTGCTCCCGCCGATCGCTGCGGTGTCGCCGCTCGCGGTCGACGAGTTGCCGCCGGTGTTCCCGCCGTCGCCGCCGGTCGAGGCGCAGCCGGCGTGCTGGCAGGTGTCGGCCGAGCCGCCGAGGGCGTCACCGCCGACGGCTCCGTTCACGTTCCCGGCGTTCCCGCCGGTTCCCGTCGCGGCGCCGCCGGTGGCGTTGCCACCGTCGGCGGACGCGTTGCCGCTCGTCGCGGCCGCGTGGCTCTGGTCGACGACCGACACCTGCGTCCCCGTGACGGTCACGTGGACGACGATCGGCGGGACCGGCGAGCTGTTCTGCGCGAGCGCCGCCGGAACGACGACGAAGGCGCTGAGTGCGGCGAATGCTCCGAGCAGCCAGCGTGTTCTTGCTGACACGATCGAGCTCCTTTCGAGCGTTTGCGATTGCCGTGCGCCGGCGGGATCCCAAGCTCC
>Ga0335069_10007070_pt1 | contig 16242 bp, 9 predicted proteins | sample Lox_Sample_11_FD_206714 | JGI IMG/M metagenome (GOLD analysis project Ga0335069, IMG submission 206714) | Soil microbial communities from Loxahatchee National Wildlife Refuge, Florida, United States - Lox_Sample_1.1 | ecosystem: Environmental > Terrestrial > Soil > Wetlands | place: USA: Florida...
ACCGCCGTGCAGATGCTCGAGCCGTCCCATTTCAACCCCGGAGAGGCGTACGCGGCACTCGACGCCCACAACACCGGCGACTACCAGCCGCAGCTCTATCGCACCCGGGATTATGGAAAGACCTGGGCCAAGATCGTGAACGGCCTCCCCACCGGGCAGATCGCCGGGTCCTTCACGCACCTGATCCGCGAGGACACGAAGAAGGCGGGGTTGCTGTTCGCCGGCACCGAAAGCGGGATGTACGTCTCGTTCGACGACGGCGACCACTGGCAGTCGCTCCAGCTCAACCTGCCGACCACGTCCTTCCGGGACGGATTCATCAAGGGCAACGACCTCGTGGTGGGGACCTACGGGCGGGGCATCTGGATCCTCGACGACATCTCGCCCCTCCGGCAGATGACCGGCACGGCCCCGGCCGAGGCGGTCACGCTGTTCAAGCCCGGCGACGCGATCCGCATCCGGCGGAACGTGAACCAGGACACGCCATTCCCGCCCGAGGTGCCGCATTCGGACAACGCCCCGGACGGCGTGTTGATCTATTACTACCTGGCGTCGCGGCCCTCGGGGACCATCACGCTGGACGTGCTGGATTCGGCCGGCGCCGTGGTGCGGCACATGTCCAGCGCCCCTATTCCGCCCCTGGCCGACGCCGCGACGCCGCCCAACCCGAGCTTCTGGCTCGCGACGCCGCAGCCGCTGCCGACCACACCCGGCACCAACCGGGTCAACTGGGACGTCCGGTACGACGATCCGCCGGCGTTCAGCCATTCCTGGGAGATCAACGCCAACCCCGGCAAGACCCCGGCTTCGCCGGAAGGTCCCCTCGCGTTGCCCGGCGTCTACACGATCAAGCTGACGGTGGACGGGAAGACCTACTCCCAGACCGTGACGGTGCGTGACGATCCGCGCTCGCCCGCGACGGCCGCGGCGCTCCGCGCGGAGCACGCCCTGCAGATGAAGATGACGCAGGGGATGGCGGAGTCCTGGGACGCCTATCACCAGGCCGAGGATGTCCGCGCCGCCGTGGCCGCCGACACCGGCTCGAGCATCGCCGAGGTGGCCACCGCCGCCAGGGCGCTCGCAGCCCGGATCGATACCGTGCTGGGAAATGCGGGCGCCCCCGGCGGCTTTTTCTTCCGGCGGCCCACGACCCCGAACTTCTCGGGCGTGAACGGCGCGCTGGTCCGCCAGCTCAATCAGATCGAATTGGGTGACGGCGCCCCGACGCCCGGCGACCTGGCCGCCTACGGCGCCGCCTGCTCGGACCTGTCCAAGGCCGTCACGGCCTGGCAGGGGATCGTGAAGGACCTGCCGGCGTTCAACACGCTTCTGGTGAAGAACAGCCTCGCGGCTGTCTCCGCCGGGGCCCCGCCGGCGATGCCGGTGTGCGGGAGCGGCAAGACCGGCGCGGCGGTGACCAAGGCCAAGCCGGGGAACGTCCCCGACGAAGACGACCCGGATCGGGACCCCGACGAACCGCCCCAGTGAGGGACGAAACAAGAAGCCCCGCCTCGATTCGAGGCGGGGCTTTTTGTTTTGCCGGGAGCCGCTCAGTACAGAACTTCGTAGTTCAGGCGGAACCCGCGACCCGGCTGCGGCGCGAAGTCCTTGATGACCGACAGATTGTCCCGGTACACCTGATTGAAGACGTTCTCGCAGTGCAGGCTGAGCTGGGACATCACGGCGCCGCTCGTGAGACGCACCCCGACGCCCAGATCCATCACGGCGTACCCGGGGGTGGGCGTGTCGCCGTCGCCGAGGCGGGTCTGCCGGGCGGCCATCCGGAACTGCACCATCCCCTCCCAGTTCGCCCGCTCATAGGTCGCGCGGAGGAGGCCGCGGAGGGGTGGAATGAAGGGCAGGGGGACGTTGAGCTTTGTGTCCTCTGCGTTGACGTAGTCCGAGTGCGCGTCGAGGATCAGGTTCGGGGTCGGCGCCACGGCCACGGCCGCCTCGAAGCCCGCGAGCCGGGCGTTGGTCGCCGCGAACTGGCGGACCGGGAACCCCTGGATCGTATCGCCCCGCAGGAATCCGTAGATGTAATTGGTGATCACGTTGAGGTAGGGAGAGACGGTGAACGTGGCGTGCCCGAACTCCCCCCGCAGCGTCGCGTCGACGCCCAGGCCGGTTTCGGGGCTCAGGGTCGCGGTCCCGACCGAGTACGTGCCGCTGGCGGCGTCGAGGCCGTTGGCGAACAGCTCCTGCACGGTGGGCGCACGGAACGAGCGCGCTACGCTGAAGGATCCGCTGAGGCCCGGCGCCAGCTGACGGATGGCGCCCAGCGACGCCGTGAACGCATTGGAGTTCCGTGACTCGCTGAGGGTCTGGAACACGGAGTCCGTGGAATACGGGTCGGGGTGGGTCTGGATCTTGTTGTAGTCGTACCGCACGCCGGCCTCGAGCCGGGTGCCCGGCGACGCCAGGAATTCCTCGTAGGCATAGCCCGCCACGCCCGTGGTCGTCGAGTTGGGGCCGAGAGGCTGGTCGCCCGAGATGTCGAGCTGCTGGAGGTCGGTCCAGAGACCGACGGTCCCGGTCAGGCGTCCGGTGGCCGGCTGCTGCAGCTGCAGTGTCGCGTTCAGCTCGCGCTTGTGGAAGTGGTTGGCCTGCGGGTCCGACACGCCGGTCGAGTCCTGCGCGGTGGGGAACTCGGAGTGCGTGTAGTCGTTGTACGCGGCGTTGATCGTCATCCGCTCGAACACGGAGCCGCCCGCGTTGAAGAGCCCCCGCAGCTCCACCGTGCTGCGCTGCTGCGCGATGCGGGACGTGGTCGGGGGCACGGTGAGCCAGTCGTCGTTCGGCGGCACACCCGGGACACCGTAGTTCATCGCGTAGCGATTCCCGCCGATGCCGATCATCCCGAAGGATCCTTGATAGGAATACCCGAGCCCGCCCTCCTGGCTGTGATCGAAGGACTGGGGGAGCCGGTCCAGCGCAAAGCCCATCCCGCTCGCCGGGTCGACGTAGGTACCCGCGGGGATCCGGATGGCGCCGGCGTGCAGCCCGCCCGCCGCGACCCGGAACGCCGAGCCGCCGCTCGTGAAGACGTTGTTGACGTAGCCCGCGTACTCGTCGTTGACGCTGTTGCCCTCCACCGCGCCGCTCCCCGAGAGCGCGCGGTCGCTCGCGGTGGGGACGAGGTTGGTGATGACGTTGACCAGCCCGCCGATGGTGTTGGGACCGTAGAGGATGGTCGCGGGACCGCGGACCACGTCGACCTGGTTGATGGAGAGGGCGTCGATGGGCGTGGCGTGGGCGGGGTCGTAGGTCGCGATGTCGCCCATCCGCAGGCCGTTCTCGAGGATCAGGACCTCGTTGTCGCCCAGGCCGCGGAGGATGGGACGGTTCGGGGCCGAGCCGTTGCCGCGGACCGTGACGCCGGGGATGTCGGCGAGCTTCTCGGCGAAGTTCATCCCGCCGCTCTGATCGAACCCGATCCGGCTCTTCGAAGCCACCGCCTGGTACTGATCGTCGGCGGTCCGAGCCACGGGAGACGCGGAGACCACCACTTCCGGGAGCGGGATCGGCGACAAGGTCAACGTGAAGTCGGCCGCGACGTCCGCACCCGAGGTCACGCGCACCGTGTCGATCGCCGCGGCGTAGCCGGCCATCCCGGCGTAGACCCGGTAGGTCCCCGCGGGCAGCCGGTCGAACCGGAACTCGCCCCGGGCGCCGGTTTGGCCGGCCCGGTCGAGGTCCAGCAGGCGGACCGTGGCACCCGCCAGGGGGTGTCCGCTTCCGGCAACCGTTCCGTGGATGGACTGAGCGGCCGTGACGGCCGGGAGCAACGGGATCGCGAGAATGACGGCCAGGCTGGCACGGAAGGAGATCAAACCAGGGCTCCTGGGTTGGGGGATCCGGAATCCGCTTGTTGGAACTACGGTGAGGGGGCGGACGCCGTTGCGCAACCCTTTGGGGCGGTGGGCCATCTCACTTCCCGGGCCCCGAAACCTCCCGGGTGGGCCCTCCGTCATCCATGGTGATCATCCCCGAGGCCTGACACGATGCGCAGCATCCGGCTGGCGTTCCGCACCCTGTTTCGGACTCCCTTCGTCACCACCATCGCCGTTCTGTCACTGGCTCTCGGAATCGGGGCCAACGCCGCCATCTTCTCGCTCTTCGACCAGATCCTCCTCCGCCCGCTGCCCGTGGCGGATCCGCAGCGCCTGGTGAATCTGTCGGCCCCGGGCCCGAAGCCCGGCTCCCAGTCTTGCGGCCAGGCGGGAGACTGCGACGACGTGTTCAGCTACCGGATGTTCCGGGACCTGGAGCAGTCCCAGACCGTGTTCGCCGGCATCGCGGCGCACGACCGCTTCGGGGTGAACATCGCGTACCAGGACCAGCCCCTCACCGGGGACGGGATGTACGTCTCCGGATCGTACTTCCCGACGCTCGGCCTCCGGCCCGCGATCGGCCGGCTCCTGACTCCGAGCGACGACCAGAGCATCGGGACGAACTTCGTCGCCGTGTTGTCCTACGCGTTCTGGCAATCGCGCCTGGGCGGCGACCCCGGCGTCCTCGGCAAGCCGGTCACGGTGAACGGCCAGTCGCTGACCATCGTCGGCGTGGCCCCGGATGGATTCTCCGGAACCACCCTCGGCGTCCGGCCGCTGGTGTTCGTCCCGATCAGCATGCGCGGCATTCTGACCTTGGGCTTCAAGGGATTCGAGAACCGGCAGAGCTACTGGGCCTACGTGTTCGCCCGGCTCAAGCCGGGGGTGACCGTCACCCAGGCCGGCGCGGGTCTCAACACCCTGTACCATTCCATCATCAACGACGTCGAAGCGCCGCTCCAGAAAGGCATGAGCGACGCCACGATGAAGCGCTTCCGCGCCAAGCAGGTGGCGCTCACGCCCGGGTGGCGCGGCCAGAGCAGCATGCACAAGGAGTCCCAGACCCCCCTCCTCATGCTGTTCAGTGTGACGGGGATCGTGCTCCTGATCGCGTGCGCCAACATCGCGAACCTGCTGCTGGCGCGCGGGGCGGGGCGGGCGATGGAAATGGGAGTCCGGCTGGCGCTGGGCGCCGGCCGAGGCCAGCTCGTCCTCCAGCTGCTCCTCGAGTCGGTCCTCCTCGCGTCGCTCGGCGGGCTGGCCAGCCTCCTGGTGGCGAAATGGACGCTCGCGAGCATCGCGTCGCTCCTCCCGTCCGACGGCAGCGCCGTCCTGCAGTTCACCCTGCAGCCCGCGGTCCTGTTCTTTGCCGCGGGCCTGGCGGTGGCGACGGGGATCGCCTTCGGGCTGTTCCCGGCGTGGCACAGCACCCGCGGTGAGCTGGTGACCACCATCCGCGCGAACGCCGGACACATCTCGGGCGCGCGGGCCGCGGCGCGGTTCCGCGCCACCCTGGTGACGCTGCAGATCTCCCTGGCGACGGCGCTGCTCATCGCCGCCGGGCTCTTCATGAAGAGCCTGATCAACGTGACGCGCGTGGATCTGGGCGTTCACGTCGACAGCGTGATCACCTTCGGCATCACGCCGGAGAAGAGCGGGTACGACAGCGTCCGGGCCCTCGAGCTCTACGGCCGCGTCGAGGCGGCGCTGGCCGCCATTCCGGGCGTCACGGGGGTCACCACCTCGATGGTGCCGCTCATCGCCGGGGACAACTGGGGGACCGACGTCCACGTCCAGGGATTCCCGGACGGGCCGGACATCGACAACAACTCCCGGTACAACGAGATCGGCGCGGACTACTTCGGAACGTTCGGCGTCCGCACCGTCGCGGGACGCGAGTTCACCGCGGCCGACCGGAACGGCGCGCCCCAGGTCGCGATCGTGAACCAGGCCTTCGTGAAGAAATTCAACCTGGGGCAGGGCGCGGTCGGAAAGTTCATGTCCACGGGCAGCCCCGACTCGCTGAACATCCAGATCGTCGGCGTCATTCCCGACGTGAAATACAGCGAGGTCAAGAAGCCCGTTCCGGCGGTGTTCTACATCCCCTGGCGCCAGGACACGCACGTATCGTCGCTCAACTTCTACGTGCGGTCGCCGCAGCCGGAGACCGTGCTGCGGACCGTGCCCGGAGTCCTGAAGAAGATCGACCCGGGCATCCCGATCGAGGACCTGAAGACCATGCCCCAGCAGATCCGGGACAACGTCTTCCTGGACCGGATGATCTCGATTCTGTCCGCGGCGTTCGCGGTGCTCGCCACGCTCCTCGCGGCCGTGGGGCTGTACGGCGTCCTGGCGTACTCGGTGGCGCAGCGGACCCGGGAGATCGGCGTCCGGATGGCTCTGGGGGCCGACGCTGGCCGGGTCCGCGGGATGGTCCTGCGGCAGGTGTCGGGGATGATGGGGGTCGGCGCGGCCGTGGGGCTCCTCGGCGCCCTCGCGCTGGGGCAGGCCGCGAGCTCTCTCCTCTTTGGGCTCAAGGGCTACGATCCGGTGGTGTTCGGCCTGTCCCTCGTGGCGCTGACGGTGGTCGCGCTGTGCGCCGGATATCTCCCGGCCCGGCGCGCGTCCGAGGTGGATCCGATCCAGGCGCTCCGGTACGAATGATCTGACTATCTGACGGTGTAGCACGTCGCGGTGTGTGGGACGGCGGGGGGACGGGCTTCGGGGCCCTCCCCCTGTCGTTACATTGGGCTCCATGCGCGTCCTCATCGTCGAAGACGACCGGGAGCTCGCCGGACTGCTCCGCGAGGGCCTCCGGGAGCATCGCATCGATCCGGTGCTGGCCGCGACCTTCGCGGAGGGGCTGGAGCGGGGGCGGAGCACCGACTTCGACGTCGTGATTCTCGACGTGCGGCTTCCGGGCGGGACCGGGTTCGATCTGTGCCGAACGCTGCGCGGCGAGGGCGTGGCCGCGCCGGTCCTGATGCTGACGGCCCTCGACGCCGTGGACGACCGGGTGCGCGGCCTCGAGGCCGGAGCCGACGACTACCTCACCAAGCCCTTCGACCTGCGGGAGCTTCTGGCGCGGCTCAAGGCGCTGGCCCGCCGCCGTCCGTCGGTGGCGCCGGCGGTCCACCGGGTGGCCGATCTCACCGTGGACCTGGCGGCGCGGACCGTGACTCGGGCGGGGCGGCCGATCACGCTGACGGTCAAGGAATTCGCGCTGCTCGAGCTGTTCGTGCTCCACGCCGGCGCCGTGGTGGACCGCGCCGCGATCACGGCCCACGTCTGGGACGACAATCACGATCCCTTCGCCAACGTCCTCGACGTCCTGATCCGCCGGCTCCGGGCCAAGATCGACGACCCCTTCACGCCGAAGCTCATTTCCACCGTCCGCGGGGCGGGGTACCGGCTGGGCACGTGACCTCCCTCGACCGGCTGCGGCTCAAGCTCACGCTGTGGTACGCGGGCGTTTTCACGCTCATCCTCCTGGTGCTGGGGCTCGGCCTCTTCCGCGCCATCCGCCGTCAGATCTCCCGCCAGCTCGATCAGTCGCTGGTCGCGGCCGCGCACGCGCTCGAGCAGGCCGCGCGGGTGCGCGAGGTCGAGCGCGCGCAGGCCCGGGGGCCGGTGGCGGACGCCGTCGAAGAGCTCCACATCCCGGACCGGGCCCTCTTCCTGCTGGATTCGGCGGGCGGGCCCGTCATTCCGGCGTCCGTGCCGGAGCCGGTCCTCGCGGCCGCCCGCGACGCGGCGCGGACGGGGACCGTCGATCGCACGCTCCACGGGCCGCACGACCACGACAGCCGGCTCCACGCCGAGCGGTTCGCGGGCGGCTCGGGGACTCCCTACATCGCGCTGGTCACGGCCGATCGCATCGAGCTCGAAGACCAGTACGCCTCGCTCATCGAGACCTTGGCCGCCGGCGCGCTCGCCGCGCTGGTGCTGGTCGCGGCGGGCGGCTGGTTCTTGGTCCGCCAGTCCACGGCCCCGATCGAGCAGTCGATGGAGCGGATGCGACGCTTCATGGCCGACGCGGCGCACGAGCTCCGCACGCCGGTCACCATTCTCCGCACCCGGGCCGACCTGGCCCTCGGCCAGCCCCGTGACTCGGCGCGGGACACGGCGGTCCTGGAGAGCGTCGCCCGCGAAGCGGGGCGGATCGGCGCCATCGTGGGCGACCTGCTGACGCTCGCGCGCGCCGACGCGGGCGAGCGCCCGATCGCCGAGGAGCGCGTGTTCCTCGACGACCTGGCGGCCGATACCGTGAACGATCTCCGCCCCCTCGCGGAGCGCCGCGGCGTCGCGGTCGCGGTCGGCGCATTCGAGGAGTGCGCCGTTCGCGGCGACCCGGTCCTGCTCCGCCGCCTGCTGCGCATCCTGCTGGACAACGCGATCAAGTTCACCCCGGCGGGCGGCAGGGTGCGGATCGACGTCGGCACGGAGGGCGGAGGTCCGGCCATCCGTGTGGTGGATACGGGAATCGGGATTCCGCCGGACCAGCTGCCGCACGTGTTCGAGCGGTTCTACCGCGGCGACGCCGGGCGCCAGGAGGGAGAAGGGGCGGGCCTGGGGCTCGCGATCGCCCGGTGGATTGCCGACGCCCATCACGCGACCATCGACATCACGTCGAGTCCCTCCGGGACCGACGTCCGGGTGCGGTTCGTAAGCCTCCCGTAAGGGCCCGGGACTAGCTTCCGGGCCTCATGCGCGTACTTCCGGCGTTTTTGCTGCTCTTCCCCCTGGGGCTCGGCGCTCAGGCGGCGCGTCCCGTGTCCCGCGTGGACGCGATCGCGGCGGCGCTGGCGCGCGGTCCGCGGGTGGCCGAGGCACGGGCCGATTCGGCCGCCGCGCGCGGGGAGCTGGGGGCGGCGCGCGCGTTTCCGAATCCGGCCGCGTCCGCGACGTACACCAAGGCCGTGCCGCGCTACCACTACCTGGTCGACCTCCCGCTCGACTGGCCCTGGGTGCGGGCACCCCGGGTCGGCGCCGCCCGCGCCGGCGCGGACGCGGCGGGCGCCCGGTACGCGTTCGAGCGCGCCGCGGCGGCCTTCGACGCCGATACCGCCTACACCGCGGCGCTGGCCGCCACGGCGCACGCCCGGCTGTCGCGGCGCACCGCGCAGGACGCCGACTCGCTTCTCCGGGTGGCCCGGGTCCGGCGGGACGCGGGGGACGCCAGCGAGATGGACGCGCGCCTCGCGGAAATCAACGCCGGCGAGCTCGCGAACGCGGCGGCCGACGACTCGCTCGCCGCACAGGCGGCGATCGTCTCCCTCCAGCTCGTGATGGGCCTTCCCGGTGACGCGCCCGCCATCATCCTCACGGACACGCTCAGCCTTCCCGACACCGCTTCCGTGGCGCCGCCGCCCGAGCCCCTCGCGGTCACCGAGGCCCGGTCCGAGCTCCGGGCGGCGGAGAGCGTGCTGAGCCTCGAGCGGTCCGCCAACATCCCGGCGCCCGCGGTGCAGCTCGGCGTGGAGCGCGGCGATCCCACCGGCGCGGAGCCCGGCGCGCTGCCGACGTTCGGCATTTCCCTGCCGCTCCCGCTCTTCAGCTGGAACGGAGGCGGAATCGCGCGCGCCCGCGCCGACCGAGACCGCGCGGCCGCCCGGCTCGACGCGGTTCGGCAGGGCGCCGCCGCCGAACACCTGCGGGCGGTGGGAGAGCGGACCGTCGCCCTGGCCCGCGCGCGGCGGGATGCCGGTCTCGTGGCCAGCGCGGATTCGGTGGCCGCGATGTTTCTGCAGGCCTACGCCGAGGGCGCGGTGTCCCTCCCCGAGGTGCTGGAGGCCCAGCGGAACGCGCGCGAAATGCTGGGCCGGTACGTGGACGATCTGGCGCTCGCGAACACCGCCGCCGGCCTGGTCCGTCTGCTCGACACCCCGGAGAGCGAACCGTGAGGCGCGGCATCGTGCTGATCACCCTCCTCGCCGCCTGCCGCGGCGGCGCGAAGGACAACGCCGCCGCCGCCGGGGCTCAGGTGACGACGGCCCCCGCGCGCCTGGCGCCGTTCACCGAGGTGGTCACCGCCATCGGCACCGTGGCGCCCCGCCCGGGACACTACGCGGAGCTCGCCGCGCCCGCGCCCACCCGGGTGGCGCGGATCCTGGTGGCGCCGGGGCAGCGGGTGGCCGCGGGAGATACGCTCGTGGTCTTTGAGCAGGCCCCCTTCGAAGCGGCGGCGCACGCGGCGGACGTGTCGCTCGCCGCGGCCCAGCGCGCCGCCGACCGGGCGGGCCGGCTGGTGGCCGCCGGCATCCTCCCCAAGAAGGACGCCGATCAGGCGGAGCAGGACCTGGCCGCGGCCCAGACGGCGGCGATCACCGCGCGCCGCAACGCCGATCTCGCGGCCCTTCGCTCGCCGCTCGCCGGCGTCGTGACCCGCCTTTCGGCCGTGATGGGCGGACCGGCCGATCCGTCGCAGCCGGTCGTCGCCGTGGCCGACCCCGGCGCGCTCGATCTCGTCTTCGGGCTGTCGGTGGACGCGGCGGCCCGGGTGCATCCGGGAGATTCCCTGCTGGTGCTCGGCGGCGAGCAGGGGACCGGTGACACGCTGGGCCCCGGGCGCGTGCGCGAAGTGGGCGTGGCCGTGGACTCGGCCAGCCGGACGGTCTCCGCGCGCGCGCATCTGCCGGCTCCCAGGCGCCCGCTCCGCATCGGCGAGACGGTCTTCGCGCGGATCGCGGTCCGGACCACGCCGCGGGCCGTGGTGATTCCCGAGGTGGCGCTCGTGCCCACCGGCGAAGGGTACCGCGTGTTCGCGGTGGACTCCGCCGGCATCGCCCACGCGCGGGACGTCACGGTGGGCGGCCGGAGTGACGGCCTGGCGGAGATCACGGCGGGACTCGCCGCCGGCGAGATCGTGGTGGCGTCGGGGGCCTACGGCATCACGGACAGCGCGCGGGTCACGGGCCGGCCGTGAGTCTGTTCGACGTCCTGACTCGTCAGCGGCGCCTCGTGCTGCTGGCGGTCACCCTCCTGACGGCCGTGGGCGTCTGGTGCGCCCTCCGTCTCCCGTCCGCGATCTACCCCGAGCTCCAGTTCCAGCGCGTGCAGGTCGTCATCCAGGGCTCGGCCCTGGGCGCCCGCCAGATGGTCTTCTCGGTCACGCGCCCGGTGGAGGAGGCGGTGAGCGTGGTCCCCGGCGTGGTACGGGTCAATTCCCGGACCATCCGCGGCGCCCTCGAGATGTCGATCTACTTCGACGCCCGCACCAACATGGTGAACGCCCTGTCGCTCGTGCGGGCGCGGGTGAACCAGGTGATGGGCGATCTTCCGTCCGGGCTGGACATCGAAATCGAGCAGATGACGCCTTCGCTGTTCCCCATCCTCTCCTATACAGTGGAAGGCGGCGACGCGGCGACGCTGTACGATCTGGCCCGCTACCAGATCAAGCCCATTCTCTCCCGCATTCCCGGGGTCGCGCGGGTCGAGGTGCAGGGGTCCGATGTGCACGAAGTGGAGGTCGTGGCCGACCCCTCCCGCCTGGCCGGGCTCGGGCTGACCTACGACGACCTCGCGGCCGCCATCCGCCGCGCGACCACCGTGTCCGCGGTCGGCCGCGTGGCGCGGGACTACCGCCAGTATCTGGTCGTCACCGACGTGGAGGCGCACACGCCGGAGGACATCGGCGCCGTCGTGCTGGCCAACGGGCTCCGGGTGCGCGACGTGGCCACGGTCTTGCTGGGGACGGAAGACCACGTGCGGATCATCGCGGGCGACGGGCGCCCCGCGGCCCAGATCAGCGTCACCCGGCAGCTGGGCGGCAACACCCTCGCCATCGCGGACAGCGTGGCGGGCGCCTTCCGCGGACTTTCCGCCGAGCTGCCTCCCGGAGTTCAAGTGAAGGCCGTGTACGACCAGGCGGCGCTGGTCCGGGATGCCGTGCACGCGGTGCGGGACGCGATGCTGGTGGGCGCCGTCCTCGCCGTCATCGTGCTGTTCTGCTTCCTGCGGCACGGACGGATCACCGGCATCAGCGCGGCCAGCATCCCCCTGACGCTGATCATCACGGTGGCCGCCATGCGGGCCCTCGGCCAGACCTTCAACCTGATGACTCTGGGCGCCATGGCCATCGCCATCGGGCTCGTGATCGACGACGCCGTGGTGATCACGGAGAACATCGCGCGGCATCTGGCGGTCGGCGCCGAGCGGCACGCCGCGATCCGGGAGGCGCTGGCGGAGCTCGTGTGGCCGGTGACGACCTCCACCATCACGACCGTCGTCGTCTTCCTGCCGCTCGGCCTGCTCACCGGCGTGGTCGGCCAGTTCTTCGCGGCGCTCGCCACCACGCTCACCTGCGCGGTCCTGGTCTCCCTCGGCCTGGCGCTGACGATCATCCCGCTCCTCGCGAACGAGCTCGTCACGGCCGACCAGGCGGCGCCCGCGCGGCCGGGATCGCCGCTGACCCGGATCGCGGACGCGCTCGAGCGCCTCACCGGCTGGTACGGGAAAACGCTCGCGCAGGCCCTCCACCATCCCCGCCGCGTAGTGGCGACGCTCGCCGTGCTCGCGGTCCTGGGGGTGATCGGCTACCGCCTGCTCGGCACGGGCTTCCTGCCCGAGATGGACGAAGGTGCGTTCGTGCTGGACTACTTCACGCCGGGCGGGACGGCCCTGGCCGAGACGGACCGCGAGGTCCGCATCGCCGAGGGGATCCTGGCGCGGACGCCCGAGATCACGGGTACGTCCCGGCGGACCGGAGCCGAGCTCGGGCTCTTCGCCACGCTCCAGAACTCGGGGGACATCGTCGCGCGGCTGAAGCCGTCCGGCGACCGCGAGCGCGACATCTTCACGGTGATGAACGCGGAGCGGGATTCGATCAACGCGGCGGTGCCGCGCCTCCACATCGAGTTCGTGCAGATCCTCTCGGACGTGATCAACGATCTGGCCGGGGCGGCCAAGCCGGTGGAGATCAAGGTGTTCGGGGAGAACCTGGACACGCTGGAGGCTTATGCCCGGCGTCTCGAAACGCCGCTCGCCGCGGTGGACGGCCTCGAGGACCTGTACAACGGCGTGAGCGAGCCGTCCGCGGAGCTGATGCTCAAGGTCCGCGCCGCCGACGCCGCCCGCGCGGGGCTCACGCCCGAGGACGTCGGCGCCGCGGTCCAGGGCGGGCTGCTCGGAGTGCCCGCGGGTGAAATCCACACCGAGGACCGGCCCATCGCCGTGCGGGTCCGGGCGCCGGACGCGGTGCGGTTCGACCTGACGCGGCTGGCCTCGCTGCCCATTCTCGGTCCCCGGGCCTCCCGCCCGACGCCGCTCGGCGCCCTCGCGGACTTCCAGCCGGTGGATTCGCGGGCCGAGCTGCTGCGGGAGAACCAGCAGCAGATGATCGACATCAACGCCGACGTGGACACGCGGGCCCTGGGGGACGTGATGCGGGACGTCCGGCGGGTCCTCGCGGCGGCGCCGCCCCCCGCCGGCGTGCGCGTCGTCATCGGCGGCCAATACGCCAACCAGGAGGAGGCCTTCGCGGCGTTGCTGGTGGTGCTGGGGCTGGCGGCGCTGTCCGTCGTCGCCGTGATGGTCGTCCAGTTCGAGTCGTTTCTCGAGCCGCTCATCGTGCTCGCGGTGGCGCCGGTCTCCTTCACCGGCGGCCTCGTGGCCCTGCTCGTCACCGGCACCGATCTCAACGTGTCGTCGCTGATGGGATTCATCCTGCTGGTCGGGCTCATCGTCAAGAACGGCATCATCCTCCTCGACTTCACCCGGCTCCGGATGCGCCGGGACGGGCTGGCGCTCGAGGACGCCCTGCGGGACGCGGCCCGCGTCCGGTTGCGGCCCATCCTGATGACCACGCTCTGCACGCTCTTCGGGCTCCTGCCGCTCGCCCTGGGCCTCGGCGCGGGAAGCGAGCTGCAGCGCCCGCTCGCCCTGACGGTGATCGGCGGGCTGGCGCTCTCCACCCCGATCACCCTCTACGCCGTCCCCGCGCTCCTGGTCGCCATCCGGGGCCCGCGCGCCACGCTCACCGCCTCCTGACTCCCGCGGGGCGCGGCCGGTTTGACCGGCCCCAACGCGCTCCCTAGGTTTGACCGTACCACTCCCAGAGAACGGAGAGAGGCGCGGTATGATGCCATCGAAGAACGCCCACGGATATGTCCGGTTGACGGAGCCGCTGGTCCGGGACGGGGACGCGCTGCGTCCCGCGTCGTGGGCCGAAGCCCTGGACCGCGCCGCGGAAGGCTTCCGGCGCAACCTGGCGGCGGGCCCCAACCGGCTGGGCATCTTCAGCTGCTCCAAGTCCACCAACGAGATGAATTTCCTCGCCGGCAAGCTGGCGCGGGTGGGCTTCGGGACGCACAACATCGACAGCTGCAACCGAACGTGACACGCTCCTAGCGTCGTCGGTCTGGCGACGGTGTTCGGTGCGGGCGGGGGAACCAGCTCGTACCGGGAGGTGGAAGAGACGGAGGTGCTGTTCCTCTGGGGCGCCAACGCCCGGGAGAACCATCCGATCTTCTTCCATCACGTGCTCAAGGCGGTGCATCGCGGGGCGCGGCTCTACGCCGTGGACCCCCGCCGGACCACGTCCGCCCAGTGGGCGGACCTGTGGCTCGGCCTGCACGTGGGCTCGGACATCGCCCTCGCCAACGCCATGGCCCGCGTGATCATCCACGCCGGCCTCGCCAACGGGGAATTCATCGCCCGGGCGACGACGGGATTCGAGGAGTACCGGAAGTGCGTGGAGGCGTACCCGCTCGACCGGGCCGAGCAGCTGACGGGCGTCCCGGCGGCCGCCATCGAGGCGGCGGCGCTGGCCTACGCGAAGGCCGAGCACGCCATCATCTGCTGGACCCTGGGGATCACGGAGCACCACAACGCCGTCGACAACGTGCTGGCGTTGATCAACCTCTCGCTGCTCACGGGGCACGTGGGGCGGTACGGGTCCGGGGTCAATCCGCTGCGGGGGCAGAACAACGTCCAGGGCGGGGGAGACATGGGCGCCATCCCCAACCGCCTGGTGGGATTCCAGGACATCCGGAGCGCCGAAGTGCGCGCGCGGTTCGAGGCCGCCTGGAAGGTGCCGCTGCAACCCGACTACGGGTACACGATCACCCAGATGTTCGAGGCCATGGACCGGGGCGACCTGACGGGGCTCTACGTCATCGGGGAGAATCCGGCGCAGTCCGAGGCCGACCAGCATCGAACCCGGCGGCTCCTCGAGGGCCTCGATCATCTCGTGGTGCAGGACATTTTCCTCACGCAGACCGCGCAGCTCGCCGACGTCGTGCTCCCGGCCGTGGCCACGTGGTGTGAAGGCGAGGGCACCGTGACCAACAGCGAGCGGCGGGTGCAGCGCGTCCGTCCGGCCCTGACGCCGCCGGGGGATGCGCGGGACGAGCTGTGGATCCTGACCCAGATCGCGCGGCGCCTCGGACACCAGTGGGAAGAGCCGACGGCCCAGTCGGTCTGGGAGGAGGTCCGGACACTCGCGCCGGAGATGTTCGGCGGCATGAGCTACGAGCGCCTGGAGGCGCTCGGCGGGATCCAGTGGCCGTGCCCCGACGAATCCCACCCCGGGTCCCTGTTCCTGCACGACCGGCTGTGGGCCGAGCCGCGCGGCGGGCCGGCGGCGCCATTCTCGGTCGTGGAACACGAGCCCCCCGTGGAAGCGCCGGACGACGAATATCCCTTCGTGCTCACCACGGGACGGCGACTGGACTCGTACAACACGGGAGTCCAGACGATGGGGTACCCGTCGCCGCTCCGGCGGCCCGAGGCGCTCGACCTGTCGCCCGAGGACGCTCGGCGAATGGGGCTGGTCGAGGGGGATCTCGTGACCGTCGCGTCCCGGCGCGGCGCGGTGACGGCGCCGGTGCACGTCGAACCGGCCCTCCGCGCCGGCCTGGTGTTCATGACGCTGCACAACCAGGACGACGTGCGCGTGAATCTCCTGACCATCGACGCGACCGATCCCCGCTCGGGGACCGCCGAATTCAAGGCCTGCGCGGTCCGCGTGACCGCGGCCGAGAACTGACGGCCCGTGGACCTCCACCTCCGCGACGCCGCCCCGACGACCGAAGAACGCGACGCGGTCGACCGGATTCTCGGAGCGCCGGCGTCGGGCTGGGACGGCGGCGAGCGCGTGGCGGAACGGGACGGCCACCTGGCCGTCGGCGGGCACGAGGCCCGGGCCCGGCGTCACCTGCTCCTGCCGGCGCTGCATGCCATCCAGGCCCGCGTCGGGTGGCTGTCCGAAGGAGCTCTCAACTACCTGAGCACCCGCCTCACCGTCCCGCTCGCCGAGATCTGGGGCGTCGCCACCTTCTACGCCCTGCTGTCCACGCACCCCCGCCCCCCACGCGTCCTGCACGTCTGCGACGACATCGCCTGCCGGCTGCGCGGTGCGCACGGCGTGCGGGAGCGCCTGGAGCGGGAGATCGGCGCGCCTCTGACCGAG
>Ga0335069_10007071_pt1 | contig 16242 bp, 16 predicted proteins | sample Lox_Sample_11_FD_206714 | JGI IMG/M metagenome (GOLD analysis project Ga0335069, IMG submission 206714) | Soil microbial communities from Loxahatchee National Wildlife Refuge, Florida, United States - Lox_Sample_1.1 | ecosystem: Environmental > Terrestrial > Soil > Wetlands | place: USA...
AGCCAAGATCATCGAGCTGGACAAGAACCGCAACAACGTGGTGCTGTCCCGCCGGGCCTGGCTGGAGCAGACCCAGTCCGAGGTGCGGCAGAACTTCCTGAACACGCTGCAGCGCGGCCAGATCCGCAAGGGCGTCGTGTCGTCCATCGTCAACTTCGGCGCGTTCGTGGACCTGGGCGGGGTAGACGGCCTGGTGCACGTGTCCGAGCTGTCCTGGAAGCACATCGACCACCCGGGTGAGGTCGTCGAGGTGGGCCAGGAGGTCACCGTCGAGGTGCTGGACGTCGACATGGACCGCGAGCGGGTGTCCCTCTCGCTGAAGTCGACGCAGGAAGACCCGTGGCAGCAGTTCGCCCGCACGCACCAGATCGGCCAGGTCGTGCCCGGCCGGGTGACCAAGCTGGTCCCGTTCGGCGCGTTCGTCCGGGTCGAGGAGGGCATCGAGGGCCTGGTGCACATCTCCGAGCTGGCCGACCGGCACGTGGAGATCCCCGAGCAGGTGGTGCAGGTCGGCGACGAGATCTTCGTCAAGATCATCGATATCGACCTGGACCGGCGCCGGATCAGCCTCTCGCTCAAGCAGGCCAACGAGGGCACGATCGGCGAGGCGGTCGGCGACGACTTCGACCCGACCCTGTACGGCATGCCCGCCACCTACGACGAGCAGGGCAACTACGTCTACCCAGACGGCTTCGACGCCGAGACCGGCGAGTGGCTGGAAGGGTACGACACCCAGCGTGAGGAATGGGAGCGGCAGTACGCGCAGGCGCGCTCCCGGTTCGAGGCGCACCGCCGTCAAGTCACCGAGGCGCGTAAGGCGGACAACGGGGACGCCGATGACAGCGATGGCGGTTCCGGCACGCACACCTCTGACAGTCCCGACCGCGGCGATTCCGGCGGCGGCGGCGCCCTGGCCTCCGACGAGGCCCTGGCCGCGCTGCGCGACAAGCTGTCCGGCGGCCAGAGCTAGCCTGGCCGCTGCCCGGCCCGTGAACGCGGTGCGCCCGCTGCCGCTACGGCTGCGCGGGTGGCCGCGGTCACGGGCCCGGGGGTGGCGGCATGCTTAAGGTCGGCCTGACCGGCGGTATCGGCTCCGGCAAGAGCGAGGTGGCCCGGCGGCTGGCCGGATACGGCGCGCTGATCATTGACGCCGACCAGATCGCCCGCGAGGTGGTCGAGCCGGGCACCCCGGGGCTGGCCCAGGTGGTCGGGCAGTTCGGCATGGCCGTGCTGGCGAAGGACGGCAGCCTGGACCGGCAGGCGCTGGGCGAGATCGTGTTCGCCGACGCGGAACTGCGCCAGAAGCTGAACGGGATCATCCACCCGCTGGTCGGCGCCCGCATCCGCGAGCTGGAGCAGGGCGCCGACCCGGACGCGATCCTGGTCGAGGACATCCCGCTGATCACCGAGAACGACATGGCCGGCTTCTTCGACGTGGTCGTGGTGGTGGATGTGCCGCCACGGGTGCAGGAGGAGCGGCTGATCCGGGAGCGGGTTCTGACCCGTGCCCAGGTCGCCGCCCGGATGGCTGCGCAGGCCACCCGCGAGCAGCGGCTGGCCATCGCCGGCCTCGTGCTGGACAACTCCGGGTCGCTGGCCGAGCTGGACCGGGAGGTCGGCGAACTGTGGGCCGAGCTGTGCCGCCGGGCCCGGTCCGGCCCGGGCAAAGTGTCCGACCCGGGAAATACAGTGGGCGGGTAACCGAGTTCAGTCTCTGGAAGGGGGCGGTGCCGTGCGGCCAGTAAGTGACCTGCAGCGGCGGGTGGCGCCCTTCGAGGTGATCACCGACATGACCCCGGCCGGCGACCAGCCCCGGGCCATCGCCGAGATGGAGCGCCGGATCACCAGCGGGGAGAAGGACACCGTGCTGCTCGGCGCCACCGGGACCGGCAAGACCGCGACCGTGGCCTGGCTGGCCGAGCGGCTGCAGCGGCCGGTCCTGGTCATGCTGCCGAACAAGACGCTGGCGGCGCAGTTCGCCAACGAACTGCGCGAGATGCTGCCGCAGAACGCGGTCGAGTACTTCGTCTCGTACTACGACTACTACCAGCCCGAGGCGTACATCCCGCAGACCGACACCTACATCGAGAAGGACTCCTCGATCAACGACGAGGTGGAGCGGCTGCGGCACTCGGCGACGAACTCGCTGCTCACCCGCCGGGACACCATCGTGGTGGCCTCGGTGTCCTGCATCTACGGCCTGGGCACGCCGCAGGAATACGTCGACCGGATGGTCAAGCTGCGGGTCGGTGACAGCACGGACCGGGACACGCTGCTGCGCCGCCTGGTCGGCATGCAGTACACGCGCAACGACCTGGCCTTCACCCGGGGTACGTTCCGGGTCCGGGGCGACACCATCGAGATCATCCCGGTCTACGAGGAACTGGCCGTGCGGATCGAGATGTTCGGCGACGAGATCGAGCGCCTGATGACGCTGCACCCGCTGACCGGCGAGGTGATCAGCGAGGACGACGAGCTGTACATCTTCCCGGCCTCGCACTACGTGGCCGGCCCGGCCCGGATGGAGCGGGCCATCGCGGGCATCGAGGCCGAGCTGGAAGAGCGGCTCGGTGAGCTGGAGCGGACGGGCAAGCTGCTGGAGGCGCAGCGGCTGCGCATGCGGACCACGTACGACATCGAGATGCTGCGCCAGGTGGGCAGCTGCGCGGGTATCGAGAACTACTCGCGGCACATCGACGGCCGTGAGGCAGGCAGCCCGCCGAACACCCTGCTCGACTATTTTCCCGAGGACTTCCTGCTCGTCATCGATGAGTCGCACAACACCGTGCCGCAGATCGGCGCGATGTACGAAGGCGACGTGTCCCGGAAGCGCAACCTGGTCGAGCATGGTTTCCGGCTGCCCAGTGCGATCGACAACCGGCCGCTGACCTGGGACGAGTTCGGCGAGCGGATCGGGCAGACGGTGTACCTGTCCGCGACCCCGGGCCCGTACGAGCTGCAGCGGGTCGGCGGCGAGGTCGTCGAGCAGGTGATCAGGCCGACCGGGCTGGTCGACCCGCAGGTGATCGTCAAGCCGACCAAGGGCCAGATCGACGACCTGGTACACGAGATCCGGGACCGCGCGGAGCGCTCGGAACGGGTGCTGGTCACCACGCTGACCAAGAAGATGGCCGAGGACCTGACCGACTATCTGCTGGAGCTCGGCATCCGCGCGCGGTACCTGCACAGCGAGGTGGACACGCTGCGCCGGGTGGAGCTGCTCCGCGAGCTCCGGGTCGGCGAGTACGACGTACTGGTCGGGATCAACCTGCTCCGCGAGGGCCTGGACCTGCCCGAGGTGTCCCTGGTGTCGATCCTGGACGCGGATAAGGAGGGCTTCCTGCGCTCCGGCACCTCGCTGATCCAGACCATCGGCCGGGCCGCGCGGAACGTGTCCGGTCAGGTGCACATGTACGCCGATCAGGTGACCCCGTCCATGCAGCGGGCCATCGACGAGACCGACCGGCGGCGGGCCAAGCAGGTCGCCTACAACACCGAGCACGGCATCGACCCGACGCCGCTGCGCAAGCGCATCGCGGACATCCTCGACCAGCTGATCCGCGAGGACGCGGACACCGAGAAGCTGATCGGCGGGGCCGGGCGGCAGCAGAGCCGGGGGAAGACCCCGGTGCCCGGGCTGTCTTCGCGGGTGCGCGCTTCGGCCAGCGCGGCGGGCGAAGGCGAAGGCGACGCCGGCGCCGCGCGGGGTGACCTCATCGCGCTGATCAGCCAGCTCACCGACCAGATGCACGCTGCCGCGGCGGAGCTGCAGTTCGAGGTGGCGGCCCGGATCCGGGACGAGATCAAGGAACTCAAGCACGAGCTGCGCGGCATGCAGGCTGCTGGGGTTTAAGGAACACAGGCTCGGCGGGCACAGTTTGACCGGCCCGGGCGGAACCACCCGCGCCCGCGATACGTCAAAGCAGGTAGTACAGGGCACTGAGCGGTCCAGGCCGCCGCTCAGTGCCCTGGCTCACACTTACGGCAGCGGGGGCGGAATGGGGTGTGTCATGGGCACGTCCAGGATGCGCTGGATGGCGGCCGCCCTGGCCGGCCTGGGGCTAGCCGCCTGCGGGACCCAGCAGGCCATCACGTCCAGCGCAGCCCAGCCGGCCAGCCCGGCCGCGGCCAGCCACCCGGCCACCCGGGCCAAGGCGGGCAGCCCGCTGTGCTCGTCAGTGTCCAGCGTGACCAAGCTGGTGGTCACCCGGCTCACCGCGCTACCGCAAAACCACCCGCATTTCGCCCTCCCGGCCGGGGTGACCATCACCGGCTCGGCCGCCCAGAAGGTGGCCCGGGCGGTCTGTGCGCTGCCTGCCACGCCGCACGGCGCCGTCATGAACTGCCCGGCCGACTTCGGCGTGAGCTACCGGCTGAGCTTCGCAGCCAGCCAGGTCGCCTTCCCGGTCGTCACCATCTCGGCCGGCGGCTGCGCCCAGGTCGCCGGGGCCGGGCCGGCCCGGCAGGCCACGTCGGCCGGGTTCTGGACCGGCCTGGCCCAGGCCATGGGCGTCCCGCACCCCAGCAGTTCCGCCCTCCAGGGCACCAGCTAGCTCAGCCCGGCACCCCTCCGCTGGTAGGTTTCGCAGGGCCAGCAGCCAGCCAGGAAGGGTGATCATGACCTGGGTGCTCTTCGACTACGGCGGTGTCATCTGCCGCCCGCAGCCCGAGCGCGACGTCGCCCGCATGGCTGAGGCGGCGGGCTGCCCGGTAGCTGACCTGCTCGTCCCGTACTGGGCCTACCGGCTGGATTACGACCGGGCCACGCTCGATGTGACCGGATACTGGCAGCAGGTCGGGGCCGACCTGGGGCGCAGTTTCACCGCGCCGCAGATCGCGGAGCTGAGCCGGCTGGACGCGGGGTCCTGGCTGCACCTGCAGCCGGACACCGTGCACCTGGTGGCCGGGCTGGCCGCGGCCGGGGTGCACCTGGCAGTGCTGTCCAACGCCCCGGATGACACCGCGCAGGCGGTGCATGGTCTGCCGGTGGCCAGGCATTTCCAGCACCTGGTGTTTAGCTGCTACCTCAAGCTGGCCAAGCCTGACCCGGAGTGCTTCCGCGCGGCGCTGGGTGTGCTGCGGGCTGAGCCGGCCGACGTCATCTTCCTGGATGACCGCCCGGACAACGTGGCGGCCGCGGCCGCACTGGGCATCCGGAGCGCCCGCTTCACCGACAGCCAGACCGCCCGGGCCGACCTCGCCGGCTACGGCGTGTCACCGCCCTGAGCCCAGGGGTTTCTCAGGGTTTACCCTGATCTTTCCCCGACCGGGCCGCCCCGCGCTGGCCGTTCAGGAAACCTTCAGCGTAGTGTCGTAGCTGTGTTGGTCAGCCTGGTAGCCGCCCTGGTGGCGGCCCTTTGCTACGGGATCGCCTCGGTCATGCAGGCCGTGGCGGTACGTGCGGCCAGCCGGCGCACGGCTAATCAAAGCACGGCCGATCACGGCCAGCAGGCCAGCGCGCTCGGCGAGGTGGATCCAGGCCTGATCGTCCGGCTGCTCGGGCAGTGGCGCTTCCTGATCAGCCTCGGCCTCGACATGCTCGGCTTCGTCGCCCAGCTGGTCGCGCTGCGGCGGCTGCCGCTGTTCGCCGTCCAGGCCATCGTGGCCGGCAACCTGGCCGTCACCGCCGTGCTGGCGTCCTGGCTGATCAAGGTCCAGCTGGCCTGGCGGGAATGGGCGGCCGTGGCCGGCGTGGTGATCGGCGTCGGCCTGCTCGGCCTGTCCGCCGGGGCTGAAGGGGCCACCGGGGTCAGTGGGGCATTCAAGTTCGCGCTGCTCGTGGCCGTGGCCGGTATCGCGGTGGCCGGGGTGGCCGCGTCCAAGCTCGGCAACCCGGCTCGCACGCTCATGCTGGGCGCGGTGGCGGGCCTGGGCTACGGAGTGGTCGCGGTGGCCGCCCGGGTGCTGCCCGGGTTCTCACTGACCGAACTGGTCCGCGATCCGGCCGCCTACGCGCTGGCCGCGGCCGGCATCGTGTCGTTCATGCTCTACGCCACCGCGCTGGAAGGCGGCAGCGTCACGGTGGCCACAGCCGCGGTGGTGCTGGCCGAGACGGCGCCACCTGCCCTGATCGGCGTGCTGTTCCTCGGTGACCACACCAGGCCGGGCCTGAGCGTGGTCGCGGTGCTGGCGTTCGTCCTGGCCGTGGCCTGCGCGGTGCTGCTGGCCCGGTTCGGTGAGGCTGGTGACCACGATCGCACCGCGGAACAGGACCGGCTGCGCGCCGCGGACGGCACGCCCAGCACGTCGACGGTCTGCTGATATTCTGATGGTCCGTGGACCGGCGGTTCTCCGCATCGCACCGACCACGGGAGCCTTCACTTGGCTGCGTCACCGCAAGCATCACGGCAAACCCCACGGCACGCACCGACCAGGCACCTCTTCGTTACCGGGGGAGTCGCGTCCAGCCTCGGCAAGGGCCTGACCGCGTCCAGCCTCGGCCGGCTGCTCAAGCTGCGTGGCCTGAACGTGACCATGCAGAAGCTCGATCCCTACCTGAACGTCGATCCCGGCACGATGAACCCGTTCCAGCACGGCGAGGTGTTCGTGACCGACGACGGCACCGAGACCGATCTCGATGTCGGGCACTACGAGCGGTTCCTCGATACCAGGCTGCGCGGCTCGGCCAACGTCACCACGGGGCAGATCTACTCCAGCGTCATCGCCAAGGAGCGCCGCGGCGACTACCTCGGCGACACCGTCCAGGTCATCCCGCACATCACCAACGAGATCAAGTCCCGCATCATCGAGATGGGCGGGCCGGACGTCGACGTGGTCATCACCGAGGTCGGTGGCACCGTCGGCGACATCGAGTCGCAGCCTTTCCTGGAGGCGATCCGGCAGATCCGGCACGAGATCGGCCGGGACCACTGCTTCTTCCTGCACGTCTCGCTGCTGCCCTACATCGGCCCGTCCGGGGAGCTGAAGACCAAGCCGACCCAGCACTCGGTGGCCGCGCTGCGCAGTATCGGTATCCAGCCCGACGCCATCGTCTGCCGCAGCGACCGGCCGATCAGTGACGGGCTCAAGCGGAAGATCAGCCTGATGTGCGACGTGGACGAGGAGGCGGTCGTGTCCGCCGTGGACGCCCCGTCCATCTACGACATCCCCAAGGTGCTGCACGCCGAAGGGCTGGACGCGTACGTGGTGCGGCGGCTCGGCCTGCCGTTCCGCGACGTGGACTGGAGCGACTGGGATGAGCTGCTGCGCCGGGTGCACCGGCCCGCGCACAGCGTCACGATCGCGCTGGTCGGCAAGTACGTCGACCTGCCCGACGCCTATCTCTCCCCGGCCGAGGCGCTGCGCGCGGGCGGGTTCGCCAACGACGCCCGGGTGAACATCCGGTGGGTGACCAGCGACGACTGCCAGACCCCGGAGGGCGCGGCCCGGCACCTGGCCGACGTGGACGGGGTGCTGATCCCCGGCGGCTTCGGGGTGCGCGGCATCGAGGGCAAGGTCGGCGCGGCCCGGTTCGCCCGGGAGAACGGCATCCCGCTGCTCGGCCTGTGCCTCGGCCTGCAGTGCCTGGCCATCGAGGTGGCCCGGGACGTGGCCGGCCTGGCCGACGCGAACAGCGCCGAGTTCGACCCGGACACCCCGCACCCGGTCATCGCGACCATGGCCGACCAGGAGGACGTGGTGGCCGGCGAGCGGGACATGGGCGGCACCATGCGGCTCGGCCTGTTCCCGGCCGTGCTGGCCGAGGGCTCCCTGGTCCGCGAGCTGTACGGCACGGACGTGGTGCAGGAACGGCACCGGCACCGGTATGAGGTGAACAACAGCTACCGCGGCGTCCTGGAGGAGGCCGGGCTGGTCTGCTCCGGCCTGTCCCCGGACGGCCGCCTGGTCGAGTTCGTCGAACTGCCGCGCAGCGTGCACCCGTTCTTCGTGGCTACCCAGGCCCACCCGGAGTTCCTGTCCCGGCCGACCCGCGCCCACCCGCTGTTCGCTGGCCTGGTGGCGGCGGCGCGGGAGCGGGCCAGGTCGGTGCGCAGGTCTGAGGCTGTCGTCGGCCAGCCCGCCGCGGCCAGCGCGTGACCTCCGCGGTGGGTCGGCCCGGCCAGGTTCCGCTCCGTGACGTGGTCGAGACCTGGCCGGTAGTGTCGTCGGCCGAGCAGGCCCACGGCCCCATCGTGACGCTGCGCAGCGACTTGGTCCGGATGCCCGACGGCGATGTGGCCGCGCGGCAGGTGGTGCAGCACCCGGGCGCGGTGGCCGTGGCCGCCCTGGACGAGGCCGGCCAGGTGCTGCTCATCCGGCAGTACCGGCATCCGGTCGGCCGGCTGCTCTGGGAGCTCCCGGCCGGGCTGCGCGACGTCGCCGGGGAGCCGCTGCACGGCACGGCGGCGCGGGAACTGCTCGAGGAGACCGGCTACGCCGCGGCCGACTGGCGGGTGCTGGCCGACTTCTACCCCTCGCCGGGGATCAGCACCGAGCGAATCCGGGTATTCCTGGCCCGTGAGCTGCGCCAGGTACCGGAGGGGGAGCGGGATTACATCGCCGCCCACGAGGAGGCGCAGCTCATGCTCCGCTGGGTGGACCTGGACACCGCGGTGCACCGCTTCACCGCGGGTGACCTGCACAATGGCGTCACAGCGGTGGGTATCTTGTCCGCGTATGTCGCTCGTTGCGGCGGGTTCACGGGCCTCCGGCCCGCGGACGCGCCGGAAGACTGACCAACCAGTGGCGGCGGGTCCGGCGGGACTCGGCGCGCCCGGCAACGGGGCCGGGCGCAGGAGTGAAGAAAGGGCTTGCGGCCGATGAAGGTAGGCGTTCCCAAAGAGGTCAAGAATCACGAGTACCGGGTGGCGATCACCCCGGCTGGCGTGCACGAGCTGGTGCGCGGCGGTCACGAGGTAGTGATCCAGGCCGGCGCCGGCACCGGGTCGTCCATCCCGGACGGGGACTTCGTCGCGGCGGGCGCGGAGATCCTGCCGACCGCGGACGACGTGTGGCAGGCGGGCGACCTGATCCTCAAGGTGAAGGAGCCGGTCGCCGAGGAGTATCACCGGATGCGCAAGGGCCAGGTGCTGTTCACCTACCTGCACCTGGCCGCGTCGCGGCCGTGCACCGACGCCCTGCTCGACTCCGGTATCACGTCGATCGCGTACGAGACCGTGCAGCTCCCGGACCGGTCGCTGCCGCTGCTCGCGCCCATGTCCGAGGTGGCCGGCCGGATGGCGCCCCAGGTGGGTGCCCATCACCTGCAGCGGGACGGCGGCGGGCGTGGCGTGCTGATGGGCGGGGTGTCCGGGGTGTACGCGGCCAAGGTCGTGGTGCTCGGGGCCGGCGTCTCCGGGATGAACGCCGCGGCCATCGCGCTGGGCATGCAGGCCGAGGTCCTGCTGGTGGACAAGAACGTCGCCCGGCTGCGCTCGGCGGACGCGATCTACCAGGGACACTGCCAGACGGTCGCGTCCAACGCCTATGAGATCGAGCGCGCAGTGATCGACGCGGACCTGGTCATCGGCGCGGTGCTGGTGCCCGGGGCCAAGGCGCCCATGCTGGTGTCCAATGAGCTGGTGTCCCGGATGAAGCCGGGTTCCGTGCTGGTGGACATCTCGATCGACCAGGGCGGCTGTTTCGAGGACTCGCACCCCACGACGCACGCCGAGCCGACCTACCGGGTACACGGGTCGGTGTTCTACTGCGTGGCCAACATGCCCGGTGCGGTGCCGCACACGTCCACCTACGCGCTGACCAACGTCACGCTGCCCTACGCGCTCGAGCTGGCCAACCTGGGCTGGCGGGACGCGCTGCGCGCTGACCCCGCGCTCGCGCTGGGGCTGCACACCCACGAGGGGGTGCTGACCTGCCAGCCGGTCGCGGACGCGCACGGCCTGCCGGCCACGCCGGTGAGCGAGGTGCTGGGCTGACCGCCCTGGCGGGTGCCGTTGATCGTTACCTCGATCACCTGACGGTGGAGCGGGGCCTGGCTGCCCACACCTTGCAGGCCTACCGCCGGGACCTGCTGCGCTACCAGGCCACGCTCGCCGACCGGGGCCGGACCGTGATCGGCGAGGTGACCACCGAGGATGTCGCGGCGTTCGTGGCCGGGCTGCGTGAAGGGGACGGTGCGCACCTCCCGCTGGCGGCCAGCTCGGCGGGCCGGGCCGTGGTGGCGGTCCGCGGCCTGCACGCGTTCGCCCTGGCTGAGGGGCTGGCCGGGGCCGACCCGGCCAGCGCCGTGCACCCGCCCGCCTCGCCCCGGAAGCTGCCCCGGGCGATCGGGCTGCCGGAGGTGGAACGGCTCATCGCCGCGGCGGCCGCGGGCGGCGCCGAGGAGCTGCGCCCGCTGCGCGATCGCGCCCTGCTGGAACTGCTGTACGGGACTGGCGCCCGGATCTCCGAGGCGGTCGGGCTCGACGTCGACGACCTCGGGTTCGCCGCCACCGAGCCGGGCCGCGACCCGGCCAGCCAGCCGCCGGCCACGGTCCGGCTGTCCGGCAAGGGCGGCCGGGACCGGCTGGTGCCGGTCGGCCGGTACGCCCGGGAGGCACTGCAGGCGTACCTGGTGCGGGCCCGGCCAGCGCTGGCCGCCTCCTCGCGCCGGGTGTCCGCGAGCCCCGCGGTGTTCCTGAACGCCCGCGGCGGGCGGCTCACCCGGCAGGGCGCCTGGGCCGTGCTCAAGACCGCGGCCGCCCGGGCTGGCCTGGACGGGGTGTCGCCGCACACGCTGCGCCATTCCTATGCCACTCACCTATTGGACGGCGGGGCGGATGTCCGGGTGGTCCAGGAACTGCTCGGCCACGCCTCGGTCACCACCACGCAGATCTACACCATGGTCACGGTGGACAAGCTGCGCGAGGTGTACTCGGCGGCCCATCCGCGAGCGCTCGGCTAGCGCCGCGCGGGCGGCCGGCCAGTTACACCGGTTAGCTGGGCATACGGTGAGTCGGCTTGCCGGCGGGCAGGGCAGGGCCTAATGTCCTGCTCCAGCGGAGGCATTTTTGCCGAGTCCGCCGGGGAGGTGCGGCGCATGGCAGCAGGGACGCACGTGATCGAGCTCGAACCCGGCATGATCGGGCCCACCGGCCGGCCGCTGCCGGCTTTTCCCGACCCCGAGCCCTTGCTCAGCCACGGTCCCGCCCGTATCGTCGCAGTCTGCAATCAGAAGGGCGGGGTCGGCAAGACCACCACGACCATCAATCTGGGCGCCGCCCTGTCCGAGCAGGGCCGCCGGGTGCTGCTGGTGGACTTCGACCCGCAGGGCGCGCTGTCGGTGGGCCTCGGTATCCAGCCGCACGAGCTGGATTACACGGTCTACAACCTGCTGATGGAGCGCGGCCTCAACGCGGCCGACGTGGTGATCAAGACCAACATGGACGGCATGGACCTGCTGCCCAGCAACATCGACCTGTCCGGGGCCGAGGTCCAGCTGGTGCACGAGGTCGGCCGCGAGTTCGTGCTCGGCGGGGTGCTCGAGCCGCTGCTGCCCACCTACGACGTCGTGCTCATCGACTGCCAGCCGTCGCTCGGCCTGCTCACGGTGAACGCCCTGGCCTGCGCGGCCGGCGTGCTGGTCCCGCTGGAGTGCGAGTACTTCGCGATGCGCGGGGTGGCCCTGCTGCTGGAGACCATCGACAAGGTGTCCAGCCGGCTGAACCCGCGGCTGGACATCGATGGGCTGCTCGCCACCATGTACGACTCGCGGACGCTGCATTCCCGCGAGGTGCTCGCCGAGGTGGTCAAGGGTTTCGGGGACAAGGTGTTCCACACGGTGATCAACCGCACCGTCCGGTTCCCCGACGCCACCGTGGCGGGCGAGCCGATCACCAGCTTCGACCCGTCGTCCACGGGTGCGAATTCCTACCGGGAGCTCTCCCGGGAGGTGCTCGATCGGTGGCGGCAGTCGTGAAGCGGGAATGGGGCGGTCCCGTCCGCGCCGGGTGAGCCTGCCTGGCGTCGCCGAGCTGCTCCGGCCGGCCACGCCGGGCCCGTCCCCGGGAGCTGGCCGCCAGGCCAGTGGCCGGGAGGCGCACCCGCAGAAGATCACCGTGTACCTGTCCGCGGCCGAGCTGCTCGACCTGGAACGGGCCCGGCTCGCGCTGCGCGCGTACGGCATTACTGTGGATCGTGGCAGGCTGGTCCGGGAGGCCATCGCCGTGCTGCTCGCCGATCTCGATGCCGAGGGGGAGGCGAGCTTGCTGGCCGGGCGGCTGCGGGACATGACATGAGGCGGCGGGTAGCGGGGTGACGGATGCGGTGACAGCGGAGCCAGGCGATGCGGCTGCGCCGGGCACCAGTTCAGCCGGGTTCGAGGTGCACCTCGACGTCTTCGAGGGCCCGTTCGACCTGCTGCTCGGCCTGATCTCCAAGCACAAGCTGGACATCACCGAGGTCGCGCTGTCCCAGGTGACGGACGAGTTCATCGCCTACATCCGGGCCCGCGCCGACGGCTGGGACCTGGATCAGGCCAGCTACTTCCTGCTAGTCGCGGCGACCCTGCTCGATCTGAAGGCGGCCCGGCTGCTGCCCAGCGGGGAGGTCGAGGACGAGGAAGACCTGGCCCTGCTGGAGGCCAGGGACCTGCTGTTCGCCCGGCTGCTGCAGTACCGGGCGTACAAGGAGGTCGCGGCCGTGTTCGCGGGCCGGATGTCGGTGCAGGGCCGCCGGTTCGCCCGCCGGGTGCCGATGGAGCCAGAGTTCGCGGAGCTGCTCCCGGAGGTCCTGCTCGGCCTCGGGCCGGCCGAGTTCGCGGCCATCGCCGCGCGCACGCTGGCCCCGCGGCCGGTGCCCGAGGTGTCCACCGAGCACCTGCACTCGCCGCAGACGACCGTCCGCGAGCAGGTGGCCATCCTGGCCAGCCAGCTGACCCGGCTGGGCCGGGCCACGTTCCGGCGGCTGGCCGCGGACAGCGCGGGCACGTACGAGGTGGTGGCCCGGTTCCTGGCGCTGCTCGAGCTGTACCGGGAAGGCAGCGTCAGCTTCGACCAGGTCGCTCCGCTCGGCGAGCTGTACGTCACCTGGATAGCGGATCAGCAGGCAGATCCCGGCCTGGCCGGGGAAGGAAACGAATGGTCATGAGCGACGCCCCCGGCCCGGTGCCAGACGATGAGCAGCCCGCGCCGTCCGAGCTGGCAGCCGGGCCCGGCGGGCCGGCCGCGGCGCCCGGGGACGCAGGGGAGGACGTAGCCGGCCCCGGGCTGCGGGCCAGCCTGGAAGCGATCCTGCTGGTCGTGGACGAGCCCGTGCCAGTGGTGGTCATCGCCCAGGTGCTGGAGCGGCCGCGTGGCGAGGTTACCGCCGCCCTGAACGAACTGGCCGCCTCCTATGACGCGGAGGGCCGCGGCTTCGACCTCCGCGAGGTGGCCGGCGGCTGGCGCTTCTACACCCGGCCGGAGTGCGCGCCCGTGGTGGAGCGATTCGTCCGGGACGGGCAGGAGGTGCGGCTCACCCAGGCGGCCCTGGAGACGCTGGCCGTCGTGGCCTACCGGCAGCCGGTGAGCCGGGCCCGGGTGTCCGCCGTGCGCGGCGTGAACTGTGACAGCGTGCTGCGCACGCTGACCCTGCGCGGCCTGGTCGAGGAGGCCGGCACCGACGCCGAGACCGGGGCTATCCTCTACCGGACGACCGGGTACTTCCTGGAGCGGCTCGGCTTGGCCAGCCTGGAAGAACTCCCGGAACTCGCCCCGTTCCTGCCCGAGCATGTCGAGGACGTTGAGGATGCCGTCGATGAGCACCAGGGATGACGGTGCTAGCCCGGGGGGGCGGCCCCCCGGAACCCTCCGCCCGTCGCCAGCCAGTAGCTTCGGTGCGGACGGGGACGACGATGATCGCGACAGCCTGACCGATGTGCCGGGCGGGGTCCGGCTGCAGAAGGTGCTCGCCGCAGCCGGGGTGGGCAGCCGCCGGCACTGCGAGGAACTGATCGGCGCGGGCCGGGTCGAGGTGGACGGCGAGACCGTCCGCCGGTACGGGGCCCGGGTCGACCCGGAGCACCAGGTCATCCGGGTGGACGGGTTGCGCATCCCAGCCCGGCAGGACCTGGTCTACCTGGCGCTGAACAAGCCCACCGGAGTGCTCACCACGATGTCGGACGACCGCGGCCGGCCGACCATCGCCGATTTCCTCGGTGACCAGGCCGAGCGGCTGTACCACGTCGGGCGGCTCGACTACGACACCGAGGGCCTGATGCTGCTGATGAACGACGGTGAGCTGGCCCACCGGCTGACCCACCCGAGCTACGGGGTGCTCAAGACCTACCTGGCCGACGTGCCCGGCCCGGTGTCCCGGGATACCATCCGGCGGCTGCTCAGCGGCATCGAGCTGGAAGACGGCGTGGCCAGCGCGGACAAGTTCCGCGTGGTGGAGCGGGCCGGCCAGCGGGCCCTGGTGGAGATCACCCTGCACGAAGGGCGCAAGCACATCGTGCGGCGGATGCTGGCCGAGGCCGGCCATCCGGTCGGCCGGCTGGTCCGCACCCATGTCGGCCCGGTCGCGCTGGGCTCGCTGCGGCCTGGCACCACCCGCGCGCTCAGCACCAGGGAAATAGGCGAGCTGTACTCAGCAGTTGGACTGTAACCTGAGGAACTCCCTGGACTGACGGGATGAAGGAGCAGGCTGGTGGCGGTCAGGGCAATCCGTGGTGCGGTCCAGGTGGAGGCGAACGACCGGGACGCCATCCTCGCGGGCACCACCGAGCTGGTCACCGAGGTGATGGAGCGGAACAGCCTGCACACCGACGACGTGATCAGCGTGGTGTTCACCGGCACGCCTGATCTCACCGCCGAGTTCCCGGCGCTGGCCGCGCGCAAGATCGGGTTCCAGGACGTCCCGCTGCTGTGCACCACCGAGATCGCCGTCCCGCACGGGATGCCCCGGGTGGTCCGGCTGCTCATGCACGTGGAGACGGGCAGGCCGCGGTCGGCGATTCAGCATGTGTACCTGCGCGGCGCGGCCGCGCTGCGGCTGGACATCGCGCAGTGAGCGAGCCAGCGGGGCACCCCCCGGCGGGCCTGGCCCCAGCCAGCGCGGTCATCATCGGGACCGGCCTGATCGGCACCTCGGTGGCGCTGGCCCTGCGGTCCCGCGGGGTGACCGTCTGGCTGGCCGACCGGGATCCGGCCGCAGCCCAGCTGGCCGCCGACATCGGCGCCGGTGACGCGTTGCCCCCGGGAGGCGCCCCCCCGACCGCCGCTCAGCGCCGGGCGGCGGCAGTCCGCCGCGGTGCGGGCCCGGTCAGTGAGGTTACGGGTGGGCCACCCGGAGGACCTGCAGACATCGCTGTAGTGGCGGTGCCGCCGGGTGCTGTGGCCGCGACGCTGCGCGACGCGCAGGCCCGCGGCCTGGCCCGCTGGTACACCGACGTTGCTAGCGTGAAGTGCCAGCCGCTGGCGCAGGCCGCCGCGCTGGGCTGCGACCTGGCGTCCTTCGTACCCGGGCACCCGCTGGCCGGGCGGGAGCGGTCCGGCCCGGCCGCGGCCCGGGCTGACCTGTTCCTGGGCCGCCCCTGGGTGGTCTGCCCCGGCCACGGCAACCCGGCCGCTGGGGTCGCCGCGGTCGCGGCGCTGGCCCGGGCGTGTGGCGCGGAGCCGGTGCTGGCCGGCCCGGCTGAGCACGACGCCTGGGTCGCGCTGGTCTCGCACGCCCCGCATGTGGTGTCGGCCGCGATGGCCGCCCGGCTGACCGACGCCCAGGACGGCGCGCTGGCCGTGGCCGGGCAGGGGCTGCGTGACGTGACCCGGATAGCGGCCGGTGACACCCGGCTGTGGGTGCAGATCCTGGCGGCCAACGCGGCGCCGGCCGCGGCTGTGCTGGCCGCGGTGGGCGCGGACCTGATCGCCGTGGCCGAGGAACTGGCCGAGGCGGCGGGCGGCGCGGCCGCCGGGACCGGCCCGGTCCCTGAGCTCAAGCTGCTGGCCGCGCTGCTGGATCAGGGGGCCGGAGGGGTCGCCCGGCTGCCCGGCAAGCGTGGCGCCCCGGCCCGGGCCGAAACCCAGGTCCAGGTGGTGATCCGGGACCAGCCCGGCGAGCTGGCCCGGCTGTTCCAGGCGGCGGGGGAGGCCGGGGTCAACATCGAGGACGTGGGCATCGAACATTCGCCCGGGCTGCCGGTCGGCGTGGCCGAACTGACCGTCCACCCGGACGCCGTGGGACGGCTGACCGAGGCACTCGCGGCGAATGGATGGCCCGTCCGCCGGTAGCATCACCTGCGTGACCGACTGCCTCATCATCGCCGTGGACGGCCCGTCCGGATCGGGCAAGTCCACCGCCGCCCGCGGCGTGGCCAGCAACCTCGGG
>Ga0335069_10007072_pt1 | contig 16241 bp, 15 predicted proteins | sample Lox_Sample_11_FD_206714 | JGI IMG/M metagenome (GOLD analysis project Ga0335069, IMG submission 206714) | Soil microbial communities from Loxahatchee National Wildlife Refuge, Florida, United States - Lox_Sample_1.1 | ecosystem: Environmental > Terrestrial > Soil > Wetlands | place: USA...
ACGCGCCACCATGGAAAGCACGCCATCGTCAAGAACTCTATGTTGATCTTTCCAGTTCACGTCTAGTTGAGGCGATATCTGTGGGGCTACGGCATAACCCGGCCGATCCAAGTCGTCAATCTGTTCGTAGAACCTGGCAATATCACGAGGAGCATTCCACCAAAGGTATCCCGAGGTGGCTATATTTATTGTAGTCACGAAAAACTTGCTCATACTCCAGCTTGCATCCCAGACGGCAGCCAACGGGACGTTAGCCCCTAAAGTGAAGTCGATTAAAAGTTCATTCTTATCCTTGGTTGGAGTTAACTTTATCCAGTCGACGCTCTTATTCCAGTTGTTCAGCGGTTTAGGCCGTATAGAATGCGAGTGCGACTGGATCTTTATCCGCACTCGCCATTTCGGCTTGTTGGCATCCTTAGCATCTGGTTTTTTGCGTTGCAGTTCCTCCTGCACCAAAGCGAGGCCTTCGGTTTTCCTTTTTTCGGATTCTTCGTAAAGCCAGTTAATCCATTCCTTTGCGTCTCCAAGTTCAGCAAGTTTGGCATTTGACGCACCGCTAAAAATAAATTTACGCTCGTTTATATCATCGCTGGCATGCAGAAACCAGTTGATGACGGTCTTTTCTTTATCCGACATATCACTATCATCACGGGTAGTACCTGCATATTTAGCCATGCCGTATCTAGCCTCGGCCAGTGCGATTATGTTGTCCAGTTCGCTGACCGTGATGTTTGCGCCGGGCTGCTGTGGCCTTAGTGTATCTACATAAAGGCTACTCAAACGCTTTGCATGAATTGTTTTTGCAAGCCCGCGCTGTTCATCTATTTGCTTCTGCGTGATCGGACTACGCCCAAAGGAGGCGCCCCAGAAGGCCCAAAATAGCTTTCGCTCATGGTCATCAACCCCCAGGTTCAGTTCCTCGGCAGTGGGCTCTTTCTTGGAAGCCATTCTTTGCATCGCCACCATTTCAATCTTCCCGACCTCTTCAAGTGCTAGGGTGGCGAGGTGATACTTTATGTGCTTGTTGCCACGATTATCGAGCTTCTTGCATGCAGCAACAAAGGATCGAGCGTTAGCAAGACACGCCCTCCGTAGGTCTTCAAACTCCTTAACTGTCATAGCCTGATTATACAGCGACAAGCATGTATAGATGTTTCATACATCTAAGTCACAGAGTAAAGCAGAGATTAACCGTTATTTAATTCAGGGTCATCTTTTGGATTGATAACATCGTCACTGGGCATAGAACGAATGTAGGTACGACCTTCTGGGTCGTAGGAGTACTTCTTCGTCCAGTCGAAAGCCTTTTTCAGATCGATTTTTTCCTCTAAGGCATCTTTTACCGCATCTTTATAAAGAACCGGCTTAACAGCGTTCCCTGACGCGGTCGGCTTCTTCGCAGGAACTCTTTTAGGTTTGCTATTGCTCATATGACTATACTATATCAATGTATACGAATTTGGTGATGTTGTCGGGTTTGACCAAGTTAGTTATCGTCTGCTTCAGCCGATCCAGCCTTGTCGCATAGACATGATAGTTGCGCAACACTTGATATAGCCCATCTAGAACACGCGTAACATTAGGTTCAACAGCAGACCTCTCCTGCCAGCCAAAGGAATATTCAACTATATTAACCAAACTGCGACAGAGGTCGCAGTTTGGTTAATATAGGCTAAAAATGGTCTAAGAGTTCGAATCCCATATCTGCTGCCATTGAAGTCAATTTAAAAATACCCCCGTATTTAAGGGGGTATTTTGGTTCTATTATTCTTTGGGCATATAGGTCAACCAAACAATTCTCAGTCATCATGACAAGCAGACGGACCAAGCCCTCTGCGAGCCGTGATGACCGGAGGGATAGGGATTAGGGCTGGGCAGCTGACAGCCTACGTATATACAGCAACAGCGTACCTACGAGAACCAACCAAAACATGACAAGACCGACTGCGCACAGTACGATGGTTTTCGTTGGCGTATCTGACGTCAAGGTATTCGCTGCAATGATGCAACCGCTCAGTGGAATAAGCGCTATCGCCAGAACCAGCGTTATGATAACTCGCAAGCTTCGACCGCCCATATGCGGTCGGTAGAGCATGACCGGCTCACCGTTCTCGATTCGTACATCAAATTCATTTTGGTTGGGAATATAATCCCCAAGGAATGACTCTGAATGCATTGTCCCGCTTTCATTTCAAGTTACGTCTGCTCGTCAAGAACTCTACATACGATACGTAGAGCATATCTACTATACTATAGGATCGATACCACCTGACATCTTTTCAATAATTATAAAGCGACTTTATAGTTATTTTCTTCCAGCGCGCCGACAGCACGCCGTACCGCTTCGTGGTTGTCGTGAGTGAAACGCACGGTTTTATTATCGACATCGACTTCAATATCGTCCAAGCCGATCGACGGTAGAATGAGATCCTGGATATTGTGCTTACAGTGTTGACAGCTGATGCCTGGCACATGGAGTGTCGTAGCAGTTCGACCATCGTCAAGAACTTCGTTTATGACAGTATCGTTCATGCCGATCTTTTCTTGAATTTCAATACGGCCGATCAATTCTTGAGTCAAGTTAAGGAAAAGCGGAGCAATCTCTGCGAGAGCGGTTTTATCAGCACGTACACCAGGATTCATAGTTGCAGGGCAGACGGTGAGCTTATCAGTCGTATCTCGTCCTGGCTGCCATAGACGCATGTATGTTTCCGGAGCCTCGTCTCGTTCGCGATGATATTTCTCGACCGCTTCGGTCTCAGTCAGCCCCTCTATCTCTACGGCAGCTCGCATTTTTTCTATTGCACTTTTGATATTGTGGCGTTTGAGGCTACTGAGCGACAGTGCAGTAACTTCATCGAAACGGACCAGCCCGTCAGACTGTCGTTCCAATGAGCCCGGAGCCATTGCACGCCAGGTGGCTGATGACTGTAGCTCCCATGGGTATTGTTGGGCCGCTGCGCGTAATAAGTCTGACCGACGAATGATATCGATGAAAAAGGTAGGGTCGTTTGTTTCCCAGCCAGGATCACACTTGGAAATCGCGTAGAGAGCTACCTGACGTTGCGCGGCTTCAAGTGCAACACGAAATATCTGTTCGGGAGAGATGTCAGTAGTTGAGCCTTCGAGAACTGTATTATCATGATCAGTCAATGATTCTATCGCACTTCGAAACGATTGGCTTTCAAGCCCAGCATGTAGCGCAATAGAGGCCTCTCTTGCTGCGATAGGGACAATCGGGCCAAAGCCACCGCTATTTGAGTGATTGTAAAAGCTTGTGTTGACAAGCCCCGTCGAATCACGCCAGAACATCGTATTTTCGGCGCTCGTCAGTGGCGCAGTAAAGCCCGGCATGTAATTGTCTCGGAAGCTGCGCTGGCTGTCGGTCAAGCCGTCTGCGGCCAGTACAATTGTCTGAGACGTGTATTCTATCTGCAGTTGGTGGTTACCCAACTTCGGTTCAAAGTCCGTAAATGATTCTGCGAGTTCACCAAGAATACCAGCTGTTGCCTTTCTGTCGTAGGCACCCCAATTACGTCCTCCTTCGCTCGTTTTACCTCGAATTGCCATAATACACCTCCTATTGGTCACTTTCTGAATGATGCCAGATAGTACTTATTATCTCATTCATCGTCAGTTGCTGGTGTTGTGATTTCCATCTCATAGCCAGCATCGCGCCATGCGCCTATACCACCATGAAGATGAGAAACCTCATAGCCTTTTTGCTGCATAATCCCTGCGACCGCCTCAGAACGTTTGCCGGCTGCACAGGCAATGATAAACTGCATGTGTCGCGGAAAGGGTTCCCCCTCGCGGAGTAACTGTAAAAGTAAATCATCACGAATATTCAAAGCACCTGGAATATGGCCGAAATCATATGCTGCCTGGCCACGAATATCAAGCACGAAAACGTCTTTGTTGCGTCGCTGCCTATCGAGCTGATGTGGTAGTATTGGGAGAACATCGACATATTCCGGCTCGTCATCTTCAACCGATATCTCGCCAAACAGGTCCGGTCGTCGTGAGCGAAGATAGGATACATACCATTCGATACGGTCACTGGCAATAAAGACGGCTTTCTTACGGTGTTTTGATGGCTTGTCCTGAGAGCGTAAATACTGCAACGCACCAACAAAGGCGGCACCTGTGGTAGGGCCACCGGTGATGCCACTACGCCGAAGCAGGGTAATCATACCGTCAATCGCCGCATGTGAAGAGACCTCTTCGATTGAAGTGTAATTTGCTTTGTCGAACAAACCAACCTCCCACATCTCGTGGATCGTGCGAATACCCGGTATAAAGTCATCGCCGCCAGCAACAACACCAATTGTTGCTAACTTATTATTGTGTTTTTTTAATGCCCTGGATGTACCTGCGGTCGATCCTGCCGTACCCAATCCGCCGATGAGGTAGTCAATCGATCCTAGATCATTAAAAATTTCTTGCCCTGTTGTCTCATAATGAGTACTGGTATTTTTTTCGTTCGTATACTGCGACGGATAGTAGTATTTGTCTGGGCTACCCGCCATCCGCTCCTTGATCATGGAGAACACGTCCTGGGGGGCGGTCGGATCGGGACACTCCGACAGACCAGGGAGTTCAGTCACCTCCGCCCCCATCAACTTTAGTAACTGTCTTACTTCATCAACCTTGATACGGTTTGTCATAGCCTCGACAGGTATGCCGTGAACAGAACCAAGTAACTGGAGCGCCTTAACGGTATTGCCGCTCGACGCTTCAATGATCGTCTGGTTTTTCTTCGCAATTGTATGAATATCGTCTTTGATCATACCCCATGCAATGCGGTCTTTGACCGATCCGAACGGGTTGTAATATTCAAGCTTCGCATACATATCAATATGTTTAAGCCCATGAATTTTCGGATCAATTTTGAGTAGTGGCGTATTGCCTATGAGATCGGTAATGTGGTTGTACAGCATTGTCTCTATCTTCTTTCCTTCTCACTGTCTCGCAACAATTTCCATGACGTGCTATCATGCGCAACATATTTTTGGAGACGCTTGTGCATCAGGGCTTGTGAGGCTGAAATATCCATTTGGTAAGCGGCAGTATTGGCAAACACAACGATATCACCGGGCTCAGGTTTGTCTTCGAGAAACGTTTTATGTTGGTAGATCATGTCTCGTTCCAAGCATAGCGTACCGGCAAAATAGACCCCGCAGGGTTGCTTTGTCGTGCGCGGATGGCGGCTAATAATGATCGGATCAAGCATTACCTCTTGGTCAAGAGGGACGATATCGTCGCGTTTTATATCGAGAGTAACGATTCTATCCGATCCAACAACCTTTGAGGAGATGACGGTACTAATGGTAATACCTGCGCCATCTACGGTGGCCTTACCTGGTTCGATAACGAGCGAAAGCAGCATATCATTCATGACATGCGAGAGGGACACATTACCATACTCAAGCATATTATAGTCGAGAAGCTCCTGCAGCTGACTCGTAGCCGATTGCGTATTACCGTATTTATGGAATACGGGGATACCGGTGATTGAGTGATTTGCTACTTGATATCCAAATGTCGTGCCCATCCATGTGAGCGGTTCGGCAGTTCCAACGAGACCCTGCTTCAATCCATCGATATAGGTATGCCATGCTTTACTATCACTACTAAACACTTGCCTGAAACCGCCGCCAATGTTCAGATGAGTTGGCCGTAAGCCTTCTCGTACCGCACGTTTCGTCCAGTCAAGTGCGTCGCTTATTGCTTGTGCACGTTCGCGCAGTTCTGAGCTGTCGATGTGAAAAGCGATGCCGACTAAATCAAGTTTCGACTGGCGCTTGGCAATCAGTTTTATCGCTAGTTCCATGTCTTTGCGGCTTAACCCGAAACGACTATGAGTATTCATGTTTCGTATTTCACCTAGACGTAAATACACTCGCTGCTTCGAAGTATCTTCATTTTGAATCATTGATAGGATGGTTTTTAATTCATCGAGACTATCGACGTTAATAAGACAGCCGTGGGCCACAAGTACTTCAAGAAAACGTTGGGTTTTTGGTCCAGTTGCTTCAATCATGTCGGGCAATATACCGTGATCGAGCGTATGTTTTAGTTCTTCCAAAGAGGCAACGTCAACACCGATACCTGATTTTTTTGCGGCCGTAATGAAAGCGCCAGACTGGTTCGCTTTGTGGGCGAAATAAATACTATAGGAATCTAACCTGGAACGAAGCACCTCCTCAAGCGCGTTAATATTTTCCGTAAATATGCCTGGAAATACTATATTGCATGGCGACGGCGCACCGCTGACGAGATTTATAAAATGAGAATCACCGATCAACCGTTGCGCGTCTGGGTGCAAACGAGGGGGTAACCGATGAAGCTTAGTGGGCACACGCTACTCCATAAGTGATATGATCGCAACAGCATTCATGCTCTGAACAATAACCACAAAACACCTCGGCACTGACACGGTCTGGTGCCACACCAAGCTGCGAAAGATGATCGTACATACCTGAAATAAACTGGTGCGACCCAGCAATAAGCAACGTACAGTCAGGATGGTCGTTGATCGCCTCTGCGACATCAGCGGTGGTAATACGGTTGCTGTAAGGCTCTTGTGAGAAAAATGTTTTGTATGTTAGCCGCGGCTTCAGCCTTGCAAGCTTGGTAAGCTCTTCCTTATACGCCGCTTCACTAGCGTAGCGGTTAGCATGGAGTATGGTAAGTGGAGGAACTTCATTTGTCGATTGCTGGGCAAGGTAGCGCACTATACTGACAAACGGCGTGATGCCAATACCCCCGGCAAGGACGACTAGACTGCTCGCATCCCCAGCTACATAGCCAAGTGTACCTTTTGCGGCGGACAACTCTACGGTCTGGTCTTGTTCTAAATTCATTAGGTATTGCTTAAACGGAGAATCGCTCGTTCGAACGGTTAACTCAAGTTGCGGTTCGTGTGGGCTACTGACAATCGACAGGTAACGTTTCACCCCAGCGAAGGGGATTGTCAGGTAATCACCTGGGCGGTATGTATAGCCAGCCGGCCGACTCAACGTAATCTTCTGCGTTCGGTCTGCGAGTTTGGTATTGCTCAGTACCTTGGCCTGCATACTACACCAGCATAAAGAGGGCCATGCCAGCCATAACTATATTTTCAAAAAATGTTACGCGGGTTAGTGGGATATCAAATTTCGTACCTAGGCATGCACAGGTAAGATTATGGTGTGGTGTATGTATCTTGCGCCATATGCCGACAGCACCGATAAGTAATATCGTTGCTGCAAATATACTGATAAACCTCGGTGCGATACTAAATAGGAATGCAATACCGAGCGCAATTTCGATGAAAGGATAGAGATAGCCATATAGCTTCCAACGCCTTGCAATAATATCGTAGGTAGCAAAGCGAGTAGCAAATGCCTTTAAATTAAATAGCTTGAGGCCGCCAAAAATCAAGAAAAACCCAGCCATAAATATCATATTAAACACCATTAGGGAATTATACGAGAAAAAAGTGGGGCTTGCGGTTTGTGTCGATGACACACCCGACATCGCCATCCCCGCCATGATAGAATTTGGGCCAGTCGCACTCGTAAGATCTGCCGAGTTGTTGCCGAATGAATATAGGTACACCAAAGTACCGTTGTATGCAAGCACGAATAATACGAAAAAAATAATAATTAATGGTCGAAAAGTATCGAGGCGAGATACACGCGGAGATGCACCTGTACGCTTCGTGAGTGTCCGCTCGTCGACAAGTGCCATCGTTATACACTTGGGACACTTGCCCGGTTTTGGACTATGGATATCCAGGTGCATAGGACATGTATAAGTAACAGGGGTGTCGGAAAATACGGTATTTCCAACTTCGTCTTCGCGCAAAATGCTACGGAACATCCATGCGAACAAAAGCCCGCCAAATACAATCACTTCTATAAAAATTGCCGCGTACACGTCATACCATCCCTTTTCTGTCTACAACTAACTATACAGCATTAACATAATAACCTAGTTCATATTGTACAACCATAGTAGGGTAGGCGCATGCGTAAGTTTATGCGTTTGGTGATCAGAGGAAGGGTCTTTCGATGATAGCTTTATGCTGGCACTACGATAAATCATTCACGAAGGTACGATAGAACGTCTGAATTGTTGATCTTTGAGATCAGATACGTCCTCTTCATCAAGTAGCCCGCGAATTTCTTGGATATCAACACCGGCTTCAACCTCTAAAAATGTTCGATTAATGAACTCCTTCTCCTCGATGCCAAACCTCAATCTGCTAAAATAAAAGCATATGCATGAAGTAAATGTTGCGCGTGCTTTAATGGCAGACAGTCTCGGATTTCATATCATCTTCGCCCTGCTGGGTGTCGGGCTGCCCCTCATTATTTTGCTGATTGAACATCTAGGGATTCGACGCAAAGACCCTCTGATATTGGAGCATGCCAGACGCCTCTCGCTCGCCAGTATCATATTGGTTGTAGCCGGAGTTGCGTCAGGTACGATTATATCGATCCAGATGTCGCTGATGTGGGGGAAGTCGATTAAATTCGGAGGTCCCGTATTAGGATTGGCGTTTGGTTGGGAAGGCTACGCATTTATGCTGGAGTCTGTCTTTTTGGCGTTCTACGTCACGACATGGGGGAAAATCAAAGGATGGAAGCATTGGATAATTGGCGTGTCTGTCGCAATCGGGGCGCTTGCCTCGGCATTTGCTATAACCCTCGGAAACGCATGGATGCAGAACCCGGGAAACCTGGACGTGGTGAATGGCAAAGTTGTGTCGACGAATCCTCTGGGTGCGCTATTCACTCCGACTGCCTTTTTCATGATTTCACACTCAATCGTCGGTTACTACCTGGCGACGGCACTTTGCGTGTTGGGTGTTTACGCGTTCTACGTTCTGCGTTACAAGCCTTCGGGCAAAGAGCAGGGCGCCGTCAAACAGATCATGTTTCGCCTCTCGGCGACGGCTATCGTGTTTGTTGCCGTTACCGCGCTGCTCGGTCATCTGCAAACGCAGTATTTAGCTCAGACGGAGCCTCGTAAATTCGCAGCGCTTGAAATGGCGGAGAATACGACTGATCATGCCGCCTATACCATTGGCGGCGAGTGGACAGCGGACGGTACGGTCGAGAGCGGCATCAAAATACCCGACCTCCTAAGTATCCTGGCGGGGAACAGCCCTGGTACTGTTGTCAAAGGATTGAAAGATTTTCCTATGAAAGACTGGCCAGTACTGATTATCAATACATTGTTTGAAGCGAAGCTGCTTTTTGTTGCGCTCATTACGGCCATTCCGCTTGGTTTCGTGATGCTTCATAGCAAACGTCTCAAGGAGAAGTGGCGTGTCTGGAGATACAAGAAACCATACCTTTTGGCGTTGATGGTTTCGGGACCGTTAGCGATCATTATCGTAGAGCTCGGTTGGATGATCGCCGAATTCGGCCGTCAGCCGTTTGCCGTGAACGGCTATCTGCGCACTGCTGATGCATTTAGCGCGTCGCAGGAGGTGACGCAGTGGGGTTATATTTTCCCATCGCTCTTCATCGTCTTGTTTATCGTCACCGGCACAGCGCTATGGCTACTATTCAAACGAAAAGGCAAGCTGAAGCCCGCCAAGGATCTGACGTAATGGCACCATTATTCGTGATCATACCGCTTCTCGCCTATGTCCCGATGTTTGCTTACGAAGTGTATATTGCCTTCCGGCGCATCGGTAAACCTACCGATAAGGGTGGCGAGTACTTGCATGCGACATGGGAGGCAACACACACGTTCTTAATCCTCAGCGTCAACTACTTCATGTGGCTGTACAGCGACGCGATCGTAGAGGTTGGCAGAGCCGTGTTTCTGCCGCTTCTTGTTTTTGGCGCAAGCTTTGTCTTCCGGGCGATCCTTTACGTCTACTTGTTCTATATCAAGTCGTCCCCGAAACCGATCATCATTGTCGACCAACTGTTTGCGTGGACGCATGTTGTCATGACGATATGCCTTGTAGCTATCGTTTATCCGACACTGACAATCATACTTAGGGGTAACTACGAGCCGAATCATATCCTACTACCGCTGATTACTCCGGGCTTATTCCTCATGATTCCGCTCATCAGTGTTCCGCTTTACTTCTTGTACCGTACAAAAAGCAGATAATCTCGATCGTTCTATGATGCAGAGCCTATACCTATAGGTAGATTGTAATAGCTGCTGCCGCTTCCGTCTGGGCTATTCATTCCTGTTATACTGATAGCGATATGAATATCATGGCAAGTGCTCAGGATTTGCTGACACTGACGCTCGGAATTATTGTCAGCGCTTTGCCGTTTGTAGTGCTCGGCGTACTGGTGTCCGTACTGCTGCAACTGTTCATCCCTACGCAAAAGCTGATAGGAAAGCTGCCGAAAAACATCATCGTCCGTCGTCTGATCGTATCGTGCCTCGGCATCCTCATGCCTGTGTGCGAGTGCGGCAACGTGCCAGTCGCGCGAGGGTTGATGATCAAAGGACTCAGCGCGGAAGAGGCGACTGTCTTTCTTCTGGCGTCGCCAAGCGTTAACCTGGTTACGTTCATCGTGACATGGGAAGCATTCAGCTTCAATCATAGCGTCGCCATTGTGCGGACGATCGCGACGCTGATCGTGGCCAATCTCGCGGCCTTTGTCACGGTCCGCGGCGTTCACCGGAACAAACTGCTTACCAATGACTTCGCGGCACTTTGCCGAACCGACCCGCATACGCATCGATCGCTTAGGGGCGCCAGCGAGCTGTTCAGCAGTGAAATGTGGCTTATCATGCGGATGCTCGTACTTGGCGCGCTGATTGCCGCCGCGTCGCAGACGATCGTGCCAAGAGACGCCATCACGGCCATCGGTTCCAATCTGCCCCTATCGGTCATCGCAATGCTCGCACTGGCATTCGTCGTTTCGATTTGCTCCAATGTCAACGCGTTTTTTGCGTTGGCTTACGCCAGTACGTTCAACCTTGGCGCTATTCTGGCGTTCCTTGTCGCCGGTCCGATGGTCGACATCCGTATGCTGGCGCTTCTCAAAACAACCTATACGTTTCGAGCACTGGCCATCATCACCGGCAGCGTTTTTTTCCTAACTTTCCTCGTGGGGATCGGGATGGCGTATGTTTGGTAGGATTTTATTATTACTTTTTTGCGCTTACGTCATGAAGCTGGGTATTCAGAACGACCTGACGCTTTACATCAATCCGGATTATATTCCATTTGCGCTCATTATGAGCTGGATAGGGTTCGCCTTGCTTGCTGTTGGGTTCGCCGACGATTTACGCAAAAAACGAAACCTACTGTCAAAACGGCCGTGGGATTACGTCGTCGTTTTCGTACTTATACTGGCGTTCGCCGTACCGCCGCAGACCCTGTCATCGGCAACGGCCAGCCGTCGGCCACTGGTCGTGCCGCTGCATGCCAAGACGTCGTCGGGCAATTGTCTGGACAACCCGGGTGACTGGGAGTTGCAGACATGGGTCTACGTACTCGGCCAATATCCGGAAAGTTGTTATACGGGTGCACCCATAGCACTTACGGGCTACGTCATTCCGCCGCGGAATAATCCGTTGCCGCACGGATATGAGTATGTCGGCCGGCTTATCATATCGTGCTGTATCGTCGACGCGCAGGAGTTCGCTCTGCCGGTCGCGCTAGGCGACGAGACATACCCGAAAGACACCTGGCTGCAAATACGGGGCTCTCTCCAGCTGGCAACTATGAACGGCAAAAAGTATTTCGTCATCCGTCCGGTCTCCGTCGCAAAAATCGAGGCGCCCACAAACGGCCAATATCAATTCTCGTCACCCCCGCCGACCGTCACACCGTTGCCGCAGCCGAGGCTGCTGCCTATCGCTCAATAGCACCTTTTATTTAGACGTGCCGGAACCTCTTTGACCGACCAAAAGCGCGAACACAGAGATAGCGAAACTAATCGCAGTAACAAAAATACTCGGCTTGACAGTACCACTCATCAGGCTCAGCAAAATGCCGCCAATACTCGCGATGCACGCAAACAGGACTGACAGTAGCGTGATCGCGGAAGGCTTGGATGCCAAGCGTTGTGCGGACGCGGCTAGGTTGCGAGTGTTCATGATAATATGGACGCCCTTTTGTCGCAGTTTTATGGCGCTTTCATCAAGGACAAGAAATTGAAGCCGAAACAAGGAAGCAATGAGACTGACGCTAGCAATAATAAGTACACTCTCAAAGGCAAAAACGGCGAGGATATAATCCTATAGGCTGTCATTGCAATTACTCACCCAAAGTTGCGAATGCCCTTTCCCATCTTTGGGAAAAATTGTGGTTTTCGCTGGAGAGCCTTAACGCATGCTCCTTTAAAGATCCGACATGTTTAGCGGTCAGGTCGCCGTTATCAACGGCAGCCTTCAACACATTTACGACAAACTCCGGTTTTTCCTCCGCTCGGCCCTCGTCATAGGTTAAGCTATTGAGTGCCATGAAGCCAACATATAACAACTCTGCCGGATTATTCTGCCTTATCTCCGCGAGCATATCGTCATCTACATAGTCCTTGAGATAGTAGCCGTTATAGCCAAGTGTCGCGCCGTAGCGTCGCAGCCAATAAGATTTCTTCTCCGCAATGTTAGTAAGGTGCTCCGGGTGATGCAACAGCTCGTGAAGACCTGCGAGACGGAATTTTATGTATGCGTTCATAGTTTCTCTTTTAACGTCATCGGGCATATCGTCTTCAAGTCCCCAAAAAGCTATCTCATACCCTTCGTCCGCTTCGCAGTCAGGAATAAGCTCGCCGTGCATTGGACTAACGGGGTGGGGATATTGCGTTGTTCGCTGTCTGGCGATTTCAATCCTGTCTGCAATCGGCATTTCGCTAATTGATTTCACAATGGATTTCTTGTCGCCGGTCATCCGCGTGCGTTCGACCGAAACGGTAACTTCCTTGGCTTCTTCAAGAAATCTTGTTGGCATATGGCCGCCGAAAATGACATTCATTGTTTCTAGTCCGCTATCGTCGGGCTGAACGTTCCATTCATCGCCGACGATATCAAACCGTGTCCCGCTAACGACACCCTTTGCGCGAATAAGTGGCGATTCATTGTGCACATAGGGCATGAGCAGTTGCTGAATTTGTTCGATAGGAACGCCTTGCCTGACCTGGAAAGATTTCGCGCTGATTCCATGACTATGATCATGGTGGTCGTGATCATGATGGTGAATGTCGACTGCAGCCATAGTTTTCCGTCCGAGACGAAGCTGCTTATCCATGCCTCGTAGCTTCGCAAGGATAGCAAAGTAATCCGCATCACCAGGTTTAATCAGCTCGACTGAAACATCATCTGCGAGTGGGGGAAGTTGTTCGAGCGCTTGCGCGATTACCTCCGCTTCATCCTGTTCATCCGGAATATGCGTTATGCCGATAATATCCGCGACAGACAACTGGCTCGGCAAGACCTGCCATTTCATGTCGCGCTCGATCGTCTTTGCGTTCGCAAGTGTGAGCACCGACAAATCAAAGCCGCTTGATTGTACGACGTCGGCTATTTCCGTGCCGGGCGCGATACCCGTCGGTTCAATAAACAGCACATTGATACCCGCATCATGCACTCGCTCCAGCGCCTCGCGAAATTGCGTAACATCACTACAGCCGATACAGCCGGCAGTTAGCGGAATGATTTTTTCACTGCGGTTAGCCGGGTGATCCCAGATCCTTTGGGCGTCAATGTTGTTTTCGCCAACATCATTCACGACCACGGCGTAGCTGTCTCCGAGCGGCACCCTTTCGATCAGTTGGTTCAGCGTGGTTGTCTTGCCCGAACCCAGCGGTCCAAGAACGGATATGACTTCGAATTCTTTTTTGCTCACCCTATGCTCCTAAATGTGGAAATTGTCCGTACGGCAACAGCACGATTTCACGGACGTTACAGTTTGCGTCTAGCGTATATTTGGCGGCGTCGCCAATTTGCTCCGCCGTAAAGACCGGGTATGTTTCCGGCGTGTTTTCATAGCCCAATCGTTTCGTGACCTCCACGGCCATTTCCAGCGAGTAATCATTGTCAAAGAAGCCAGTGTCGGTACTGCCCGGCATAATCTCCGTCACATATATATTCTCCGGCGTCAGATCAAGCGCGATCGTACGGATGAGACCATGACCTGCACCTTTTTGCGCAACATCCAGACCGAGCATCTGCTTCGCGCGGACAGCTGCCGCTGCTGATATTAAAATAACTTTTGAAAGCGCCTGACGATCAAAAATTCCCAACTCTTTCATTGATTGCAAAACATTGATCAGGGTTACGCAATTATTGGCAATAAGGTCGGGCAGTGCCTCGGCTCGTAGGTCCCATGTATGCGCCAAAAGACTGTCATTTGGCAACTTTGTTTTTGTATCGGACGCTCCGCCGTAGTGGACAAGATGGACGGGTAGCTCCAACTTTTCCTGCAAGGCGAGTACTTTTTTGATAAATTCGTCGACGGCGGAACGATCGAGAAGATCGACCGCAAAAAATCGCTGCTCGTCCAAGCCGAATTGTTCTCGCAAAATAGCCTCGTCATTTTCGCTATAGCCCGCGCAGATTAGTTCGTAATCCGACACGAGTTGCCGAACGGCACCCGCCGCTGCGTTCATCTTGAATTTCTTTCCGTCATGTTCAATATAGGTAACTTGCTGTCCGGAATTGAACTCACGTTTTAGAGGACTGAGTTTTACCCCAGTCACAATCACAATTGCTTTCTTCATGCATCAATCGTAAGGCTGAAAACATCAAATTGCAAATTTGTTGCAATTTGTGGTATGATATTGCTACATGGACGAAACGCCACTACTGTTTGAAAAAATCCTGCGCAATAACTCGCTTCATGTTACTCATGCCCGCAAAGAGGTGTTTATGGCGCTTTGGAACAAGGAGCCGCAAAGTATGCGCGAGATAGAAAAGTCCATTGGTCAATCAATTGATCGGACAAGTATCTACCGTTCGATAGAGCTTTTCAACAAACTCGGCATCATTCATAAGGTACAAATGGGCTGGAAATACAAAATCGAGCTGTCGGACATATTTATTGAACACCACCATCACATTAGCTGCCTCAATTGCGGCAAAGTGATCGCGATACATGAAGATGAGCATATTGAAAGCATGATTCATAAACTCGCCGAGACTTACAAATTTACTAAGCCCGTCCATCAATTAGAAATCCAAGGTTATTGTCAAAGATGTACGGACAATGCCAGAAGCTTGTCCAATGTTTAGTCAGTGTCCTATAAACTTCATCATTTGATCTACAAGCTCTCGTGATTTCGACCGCCGCATAATCTCGCAACTATCATTATGAGATAGTATATTCAGGCTTCCTTCCCAAAGTATCTCATCATCAACGATGGCCAGCTTGCGATGGTGTCTGACGGTATAGAGTACTTTGATGCCCATTTCTTGCATTGCTCGTACGGCTATGGTCGCTTGCGCTTCGTATTCGTGATCATGCTCATAGGGATTTCGAGTGTTCACGACAATGTGAACGCCCCTCTCGCGTAGTTTTACGAACGTGGGCAGCATCGCATTTATGCGCTTTGTCGTAATAAAAGGGCTTTCGATATGCACCTTAGACTTCGCATGCCGCAAGTCTTTTTTAAACGCACGATAAAACGTTTCATTGTTATATAATTGCGAAGAGAGAAGAAAGTTAATCATTATCGTCGTCCTGCGTTGCATTGCAAAGCATTTCGATTTCATCTATATCATCTTCAACTTCGCCCCCGTAAAAAGTTATATTTAGGAACCGTTTCTCCAGCCAAGCAATTATGCAAAAGTCTACGGATTGAGCGCTATCTTTGAGCAAGCCTCAACACTGGTAATACAAACTTTGGTCCGGCGACAAATCTATCCGGTAGAGCCAGCTGGAGCAAAAGAGCAACTATCACTGCTACCCTTACATGCCAGAGAGGCTCTGTTAGGTATTGTTTAACCGTTGACTCCATTTTTGCTTCCATACTATATACATTGTATCGATGAGCACCAATCTAGCCAAGTATGTGGTTTTGATAATTATACCACCATATTTACATATCATTTTACTAACTGCTTTGTTCTAAGAAGAAAAACAATACCTGACTGTAATCGAAATATTAACGAACGTGCTGATGAAAAGCACTCGAATCGGGTAACCCCACCCACTTGGTACAAGTCCATCGAAAGGAGTATCGTGATGGACATGTATACACTCAAACAAATTCCCAGTGAGGCGAAGATCAGGAAGTATCTGCGTCATGCCATTTTTGGTAGCA
>Ga0335069_10007073_pt1 | contig 16238 bp, 4 predicted proteins | sample Lox_Sample_11_FD_206714 | JGI IMG/M metagenome (GOLD analysis project Ga0335069, IMG submission 206714) | Soil microbial communities from Loxahatchee National Wildlife Refuge, Florida, United States - Lox_Sample_1.1 | ecosystem: Environmental > Terrestrial > Soil > Wetlands | place: USA: Florida...
TCATGGTGGCTTCGGTGATGCCGCTAAAGAGATGGCTGGCCTGCCTCACTGCGTCGAAGAAGGCCTGAGCGTCCTCCAGCCCATCGCTGGATTCGGCGGCGGATTTCACGATCAGGTAAAAGCGGTTTAGCTGCAGCCACATCTCTGAGGAGATGATTTCGCGCACGCTGCGGGCGTTCTCGCGCGCCGCCCGCAGGCAGGAGAGAATGGAGTTGGGATTCTCGCTCTCGAATGTGAGGAACCTGGTGACGCTTTCCTCGGTCGCCCCTCCATGCCGTTTGGCGAACTGCGCGTGATCGCCCGTCGTGGCGACGAGCGGCTCCCACTGCTGGTCGTGCCCCTCGGGAGCGTCCAGCATGAGCTGGTAGTTCACGTCCACGAAGCGGGCTACGTTCTCCGCGCGCTCGACGTAGCGGCTCATCCAATAGACCGAATCTGCGACCCGGCTCAGCATGGCGGCAGTCCGAAGGTCGGGGGAAACCCGAAGACCGAGGCCCGAAGTCCGAAGCCCGGAGCCGCCACCGTCCACATGGCCAGCCGAAGCGTTGGAGAACACTGTGCCTTAACCTGTCTCGCTATCGTGGAGACTCCCGACGGCCCCGCATCGCTGGTCTGCCGGCTGACTGCTTCGGGTTTCGGTCTTCGGCCTTCTCTCGGTCTTCGGGCTTCGGCGTTCGCCCTTAGGACCTCAGCCTTCATGAGGCTTTTGCCACGAGGGCGTGTGGCCGTTGACCCGCTCCAACTCGCCATTCGCCTGGTCCGCCAACACCCAGGTGTCCTTGCTGCCTCCGCCCTGTGAGGAGTTCACCACCAGCGAGCCTTTCTTTAGCGCCACGCGCGTCAGGCCCCCGGGGAGGACGAAGATGTCCTTGCCGTGCAGGATGTAGGGACGCAGATCCACGTGGCGCCCCTCCAGGTGATCGCCGCAGATGGTTGGCACCCGCGAGAGTGCGAGCGTCGGCTGGGCGATGTAATTCCTTGGATTGGCCTTCACCTTCTCCGCGAACTCCGCCCGCTGCTCCTTGGTCGAGTGCGGGCCGACCAGCATGCCGTAGCCGCCGGACTCGTTGGCTGCCTTGACCACCAGCTTGTCCAGGTTGGCGAGCGTGTGCTGCAGGTCCTGTTCTTCGGCGCAGATATGCGTCGGCACGTTGGGCAGGATGATCTCCTCCCCCAGGTAGTACTTCACGATCCGAGGCACGTAGGCATAAACCACCTTGTCGTCCGCCACACCCGTGCCGGGAGCATTGGCGAGGGCGACATTGCCGGCCTTGTAAGCTTCCATCAGGCCGGGCACGCCCAGCATCGAGTCGGGTCGGAAGCAGCGCGGGTCGAGGAAATCATCATCCACCCGGCGGTAGATCACGTCCACGCGCTCAAAGCCGCGCGTCGTGCGCATGAGAACCACGCCGTCCTCGACCACGAGGTCGCGACCCTCGACCAGTTCGATCCCCATCTGCTGCGCCAGGAAGCTGTGCTCGAAGTAGGCGGAGTTGTAGACGCCGGGCGTGAGCAGCACCACACGCGGGCGCACCACGGTGTCGGGCGTCAGGTACTCCAGCATGTCGCGCAGCTTCAGCGGGTAATCCAGCACGGGCCGCACCCTGAGCGAGGCGACCACCCTCGGGAACAGGCCCTTCATCACTTCCCGGTTCTGCAGCACGTAGGACACGCCCGACGGACAGCGCAGGTTATCTTCCAGCACATAGAACTCGCCGTCGCTGTGACGGACCAGGTCCGTTCCGGTGATATGGCACCAGATGCCACGGGGCGGATTCCAGCCCACACATTGCTGGCGAAACGACCTGGCGGAGAGAATGATCTCCCGCGGCACGATGCCGTCTTTGAGGATCTTCTGCCCGTGGTACAGGTCGTCAATAAACAGATTCAGGGCATGGATCCGCTGCTTGAGGCCCTTTTCCAGTCGGGTCCATTCAGCGGCCGAGACGACCCGAGGCACAATGTCGAAAGGGAATATCTTCTCCACGCCGGCCTGCTCGCCATAGACATTGAACGTGATGCCCATCTGCAACAAGGCACGCTCGGCGCCGGCTTGGCGGGAAGTCAGTTCGCCAGCCGGAAGGGCCTCGATGGCGCGGGAGAGCGCCGCGACGGATGAGCGTGGACCTCCGTTCTCGGCGATCATCTCGTCGAAGAAGCCTTCGGAGTCGTAGTGGTTAAAAAGCATCGCTCGACGTGCTTGGCCGCGACAGGCAATCCGGCCCACGGCGTTCGAACGCTGCAGAGCAATGGGTGTGCCAGCAGAGCAAACGCGGCTTTCTGCCGGCTGGAATTAGCATCCGACCCCTTCGAAACGGCCGAGCCTGGCCGCAATTTGCTTGGATTGCTGCCAATGATGCTGCCTCTCAAGGAAAGCCTGATGCGCTGTGAGCAGACGAATAATGTGGTGAGGAATGATCAGGGTGGGTGAAAGACGCCTGCGCACGCTGTGGCTGGCGGAGTAACCAGGAGCCCGATTTGTGGTTTGGCAGCATAGGTCTCAGCAAATCGACGGCATTGGCACACCTCGATACCGCCCCTCCACCCTCACCTGTCCGTGACCACGCCGTATCCTCCTCGTGACCACATCGTGTATTCAAATTGAATATACGGTGTGGTCACGAGGAGGATACGGTGTGGTCACGGACAGGTGAGGGTGGGGCGGCTGGGATGATGCCAGACCGGCCTGATACGCCTGCACTCGCCCTTAATCCGCGCCCGCGGCGCGAGCTGACGATCCCAATCCACCCGCCAGAAATAGGTTCACATTGGGCTGCGTCTTTCCTACGCTCGCCGCATGGGCACGCTGTACTACGGCGATAACCTCGACATCCTCCGCCGCTACATCAAGGACGAGGTCGTTGATCTCGTCTATCTGGACCCGCCTTTCAACTCCGCCCAGAACTACAACGCCTTCTTCCACGAAAAGGATGGCACTGACGCTGCCAGCCAAATCCAGGCTTTCGAAGACACCTGGCACTGGAACGTTGAAAGCGAGAAAGCCTACCAGGACCTCGTCACCCAGCCCGGCAAGGTCAGCGAAGTCATGCAGGCCTTCCGCACCTTCCTCGGCCAGAACGATATGATGGCCTACCTCGCCATGATGGCCCCGCGCCTCATCGAACTACGCCGCGTGCTCAAGCCTACCGGATCGCTGTATCTACACTGCGACCCTACTGCCTCGCATTACCTCAAGCTGCTATGTGACGCTGTATTTGGCGGGCAGAACTTTCGTAACGAGATTATCTGGAAGAGAACGAGCGCCCACAGCGCTTCAAGGAAGTACGGTCCCGTCCACGATGTCATCCTCTACTACGCGGTCGGCGAGAATCCCACGTGGAACTCCCCGCGGAGTGATTATGCGGAGGAATACTTGGACAAATACTACAAATTCGATGATGGGGATGGCAGGCTCTACTGGCGTGCAGACCTCTGTGCTGCCGGAACCCGCAAAGGCGACTCGGGAAAGGCTTGGAGGGGAATTGATCCCGGCTCAAAGGGAATGCACTGGAAGTTCACAGTCCAAAGACTCGACCAACTGGACGCAGAGGGACGGATCTACTGGCCTCCAAAGGGCACGATGCCACAGTACAAGCGTTACCGAGAGGAACTGAAAGGCAAACTGGCCACGGATATTTGGGACGACATCAATCGGATTAACCCCGTCGGTTCGGAGCGTCTTGGGTACCCTACTCAGAAGCCCGTGGCGCTTCTTGAGCGTATCATTAACGCCAGCAGCAACCCCGGCGACTTGGTGCTCGACCCGTTCTGCGGCTGCGGCACGACGATTGACGCGGCTGAGAAACTGGGCCGCCAATGGATAGGCATAGACATTACCCAGCTCGCCACCTCCCTCATCAAAAACCGCCTGCGTGACACTTATGGCGAGAAGGTGGAAATCAACACCATCGGCGAGCCCACGACTCCCAACGAAGCCTACGTCCTGGCCGAGCAGGATAAATTCCAATTCCAATGGTGGGCGCTGGGCCTCGTCGGCGCCCGGCCCGTCGAGCAGAAGAAGGGAGCCGACCACGGCATAGACGGCAAAATCCTCTTCCGCGATGACCCCCGCGCCACCAGGCCCGAGCAGATCATCATCCAGGTCAAAGGCGGCAAGACCGGCGTCAAAGACGTGCGCGATCTGCGCGGCGTGCTTGACCGGGAGAAAGCCGGCATGGGCCTACTGATCTCGCTCCAGCCGCCGACCCGGGACATGACGGCCGAAGCCGTCAGCGCCGGCTTTTACGAGCACAAGACCAACGGCCAGCGCTACCCCCGCCTCCAACTGCGGACGGTCAAAGAGCTGATGGAGGGCAAAGGCCTGGAACGCCCGAGCACCGTCGCCGCCCTGGACGAGACCTTCAAGAAAGCCCCCAAGGCCAAAACCAAAGGCCACGAACAGCACGACCTCGGACTATAGCTGCGGCAAGGCGCCCTAACTCAGAGACACGGAAGCTCAATGGGCGCGAACGTGCCCTCCTCCAGGTCCATCACAAGGCCGAGCGGCGCGGCAATCTGCTGGATAACAAAGTTAGTCGTCCCGGCGTCCCAATGCACCATAAACAGCCCCAGCCGCCCACTCGCCGGGTCCCCTATGCCCGTGATGAGCAGATCGCCGACATGCCCGGTGAACACGGAGGCCGGCACCTTCCAAACCTGCCATCGGTTCCAAGTATCAGGACCGACGCAGTAGAAGGACTGGTTGGCAGGAATGAAATTGAAGTGCTCGGGTTCAATCCCCAGGTAATACGTTGTCGCCTGCCCGTTGGTATCTATGGCGTAAATCTCCGGGTCGCTGGGCCAGGGCCACTCCTGCCCCTGGCCGGTGAGAATCTTGCCTGCCCATGGCCCCCATGGCGCCGCGTCGTTCGTGACCGTGATCACGCCGCCCAAAGGCGTCCCCGTGTTAGTCACCAGCGTGACCTGGCCTGACGAGTTAATCCGCCACACCCGCCCGTCGGTGCCGGAAGCGTCCTCGTCGCCTCCTGCCGTCGCAATCAGGTCCCCGCCGAACACGCCGGTCTGGTCCACATACAGCCCTCCCAGCGGCGAGGCTGGCGGAGGGAGGGTCACCCAGTCGGGCACCACATTGCCCCCGGATGCCCAGCCGATGCGTGGGTTGGTAGGCTGGTTATTCGGCCAACTGGAACTATCAAAGTACATGTCCCCCAGGGTGAAGCCATTGGCGCTCGTCTTCACGATGGCCAGCGAGACCTCTTCCCATAGGCCCGACACGTCCAGCCACGGATTCACCCCGCTGGCATCAATCCGCAGGAAATTATGGTAAGGGGGATATTGGGTTTCCTCGGATACTACCAGTGACTGGCTTTGAGGATCGTAATCCAGCCCATTGGCCTGCCAATCAAGCTCGGCCACTGCCCCGAACCGATTCGCCCCAATGATCATCGTCGCCGAAGGCCCATTCGAGTCCACAAGGTAGCCGTTGGTGGCCACCAGTGTCAGGACGAGGGTGAGGTTTGAAGTTACGAGACTCGGGAGGGCATCAACTTTGATCTGGTATGAGCTCGCACCGCTCGGCAACGTGGCAGAGCCATCCAGATACGTGTAATCCACGCCATTAGTAGCTGTGCCGCCAACGCAATACCAGACCTGTAAGGGCGGATAGGAACCTGACGAAGCGTAACTGCGCTGGATGTTGAAATAGCTCGGCTGGCTTGAGTAGCAATCGTTGGGCCTTAGGACATTACCCACGCTGCTTACGGACATCAGCGTATCGGACTGCGCCGCCCGAAAGGACACGTTAGGCCGACCATTCTCCGGGACGATCAAAGGCAGGTCGGTACTGGCAGGTTGCTGGACCTGCTCCTCTACCGACCAATCTGGGTGTGCCATGATGTTGGTCGTGCTGAGTAGCTGGAACCATTGTGAGCCATCCACGTTGTGGGCTGTAACCGGAACATTCCCCGAGACCGGCTGTTCGATCTCAAGCCACAACGCTGTGCCGTGGTCCAGCGGCGACGGGCCGTTCGGCGTTAAACCCATCGGGCTGGCTATGCTCAGGGCCACATCCGAGACAGCGTAGTCATAAGTTTGGTCTGCCATTAGCCAGTCCCCGGGCCTACCGTGTATTGGCGCCGCGGCGCAGCCTGGGGTCGGAGTAGGCACTGGTGGCCACTCCGGGTGCTGGGCCGAATAATAGCTCGGGGCTGCCGCCGTCTGGGCGGTGTCCGCCCTAGTAGTGCAGACGGCCAGAGAGCCTCCAACGACAAGCGACACCAAGCAACACGAGCGCCCCAACCGCCGAGTAAAAAAGAGGCTGGCGGCACCGAGCAGCATCAGCAGCCCCGAGGCTGGCTCGGGCACGAAGGTGCCCTCGCGAAACCATGCATTAAAGGCGTCGGGATTAGGTGCTCCGTTGAAGAAGAACGTTCCGCCTAAGTAATTGAATGGGCCAGCGACCAAGCCCCAAGAACTGTCGCCTGACTGGAGCACCGGCTGGAGGTAATAGGTTATTCCCGAGGTAACAGCGACCGGTGCGCTGAATAGGAAGTTCGTGATACCGTTAAAGCCGTTTGGCATAAACACGGGCGCCGTCGAGTCCAGGATCGTCCCGGTCAGCGAATCAGAACGCAAGTTCACGAAAACAGTCGCCCCCAGCCCAGCCCCTGGAGAGGGGGCAATGAACTCGAACTGAACGAACCCGACGGTGTTAAGTGCGGGCGTAAAGGACTGGCCCGCAGGTTGCTCCGCCTGAAACGGATAACCCGCGTAGAAGCTTCTGTTCGTGGCACTCTGTTGGTCATAAACCATCGTGCCCTGGCCGGGTGCGGCCAAAGCGGACAGGAGGAGGATGGTGGGGATGACAAGTAGATACGTCTTCATAGTAAGCTGGGAGGATTATAGATACTAAACACGGCTGCGATCAAGCTTCAACAGCTTCGTCCCCTCGCCCGTGCGCCCACTAATCCGGACTCCCGCCGCGCCGACCACCCTTAGCACTCCCGACGGGGGCTCCGGCACGACAGTGCCGTCACGCAACCATGCCTTGAGGCCGTCATGGCCCAGCGCTCCGCTGGTGCCGCTCGAAGCAACCGCTTCGGGCGTCCATTCCGCGGGCCTTCAGAGCCAGACCCAGAGCCGCCGGGTTGCTCGTTGTTAGTAAGTCACGCCCATCCTGAAGAACATGATGGGGCCGGTGTCCAGCGGGACATCCAACTCCAGCGGCCCGTTGGTGCCGGGGATGGTGCTGTTATAGGGATACCAGTCCACCAGGTTCGTCGAGTAGAGCGGCTGGTACGTGACGTTGGACAAGCCATACCAGGTCAGCGACAGGCCATTGCTCTGGACCTGCGTCGCGAGGGTGGGCACGACGGCGCTTACCGCAGTGTAGTTCTCGCCGGAGATCGGGCTGCTGACGCTGCTGTAGGTGCGATAGCTGGGGATGAAGGACAGGCCCGGGGCGGAGGGCGTCACGTGGAAGGTCACCCCCGGGGGTACGCTGAGCACATACTGGCCATTCGTGTCCGTGGTGGTGGAGGGAGTGCCGCTGTCGGGCTGGATGACGACGCCGGCTACGGGCAGGCCGTTGGTGTCCGTGACGGTGCCCTGCACGGTGCTCCAGGCGATGGCGAAGGAACCAGTATAGACCTGCGACACAGGCAGTCCGAGGAAGTTTTGCACGCCCGGCCCCACCGTGATGAGATAAGTGCCCTGGGCGGATTGCAGCGGGGCAACGACCTGGAACGCGTAGGGATTGATCGATTGCACCACAAGGTTGCTGACCGTTAAGCCGCCCGGGGCGATGAGGCCCACCGTCGTCGGGTTGACCGAAGCCGCGTTGACCGGCGTGCTGAAAGTAATGCCCAGAATGCCGACCGCGCTATTGAGGGTGCCTGTGGGCGAAGTCGTCACGACCGGCGGGGGTGGAGTGGCACTGGTGTAAATGGAACCGTTCTGGCCAGGGAAGAACCCCGTGGCGCCGGTGGCCGACATGCTGCCGGTAAAGCTGTTCGCCAGAGCATAGACGGCGATGCGTCCGCCGCCGCCGCCGCCGCCATCCCACAGTTGCCCCATGCCGCCGTCCGCGGTGATGGCGCCGGTGCCAGCCAGCGCTGCGGCGGTGACCCATACGCTGCCGCCTGAGCCGCCGCCGGAATCGTCCTGCAGGCCCGCGTCGCCTTCGGCGCTGAGCCGGCCGTTCAGGGCCAGCAACCCGCCCACGGTCAGCTTGATTGCGCCGCCGCCTTCCGAGCCGCCGCCGACCCCGCTCGCGCCGCCGGAGCTGCCGCGGTCCACCGGCTGCTGCACCGAGCCGTAGGTGCCGCCGCCGGGGCCGGACGCGGAGGCGCCGCCCTGACCGCCATAGCCGCCGCCGCTGCCGTCGTAGTTGGTGAGCGTGCCCGCGCCGGGCCCGGGGCCTGGCCAGCGGATGACGGAGAAGCCCTTGGCGTCCACGCTGATCGCGCTGCTGGCGTCAACGGTCGCGTTGCCGAGCACCGTCAGGTCCAGGTTGCTCGACGTGTTCAGGCTGGTGAAGACGCCGCCCGAGTTCACATAAAGATTGCTGAGCAAGAGAGGCGAGGCGGAAGGATAAGCTACGGCCCCGCCACGAATGGTCAGGTCAAAGGGCGCCAGGTAAGGCACCGGGGTGTTGGTGCCGGAGTTGCCGCCATTATCCACAAACAACTGTCCGGTAATCTGGCTCTTGGCCTGCGTATAAACGGTGCCGGCGCCGCCCCACGCGTAACCGCCCCCGCCGTAAGCGGAGATGAGCCCCTCGAAGGCGCTCGTGCTGTATTGGACGGACACACAGCCGCCGCCGCCGCCGCCGCCCAACTCGTTCCCGGCGCCGCCGTTGGCGGAGATCGTGCCCCCGCCGGCCAGCGTGCCGACGTTCAACCACACGCTGCCGCCCGAGCCGCCGCCCGAGCCTTGGGCGATGCCTGCCCCGCCATTAGCCGAGACCCGGCCATTGACCAGCAGCAGGCCCGTGACGTTCAGGCGAACGACCCCGCCGCCTGCGCTCCCGGTGGCCGGACCAGCCGTGACCATGGTGCCGCCGCCGCTCCCCAGGCCCGTGGGCGAGGTGACAATGGGATAGGGGAACCCGCCCCAGGCCGAGTAGCCCGAGGGCGCGCCCCCCGCTGCGCCGTAGCCGCCGTAAGCGCCGCCGCCGCCAACGTAACCGATCGGGGTAGAGACATACTTCCCGGAGCCCAGGCCTGAGCCGCCGCCATAGCCCGCGGAATCAGCGATGATGCCGCCGCCCGCCAGCACCGTCGCATTGCTCACCACCGTGATCGTCTGATTGGTCAGGCTGAGCCAGGCGTTCGAGGTCACCAGCAGGTTGCCGTAAGTGCTCGAGGCTTGCGGGCCGACGTTGCCGCCGCCGCTGATTGTCAGGTCAAGCGTTCCGCCGCTCGTCCAGCTTGTGATGGCGCCGGCCTGGCCGCCATTATCCACGAGCACCTGCCCCCAGGCGGCGCTGTTGGGCTTGGTGTAAATGGTGCCCGCGCCTCCCCGGTTGTAGCCGTTGCCGCCGTAAGCGGTCATCAGGCCGTCGAAAGCCAGCTTAGTGTAATTGACGACAATCCGTCCGCCGCCGCCGCCCCCGCCGAGGCCGTTGCCGGCGCCGCCATTGGCCGCGATCACACCGGAGCCGGCCAGCGTGCCGACGGTCAGCATGATCCCGCCGCCGGCGCCGCCGCCTGCATTGGGGCTGAGCCCTGCCTGGCCGGCCGATGAAATGCGGCCATCCACTTCGAGCGTGCCGGTGACATTGAGGATAATCGCGCCGCCGCCGGCGCCCCCCAGGAAGTAGTTGGCGTAGGTACCCCCCGCGCTGCCGGCCCCCCCGGCCGTTACCAGGCCGGAGGTTTTGCCCCCCGCAAGGCTTGTCGTGCCGCCACTTGCCCCACCTAACCCGCCAAAGCCGCCGCCGCTGCTGACGTAGCCGCTGCTTTGCGAAAGGTAAGTGCCGCCGCCCGGTCCAACCCCTCCATTGTAATATGAGTAGCCGCCGGCATCGGCGATGATGCCCCCGCCCGCCTGGATCGTGGCATTCCCGTTAACCGAGAATGTCTGCCCGCTGAGCGCGCTTTGGCCGCTGACGTAGATCCAACCGTTCGAGCCTACCACCAGGTTGCCGACCGAAGTCGCAGCCACCAGGGCCAGGGACGCGCCATTCTTGATCGTAACGTCGAACGTGCCGCCGGTGGGCCACCCGGAGTTGGTGCCCGTTTGCCCGCCGTTGTCGAAGACAATCGGGGCCGACCCGTTGTAGGGCTTGACATAGATGCTGCCGGCCCCGCCCACCGCATAGCCGTCGCCGCCGTAAGCGGTCATCTGCCCCGAGAAGGTGTTTGCGTTGCCGGACAGGGTGATCGCAATGCGCCCACCCCCGCCGCCGCCGCCCAGGCCGAGGCCCGCGCCGCCATTGGCCGAGATCACGCCCGAGCCGGCTAGCGAGCCCACGCTCAGGTTGATCGTCCCCCCGGAGCCGCCGCCCGCGCTCGGGGCGGAGGCCGGCAAACCGCGCGCGGAGAGTCGTCCATCCACTTGCAGCGTGCCGTTCACCGTCAGGCGCACGGCCCCGCCGCCGGCGCCACCGTTGGCGTAGCCGGCATAAGCCAGTCCGTATCCGCCGCCGCCGCTGCCGAGGTCAATCGGCGATGTGAAGGACCCGTACGTAGTGCCGCCGGGTGCTAAATAGGAGATGGTGTTGCTGGCGCCCGACCCGCCGTAGCCGCCGTAACCACCGCCACCGCCGACATAACCGTTCATGGAATAAGACCTGCCGGCGCCCGTCCCTTGGCCGCTGCCATACCCTGTGCCATCCGCGCTCACGGCGCCGCCGGCCTGAACCGTCATGCTCCCACTTACGGTTAGGATTTGGCTGCTGAGGGTAAGCGTCCCATTCGAGGATACCACCACCGAGCCGAGGGATTGTGATGTCGGGGGCGAAACCACCGCTCCGCCCCTGACCGTCAGGTCAACTGTGCTGGTCTGGAGCCAGCTCGTATTGGTGCCCGCCTGGCCGCCGTTGTCCGCAACCACCTGCCCCCAGGGCGAGTTGTTGGCCATCGTAAAGATAGTGCCCGCGCCGCCGTTCATGTACCCGGCCCCGCCGTAGGCCGAGACCAGCCCCGTGAAATCATACCCTCCGTACAGGATGGCGATGCGCCCGCCGCCGCCCCCGCCGCCCAGGTAGTTGCCCATGCCGCCATTCGCGGCGATGGTCCCCGCGCCGGTCAGTGTGCCCACCGTCAGGAAAATGCTTCCGCCGGAACCGCCGCCGCCGCTCGAGGTCGGCGCCGCGCCGCCCAGCGCCGAAATCCTACCGTCCACCTCCAGCACGCCGGTGACGCTGAGCCGAATTGCGCCGCCGCCCACACCTCCCTGGGCAACGGTTCCTGCCGGTGAGCCTCCCCCGCTGCCCATGTCTGTAGGTGCGGCCAGGTATCCGTAAGTCGTCCCTCCGGCAGCCGGACCGTCGGACGGCGACGGAAGCGAGCCGCTGCTGCCGCCACAACCTCCATAGCCGCCGCCACCTGCAACGCTCCCGGCGCTGATCACGAGATAGCCGCCACGACCGGTGCCCAAGCCCGCGCCGTAGCCCGTTGCGTCGGCAATGATGCCCCCGCCCGGCTGAACCGTGGCATTGCCCGCCACCGTGACCCACTGATTGCTCATAAGCAGCCAGCCGTTTGCTCCGACCAGCAACGTGCCGACAGTCTGCGACACTAGCGGGACGAGCACCGCTCCATTCCTGACGGTGAGGTCAACGGTGCCCACGCTTCCGCTGCCAAAGGTCGTGTTCGTTCCCGCCTGCCCCCCATTGTCGGCCAGCACCAGGCCCGAGGGCTGGCTGTTGGCCTTGGTGTAGATCGTGCCCGCGCCGCCGGTGAAGGTCCCCACGCCGCCCCAGGCAGTCATTCTGCCGAAGAACAGGTTCATGCCGTACTGCAGGGCGATGCGTCCACCGCCGCCCCCGCCCCCGCCTCCAAGGCCGGCGCCGTAACCCGCGCCGCCATTGGCCGAAATCGTGCCTGCCCCGGCCAGCGTGCCGACCGTGAGGCGTATCCCGCCGCCCGAGCCGCCGCCGCCGCCTTCGGTCACCCCGGCGAGGCCGTTGGCCGACAGTTGGCCATCGAGGAGCAACATGCCGTTGACGGTTAGAATGACAAGACCTCCGCCCGCACCGCTGACGCACTGGGGCAGGTACTGGCCGCCGCCACTGCCCAGCTCATTGGGAGCGGTCACTGAGCCGTATGTGCCGCCGCCCAGCGCCGACAGGATTGCTGACGCACTCGCCGTGCCTCCATACCCGCCATAGCCCCCGCCGCTCGCAGCGTAACTGCCAGCGCTTGTGACGGCGTGGCCCTCGCCCGAGCCGGCACCCGAGGCATTGCCCAACCCATCGGCGTTGATGCTGCCGCCTGCCTGGACCGTGACATTGTTCGTAACAGTAAGGCTGATTGCCCCAGCTATGCTGTAGGGGACACTGACCGACGCATTCGAGGCGACCAACAGGTTGCCCCAAGCCGGAGCACCGACAAGCGAAACCATGGCCCCGCCCTGCACAGTAACGTCAAAGAACTCGGGTGTGGTTAGCCACATGGTAGCGGCCCCCGCCTTCCCGCCGTTATCCACCAGCACCTGCCCCGCAGGCTGGCTATTCACGCGGGTGTAGATCGTGCCCGCGCCGCCGCGCTGGTAGCCGCTGCCGCCACGCGTGGCCATCGTGCCGCCGAACGAGCTGACGCCATACCAGACCGCCACCCGCCCCCCGCCGCCGCCGCCGCCCTGGGCCGGCTCGCCTGCGCCGCCGTTGGCCAGAATCAACCCATTGCCGGCGAAGGTCTGGGCACTGAGCCATACGCTGCCGCCGGAACCGCCGCCGGAGCGCTCGTTAAGGCCAGTGCTGCCGTTGGCCGAAACCGTTCCATCCACCCGCAGGGTGCCGCCGACCACCAGCTTGATGCTCCCGCCACCGGTGCCGCCAAGTCCGCCGCTGCCGGAACCGCCGCCGCTCCCAAGATACGTAGGCTGCTGGAGCGAGTCGTTGGCGAACCCCCCTGACGCCAATGAAGCGCTTTGCCCGCCCGTCCCACCCTGTCCTCCCCCGCTGCCGCTGAGCGGCGAGCCGGCCTGGCTGCCTGCCCCCGGCCCTATTCCGCCGCTGTAGCCTCTGCCGTCCGTGTTGATCGTTCCCCCTTGGGCCACCGTCACGTCGCCGGTGACCGTGAGGCTAAGCCCGCCCGTTACTTCGGACGCGCGATACGAGTAGCTGACCAGGTTCGTGCTCCCCTCGGGGATGTTCGAGTTGGGCAGGAGCAGCAGCGTCGTCATGCCGTTCGAGTCCACGTCAAGGGTGTAATCCACTGCCAGCCCGTAGTTCGTCTGCCCGGTCGGGTCCTGGACCACGATGCTGCCCGGGAGCACGTAGGCATTCGAGAGCGTGGCGGCGTTGGTAGCGCTCAGCACCTGCAGCTCATTGCTGACGCTCGCCCAGACGTCCACGGTCCCCGCCGGCGCGGCGGTGTGCGTGAGGTTGGCCCCGTCGAGCACTTGGAGGCTCGCGAACGAGTGCGCGCCATCCACGGTCAGCGTGCAGTTGGTAACCACGATGTCCATGCCATCGTAGTTCGTGTTGAGGGCGTTAATGGCCGTGTTATTGGTGAACGTGACCGCGGCCATGGCCAGGCCCGGCAGCAACAGCGCCAGGCAGCCGAGGGCGTAACGGATGAACGAGGAATGATGGTGAGGCATAAGGTTTGTTTTCATAGCTCTCTGATTGACGGATACTTGACCGAACTTGCTCCCGGTCTAACTCAAGCGCGCTCCGGCTGCAATGTGCGTCTGAGTGCACACCTGGCGCGGCAAAACCCGGACCATTACTGCCATGCCGCCAGGCTATGTGCAATGCTAAGCACCGCGAATGCCAGTCCGCGTTTAGGCCGAAAAACCGCCTATCCGCTTCCGGCGCCTGCCGAAGACCCGCGCTGCGCGCACGCGTAAAGCGTCAAGATCACGCGCAGCGCGCCCGTCCTCGGGCGAAGCATTGCAGGGACGCCCCGAGGCTCAAGAAGCAGCGATGTGCTGCTGGCGAACGAGATTGCGGCGCCCCCGGACGGGCACGCTCCGCTTGTGCGGCCGAGGAGCGTCGGGATTCCTTACACATCTGCCATCTACCACACGCCCTACACTTAAAGCCCTGTCCCACAGCCATATACACATATAAACGCAATACGGAGCGACTGCTCTGACGTCGGGAAACTTGCCACTCGTCTCCCTTCCGCCCGCGCAAGAACCCCCATCCGTACTTGTTGGGATGCCTCTCAAGTACCTGCTAATCAAATGCTTATCGCATAGCATAGGCCAGTCAGCCGTACTTGGCATTGAGCCCGCTAAGAGCAGAGCTAGTAGCGGTCAGAACACGATGCAAATAGCGCTAATCAAAGCGCAGCAGGTACGTGGGCCTTCATTGGAAGAAGGTCGGCACGGGGTTTTACATGAGGGCTGGTGAAATGCTCTCGTTGGGAGTGCGCGGGCGTAGGCTGCATCCGCATCGGGGGTAGGCTCGGCCGGTCAGTTCCCGGCGAATCTGCGGAACGCCTCCTAACAACGCATAGGTAAGAAGTAACCAATACACGATAGCACGAATGAAACTTACTCAAATCAAAACCTGCATAGCGGGTGCCGCCTTGACTACTTGTCTGGCGGCTTACGCCACCCCCACACTCATCGTCACCGACGGAGTGGTCTCCAGCGGTCCAATCACGGATGCCTCCGGCAAGGTCACTTACGTCAACACCAGCTTCAATGATTCATGGAGCGTTGTCATCACCTCCGGCTTCAGCAAGCCCGTTTTCGGGAACGCCGTGAGTCCAAACCTTGAGGTCGTCATCCAGGCAACCTCGCTCGGGGCCACGCCCGTGAATGATCTATACATCTACTTCTCGGATACCGACTTTGGCCCTACGACGGGCCAGTTCTGGAGCCTCATGACCGGGCAGGCGGCGAGTGGCGCAGGCGGCGCTGTGTCTTTCACCACCTACTACGACACGAACGACGTAGCGGAGGCCATGACCTCGGAACTGACGGACTCCGGCGACGTTTATCCCGGGGCTGCCGGCTACAGCAACCTTGTTTCCAGCACGCCCATCACGCTCGGATTCCCTTACGCGCTGACCACGGTCACGCGCATCAGCGGGGCCAACGCTGCCACGTATAGCATCAACATTAACTTCCAGAGCCTGAGCCTGCTTTGCGCCGGTGGGTCAGGGACCGTCGGCGTGCCGTTTACCAGCGCCTTGACGGTGACAGGCGGCGTCAGCCCTTACACTTATTCGATCATTGGGGGCGGCCTTCCGGCTGGCCTGAGCCTGAATCCCACCAATGGCGTCATCAGCGGCACTCCGACGGCAGTCGGCCCGACCAACTTCGTTGCACAGGTGACGGACGCCTCGGGCAGAACGGCGACGACAGTCGCCAACAATTGCGGCATTACGATCAGCCCAGCGGTCAGCTTGGCCTGTGCCGGCGGCACGGGGGAAGTTGGCGTGCCCTACTCTTCCTCGCTCGCGGTCACCGGCGGCTGCACTCCTTACACTTTCACCATCCTTTCCGGTGCGCTCCCCGGCGGCCTGATGCTTAACACGAACACCGGCGTTATCTCCGGCACCCCGACGAATGCCGGCACCTTCAGCTTCGTTGCGCAAGTCACCGATTGCTCCGGCAACAAAGCCGACACCAGCGCCGAAAACTGCAGTATTGTCATCAGCCCTCCGTCGTGCACCGGCAGCATTTGCGGGTCAGTCCTGCGCGACTGCGACGCCAATGGCAACCTGGCCGGCGAGGCCGGGCTGCCGGGTGTGCTTGTTGCCCTCAAGAGTGCCAGCGGCGCGACCTTGGCCGTGGCCTACACCGACAACAACGGCAATTACTGCTTCACCTCCGTGAGTTCGGGCACCTACGCGATCGTTGCCGCGACGCCCTCCGGCTACCGCATCACCGTGCCGGCCAGTTGCACCAACAACGCCATCGTCGTTCCCGTGGGCAACTGCCAGAACGTCACCGCGGTCAATTTCGGCTTCACCGGCACATACCCCGCCGTTCACATCGTGAAGACCGGGCCGACCAATGCGGCTTGCGGCCAAACCATCACCTACACCATCGCCGTTACCAACACCGGCAACACCTGCTTCTACGGCGGGCTGTCGGTTGACGACGCGCTGCTGGGTGGGCGCATCTTCTACCAGACACCGGTTGCCCCC
>Ga0335069_10007075_pt1 | contig 16236 bp, 16 predicted proteins | sample Lox_Sample_11_FD_206714 | JGI IMG/M metagenome (GOLD analysis project Ga0335069, IMG submission 206714) | Soil microbial communities from Loxahatchee National Wildlife Refuge, Florida, United States - Lox_Sample_1.1 | ecosystem: Environmental > Terrestrial > Soil > Wetlands | place: USA...
AGATCGAAGAACAGGGTGCGGTCGTCGTGCGTCTCGACCGTCAACAGCTTTCCCCGGCCCTCGCTCCCGGTGCGAGCGTGGATCATCTGGAGGTTGGTCGTTTTCCCGGACAGACCAGGCCCGTAGTAGACGACCTTGACCGTCAGTTCGCGCTGGGCATGGTTGAGTTGCACGAGGACCGGACGCCCTGGCCGCGCGGGGTTGGCGCCGGCGGGAGTCAGCCCGGGAGAATACAGGAGGCCACCGCACGTCGAGAATGGCGTCCCCGTACGACCCTGGTCCCTGCTGTGGGCCTTGTTCAGGGAACGTGCACGGATACGAACCCTGGGGTTAGGATCCACCGGAGGTACGAGGGGGTGGCGGAGATGACGATGAAGCGGGTGGAGACAGTTCCGGAGCAGATGAGCTTGCCGCCGCTCGATATCGCCAGCCTCCCGGCCGACCTTCCGGCCGCTCTCAAGTTCGGTCCCCTGGGCGACTCGGAGCTGCAGCCCGTGGCGGCCCTCCGGGGCACCTCGGAGCCCTGGGCGAAGCGCGGCGAGACCCCCGACGAGTCGCTCCAGGCGCTCACGCAGCTGCGTCCGTTCGTCTACGTGGCCCGCCTGCAGGGGCAAATCGTGGGCTACGTCACCGTGGAGCGGGACGGTCCCGTCGCCGGGGCCGCCTACATGCGGAACATCGTGGTCAAGCCCGAGCTCCGCCATCGCGGGGTGGGGATGGCACTCCTGGACCACGCCCTGAGCGTCGCCCGGGACATGTACCGGAAAACCCTCGCACTCCGGGTGGATCCGGCCAACGCGCCGGCAGTGGCGTTCTACCGGAAGGCCGGGTTCACCACGGTTGCGACCGTGGTGAGCAAGAAGTCCGGGAAGCTTCGACTGCTCATGTCCCGGGAGCTCTGAGGCACCCCCGCCGCCCGCTGCGGGACCTGCCGTGTTGGCTGCAGGTGCATGGGTGCCGACGGAATCGTCCGTACAACCGCTCGTTCTTCGCGGCGGTCCACCCATGTTCGCCTCCCTGCGCCGGTTCGCTGGCCTCGTCCTCCTCTGGTCCATCCCCGGCGTGGCCGTGGGGCTGCAGTCCAAGGCGTGGGAGCAGGAGGTGGCCGCCTGGGGAACCCACCGGTTCCTGTTCTTCTACGCGGGCTGGGTCATCTGGGCGTTCCTGACCCCGGTGCTGGCCTGGCTGGTGCGCCGGCTCACCGTGGAGCGCGACGGGGCGTGGCGGGTGGGGGGGGTGCACGTCGTCACCTGCGCTCTCCTCGTCGTCTTCCAGGAGGGGTGTCTGGCGCTCCTCTCGCGGGTGGCCGGACCGTTCAGCATGCAGCGGCTCCCGCTCGGGGCGGTGTGGCTGAACTCGGTCAGGGGCAGCGCGTTCCTGGACACGCTGGTCTACGTCATGACCCTGGGAGTGCTGCTGGCCATCGACCTGCGCCGGAAGCTCCGGGCCCAGGAGCTGGCCGGCGCGCGGCTCCACGCCGAGCTGGCGAGGGCCGAGCTGGACGCCCTGCGGGTCCAGCTGCATCCGCACTTCCTCTTCAACACCCTGAACGCCATCTCCATGCTCGTCCGGAAGGGCGAGGGCGACACCGCGGTGCGGATGATCGCCGGGCTGAGCGACCTGCTCCGGCTGGCGCTGGCCACCGTGGGCCAGCAGGAGGTCCCGCTCCGGCAGGAGCTGGACTTCCTCGAGCGCTATCTGAGCCTGCAGCAGATCCGCTTCCCCGACCGGCTGCGGATCGAGATGTGCATCGCGCCCGAGACGCTCGAGGCGCAGGTGCCCAGCCTGGTCCTGCAGCCCCTGGCCGAGAACGCGGTCCGGCACGGCATCGCACCCTCCATCGCCGGCGGCTCGGTGGAGGTGGCCGCGGCCCGCGAGGGCGAGCAGCTCGTGCTCCGGGTCCGGGACACCGGCGTGGGCCTCGCGCCGGGCGCCGAATCGCCCGGGGGGGTCGGTCTGCGGAACGTGCGCGCCCGGCTGCAGCACCTCTACCCTGGCCGGCACCACTTCCACGTGGCCAACCGGGTGGAGGGCGGTGTCGAGTCCCTGCTGGAGATTCCTTTCCGTGGTCCGGAGGTGGTGCGTGCCTGAGCCAGTGACGGTGGCGGTGGTGGACGACGAGCCGCTGGCCCGAGAGGGTCTGCGGATGCTCCTGGCGGAGGATCCGGGGGTGAAGGTCGTTGGCGAGGCGGGGAGCGGGGACGAGGCAGTGGCGCTGCTGGCACGGACCCATCCGCAGCTCTGCTTCCTCGATGTGCAGATGCCGGGAGGAAGCGGCTTCGAGGTGCTGGCGCGGGCCGAGGCGCCGCTTCCGATGGTGGTCTTCGTGACCGCCTATGACCAGTACGCGCTCGAGGCCTTCCGGGTGCACGCCTTCGACTACCTGCTCAAGCCATACGAGGACTCGCGCTTCCGCGAGACCCTGGCCCGGGCGAAGGAGCAGCTGTCGCGCGAGGACGCGGCACGGCTCGGCGAGCAGCTCCGGGCCAAGGCGGTGGAGGCGGGGCTGGTCCCGGCGGCGTCGTCCCGCATCGTGGTGCGCGACCGCGGCCGCATCATCTTCCTCGAGGCCGAGGAAATCGACTGGATCGAGTCGGCCGACTACTACGTCGAGCTGCACGTGGGGGCGCGGACCTACCTGCACCGCGAGTCGATGGCGGCGCTCGAGGCACGCCTGGATCCGATGCGCTTCGTCCGCATCCACCGGACGGCCATCGTGAACCGCCGGGTGCTGCGCGAGCTGCGGCGCACCGGCAGCGGCGGGCTGGTCGCCGTCCTGGCGACGGGGGCAGAGCTCCCGGTGGCGCGGAGCCAGCAGGCCCGGATTCGCCATCTGCGGTAGGAAGGACGGGTGACTCCCACCGACCCCAGCGCCCCGGCAGCCCGCCCGCCGTGGGCGCGCCCGCTGTGGTGGGCCCTCGCGGTGGCCGGGGCGTCGGTCCTGGCGTTGCTCGAATGGCTGCAGATGCGGTCGGTGATGGGGCCGGAGGCCAGTGCCGACTACCGGCTCTTCGGTCTGCTGAGGTGGGTGCTCTGGGTGCCGGTGGTGGCGGTGGTGTCCGGACCGGTCCGGCGCCTGGTCTCGGCCCGGGCGCGCCCGCCCGTGCTGGTCGCGGCGCTGCTCGGGGGATTCCTCGGGACGATGGTCTACTGCAGCGCGGGCCGGGCCGTCCTCAGCCGCTTCACCGGCCCCCAGTCCCTGCGCAAGATGCCCATCGGGCGAACGTTCCTCATGGGTTTCCGAGGGTTCGTCGAGCCGGGCATCAACTATCTGGCCATCGTTGGCATCCTCGGCACCATCGAGCTCCGGCGACGGCTCCGGCTGGAAGCGCTCGGGGCGGCGCGCCTCGAGGCGGAGCTCGCCCGGGCCGAACTCGACGCCATGCGCGTCCAGCTTCATCCGCAGCTCATCGAGGACACGCTCCGGAGCACCGCCGAGTGCGTCCGCTCCGGGGCCTCGACCCAGGCGGTGCAGCTGCTGGCCAGGCTGAGCGACGTGCTCCGGCTCACCCTGGCGACCCTCGGGCAGGAGCGGGTGGCGCTGAAGCAGGAGCTGGAGTTCCTTCAGGCGTACCTGGCCCTTCAGCAAATCCGTGCCCCGGGCCGGCTGCGGACCCGGATCGACATACCGGCCGAGGCGCTCACGGTGGAGATCCCGTCCCTGGCGCTCTTCCAGCTGGCGGAGCTCCCGGCCTCGCCGTGGGAGGGCGCGCTGGAGCTGTCGGCGGCCGTCGCGGGCCGGCGGCTGCGGGTCCGGCTGCGGCAGCTGGCCTCCGCGCAGCCCGGGGCGGAGGTCACCGAGGCGCAGGACCGGCTGGGCGACCTGCGCCAGCGCCTGGAGCACCTGTACCCGAAGGACCACGCGCTCCGGGTGGAGCACGAGAACGCGGGCCTGCTGTGCACGCTGGACATCCCGCTGGTGCAGCTCGAATCGCCAGAGCTGTTCGTGGAAGGCGGGCTCCTCGCCGCGGCACGCTGAGCGGACGCCCGTCCTTCAGGCCTCGCGCTCCTCGCCGCTCCGGAACCAGGCGGCGAGCGGGCCGATCTCCTTGAAGCGCCGCGCCGGCGGCAGACCCGCCAGCAGCTGCCGCCCGTACGCCTTGCGACCCACCCGCACGTCGAGGAGCGCCACGATGCCGCGATCGGTCCGCGTCCGGATCAACCGGCCGAAGCCCTGCCGCAGCGCCAGCGCGGCCTCGGGCAGCTGGTAGCTGGAGAACGGCTCGCGGCCCGCCTCCTCGAGCGCCTCGATGCGGGCGGCGACCACCGGGTGGGTGGGGGAGGCGAAGGGGAGCTTGTCGAGCACGACGAGCGAGAGCGCGTCTCCGGGTACGTCCACGCCCTCCCAGAAGCTCGCCGAGGCGAAGAGCACGCTCGGGGTAGACTGGAAGGCGTCGAGCAGCACCGGCTTCGGCGCCTCGCCCTGGAGCAGCATCGGGTACGGGAGCCGACCCGAGAGGAGCGCGTGCACCCGCTCCATGTTCCGGAGCGAGGTGAAGAGCGCGAAGGCCCGGCCGCCGGTCACCTCGACCAGCCGGGCGATCTCCTCCGCCACCGCCTCGGGAAAGCCCGGCTCGCGCGGCTCGGGCAGCGACGTGGGCAGGTACAGGGCCGACTGCCGTGCGTAGTCGAACGACGAGGGCACCGCGAGCTGGGTGAGCGGCGCCACCGCCTCTCCCTCGGCGTCGAGCAGTCCCACCTGCCGGCAGAAGTACTCGAACGAGTTGCCGGTGCGGAGTGTCGCCGAGGTGAAGACCACGGTGTCCACCGCACCGTACAGCCGCTCGCGCATCGCGTCGGCCACCGAGATGGGCGCCGCGCGAAAGAACAGTCCGCGACCACGGCCCTCCGCCCAGTACACGTGGTCCGGCGCGTCCGCCCGCCGCAGGAAGTCGAGCTCCGCCCCGAGCTCCGCCGCCCTCCGCGCCAGTGCCGTGAGGTCGGGCTCCTCGTGCCCCGCGGCAAACCCGCCCAGCGCGTCGAGGCCCTCGAGCACTCCCGCAGTATGACGTTCCAGCGGGGCGAGCGCCCGCGCGGTCAGCCGGACCGCCCCCTCGTCCGTCATCCCCACCGCCCGCGGCGCCGCGGCCCAGAGCGCCTCGGCCTCGGCCCGCACCTTGACCGCCAGCGCCGAGAGCACCCCGGCCCGGGCGTCCTCCAGCGGCAGCGCCGCCTGCGCGTCCCGGGCGAGCTCCTCGAAGCGATGGCTGCTCACCGTGGTCCCGAAGAACTCGGTGGCCGCGTCCTCGAGCCCGTGCGCCTCGTCGAAGACCACCGCCTCGTACCGCGGGAGGACGCCCTCGCCGTTACCGCGGCCGGTGCGCACCACCAGATCGGCAAAGAACAACGCGTGGTTCACCACCACCAGCTCGGATTCCTCGGCCTGCTGCCGCAGCCGGGTGACGAAGCAGGTGGCATGCTGCGGGCACCGCGTTCCGAGGCATCCCTCGGGCGTGGTCGAGACCTGGCGCCAGCCCGAGAAGCCCTCGGGGAGCATCAGCTCGGCCCGGTCCCCGGTCTGGGTGCGCTCGGCCCAGCGGAGCAGCATCCCGAACGCCTCGGCGTCCTCGCGCGAGTCGAGCAGCGCCCCGGTCCTCGCCCGCTCCAGCCGGTGGAGGCAGAGGTAGTTCGCCCGGCCCTTGACCAGCGTCGCCCGGACCGGGAGCCCGAGCGTGGCGCGCACCAGCGGTAGATCCTTGTGGAACAGCTGATCCTGGAGGTTCTTGGTCGCGGTGGAGACGACGACGCGCCGTCCGCTCAGGATGGCCGGGACCAGGTACGCCAGCGTCTTCCCGGTGCCGGTCCCCGCCTCGGCCACCAGCATCCGCCGCTCGTCGAATGCCCGCGCCACCTCGCGCGCCAGGGTGAGCTGCTCTGGGCGGTGCTCGTACCCGGCCAGCGCACGGGAGAGTCGGCCGCCCGGGCCCAGGACCGCGGCGATCTCGTCCACCTAGTGCTCCGACCCCGTGACCAGGGCGAGGCGGCAGAGACCGAAGCGAGGCGGCGCACCCGAGGAGCGAGCCGCGGAGGCGTCTCTCGGGGGGCCGCCGCAGCGGTCGGGATACCCGGGCCGGAACACTCAGTGAGCCCGGAGCAGGATGTTGACCAGCAGCGCGGCGATGGGGATGACGAAGAAGAGCATCGCGCTGACCGCCAGCACCTTGCGCCGGTTTCGCTGCAGCTCTGCCGGGTCGGTCTTCGCCGCGGCCGCGGCCGCGGTCGAGGCCATCCGCACCATGACCTCGAGCGCCACCTTGGCCTGCGGGTCGTCGGGTGTGGCCGCGAGGTGAATCCGGTACAGCCGTCCGGCCTTCGCCAGCTCGTCCATGTTGAAGGCCAGCTGGAGGAACTTCTCGTGCTCCTCCTGCTTCGTCCAGCGCTCCTCGAGCCCCCGCCAGGCCGCCTCGAGCGCGGCAGACGGCTGGTGCTCCTCGGCGCGGAAGTTGGCGAAGACCAGGCCGCAGGCCGGGCAGATGAGCGCCTCGCGGCTCCGCGGGGTGATGCACTTGGGGCAGTGGCCCGGGGGAATCTGGATGGTCGAGCCGCGGGCGACCCCCGGCGGCGGCGCCACCACCGGGGTGCCCCCGGTGTTCCGCGGACGCAGCGCCTGGGGCGGCGGCGCAGGCGGGTGCACGCCCCCGAGCTGATCGAGGAGGTGGGCGAACTCGGCGTCCACCACCCGCTTCGGCGGAGGCGCGGCCTCGGGCACCGTGACCGGACCGATGGCCGGCGGCCTCGTGGGCGAGTCGAACCGGGCCACCTCGGCCGGCTGCGGCAGCGCGGACGTCCCCGGCGGTGCGATCGCCAGCGGCATCGCGTCGGAGGAAGGCGTCAGGAGGATGATGGTCGGCCCCTCGTCGTCTTCGTCCCCGTCGACCGGCACGGGCGCGGGCACGGAACGCGGAGCGTCCTTGGTACTGGACGCGGTCGTCGCCTTGGGAGACGGCACTGTCACCGGTCGCGCCGGAAGCTGCTGCCGCTGCTCGGCGCCGCAGGCCGGACACCGGGCGACGAGCCCACCCCGCTCGACGCGGAGGTCGACCAGCTCGACGAGGCGCTCACAGGAAGGACAGAGAACTTTCATCTAGGGGCGGGGCCGGCGAAGGTCTTCCGCGCTCGGAGGTCGGCGAGCAGTCTAGAGGACAGCGGCGGGTCTAGAGGAGTGCGACGAACGGTGCGGGCAAGAAACAGAGGACGGCCACCGCGAGGGCGGCCACGCACAACCACCCACGTGCGACACCCAGTGGCTCCTCCGGAGCGGTCACTGGGGGGTGCCCGACGCCGACCACCAGCGAGACCACCAGCAGCCAGGCGAGCCAGGTGAAGGAGACCAGTGCGGTGAGCACCGCGAGGAGCGCCAGGGCACAGCGACCAATGGCCCGTGCTCGCCTTCCGAAGAGGGCGTAGGTCAGGTGCCCGGCATCCAGCTGCCCGATGGGGAACAGGTTCAGCATGGTGATGAGCGACCCCAGCCACCCGGCGAGCACGAAGGGGTGTGCGTCCACGTCCATGCCGGGGGGTCGGGGGCCGAGGAAGGCCAGCTCGAACAGCCGCAGCAGGAGGTTGTCCCCGTAGATTTGCACGTCCAGCCGGGGGAGTCCGTGCTGGAACACGCTCCAGAGCGACATCGGACCCAGCACCAGGGACCCGGTGGGCGGAAGCGGGACGAAGCGGGAGTGGGTGTACCCCCAGGCGAGGAAGGGCAGGCACACCAGGAACCCGGCGAGCGGGCCGGCCGCGCCGATGTCCACCAGGGCGTTCCGGGAGGGGATGCGGTCCCGGACCCGGATGACCGCCCCGAGCGTCCCGAAGCCCAGCAGAGGCAAGGGGATGAAGTACGGCAGGCTGGCGCTCACCCCGTGGCGGCGGGCCAGCAGGTAGTGCCCGAACTCGTGTGCCGCGAGGATGCTCAGCGCCGCCACGGTGAACTGCAGGGAGCTCATCAGCGCGCGGGTGCTGATCCGGATTGCCCCGCTGTCGGTCCACGAGCCGGTCTGCGTGAGCAGGAAGGTGCCGAACACCGTCACCAGCGTGCAGCCGAAGAGGACTGCCGGGAGCCAGGGGCGTGGCTCGGGCCGTGGGAGTGTCGCGTCCAGCGTCGCTCCTCAGGGCTCCAGGGCCGACGAGAGGACCTGGGCGGTGAACTGCACCAGGGGGATGACGCGCTGGTAGTTCATCCGCGTCGGTCCGATGACCCCCACCGTCCCGAGCGAGCGGTCCGCCGGTCCGTAGGGGGTGGCCACCAGCGACACGTCGCCGCCGGGAGAGAGGTCGCTCTCATGCCCGATGAAGATTTGCATCTCCCGGGCACGCTGCACGCGGTCGAGGAGCGCCACCAGCCGGGTCTTCTCCTCCAGGGCGCGGAAGAGGCCCTTCATCCGCTCGACGTCGGCGAACTCGGGCGCCTCCAGGAAGCTGCCGGTGCCCTCGATGAAGACCTTCTCGCTCGGCGGTACGCCGGTGGCGAGCAGCCCGAGCTTCAGGGCCTTGGAGACCAGCTGATCATAGGCGGCCTGGTCCTGGGCCAGCTCCTGCTCGATGCGTCCCCGCACCTGCTCGAGGGGGAGCTTCTCCAGCAGCTCGCTGAGGTAGTTGGACGCCCGTACCAGCTCCTCGGGGGACATCTCGAAGTCCAGCGCCACCGGACGGTTGTGCACCTGGCCGTCCTGGTCGACCAGGATGGCGAGCACCCGGCCCTCGCGGAGGCGGACGAACTCGATGCGGTGGAACGTCCCCGAGGTGGGACGCGGCGTGACCACCACGCCCGCGTGTCGGGTGAGGAAATGAAGAATGCGGCCCGCCTCCTGGAGCGACTCCTCGAGGGGCGTCCCGCTGGCGTTGAGGCCCCGCTGGATGAGCTCGCGGTCGCGGGGATTCGGATCGCGGAGGCGGATGAGCGTGTCCACGTAGAAGCGGTACGCACGGTCGGTGGGGACCCGGCCGGCCGAGGTGTGCGGTTTCTCGAGGTACCCGAGCTCCTCCAGGTCCGCCATCACGTTCCGAAGCGTGGCTGATGAGACCTCGAAGCCGCTCGACCGGGCGAGCTGCTGGCTCCCGACCGGGCCGCCCGTGGAGATGTACTCGCGAATGATCGCGTGCAGGACGTCGCGGGCGCGGTCGGAAAGCTCGGCCATGGCGGCTCGCAGTGGACAAGCGTAGGCAGGTGCGGCCCCCGTTTCAATGCGAAGGGGCACAGCCGTGGCCCCCGGCGCCCGTCTGAGGCCTCAGTCCCATTCCCTTTTCTCCGCGTCTGGGGCTTTATCCGCCAGCACACGTTTCGTTGATGCCGCCAGGAGGGCGCATGAAACCAAAGGACGTCCTGGGGCTCGCCAAGGACCGCGGCGCGGTGATGGTGGACCTCAAGTTCATGGACTTCGTCGGGCTGTGGCAGCACTTCACCATCCCCCTCGGGGAGCTGAAGGAGGAGATCTTCGAGGAGGGGCTGGGGTTCGACGGCTCGTCGATCCGCGGCTGGGCGGAGATCCACGCCTCGGACATGCTGGTGATGCCCGACGCGACCACGGCGGTGATGGACCCGTTCATGAAGGATCCGACGTTGAGCCTGGTGTGCAACATCGTCGACCCCATCACCAAGGAGGCGTACGGCCGCGACCCACGGAACGTCGCGATCAAGGCGGAGAAGTACCTCAAGTCCACTGGCATCGCGGACACCGCGTACTTCGGCCCCGAGGCCGAGTTCTTCATCTTCGACGCGGTGCGCTTCGACAGTAAGCCGAACGCCTCGTTCTACGAGATCGGCTCGAGCGAGGCCGCCTGGAGCAGCGGCCAGGAGGACGGCAACCGGGGCTACAAGGTCCGCTACAAGGAGGGCTACTTCCCGGTCGCGCCGCTCGACAGCCAGCAGGACATCCGCACCGAGATGTGCCGGGTGCTCGCCGACGTGGGCATCGAGGTCGAGCGGCAGCACCACGAGGTGGCCACCGCCGGCCAGGCGGAGATCGACTTCCGCTTCAACACCCTGGTGAAGTGCGCCGACAACCTCAGCTGGTTCAAGTACATCGTGAAGAACGTGGCCTGGCGCCACGGGAAGACCGCGACCTTCATGCCCAAGCCGCTGTTCGGGGACAACGGCTCGGGCATGCACACCCACCAGTCGCTGTGGAAGAACGGGAAGCCGCTCTTCGCCGGCGACGGGTACGCGGGCCTGAGCGAGATGGCGCTCTACTACGTCGGCGGCATCCTCAAGCACGCCCGCGCTCTCGCCGCGATCTGCAACCCCACCACCAACAGCTACAAGCGGCTGGTCCCGGGGTTCGAGGCACCGGTGAACCTGGCCTATTCGAGCCGGAACCGGAGCGCGTCGATCCGCATCCCGATGTACAGCCCGAGCCCGAAGGCCAAGCGGCTCGAGTTCCGCAGCCCGGACCCGTCGTGCAATCCGTACCTCGCGTTCGCCGCGCAGCTGATGGCGGGCCTGGACGGGATCGAGAACAAGATCGATCCGGGTGACCCGCTGGACAAGGACATCTACGGCCTGTCCCCCGAGGAGCTGAAGGACGTTCCGAAGATGCCGGGAAGCCTCGAGGAGGCGCTCGATTGCCTCCGGAAGGACCACAAGTTCCTGCTCAAGGGCGACGTCTTCACCGACGACGTCATCGACACCTGGATCAACCTCAAGATCGACAAGGAAGTGAACCCGGTGCGGCTGCGGCCCCACCCGATGGAGTTCGCGCTCTACTTCGACATCTGAGATTCGCCGGCAGTCGCGAGCGGGCTGGCTCAATGAATCCCCCGGGCCCTGTGGGGCATCAGGCCGGGGGACGGCCCCTCGCTCACTCCAGAGGGTCGATGATGGAGACGAGGCAGCGTGCCGACCTCGCGCTGGGAGGGCTGGACCGGCAGCGGTTCAACGACTTCGTGCTCGCCCAGAGAATGCTGCCGCCGGACCTGCTGCTCAAGGCGGTGATGGACGAGCTCGTGCCCGCGGAGAAGGCTCGAGCCGCGGCGAGCCGCCTGGCGCGGGCGACGACGCCGAACTGAGCTGCGGAGAGTCGCGCCTGGGGCGCTCGAACCGGGGGCGGTGGTGAGGTGCACCGCCGTCCGCAGCAGGCCGATGCGCGCGCCTGCCGGGAGGTGGCGGGGGCCCTCGTCCGGTCGAGCGCGCAGACGCCTCTGCGGCTCTCTCGCCTGGCGGGTAAGGTGCCGGCACTCGTTCCCCGGCCGGCGCTGCTCGTTCCTCATGACCTCGTTCTGGGTGTCGATCCAGTCGTTCGCCCGCGCTGCGCCCTGGGTGGTGCTCTTCTCGGCCGCCGCCGTCTTCCCTCTGCTCTTCTTCGTGACCGCGCCGTACGGGCGGCATTTCCGTCCCGGCTGGGGGCCGGCCCTGGGCTCGAGGGCCGGTTGGATCGCGATGGAGTGGCCGTCGGTCTTCCTCTTCGGCTTGGTGTGGATCGCCAACCCAGGGTTCGGCACGCCGATGGTGACCATGCTGGGCGTTCTCTGGCTGGTCCACTACCTCCAGCGCACCTTGGTCTTCTCGCTCCTGCTCAAGGATTCGCAGAAGCGCCAGCCGGTGGTCACCGTGGTCATGGGGACCTTGTTCAACGTGCTCAACGCCACGGGGAACGCAGCCGCGCTCACCGACCGGCCCTTCGATGGGCTCTTCGTCCTCGGGACCACGCTCTTCGTCGTGGGCTTCGTGGTGAACGTGCACTCGGACCACGTGCTGCGCTCGCTCCGGGCACCGGGGGAGAACGGCTACAAGGTGCCCTTCGGCGGCGGGTTCAGGTTCGTGAGCGCCCCCAACTATCTGGCGGAGATCATCGAGTGGCTGGGCTTCGCGCTGGCGGCGCAGACGCTGGCGGGATGGGCCTTCGCCGTCTTCACCCTCGCGAACCTGGCGCCGCGCGCGCTGGCGAACCACCGGTGGTACCGCGCGAGGTTCCCGGACTACCCCGCGAATCGACGCGCGCTCATCCCGTTCCTCTGGTGAGCACGCGCTCGACCCGATCGCTGCTTGCAACTCGAACCCTCCGCGGGTGTTGATCCCGGTCGAAGTGCGCGTCCCCGGACCATCCAGCGAGAGCACCGGCGCGGGTCGCTCCGGCGTGCCGTGGACCTCGTCCGGGCGGCCCGAGGTCCGCTTTCCAGGCCGCGACTTCCTCCAGCTCCGGCGGGACGCGCTCGGGTTCTTCACCCGCATCCACCAGGAACGCGGCGATCTCGCCCGGTTCCGGGTGCCGGGGCGTCGGCTCGTGCTGCTCGGCCACCCGGACCACGTGCGCGACGTGCTGCTGACGCACGCCTCGAAGATCGAGAAGGGCCCGGCGCTCCGGAGCACCCGCGTGCTCCTCGGCGACGGCCTCCTCACCAGCGAGGGCACGGTCCACCTCGAGCACCGCCGGCGCCTCCAGCCGGCCTTCCACCGGAGCGAGCTGCTCCGCTACGTGCCGGGGATGGTCCGCCAGGCCCGCGCCTGCTCCGCTGCGCTCCGCGCCGACGAGACGGTGGACCTGGCGCGGGTGATGATGCAGCTCACGCTGGGCATCGTCTCCGAGGCGCTCTTCGGCGCCGACCTCACCCCCGAGGCCAGCCGGATCGGTGACGCACTCACCGAGGCGCTCGGCGCCTTCCGCAGCCTGTCGCTCCCGCTGGGCGGCTTCCTGCTCTCCCTCCCGTTGCCGCGTGCGCGGCGGTTCCGGGCGGCGCGCGCCGAGCTCGAGGCCGCGGTGGCCTCGCTCGTGGCCCGGCATGGAGGCTCCCGGCACGACGACCTGCTCGGGACGCTCCTCGAGGCGCGCGAGGCTGGTGTCTTCGACGACCGGGCGGTCCGCGACGAGGTGATGACGCTGCTCCTCGCCGGCCACGAGACCACCGCGCTGGCGCTCACCTGGGCGTTCCACCTGCTTGCCACCCATCCGGACCTGGACCGCGCTCTGCAGACCGAGCTGGACGCGGTGCTCGCCGGGCGGCTCCCGACCGCAGAGGACCTCGACGCGCTGACCATCACCCGGGGCGTCGTCGGTGAGTCGCTCCGGCTCTTCCCGCCGGCCTGGGTCATCGGCCGGAAGGTCCTTGAGCCGTTGCCTCTCGGTGACGGGACGGTGCTCCCGCCGAACACGATCGCGGTCCTCTGCCCGTGGGTGCTCCACCGCGATGCCCGTTTCTGGCCCGACCCCGAGCGGGTGGACGCCAGTCGATGGACCCTCGAGGCCCGGAACGCGCGGCACCGTCATGCCTTCATCGGCTTCGGAGCAGGCACCCGCGCGTGCATCGGCGAGGGCTTCGCCTGGAACGAGGCGATGCTCGTGCTGGCCACGCTCGCCAGCCGATGGCGCTTCGCGCACGTCGATGCGGGGCCCGTGGTCCCGGAGCCCAGCGTGACGCTCCGCCCCCGGGGCGGGCTCCCGGTCCGGGTCGAAACCCGGCACCCGGACCGGTAACGAGGTGTCTGGCACCTCCCGAAGGCTGGCCTGCTTGGTTGCCTATACAGCAGACGAACGTCCTAGGCCCCGGCCTCAAGGTCGAACACTGAACAGCTGCATTGCTCCCAGGTTTCGTTGCTGACGGGATGGGTCCGGCAAGGCAAGGTCTGTCAGGCCATGCCACGCGTGCTCATCATCCAGGACGACCCGGCAGTTCTTGCCCTCATGCGTCACGGGCTCGTTCGACGAGGGTACGAGGTGGACTCCGTCCGGTCCGCCCACGAAGCCATGGACCGGCTGAAGACCGAGCGGCCCGACCTGGTCGTGTCCGACGTCCAGCTCGAGGACGCCCGCGGCGACCTGCTCCTCGGGGCCGTCGGCGCGCACTTCCCGGAGGTCGCGTGCCTGCTGGTGACCAGCGGACCCACATCTCGGTCCTCGTTTGGCGGCATCAGCGTGCTCCGCAAGCCGTGGGACATCGTCCACTTCGTGGATCGGGTCTGCACCGAGCTCGACAAGCGCGCGGCGCGGATTCAGGCAGATGCGCGGGCGGTGTCGGTCGGCAGCGCCTCGGTCTCGTGAAATCGCGCGTAGTCCACCTCGCGCGAGCCATCGGGGGCCAGGCGGATGACGTCGCGGAAGCGGTGGTTCCAGCGTAGCTCGGAGCCGACGTACGACTGGCGGGCGTAGATGGTCTGGGCGAGCGTCTCATCCCACCCGGTGAAGGTGACGAGGATCTCCATCTTCCCGTCGGTGAACTCCTCGGGCGTCACCCCGTGCAGCGGGCTCGACGCGTCGATGGCGTGGAGCGCGAGCCAGGTGAGCACGAAGGCCGGGCTCTCGTTCCGGGCGAGGGGCAGGTCCACCATCCTCCGGAAGCGCTCGCCCTCGGTGGTCACCTCGGAGCGCATGAGCGTGACCCGGAGCGTCGCCTGCACCACGTGGTTGACCCGCTCGTTCGCCACCCGGAAGCTCAAGGTCGGCAGCCCGTTGCGCAAGGTGATGATTGCCACGTCGCTGAAGATGACCCGGGCCTTGGGGCGGCTGAACTTGGCGAAGGTGAGACCGGTGAAGGTGGCCAGCCCGAGCAGGCCGACCATGTTCTCCAGCGTCGCCACCGCGTGCGCGGCGAGGGAGTGCGGCGCCATCACCCCGTAGCCGATGGTCCCCAGCGTCTCGGCACTGAAGAAGAACGCGTCCGAGAAGGAGCCGGAGCGCGCGTTCAGGACCCCACCGGTCCAGGTGTACACCAGCGCGAACAGCGCGTTGACCAAGAGATATCCGCCTCCGTAGATGGCCAGCACCACCCGCCACTTCGACGCGATGAGGAAGTAGTAGACGTCCGAGAACGTCGAGCGCCGCAGGCCCACCAGGTCGCGCGCACGGATCAGCGGCCGACCGTCACGGTGGAAGATGCGCGAGCTCTCGGTGGGGGGTGTCTGGATCGCGGCCATCGCGGAGCGAAGCTACCAGCGGCCAACGGCGTGGAGCAGCGCGGTCCCGTCCCGGGCGGCGGAGGTACAGGGGCGCGACTCGGTCCACGCGCAGGTGCTCGCCGCGGCGGTTGCTGCTCGATGCAGGACGAAGGCCGAGCGCGTTCCGTACCCCATGGCGTCGGCGTGGACGCAGGTCCCGTCCCGCGGCTCCGCCCCATGGTGCGAGAGGACCGCCAGCCACCCCTCCACGGGAAGGACGCCCCCGGTGCCAACGCGCTCCTCCACCAGCCGACGGCGGGTCCCGTCGTCTCCTGCCCCAAGGCTCCCCTCGGTCAGAACGTGCACCCCGGGACCCAGCTGCTCCTGGCGCAAGACGTTTCCATCGCTCCAGGTCAATCCGGCGAGCGTCCCATCCGCGTACGCGAGGTGGAAGCCGTTGTAGGCCGCCGGGTCCAGACGTTCGAGCCGGCGATGGAGGCTGGCCGCGTCCGGTGACTCGAGCGCGTCGAGCACCAGGAGCCCGCGCGACCGCCGGGAGGTGTCACGCGGTCCGGCCGCGCGGTTGGTGACCCCGACGAAGAGCCCGGCCGCGTTCACACCCAGCCAGGTGCCGCCGGCCCGGAGGTCACGGGGAGCAAGCCAGCGTCCATCGGCCGAGGGTTCGGGCGGTGTCGCCGGCCGCGCGAGGAACTCGTCGCGGTTGGCGGCGATCTGGAGCACCCCTCCGGGGGCTGGGACGACGAGGGCCAGCGTGCACATGGGCGAGGGGCACAACTCTGCTCGCCGGACCCGGCCTGCGCCACGAAAGGAGGAGGGGCTACTTCTTCGCCGTCAGCACCAGGACCAGCTGCCCGTTCTCGTAGGGACCGGCCTGGAGGAAGACCGAGGCATCCGTGCCGAGTTCCACGGTCGTGTGCAGCGGCGGGACGCTCACCGCCACATGCGGCCGGACGTGCTCGCCCGGCTCCAGGGTCAGGGTCGCCGTCTTTCCGGGCAAGGCCACCTCGGACGGCTGGCCCACGGTGAGGCTCACCGTCTGCTCGGAGAGCCGCCGGTACGTGGTGAAGTGGAGCCCGGCCTTCTCGAAGCCCTGGCGCATCTTCTCCAGGCCCGGGTCGACGTGCGGCGCGCCGTTCGAGGCGTGCACCACCTGGACGTCCACCTTGACTGGCCCCGCCACGAGCACTGCCGCCACGCCGAGCGACATCACCCCCGCGAGCGCGGTCACAACTCCCCCGCGCGGGGCCTCTGCTGAGCGGGGACCGGCGCCTGCACCCCCGGCTTGTCGGGCGGCAGCACAGTGGGCCGGTGGTTGCCCGAGGCATCGGGATGCTCCACCAGCCAGATGATGGCGTCCCCGGACTCGGTCTTGAGCACCACCGGCTGGAGCTGGGCCGGGGCGTCCGCGGTGACCG
>Ga0335069_10007076_pt1 | contig 16235 bp, 15 predicted proteins | sample Lox_Sample_11_FD_206714 | JGI IMG/M metagenome (GOLD analysis project Ga0335069, IMG submission 206714) | Soil microbial communities from Loxahatchee National Wildlife Refuge, Florida, United States - Lox_Sample_1.1 | ecosystem: Environmental > Terrestrial > Soil > Wetlands | place: USA...
TCCGAGCGGGTCGGGCGAGCGCAACCGATCGGCGCGCACAAGCCGCGGATCGATCGCCATCGCGAGCGCCGTGTCGGCGAGCCCGGCATGGGTGCCGATCTCCTTCGCTCCGTAGCCCTGGCGCTCGAGCGCTTGCGCGAAGAGCGGATCGGACGCGACGTAGTACTCGTCGATCGCATGGACGCGCGCCGGCGCGCCCGCCCATTCGCGGTCGAGGCGCTCGGCGACTGCTTTAAGGCTCTTCCGGTAGCCGCCGTGGTCGCCGATGAGCACGATGTCGCGGAAGCCCGCCTGCTTGAAGCTTCTCGCCGCGTATTCGACGAGCTTCTCGAAGGTCGACTCGGGCATCGTGATCGTGCCGGGGAAGCGCATGTGTGCGCTCGGCGGGTTTACGGATCCCTCGGGGACGTAGGCGATCGTCGGGGCGACGAGCGCGTTCCCCAGAGCTTGCGCGATCTTCTGCGCGAGTGCGGTGACGCGGGCGTTGTGCTTGCCGAGCGTCATGTGCGGCCCGTTCTGCTCGGTGCCACCGATCGGAACGATGATCGTCGTCGTGCCCGCGGCGATCTCGCCGCGGAGCTCCGTCCAGGTCAGCTCGCCGAGGAATACGGTGGGCGGCGCCGCGTCCGCTGCGGTGGCCGTTACCACCGCCAGCAGCAACGCGGCGACCGGGAGCGAAAGGCGGCGCATCGCGCGAGTCATGACGCGAGCAGCAGCCGCGCTCGTACGAATGGCGCGCACGCTAGCCCCTCGTCCCGCCGTCGCGCCGCGCCGACAGCTCCTTGCGGAGCTGGACGGGCTTTCGCGCCTTGCGCAGCCGCAGGTTCAGCATCTCGACGCCGAAGGCAAACGCCATCGCGAAGTAGATGTAGCCTTTCGGGATGTGCAGGTCGAAGCCTTCGCCGATCAGTGCGACGCCTACGAGGATCAGGAACGCGAGCGCCAGCATCTTGATCGTCGGGTGCCGGTCGACGAAGTCGCCGATCGGCTTCGCGGCGAACATCATGATCGCCACGGCAATCACGATCGCGAGCACCATGACCGGGATGTCGCTCACCATCCCGACTGCGGTAATGACCGAATCGAGCGAGAAGACGATGTCGACGACGGTGATCTGGGCGAGCGTTCCGTAGAAGCCGGCGGCACCCGGGCTGCCGTGTCCGTTCTCTTCGCCCCCTTCGAGCGACGAATGGATCTCCATCACCGACTTCGCGAGAAGGAACAGCCCGCCGCCGATCAGGATCAGGTCGCGGCCCGAGATCTCGTTGCGGAGGATCGGGATCGCGAACAGCGGATCGGTGAGGCGCATCATCAAGGCGAGCGACAGCAGCAGCGCAATCCGCATCATCATCGCGAGCGCGAGCCCGATCAAACGCGCCCGGTGGCGCTCCTTGAGAGGCAGCCGCCCGACGAGGATCGAGATGAAGATGATGTTGTCGACGCCCAGAACGATTTCGAGCGCGGTGAGGCTTGCCAGCGCGATCCACGCCTCGGGAGAAGTCAACCACTGCACGGGACGACCTCCGATCTCGGGGTAGCGGTTTTCGGTACGGAACCGTTCGCAAAGCGCCGATCATACGCGTGCGCTACTTCCCGGCGATCTCGCGTTCGAGGCGACTCAGCTCGCGCTCCGGCGCATCGGTGAAGCGGCGCAGCCGCGGCCAGTGCGGCCGCTCCTGCGCGAGCAGCACGTCGTAGTAGGCCCGGACGCGGTCGACGAAAGCGACCGGCATGCCGCCGCGCGCGTAGCCGAGCCTCGCCTGCGCGAAGTACTCGGGCAGCGCAAGCAGCGGGAAGACCTTCTTCACGTCGGTCCACAGGTCGGGATCGAGCTTCTGCCTCTGCGCGAGGATGCGCGCGTCCTCGAGGTGGCCGAGGCCGATGTTGAACGCGGCGAGTGCCATCCAGGTGCGCTCGGGCTCGGCGATCCGTGAAGGCAGCTTGTCCTTCAGCTCGCGGAGGTAACGCGCCGCCGCAAGCACGTTCTCGGCGGGGTCGAGGAGGTTGCGCACGCCTAGGCGCTTCGCCGTCTCCTCGGTGATCTGCATGAAGCCGCGGACGCCCGTTTCGCTCGTCGCCGCAGAGTCCCATTGCGACTCCTGGTAGGCGATCGCCGCGAGCAGCCGCCATTCGATTCCCGTGCGCTCCTGCGCGTCGTGAAAGAGGGCGCGGTATTGCGGCAGCAGCGTCTTCACGCGCTCGTGCAGCACACCCGCGTCGATCCGCTGGATTTGCGGGCTGGCGGGAATGTAGCGCTCCACGAGCCTCGCGAGCGTTCCGTCGCGGCGGAGCCGCGCGAGGAACGCGTCGAGGTCGTCGCGCAGCTTCGCGTAGCGCGGCGAGACGGCCCACGCCACTTCGCGCGCGCCCCCCGCCGGAAAAGCCACGTCGAAATCGAGATAGACGTTGCGCGCAACCGACGCCGCGATCGATCCCACGATCGCATAGCCGAGGGTTCCGTCGGAGACCTGCGAGATCAGCGCGTCCGCCGGCGCGGCAAGCCGCTGCCACGCGATCGCCGGATGCGCGGCCCGCGCGATCGCAATCTCCGGCGCGAACGCGTCGTCGGCGTAGGCGACCGTTTCACCATCGAGATCGCGCCACCTCGCCGGCTTGTAGCCGTCGCGGTTGTAGATGAGGACCGGCTCGGCGGAGGCAATGCCCGACGTCCACGTCACGGCGGGTCGCGCGCCCGCGCGGTCCGCACCTGTCGCACCCGGCAGGCGAGCGTCGGCTTCGGTCGCCGGCGGCGGCCGAAACAATCCGCCGGCGCCGAGATGCGCGGTGCCGCTCGCCACCGCGGCAATCACCGCCGCCGCGGAAGCGGCAACCACGAACCGCAGCGGCATCTTCTCCTCCATCGCGAACTCGCGGACGAGATCGACGTCGAGTCCTGCCAGCGTGCCGTTCGGCCCCGGGTAGTAGACGACGGGTCCGGGATGCACGATCACGACGAGCTCGCCGGATTCGTCGGGCGGTGGAAGCGACGTCGACTTCGGAGCGTCCTTCTGCACGAACAGCGGGATCGATGCTGCCGCGACGGCGAATGCCGCCGCGATTGCGAGAGCACTGCGCGGTGGACGCACGGGAAGGGGCGCGGGTGGAAAGGAGCGGCGATTCCGATGCGGACGACGATGCGGTCGATTATATCGGCGGGCGAAAGCGCGCTCATCGCGTCGAACGTCGCACCGATCGGCTTGTCAGAGCCGCACGTCGGTCCCAGGTCGGAAATGGCTGCGCGAGCAGACCGCGAGCGGGCGCCATGTCGGCGGCGCCGCGCGAACGGACTCGCGAGTCCGCCCCAGTTGCTTGCCGCACGGACCGTGATACCCGATAATTCACATCCAGCGCGAAATGCGCAATCGATCAACGGCGGGTCGCCCCGCATTGCGGCGTCGTGAACCTGGTCAGGTCCGGAAGGAAGCAGCCACAGCGACTCACCGCAAGTGCCGGGGGAACGGCTCGCCACCCCTGCTCTTTGCGCCTCGGATCGACCTGATATCTTGTTGCCCGGCCGCTCGAACGCTCATGTACGTCCGTGTACATGGCGGGTTCTCGCGGCCTTGCGCCTCGTCCCGGGCCGATCCGGGGGCAAACGCCGGCTAAGATGAGCTATCAGGTTCTCGCACGCAAGTGGCGGCCTAAGGCGTTCTCCGAGCTGGTCGGGCAGGAGCACGTCGTCACCGCGCTCACCAACGCGCTCACCCGCGGCCGGCTGCATCACGCGTACCTCCTGACGGGGACGCGCGGCGTCGGCAAGACGACGATCGCGCGGCTCCTCGCGAAGAGCCTCAACTGCATCACCAACGGCGTCACCGCGACGCCCTGCGGGACGTGCGCCGCATGCATCGAGATCGATGCCGGGCGCTTCGTCGATCTGCTCGAGCTCGACGCGGCGTCGAACACCGGCATCGACAACATGCGCGAGATCCTCGACAACGCGCGCTATGCGCCGACGGCCGGCCGCTTCAAGGTGTACCTTATCGACGAAGTGCACATGCTGTCGAAGGCGGCGTTCAACTCGATGCTGAAGACGCTCGAGGAGCCGCCGGAGCACGTGAAGTTCGTGCTGGCCACCACCGATCCGCAGAAGATCCCGGTCACCGTGCTCTCGCGCTGCCTGCAGTTCAACCTGAAGCAGCTCCCGCCGCAGCTCATCGCCGAGCGTCTCTCGGCCATCGTCACGGCGGAGAAGCTCGCCGCCGATCCGCCGGCGCTCGCTCTTCTCGCTCGCGCCGCCCGCGGCTCGATGCGCGACGCGCTGTCGCTGCTCGATCAGGCCATCGCGTACGGGGACGGTGAGGTGCGCGACGGCGTTGTGCGCCGGATGCTCGGCGCCGTCGACACCGAGTACACCTATCGCATCGTCGATGCGCTCGTGGCGGGCGACGGCCGCGCGCTGCTCGCGGAAGTCGACGCGATGGCGGCGAGGAGCGTCGCGTTTCCCGCGGCGCTCGAGGAGCTTGCCTCGCTCTTCCATCGGATCGCCATCGTGCAGACGGTGCCGGAGTCCGCAGGCACGATCGAGGACGCCGAGCGCGTACGAGGTTTCGCCGGGCGGCTTGCGCCGGAATCGGTGCAGCTCGCCTATCAGATCTCCGTGCAGGGTCGCGCCGATCTCGCGCTTGCACCCGATGAAGCCACGGGGTTTTCGATGACGCTGCTGCGGCTCCTCGCTTTCGAGCCGGCAAGCCGCGGCACCACGCCGGCGGGCGCAGGCGATCGGGCACCGAGGGGCGAGCCGGCGGCAACACGAGCGGGCCCGAGCTCGGGCCCGCTCGCGGTGGTGCGTCCGATCGCCGCTGCGGCCGCGAGCGCCACGGAATCGACGCAGCCGGGCGGGGCACAGCAGGTGCAATCGAATGCGGTGGCCGCGGCGCCGTCGGCGAAGGCGGACGTGCCTCCGCCGAGGTCGATGCCCGCCGACCCGGCGGAATGGCCCGTATTCGTCGCCGAGCTGAGTCTGCCGCCGATGGTCGCGCAGCTCGCAGGGCAGACCGAGCTGAAGTCGATCGAAGGGAACATCGTCACGCTCGGGCTGCCCGTCACCCACAAGCACCTTGCCGACAAGGCGTACTCCGACCGTCTCAAGTCGGCGCTCGATGCGGCGACCGGCCGGAGGTGGATGCTCGCGTTCGAGGTCGGTTCGAAGGCCGATGCGTCGCTCGCCGCGCAGCGCCAGCGCGAGCAGGTCGACGCCAAGGCGAAGACCGAGGCCGCGTTTCGCAGCGAGCCGTTCGTCCAGGACGCGCTCGCCCGATTCGATGCGAAAATCCGGCCCGATTCCATCAAGCCCGTGAGCTGACGCACGCCGCTGGCGCCATCGAAAGGAACCTTCCCCCATGATGAAGAACCAGCTTGCCGGCCTGATGAAGCAGGCGCAGCAGATGCAGGAGAACATGAAGAAGGCGCAGGAGGAGCTCGCGCAGACCGAGGTCGAGGGTCAATCGGGCGCGGGGCTCGTCAAGGTCGTGATGACGTGCCGGCACGACGTGAAGCGCGTGACGATCGATCCATCGCTTCTCGGCGAGGACAAGGACATGCTCGAAGACCTGGTCGCCGCGGCATTCAACGACGCCGTGCGGCGCGTCGAGACGACCACGCAGGAAAAGATGGCGGGCCTGACGATGGGAATGCCGATGCCGCCGGGATTCAAGCTGCCGTTCTAGGAACGGCCACAAGGTGCCGATGGCGCAGCCGTCCGATCATCCCGCAGCGCGGCGATCGCCGGTCGCCGAGCCGCTTTCGGGTCTGGACGAGCTCGCGCGCGCGTTGCGCTCGCTGCCGGGCGTGGGGCCGAAAGCTGCGCAGAGGATGGCCCTGCATCTGCTGCAGCACGATCGCGACGGCGCCCTGCGCCTCGCTCACGCGCTGACGCGCGCGGCGCAGACCGTTCGCCACTGCGAGCGCTGCAACACCTTCACCGAGGAGGCGATCTGCGCGCTGTGCTCGTCGGGAAAGCGCGACCCGACGCTGCTCTGCGTCGTCGAAACGCCCGCCGATCTTCTCGTCGTGGAGCAGACGCAGGCGTACTCGGGCCTCTATTACGTGCTGATGGGGCGCCTCTCGCCGCTCGACGGCATCGGTCCGCGCGAGATCCATCTCGAGCGGCTCATCAAGCGCGCGACCGACGGCGCGGTCCGCGAAGTCGTGCTTGCGACGAACTTCACCAACGAGGGCGAGGCCACCGCCCACTACATCGGCGAGCTGCTGACGGCGCGTGGATTGACGGTGAGCCGCCTCGCGCGCGGCGTGCCGGTCGGCGGCGAGCTCGAGTACGTCGACAGCGGCACGCTAGCGCAGGCGTTGCGCGAGCGGCGGACGGTGGGGACCTGAAGACGCTGGGGATCGGCGTCGCGGCGCAGCCGACGATTCGCTGCGCGGGCGCGGACCAAGCGCCTCGTTCGGGCAGCATCCGCCGAACGTTAGCCTCGTTCCCGGCGCGTCAGCGAAGCTCACCTCGTGCCCGCGTAGAGCTGACTCGGCAACCACAGGATGATCTGCGGGAAGACGATGCACAGCGTCAGTCCCAAGATCTGCAGCCCGATGAACGGGATTGCCGCACGGAAGATCATCGCCATGCTGATCTGCGGCGGCGCAACGCTCTTCAGGTAGAACAGCGAATAGCCGAACGGCGGACTGAGGAAAGCCATCTGCATGTTCACCATGAAGATGACGCCGTACCAGAGGGCGACGCTTTCGGGTGCCACGCCCGGGAGTCCCAGGAGCCCGCCGAACTGAAGACTCTTCATGATCGGCAGGAAGATCGGCACGGTGAGCAGCAGAATGCCGACCCAGTCGAGGAACATCCCGAGCACGAACAGCACCACCATCATCAGGAGCAGGATCCCGTAGGGGGCGAGCCCGGTCCCGAGGATCGTTTCGGCGACGAACGTCTGCCCGCCCTTCACGATGAAGAATCCGACGAACATGGTCGCGCCGAAGAAGATCCACATGACCATCGCAGTCGCCTTGAGCGTGGCGATCGCCGCGTCGTAGAGGTTGACCCAGTTGAGACGCCGGTGCAGCGCGGACACGACGAGCGCTCCGAACGTGCCGATCCCCGCGGCTTCCACTGGAGTCGCGACCCCGAAGAAGATGATGCCCAGCACGAGCAGGATCACGAGGACCGGCGTGATGGTGTTGCGCAGGAGGCGCAGCTTTTCGGGCATACTGACTCGCTCGGCGACGGGCAATGCGGGGCCGAGCGACGGATTGATATAGCAGCGCAGCGTCACGTATCCGATGTAGATCCCGGACAGCAGCAGTCCGGGAAAGACCGAGCCGATCAGCAGTTCGCCCAGCGATTGTTGCGCAACCACCGCGTAGACGATCGCCATCACAGACGGCGGGATCAGGATGCCCAGCGTGCCGCCCGCGAGGAGCGAGCCGCAGGCGAGCTTGGGCTCGTAGCCGCGCTTGAGCATTGCCGGAAGCGCGATCATCCCCATCGTCACCTCGGTCGCCCCGACGACGCCGACCATCGCCGCGAGCACCGTGCAGGCGAGCACGGTGGCCGATGCGAGACCGCCCTTGAGCGCTCCCAGCCACTTGTAGATGACGTCGAAGAGCTCTTCGATGATTCCCGCCTTTTCCAGCACCGCCGCCATGAAGATGAACAGCGGGACGGCCGAGAGCTGGTAGTCCGTCATGAACGGAAACACGCGCGACGGCAGCATGTTGAGGATCGCGCCGTTTCCGAACACGTACAGATAGATGACCGCCAGGCTGCCGGTGCAGAAGGCCATCGGCAGGCCGAGCATCAGCAGCAGCGCAAGCGAGCCGAACAGCAGGACGGTGAGCCAGCCGATGCCGATTTCGAGACCCACGGTCAGGCTCCATTCCGCGCGACGATCATGATGTCCTTGGCGAGCTTCGAGATCCCCTGGAGCAGAAGCAACGCGGCGCCAACAGGGATTGCGAGCTTCACTGGCCAATACTGGATGCCCCATTCGGTGAACGAATGCTCGCCGACCTGGATCGCGTCCATCGCGAACCGTGCGCCAGTCCAGAACATCGTTCCCACGAAGATAAAGAAGAAGACCGACGTGATGATGTCGGCGATCGCCTTGCCGCGCGGCGAAAACTTGGCGTAGACGACGTCGACGCGCACGTGCTGATCCTCGCGATACGCGAACGCGCCGCTCAACATGTACTGCATCCCGAACATCAGGAACGTGCTCTCGTGGACCCAGATCGTCGGGGAGTTGAACAGGAAGCGCCCGATGACTTCGTAGTAGTAGGCGAAGACGGCGATGAGCGCCCACCAGGCCACGTATCGGCCGGCGAGGGCGCTCAGGCGGTCGATCACGTCGGTAAAGGGGGTATGCACCTTGAGGGTGGGGTCCTCGCCTATGCCACCCTCGTGCAGCGAAGGCGCCTGCGGTGCAACGGCTTCGGCCTGCCGCTGGGCGGCTTCGGCAGCGCGGCGCCGGCGCACCGCTCCGGGCAGCAGCACCGCATCGATCAGCAGCATGACGCCGAGCGCGATGCCGCTCAGGCGCGCGCGTCCTTTCCAGCCGTCGGAAACCGCCTTCGCGGCTTCGTACTGCGTCGTCCGGGACTTCAATTCCGTTTCGGACTTCGCGAGCGCCGCAGCTGCATCGGGCGTCCCGCGTCCGACTTCGTCCTTCGCGGAGGCGACCGCGGTCTGCGACTCCTCCATCGCCGCGAAGGTCCGCGACAGATCGTCGCGGACCTCGCGTGCCTGGCTCGTGCAGTAGACGATTCCGATGAACGCCGGGATGAACACGAACGCCCACGCGCTCCGGATGTAGAACCGGTGGATGCCGAGATACCCTGCCAGCAGCCAGAACATGTACGCAATGAACAGCGACGGCCGCGTGTCGGGCGGATTCGCCCGCTGCCGCGACAGGGAGTAGGCGGCGATCAGCGGAAAGAAGATGAGGCCGCTCCAGTACAGCCAGTGCGGCATGACGAACGTGAGGCTGGGCATATGCGCACCGCGTGACGGGGTTGAACAAAACGGAGGCGCCCGAGCGGCGCCTCCGCGGTCCTTCGGCGTAGGGTCCGCGCCGGCGGACCCCAGGTAGCGCTAGGCCTCGACCTTCAGCCCTTTGTACATGTCCGGGGTGACGTAGCCGAACGTGTGCGACTCCATCACTTCGAGCTGCAGCTTGAAGAGGCGAGCGGCGTCCTTGTCCTTGTTGGCCCACTTGAACCAGATGGGTGTCGCGAGACGCTGCCATTTCGGCAGATCTTCCAGCGGCATCCGGATGATCTGGACGCCTGCCTTCTCGAACTTGCCCCAGGCCTCGAAGTCGGCTCTCTGAATCGCCGCGTGGTGGACGTTGGAATAGACCTGAATCTCGTCGTCCAGCCACAGCTTCATCTTGGGCGAGAGCTTGTTGTAAACGTCCATCCGAACGACGAAGTCCATCAGGTCGACGGGCTGGTAGATCGACTCGAGCCCGGGCGGGCCGGTCCAGATGTACTTGGCCACCTGCTGGAAACCCAGATCCCAGTTGACCGCAGGCCCCACGTAGTCGGCAGCTTCGACCGTACCTTTCTCCAACGCGGAGAACACCTCACCTCCAGGCAGCAGCGTGGTCTTCGCACCTGCGGCCGCAAAGCCCTCGGCGATCATCCCGCCCGGCACCCGCAGCTTCAGGTCCTTGAAGTCCTCGATGGTTCGAATGGGCTTCTTCGAGTGAATGATGTTGGGGCCGTGGTGAATCCGATTGACGTAGTAGAGGCCTTGCTTGGCGAAGATCTCGCGGGCGACCTTCAGACCGTCCTTGCTGTAGAAGAAGATGTCCCACTCGTGCGGGTAGCGCAGTCCCATCAGGTACGACGACAGGAACGCCGTCGCAGGAAGCTTTCCCGCCCAGTAAAGCGTGAACGAATTCATCGCTTCGAGCACGCCGTTCTTGACCCCGTCGATCAACTCGAAGTCGCCGACCACTTCCTTTGCCGCGAACGGCTTGAACTCGAGCTCTCCGCCGGTCTTTTCCTTGATCGTTCCGCACCACGTCTTGAACGTCTGTAATCCGACACCCGCGGGCCACGACGTCTGGATCTTCCAGACCGTCGTTTCGGCCGCAGCGGCGTTGCGGATGAATGGCGCCGAAACGAACGCCGCCGCGCCGGCGGCAGCGCCGGTCTTAAGCAGACGGCGACGCGAAGGCTCCGCGAGGGAACCGGGTTGCGGCGTGCTCTTCCCTTCTTGGGACTCACTCATAGAATCTCCTCCATACGCGTCGGGGTCCTCCCCCGGTCCGGCCTCGTCGGGTCGCTAGGCGCATCTTGCAACGGGAATCGGCCATTCCGCAAGCGTACCGATCGTCCTGTCCGCAGGGTCGAACGCGTCGGGAGCGACGGCGCCGAGCCTCGACCATTCGAAGCGAGCGGGACCGGGGCGCGGGAGGGAAGGGCGACGCAGCCTCGGCCGCGCACCGCGTCGACGCCCGAAGCCGTGTCCGCGGGCATTGCATCGGGACGCTCGGGCGGAGTACCCTCGGACAACGATCCGGCACGGATGCGTTTGGCATGGGGAAGGAGGCGCGATGCTCGTCAGCGAGATCCTGCGCATCAAGGGCACGGTGCTCTTCACGACGCCGCCGGACGCGCCCGTGATGGACGCCGTCAAAGTGATGGCCCACAACGATATCGGATCGCTGGTCGTAATGGAGCGTGGCCGGATGACGGGCATCGTGACGTTCGCCGAAGTGCTGCGTGCGCTTGCCGAGCACGGCGGTACGCTCGGCGACTTGCGGATCAGCGCGATCACCGAGCGCAATCCGCTCACCGCCGCGCCGGCGATCGACGTCAACGAGCTGCGGCGCACGATGCTCGACCGGCACGCGCGCTACGTACCCGTCTTGGACGGCAACACGCTCCTCGGCGTGGTGTCGTTCCACGACGTCGCCAAGGCCGTGCTCGAGGAGCAGAGCCTCGAGAACGAGATGCTGAAGCACTACATCCAGGACGCTCCGGCGTGAATGCTCGAGGCCCGTCGCGCGTCCCGTCGGCCTCCGGGCTTCACGAGAACCGGGCGCCCTTCGACTGACGCGACGCGCGACCGAGCGGACGCGCATTTAAGCCTGCAGCACGAAGATCGCCGGACGCTTCGCATAGCCGCGGAGATCGACGCTGCGCCATTCGCGGGCGGTGCGCGTGGCGACGGACTCCGACTCCGTCGTCAGGTCGGCGGCGACGCAGATCCGGGTGGCCGGGTTGCACGTCGCGGCGAGCGCCTCGAGCATCGTGACGTTGCGGTACGGCGTCTCGATGAAGATCTGCGCGTAGCCGTTACGCTGCGAGTCGGATTCGATCCGTCGGATCGCCTGCGCGCGCTCCTCGCTGCTCACGGGCAAGTAGCCGTGGAACGCGAAGGCCTGGCCGTTCATCCCCGAGGCCATCAGCGCGAGCAGCACCGCCGACGGACCGACGAGGGGCACCACGCCAATGCCTTCGCGATGCGCTTGCGCGACGACCACGGCGCCCGGATCGGCGATGCCCGGGCAGCCCGCGTCCGACAGGAGCCCCATGGCCATTCCGGTTCGTGCCGGCGCCAGGAGCTCGGCGCAGCGCGGGGCCAAGGGCGATTCACCGACCTCGACCATCCGGATCTCGCGCAGCGGCACCTCGGGCTCGAGCGCCTTGAGGAACGCGCGCGCAGGCTTCGCGTTCTCGACGATGTAGCAGCGGAGGCTCCGGGCGATGCCGATCGTTCGCGCCGGCAGCACGGTCTCCGGCGCGACGACGCCGAGCAGGTTCGGCACCAGATAGAGACGTCCCCGCGTCATCGCCCCGACGCAAGCAGCGCGACACCCGCGGCCGCGAGCATGCGCGAAAGCTGGATGAGCGGCAGGCCGATGAGGGCGGTGGGGTCGTCGCTTTCGATGCGCTCGAACAGCGCTATGCCGAGCGCCTCGGCGCGCACGCTGCCGGCGCAGTCGTACGGCTGCTCGCGCCGCAGATAGCCTTCGATCTCCGCGTCGGTCAGGTGGCGGTAGGTGCTAGTCACGTCGACGAGCGCCGTCTGGCACGCCCCCGAGGCGGCGTCGAGCAGTGCGACTCCCGTGTGGAACACCACTGTCTGTCCGGAGAGCGCCCGAAGCTGGGCGACGGCATCTTCGTGCGTTCCGGGCTTGCCGATCGCCCGCCCCTGGCAGTCGGCAACCTGGTCCGAGCCGATGATGAGCGCGTCGCGATGGGCGCCGGCCACGCTGCGGGCCTTCGCTGCTGCGAGGCGGAATGCCGTTGCCGAGGGTGTCTCGCCCGGACCGGGCGACTCGTCGACCTGCGGGGCGACTGCGTCGAAGGGAAGCCCGAGGCGCTCGAGCAGCGTCCGGCGGTAGCGCGACGTCGACGCGAGCACGAGCCGGCGGCTCGAGCCAGCGACGGCAGGCGGGCGGCTCGAAGCGACAGCGCTTTCCTTGATGTTTGATTTTGCGGACATTTTTGACACTCGACCACGATCGCGCTATTATCCAACGTTTTCGTCCGCCGGGCCGGATCTCCGGTCCTTTCGGGTGCGCCGGGGCAAGCATCCCGGGCGAAGGCAGAGGAGCGGGATGGCCGGGCGGCAGCGCAAAGCGGAACGTCGCGACGGTTCGTTCGACGCATACGATCTCGTCCGCCGGCGTGCGAGCTTCGCGGGCAGGTTCGATTCGGCATCGCTACCGCGCGCCGCCGATCAGCTCGCGTCGCAAGGTGGATCGGCGGATGTTTCGTGGCGGATCTCGGGCATCGTCGATCCGTCGGGACGTCCGGCGCTCGAGGTGCGCGTCGAGGGCAGCGTGCCGCTCGTCTGTCAGCGTTGCCTGCAGCCGTTCGGCTGGCATGTCGCGCAGCAGACGACCGTGCTGCTCGCGCGCGACGAGCGCGAGCTCGAGACGCTCGACGCCGACGGCGAGCACGAGGTGATCCTCGCCTCTGCGCCGCTCGACGCGGCGATGCTTGCCGAGGACGAGCTGCTGCTGACGCTGCCGTTCGTGCCCCGGTGCGAGCGCGCCGAGTGCGTGCAGGCATCGATGGCCGGCACGCGGGATCCGGACGCGCGGGCGTCGGCGCGGGCGTTCGCCGCCCTTGCGGCGATCAAGCCGAGCGGCGGGAACAAGGGCAGGAATTGAGGAAGAGGATGCGCCCCAGCGGCGCTTGAGCAGCTAGCGAACCATCAGGAGAAAGCCATGGCTGTCCAGCAGAACAAGAAATCGCCGTCGAAGCGCGGGATGCACCGCGCACACGATTCGCTTCCGAGCGCGCCGCTCGCGATCGAGCCGGTCACCGGCGAGGTCCATCGCCGTCATCACATCAGCCCCAATGGTTTCTACCGCGGAAAGAAGGTCGTCCGGACCAAGGCCGACGAGTAGCTGGCCTGCCCGCATCCCGCGCGCGCGAGCCGCGGCACCACGGCCGGCTTTGGCAGCCGCACTATCGGTGCCTCGGCGCGCGTAAACTCACCTCTCCTGCGTGCGAGCGTGCCTCTCGCGCGACCTCGACGATCCAGCGCGACGACACCGATTCACGATGCCGGTCACGGTAGCCATTGACGCGATGGGAGGCGACCATGGCCCGGCGGTCACGCTGGCCGCGGCGCTCCAGTTCCTCGAGGAAGAGCCCGATGCGCGCGTGATCGCCGTCGGGCTCGACGCAAAGCTCAAGGCAGCGCTCGCGAAGCGCAGGTCGCCGGCGCGCGATCGCCTGACGCTGCATCCGGCGACGGAGGTCGTCGAAATGGACGAGCCGCCTGCCGAAGCTCTGCGCCGGAAAAAGGACTCGTCGATGCGCGTGGCGATCAACCTCGTCAAGGAGGAGGTCGCGCAGGCCTGCGTGTCGGCCGGCAACACCGGCGCGCTGATGGCGATTTCGCGCTTCGTGCTGAAGACGCTGCCGGGAATCGATCGTCCCGCGATCGCGGCACAGCTCCCGACGCGCGGCGGCGGCGTTGTCACCGTGCTCGACCTGGGCGCAAACGTGAACTGCTCCGCCGAGCAGCTCGGGCAGTTCGCCGCGATGGGCACGGCGCTCGTCGCCGCCGTCTACGGAATCGAGCGGCCTAGCGTCGGCCTGCTCAATGTCGGCGAAGAGGAGATCAAGGGCAACGAGCTCGCCAAGCGGACCGGCGAGCTGCTGCGCGCCTCCGGGCTCAATTTCTTCGGCAACGTCGAGGGCGACGACATCTTCAAGGGTACGACCGAGGTCGTGGTCTGCGACGGCTTCGTCGGGAACGTGACCCTCAAGGCAACCGAGGGTCTCGCCAAGCTTCTCTACGAAGTGCTAAAGACCGAGTTCACGCGCAACATCCTGACGCGCGCGGCCGCGATGCTGGCATACCCGGTGCTGATCGCGTTCCGGCGGCGGATCGATCCGCGCCGCTACAACGGAGCCACGCTGATCGGGCTCAAGGGTGTCGTCGTCAAGAGCCACGGCGGCGCCGACGCGCTCGCGTTCAAGTACGCGCTGCACAAGGCGTACGCCGAAGCCGCGCACGGCATCCTCGACAAGATCGCCCAGCGGATGGCGACGATGCCGCATCTCGCGCCCGCGTCGGCCGAGCCCTCGGTGAGCAATGCATAGCCGCATCGCAGGAACCGGCAGCTATCTGCCGGCGCACATACTCACCAACGACGATCTCGCGCGGAGCATCGACACGAACGACGCGTGGATCCGCGCGCGAACCGGGATTCGCGAGCGGCGGATCGCGGCGCCTGGGGAAACGACGAGCGATCTCGCCGCGCACGCCGCGCGCGCGGCTCTCGCTGCGGCGGGTATCGCTCCGGCGGACGTCGATCTCATCATCGTCGCGACGACAACACCCGACATGGTGTTTCCCTCGACCGCGTGCATCCTGCAGGCGAAGCTCGGCGCGCACGGCGGGCCGGCGTTCGACGTGCAGGCGGTGTGCAGCGGGTTCGTCTACGCGCTCTCGATCGCCGACCGGATGGTCGCCGGCGGCGCAGTGCGCAACGCCCTTGTCGTGGGCGCCGAAATCTATTCGCGGATCCTGGACTGGAGCGATCGCGGCACCTGCGTGCTGTTCGGCGACGGCGCCGGCGCCGTCGTGCTCACGCCCTCGCGCGAGCCGGGGATCCTGTCGTCACATCTCCATGCCGACGGCGCGTACCGCGACATCCTCTGCGTGCCCGGCTCGGTAAGCGGCGGCGAGGTCGCCGGGTCGCCGTTCGTGCGGATGGACGGGCCCGCGGTGTTCAAGTTCGCCGTCAACGTGATGGCGCAGGTCGCCAACGAAGCGCTTGCCGCGAACGGAGTCGACGCGAGCGCCATCGACTGGCTGATTCCGCATCAGGCGAACATCCGCATCATCGACGCGACGGCGAAGAAGCTTCACCTGCCGCGCGAGCGCGTCGTGTCCACCGTCGAGCGTCACGCCAACACATCGGCGGCGTCGATCCCCCTTGCGCTCGACGAGGCGGTGCGCGACGGCCGCATCTGTCCGGGGCACCGCGTGATGCTGATCGGCGTGGGTGGCGGGTTCACGTGGGGCTCGGTGTTCCTCAACTACTGAGGCTCGTCGACGATGAAGATCGCGTTCGTTTTTCCCGGGCAGGGCTCGCAATCGGTCGGGATGATGGCGGGCTTCGACGCACACCCGGCCGTTCGCGCGACCTTCGCCGAAGCTTCGGAGGCTCTCGGGCAGGATCTGTGGGCGCTCGTGACCACCGGACCCGAAGCCGATCTAAACCAGACGGTCAACACGCAACCGGTGATGCTGACCGCAGGTGTGGCCGTGTGGCGCGCGTGGAACGACGCCGGCGGCGCGAAGCCCGAATGCGTCGCGGGGCACAGCCTGGGCGAATACACGGCGCTCGTCGCAGCCGGCGCGATCGCGTTTCGCGACGCGGTGCCGCTCGTGCGCTACCGGGCGCAGGCGATGCAGGACGCCGTGCCGGCGGGCGTTGGCGCGATGGCGGCGATTCTCGGGCTCGACGCGACAACCGTCGCTGCGCTGTGCGCGGAGACGGCGGCGAAGACGGCGCGCGTCGTCGAGCCCGTGAATTTCAACGGTCCGGAGCAGATCGTGATCGCCGGTCACAAGGATGGGGTCGAAGCGGCGATCGCACTCGCGACGGAGAAGGGCGCGAAGCGCGGCGTGCTGCTGCCGGTCTCGGCGCCGTTCCACAGCTCGCTGATGCGGCCGGCGGCGGAGAAGCTCGTGGCCAGGCTCGCCGCCGTGCCGATCGCGTCGCCGGCGATCCCGGTGCTGCACAACGTCGACGTCGAGACGCGCGCCGCCGCCGAGGCGATCC
>Ga0335069_10007077_pt1 | contig 16234 bp, 12 predicted proteins | sample Lox_Sample_11_FD_206714 | JGI IMG/M metagenome (GOLD analysis project Ga0335069, IMG submission 206714) | Soil microbial communities from Loxahatchee National Wildlife Refuge, Florida, United States - Lox_Sample_1.1 | ecosystem: Environmental > Terrestrial > Soil > Wetlands | place: USA...
GCACCCCCCGTCTCCGCCAGCACCTTCGTGATCGCAGCCGTCAGCGACGTCTTCCCGTGGTCGACGTGCCCGATCGTCCCGATGTTGCAGTGCGGCTTCGTCCGCTCGAATTTCGCCTTCGCCATGGGTCAGTCTCCGATCCTCTCCTGTCCTACCGCTCGCTACCGCCGCGTCACGCCATCTTGGCGCGGACTTCGTCGGCCACCGCTTGCGGCACCTGCTCGTAGTGGTCGAAATGCATCGTGTACTGTGCGCGCCCCTGGCTCATGGAGCGCAGCGTGTTGACGTAGCCGAACATGTTCGCAAGCGGCACCATCGCGTTGATGACCTCGGCGTTGCCGCGCTGGTCCTGGCCGGTGATGCGGCCGCGGCGGCTGTTGAGGTCGCCGATGACGTCGCCCATGTAGTCACGGGGCGTCACGACCTCGACGCGCATGATCGGCTCGAGGAGCTTCGGCCCCGCCTTCGCGATGCCTTCCTTGAAGGCCGCGCGCGCCGCGATCTCGAAGGCGAGCGCGCTCGAATCGACGTCGTGATAGGCGCCGTCGTAGAGCGACGCCTTGAAGTCGATCACGGGGAAGCCCGCGAGCACGCCGCTGTCGAGCGAGCCCTTGAGGCCCTTCTCGACGCCGGGGATGAATTCCTTCGGCACGTTGCCGCCGACGACGTCGTTCTCGAACCGGTAGCCCGAGCCCGGCGGCAGCGGCTCGAAGCGGATCTTGACCCGCGCGAACTGACCGGAGCCACCGGTCTGCTTCTTGTGCGTGTAGTCGACGTCGGCGGCGCGGGAAATGGTCTCGCGATAGGCCACCTGCGGCGCACCTACATTGGCCTCGACCTTGAACTCGCGCTTCATGCGGTCGACGATGATCTCGAGGTGGAGCTCGCCCATCCCCTTGATGATGGTCTGTCCGCTCTCGTGGTCGACCGCGACGCGGAAGGACGGATCCTCGGTCGCGAGCCGCGCCAACGCCTGGCCCATCTTCTCCTGGTCCGCCTTGGTCTTGGGCTCGACCGCGATCTCGATCACGGGGTCGGGGAACTCCATCTTCTCGAGCACCACGGCATCGCTGGTATCGCAGAGCGTGTCGCCGGTGGTGGTGTTCTTGAGACCCGCCAAGGCCACGATGTCGCCGGCGCGCGCCTCCTTGATGTCCTCGCGATGGTTCGCGTGCATCTGCAGCATGCGGCCGATACGCTCGCGCTGGTCCTTGACCGAGTTGAGCGCCTGCGAGCCCGCCGCCAGCACGCCCGAATAGACGCGCACGAAGGTGAGCGAGCCCACGAAGGGATCGGTCATGATCTTGAAGGCGAGGCCGGAGAAGGGCTCGTCGTCCGAGCACTTGCGCACGACCTTCTCGTCCTTGCCGGGCCGCGTCCCCTCGACGGCCGCCACGTCCGTGGGCGCCGGGAGGAAGTCGACGACGGCGTCGAGGAGCGGCTGCACGCCCTTGTTCTTGAAGGCGGCGCCGCAGAAGATCGGCACGAAGGCGTAGGAGATCGTGCCCTTGCGGATGCACTTCTTGAGCATCTCGATGCTGGGCTCCTCGCCGCCGAGATAGGCTTCGAGGGCGGCGTCGTCCTGCTCGACCGCGGCCTCCACGAGCTTCGCGCGCAGCTCCTCGGCCCGGGGCCGGAGCGCGTCGGAGATCTCGACCGTCTCGAACTTGGCGCCGAGCGTCTCGTCGAGCCAGCGCAGCTCCTTCATGTTGATGAGGTCGACGACGCCGATGAAGTCGCTCTCGAGCCCGATCGGGAACTGGCAGACCAGCGGCACCGCGCCCAGGCGGTCCTTGATCATGTCGACGCAGCGGTCGAAGTTTGCGCCCATCCGGTCCATCTTGTTGACGAAGCAGATGCGAGGCACGCCATATTTGTCGGCTTGGCGCCAGACGGTCTCGGATTGCGGCTCGACGCCGGCGACGCCGTCGAAGACGGTGACGGCGCCGTCGAGGACGCGCAGCGAGCGCTCGACCTCGATGGTGAAGTCCACGTGGCCGGGCGTGTCGATGATGTTGATGCGATGGTCGCGCCAGAAGCAGGTGGTCGCGGCTGAGGTGATGGTGATGCCGCGCTCGCGCTCCTGCTCCATCCAGTCCATGGTCGCGGTGCCCTCATGGACCTCGCCGATCTTGTAGGCGCGGCCGGTGTAATAGAGGATCCGCTCGGTGGTCGTGGTCTTGCCGGCATCGATGTGGGCCATGATGCCGATGTTGCGATATCTATCGAGGGGCGTGGTGCGTGGCATGGGGGAGCTCCCGGGGGTCGGCGCTAGGCCTTACCAGCGATAGTGAGAGAAGGCCTTGTTCGCGTCGGCCATGCGATGGGTGTCTTCCCGTTTCTTGACGGCGGAGCCGCGATTGTTCGCGGCGTCGAGCAGTTCCCCCGAAAGCCTTTCCTGCATCGTGTGCTCGGAGCGGTCGCGCGCGGCGCCGATGAGCCAGCGGATCGCAAGCGCCTGGCCGCGATCGGGCCGCACCTCGACCGGCACCTGATACGTGGCACCGCCGACGCGGCGCGAGCGCACCTCGACCGCGGGCCGCACGTTGGTGAGCGCGTCGTGGAAGATGCGGATTGGATCCTGGCCCGAGCGCTTGGCGATGCGCTCGAAGGCGCCGTAGACGATGCCCTCGGTGACCGACTTCTTGCCCTCGTACATGAGGCAGTTCATGAACTTGGTCACGACGGGATCGCCGAACTTGGCATCCGGAAGCACTTCCCGCTTGATCGCAGCGCGACGACGCGACATGGCTCGCCCTTCTCCTTACTTCGGCCGCTTGGCGCCATACTTCGAGCGGCGCTGCTGGCGGTCCTTCACGCCCTGGGTGTCGAGCGTGCCGCGGATGATGTGGTAGCGAACGCCCGGGAGATCCTTCACGCGGCCGCCGCGGATCATCACTACCGAGTGCTCCTGCAGATTGTGCCCGATGCCGGGGATGTAGCTCGTGACCTCGAAGCCGTTGGTGAGCCGCACGCGCGCGACCTTGCGCAGCGCCGAATTCGGCTTCTTCGGCGTCGTGATGTAGACGCGCGTGCAGACGCCGCGCTTCTGCGGACTCTGCTGCAGCGCCGGCACCTTGTTGCGCGCGGCCTGCGGGCGCCGCGGGCTACGGATGAGCTGGTTGATCGTCGGCATCGCTTCGCGACCTCGTTCAAACGACAACGCCGAGCGAGGTGCCTGCCGCACCGCCGCCGCGACGCTTTGGGAAAATCCCACCGGATGATGCGCCACCTTGCAGCGGCGCTGTGCCATCGACCTTGATTACCGGGCTGCGTCTAGGATGGCCTTCTACCGCCAGCCCCCCTTTTCAAGGTGCGCGGATACTAATGACGCCCCCCACCCCGGTCAAGCGCTATTGACGCTGGAAGAGCCCGGAATCGCAGGGAAGTTCGGCGGTTTTCGCATCGGAGGCCGGCCCTTTTTGGGGAGGCCCGGATCAGCGCGCCTCGCCGCCCTCGCGACCATAGAAGGCGACCCAGACTTCAAGGTCATTCGTGAAATCCTCGAAGCGGTGCTCGGAGCCCGCCGCGACGAAGATGAGGTCGCCGGGGCCGAACGGGGTGCGGGTGCCGTCGCGGAAGAACCGGCCCTTGCCGTTGACCACGACATAGATTTCGTCGCGGGTATGCGGGGTCTGCGGGTCGCTGCCTCGAGGAGCATAGAAGCGCACCTCGAGGCTCCCATGGGTGAAGAGCTCCGCCGAGCGCCGTCCCGGGGGGAGCGGTGCGAGCCGAGCCTCCGCCAGGGTGGTGACGGCTTTGGGCATGGGCTTGCGGGCAATGGCGGCGGTCATGGGCGGCCTCCTGCGGCGGTGGGCGGAGGCAAAAAGCCTAGACCTCGCAGCCCAACGCCGGGAGTGGATTCTTGTCGGCGTGACAAGCGCTGAAACGCCCTCTCCCCGCCGGGGAGAGGGTTGGGGTGAGGGGGCGTCGCGCCGGCCCCCAGAGTTTTTCCCAGCCTCCCGGCGGTAACGCCCCTCACCTGACCTCTCCCCGATGGGGAGAGGGATTTCAGGCGATCTTCTGACCGGCCTCGATCGCGGGGGGTGCGCCCGGGCTCTCGGCGGCGGCGAGCGCCGCGAGCTCCCGGTCGCGCTCGGCGGCGAGCTGGCGCCAGCGCGCCATGACGCTGCCGGTGCCGGCGGGGATGAGCCGGCCCACGATGACGTTCTCCTTGAGGCCCGAGAGTCCGTCGATGCGGCCGGAGACGGCCGCCTCGGTCAGCACGCGGGTCGTCTCCTGGAAGGACGCCGCGGAGATGAAGGAGTTCGTCTGCAGGCTCGCCTTGGTGATGCCCTGCAGCACCGGATGCGCGATCGCGGGCTTGCCGCCCTCGCGCTCCACCTTGGCGTTCTCCTCCTCGAACTCCGCGCGGTCGATCTGCTCGCCCACGAGGAAGGTGCTGTCGCCGGCCTCCTCGATCTCGACCTTCTGCAGCATCTGCCTGACGATCACCTCGATGTGTTTGTCGTTGATGCGCACGCCCTGGAGGCGATAGACCTCCTGGATCTCGTTGATGAGATATGACGCGAGCGCCTCGACGCCGAGCACGCGCAGGATGTCGTGCGGCACGGGGTTGCCGTCCATCAGCAGGTCGCCCTTGGTGACGAAATCACCTTCCTGGACGCTGATGTGCTTGCCCTTGGGGATCAGGTACTCGACGGGCTCCCTGCCCTCCTCGCCCGGCACCACGAGGATGCGGCGCTTGGTCTTGTAGTCCTTGCCGAACTCGACGCGGCCGTCGACCTCGCTGATGATCGCGAAGTCCTTGGGCTTGCGCGCTTCGAAGAGCTCGGCGACGCGCGGCAGGCCGCCGGTGATGTCGCGGGTCTTCGAGGACTCCCTCGGAATACGCGCGAGCACGTCGCCGGCCTTGACCTCGGCGCCGTTCTCGACCGAGAGGATCGCGTCCACCGACATGAAGTAGCGCGCCTCGAGCCCGTTCGCGAGGATGAGCGCGCGGCCCTGCTTGTCGTGCAGGACGATCCTCGGCTTCAGGTCGTTGCCGCGAGGCTGCTGCTTCCAGTCGATCACCACCTTGGAGGAGATGCCGGTGGCCTCGTCCACCACCTCGCGCACCGAGACGCTCTCGATGAGATCGACGTAATGGGCGACGCCGTCCCGCTCCGTGATGATCGGGATGGTGTAGGGATCCCACTCCGCGAGCTTCTGGCCCTTCGTCACCTTGGCGCCGTCGTCGGCGAGGAGACGCGCGCCGTAGGGGACGCGATGGCGCGCGCGCTCGCGGCCGGCCTCGTCGAGGAGGACGACCTCGCAGTTCCGGCCCATCACGATCGGGATCTTGGACGAGTTCACGACCACGTTGCGGTTGCGGATCTTGAGCTTGGCGTCGAAAGCCGCCTCGACCTGCGACTGCTCGGCGCCGCGCTGCACCGCGCCGCCGATGTGGAAGGTGCGCATGGTGAGCTGGGTCCCGGGCTCGCCGATCGACTGCGCCGCGATCACGCCCACGGCCTCGCCGATGTTGACCATGGTGCCGCGGGCGAGATCGCGCCCGTAGCATTTGGCGCAGACGCCGAAGCGGTTCTCGCAGGTGAGGACCGAGCGGATCTGGACGGAGTCGATGCCGGAGCGCTCGATCCGCTCCACCGCCTCCTCGTCCACGAGATCGCCCGCCTTCACCAGGAGATCGCCGCTCATGGGATCGACCACGTCGACGGCCGCGGAGCGGCCGAGGATGCGGTCGGAGAGCGGAGCGATGACCTCGCCGCCCTCGACCACCGCGCGCATGGTGAGACCGCGGCTCGTGCCGCAGTCCTCCTCGGTGATGATGGCGTCCTGCGCGACGTCGACGAGACGGCGCGTCAAGTAGCCGGAGTTCGCGGTCTTGAGCGCGGTGTCCGCCAAGCCCTTCCGCGCGCCGTGCGTCGAGTTGAAGTACTCGAGCACGGTCAGGCCTTCCTTGAAGTTCGAGATGATCGGGGTCTCGATGATCTCGCCCGACGGCTTCGCCATCAGGCCGCGCATGCCCGCGAGCTGCTTGATCTGCGCCGCCGAGCCGCGGGCGCCGCTGTCGGACATCATCCAGACGGAGTTGATGGGCTCGCCGGGCTTCACGGCCTTGACGACCTTCATCATCTCGTCCGCGACCTTCTCGGTGCAGCTCGACCAGACGTCGACGACCTTGTTGTACTTCTCGCCCTGGGTGATGAGGCCGTCCAGGTACTGCTGCTCGTACTCCTTAACCTTCTCGTGCGCGTCGGCGACGAGCTTCTCCTTCGCCGGCGGGATGATGAGGTCGTCCTTGCCGAAGGAGATGCCCGCGCGGCACGCGTGCGTGAAGCCCAGCGTCATGAGGCGGTCGCAGAAGATCACCGTCTCCTTCTGTCCGCAGTGGCGGTAGACGTGGTCGATGAGGTTGCTGATCTCCTTCTTGGTGAGAAGGCGATTGATGAGATCGAAGCCCACATTGGGATGCCGCGGCAGGATCTCCGAGAGCAGCATGCGGCCGGGCGTCGTGGTGACGCGCTGGACCACGGGCTTCCCTTCCTTGTCGACGGTGTCGAGGCGCGCCGTGATCTTGGCATGCAGCGAGGCCGCGCCCTCGTCGAGCGCGTGCTCGATCTCGCCCATGTCGGAGAACATCATCCCCTCGCCCTTCTCCTTCGGGCGCTCCATGGAGATGTAGTAGAGGCCGAGCACGATGTCCTGCGACGGCACGATGATGGGCTTGCCGTGCGCGGGCGACAGGATGTTGTTGGTGGACATCATGAGGACGCGCGCCTCGAGCTGCGCCTCGAGCGAGAGCGGCACGTGGACGGCCATCTGGTCGCCGTCGAAGTCAGCATTGAAGGCGGTGCAGACCAGCGGATGGAGCTGGATCGCCTTGCCCTCGATGAGGATCGGCTCGAAGGCCTGGATGCCCAGGCGGTGCAAGGTCGGCGCGCGGTTCAGCAGGACCGGATGCTCGCGGATCACCTCCTCGAGGATGTCCCAGACCTCCGGCCGCTCCTTCTCGACCATGCGCTTGGCGGCCTTGATCGTGCTCGCCATGCCGTAGAGCTCGAGCTTCGAGTAGATGAAGGGCTTGAAGAGCTCGAGCGCCATCTTCTTCGGCAAGCCGCACTGATGCAGCTTGAGCTCGGGGCCCACGACGATCACGGAGCGGCCGGAATAGTCGACGCGCTTGCCGAGCAGGTTCTGGCGGAACCGGCCCTGCTTGCCCTTGAGCATGTCCGAGAGCGACTTCAGCGGACGCTTGTTGGCGCCCGTAATGATGCGGCCGCGGCGGCCGTTGTCGAAGAGCGCGTCCACCGCCTCCTGCAGCATGCGCTTCTCGTTGCGCACGATGATGTCGGGCGCGCGGAGCTCGATGAGGCGCTTCAACCGGTTGTTGCGGTTGATAACGCGCCGGTAGAGGTCGTTCAGGTCCGAGGTCGCGAAACGGCCGCCGTCGAGCGGCACAAGCGGGCGGAGCTCCGGCGGGATGACCGGGATCACCTCGAGGATCATCCACTCGGGACGGCTCTCCGACTGCAGAAACGCCTCGACGAGCTTCAGGCGCTTCACGAACTTCTTGCGCTTGGCCTCCGAGGTCGTCTCCTTGAGGTCGACGCGCAGCCGTTCGCGCTCCTCCGGCAGCTTGATCGCCGTGAGCATCTCGCGGAGCGCCTCGGCACCGATTTTGGCAGTGAAGGCGTCGTCGCCGAACTCCTCCTGCGCCTTGATGTACTCGTCCTCGCTCAGAAGCTGGTGCAGCTTCAAGGGCGAGAGGCCGGGCTCGATCACCACGTAGCTCTCGAAGTAGAGCACCTTCTCGAGGTCCTTGAGCGTCATGTCGAGCAGCAGGCCGATGCGGCTCGGCAGCGACTTCAGGAACCAGATGTGCGCCACCGGCGAGGCCAGCTCGATGTGGCCCATGCGGTCGCGGCGCACCTTCGAGAGCGTGACCTCGACGCCGCACTTCTCGCAGATGATGCCGCGGTACTTCATGCGCTTGTACTTGCCGCACAAGCACTCGTAGTCCTTGATCGGCCCGAAGATGCGCGCACAGAACAAGCCGTCGCGCTCGGGCTTGAAGGTACGGTAGTTGATCGTCTCCGGCTTCTTGATCTCGCCGAAGGACCAGGAGCGGATGCGCTCCGGGCTTGCGATCGAAATCTTGATCTGATCGAAGCTCTGCGGCCCCGTCACTTGTCCGAAGATGTTCATCAACTCGTTCATGAACGGTCCCTCTCTCGAATGACCCTTGCTATCACGCTAATCCGATCTCAGAAGCTGCGCTGCTCGAGCTCGACGTTGAGGCCGAGCGAGCGCAGCTCCTTCACGAGCACGTTGAAGGATTCCGGCACGCCCGCCTCGAAGTTGTCGTCGCCGCGCACGATCGCCTCGTAGACCTTGGTGCGGCCGGAGACGTCGTCCGACTTCACCGTCAGCATCTCCTGCAGCGTGTAGGCGGCGCCGTAAGCCTCGAGCGCCCAGACCTCCATCTCGCCGAAGCGCTGTCCGCCGAACTGGGCCTTGCCGCCCAGCGGCTGCTGGGTGACGAGGCTGTAGGGGCCGATCGACCGCGCGTGGATCTTGTCGTCGACGAGGTGGTGGAGCTTCATCATGTAGATGTAGCCCACGGTCACTTTGCGGTGGAACGCCTCGCCCGTGCGGCCATCGACGAGCGTCACCTGGCCGGAATTGTCGAGGCCCGCCTCCTTCAGCATCGCCACGATGTCCTCCTCCCGTGCGCCGTCGAAAACGGGGCTCGAGACGGGGATGCCGTGGCGCAGGTTGTCCGCGAGCTCCAAGAGCGCGTTGTCGTCGAGCGCGCCGATGTCGTTGCGGTCGGTCGCGTCCGTATAGAGCTCGCCCAGGAACTTGCGCAGGTCCTGCGTCCTAGCGGTCTTGCGCACCTTGTCCATGAGGTCGCCGATCTTGCGTCCGAGCCCAGCCGAGGCCCAGCCGAGATGCGTCTCCAGGATCTGGCCGACGTTCATGCGGCTCGGCACCCCCAACGGATTGAGCACGATGTCGACGGGCGTGCCGTCGTCCAGATACGGCATGTCCTCGGCAGGCATGATGCGGGAGATCACGCCCTTGTTGCCGTGCCGGCCCGCCATCTTGTCGCCGGGCTGCAGCTTACGCTTCACCGCCACGAAGACCTTGACCATCTTCATGACGCCCGGCGGGAGCTCGTCGCCGCGCTGGAGCTTCTCGACCTTGCTCTCGAAGCGCTTCTGGAGCCCGTCGATCGACTCGTCCATCTGCTTCTTGAGCGCCTCGATGTCGGCCTGCCGCTCGTCGTTCTTGAGCGCGAAGTGCCGCCACTGGCCCGGCGTGAACTCCGCCAGCACCGCCTCCGTGATCTTGGCCGGCGCCTTGAAGCCCTTGGGCCCCGCCTGGGCGGTGTGGCCCATGAGGAGCTCCTTGAGCCGGGCCTGGAAGCTCCGCTCGAGGATCGCCTTCTCGTCGTCGCGGTCCTTGGCGAGACGTTCGATTTCCGCCCGCTCGATCGCGAGCGCGCGCTCGTCCTTGTCGACGCCGCGGCGCGAGAAGACCCGCACCTCGACGATGGTGCCGGAGCCGCCCGGCGGGAGGCGGAGCGACGTGTCGCGCACGTCCGAGGCCTTCTCGCCGAAGATCGCGCGCAGCAGCTTCTCCTCGGGGGTCATCGGGGATTCGCCCTTCGGCGTCACCTTGCCCACGAGGATGTCGCCGGGCTTCACCTCGGCTCCGATGTAGACGATGCCGGCCTCGTCGAGGTTCTTGAGCGCCTCCTCGCCGACGTTCGGGATGTCGCGGGTGATCTCCTCCTGGCCGAGCTTGGTGTCGCGCGCCATCACCTCGAATTCCTCGATGTGGATCGAGGTGAAGACGTCGTCCGACACGATCCGCTCGGAGATCAGGATCGAGTCCTCGAAGTTGTAGCCGTTCCAGGGCATGAAGGCGCAGAGCACGTTGCGGCCCAATGCGAGCTCGCCGAGCTGCGTCGAGGGACCGTCGCCGATGACGTCGCCGGCCTTCACGATGTCGCCCACCTTCACCAGCGGACGCTGGGTGATGCAGGTGTTCTGGTTCGAGCGCTGGAACTTCAGCAGGTTGTAGATGTCGACGCCGGGCGCCGTGGCCGAGGTCTCCTCGGTCGCGCGGATGACGATGCGCATGCCGTCGACCTGGTCGACGACGCCGGAGCGGCGCGCGATGATGGTGACGCCGCTGTCGCGCGCGACCGTCTCCTCCATGCCGGTGCCGACGAGCGGCGCCTCGGCGCGGATGAGCGGCACCGCCTGGCGCTGCATGTTCGAGCCCATGAGGGCACGGTTCGCGTCGTCGTTCTCGAGGAAGGGAATGAGCGCCGCCGCCACCGAGACGAGCTGTTTCGGCGACACGTCCACGAACTCGATGTCCTGCGGGCGCGACATCACGAATTCGCCGCCCTTACGGCAGGAGATCAGGTCCTCGACGAACTGGTTCTTCGCGTCGACCGGCACGTTCGCCTGCGCGATCGTGTATTTCCCCTCGTCCATCGCGGAGAGGTAGACGACGTCGTCGGTGACCTTGCCGTCGATCACCTTGCGATAGGGGCTCTCGATGAAGCCGTACTGGTTCACCCGCGCGTAGGTCGCGAGGCTGTTGATGAGGCCGATGTTCGGGCCTTCCGGCGTCTCGATCGGACAGATGCGGCCATAGTGCGTCGGATGCACGTCGCGGACCTCGAAGCCCGCGCGCTCGCGCGTGAGGCCGCCGGGCCCCAGCGCCGAGAGGCGGCGCTTGTGGGTGATCTCCGAGAGCGGGTTCGTCTGGTCCATGAACTGCGAGAGCTGGGACGAGCCGAAGAACTCGCGCACCGCCGCCGCCGCGGGCTTCGCGTTGATGAGATCGTGCGGCATCACCGTGTCGATCTCGACCGAGCTCATGCGCTCGCGGATCGCGCGCTCCATGCGCAGGAGGCCGATGCGGTACTGGTTCTCCATGAGCTCGCCCACGGAGCGCACGCGGCGGTTGCCGAGATGGTCGATGTCGTCGATCTCGCCGCGCCCGTCCTTGAGCTCGACCAGGAGGCGCAGGATCGCGAGGATGTCCGCCTTGCGGAGTACGCGCACCTGGTCGTCGGTCGTGAGATTGAGCCGCGAGTTCATCTTGACGCGGCCGACCGCGGAGAGGTCGTAGCGCTCCTGGTCGAAGAAGAGGCCCTGGAACAGCGCCTCCGCGGACTCGAGCGTCGGCGGCTCGCCCGGGCGCATGACGCGATAGATGTCGATGAGCGCATCCTCGCGCGTCGCGTTCTTGTCGATGGCGAGCGTCGCGCGCATGTAGCCGCCGACCGCGACGTTGTCGATCGCGAGGACCGGCAGCTCCTTGGTCTTGCTCTCCTCGAGCTGGATCAAGAGCGCGTCCGTGATCTCGTCGCCGGCTTCCGCCAGCACCTCGCCGGTCTCCTCGTTGACGAGGTCGACGGCGAGGAATTTGCCGCCGAGCTCCTCTTTGGCGACCTGGATCTCGCGCAGGCCCTCTTCTTGGAGCTTGCGCGCGGTCCGCGGCGTGAGCTTGTCGCCGGCCTGCGCGCGCGACTTGCCGGTCTTGGCGTCCACGAGATCGGCGACGAGCTTCACGCCGCCGCGATATCGCTCGGGATCGAAGGGCGCGGTCCAGCCCTTCTTGCCCTGATGGAAGAGGGTCGACTGGTAGAAGCTCGCGAGGATCTCCTCCTTCGACATGCCCTGCGCCTCGTAGGGCTGCAGCGACTTGCTCTCGGCCGCGCGCTCGACGCGCAGCCCCTCGGTCGCCTTGCTGTCGAGCGCCATCAGCAGCGTCGTCACCGGCAGCTTTCGGCGGCGGTCGATGCGGACGTAGAGGTGGTCCTTGGCGTCGAACTCGAAGTCGAGCCAGGAGCCGCGATAGGGGATGACGCGGGCGGCGAAGAGGTACTTGCCGGAGGAATGCGTCTTGCCCTTGTCGTGGTCGAAGAAGACGCCGGGCGAGCGATGCATCTGCGAGACGATCACGCGCTCGGTGCCGTTGATGATGAAGGTGCCGTTCTTCGTCATGAGCGGCATGTCGCCCATATAGACGTCCTGCTCCTTGATGTCGCGGATGGAGCGGGAACCGGTCTCCTCGTCGACGTCCCAGACGACGAGGCGGAGCGTCACCTTGAGCGGCGCCGCGAAGGTGATGCCGCGCTGCTGGCACTCCTCCACGTCGTATTTCGGCGCCTCGAGCTCGTAGCGCACGAATTCGAGCCGAGCGCGGTCGGCGAAATCCTTGATCGGGAACACGGACTTGAAGACTTCCTGCAAGCCGACGCTGGTCCGCCCTTCCGGCGGCACGCCCATCTGCAGGAAGTGGTCGTAGGACGCCTTCTGTACCTCGATGAGGTTCGGCATCGGCGCCACCTCGGGAATGCGCCCGAAGCTCTTCCGAATACGCTTGCGGCCCGTGAACGACTTCGTCATGGATGATCCTCGTCAGTCTACCCGTCGCGCCGCGCGACCCCGCGGCAAGCTGGAAATCCGTCCTATCTCTTTACCCAGCGGCAGCGCCGGCGGGGCCTCTCTCGAACGTAAAGCGCCAAGCACAAAAAGCCGGCCTGCGGGCCCCATGGGGCCCGCCCCGGCTCGAGCCGGCCGGGAAGCGCAGGTTCGGACGAGTCGTCCGTGGCCCGCGCGCTCCCGGCGCGCACTCGGTGTGTTATTTAACCTCGACCGTCGCACCAGCCTCTTCGAGCTGCTTCTTGATCTTGGCGGCCTCGTCCTTGTTAACGCCTTCCTTGACCGGTTTCGGCGCGCCTTCGACCAGATCCTTCGCCTCCTTGAGGCCGAGACCGGTGATGGCACGCACCTCCTTGATGACGTTGATCTTTTTGTCGCCCGCGCTGGCCAGAATGACGTTGAACTCCGTCTTCTCGGCCGCCGCCTCCGCCGGAGCAGCGCCACCGGCAGCACCCGCAACGGCCGCAACCGCGACCGGCGCCGCCGCCGACACGCCCCACTTCTCCTCAAGCATCTTTGAAAGCTCGGCCGCCTCCAGAACGGTCAAGCTTGAGAGCTCGTCTACCAACTTCGCAAGATCAGCCATGATAGCACCTCTGGGATGTAGAAAAATACAAGATTTTCAACGACTCAGGCCTGGCCCGCTTTGCCGTAGGCTGCGAAGACCCGTGCGAGCTTGCCCTGGGGTGCCTGCAGCACGCCGGCGATGCGCGTTGCCGGCGTCTTGAGCATTCCCAGGACCTTCGCGCGGAGCTGATCGAGCGAAGGCATGGTAGCGAGGGCTTTGATGCCCTTGGCGTCGAGCTGGGTCTCGCCGAGGCTGCCCCCGACGATCTCCAGCTTTTCGTTCTTAGCGGCGAACTCGACGGCTACCTTCGCCGCCGCCACGGGGTCGCGCGAGAACGCGATCGCGGTCGGCCCCTTGAACAGCGGTGACAGTCGCTCGAATTTCGTGCCTGCAAGAGCGCGACGGGCGAGGCGGTTCTTCGTCACTCTGAAGCCGGCGCCCACCGCACGCATCTGACGCCGCAACTGGGTCACTTCCTCGACGGTCATGCCGTTCTGGTGCGTGACGACCACGGCTGCGGTGTCGGTGAGCGCTCGGTGCAGCGTATCGACCAGCTTCGCTTTTTGTGACCGGTCCACTGCTCGTCTCCGACCTTGTGGCCCGCCCGAAGGCGGGTCGATTGCACGAGGGCGACGGGCCACCTGGCCTGCCGCCCGGTTCGCCTGTCCCAGAAGCGCCGGCGACCTCGCGGAAATCCGCTTGGGCGTCGGCAACCCCTGTCTATTGCGGGCGCCTCCGAGGAGGCCTTAAGCCGGCTTTCCGGCACCTGCAGTCTCGGACAGGACCGAGACGATCCGCCGCCCCGAGGGACGGCGCCTCGTCTCGTCTACCGCCGCACCCTCCGGCACGGCGGAAGCACTAAACCCCTCAGGCCTGCTGTTGGCCGAGGGACGTCAATTCCAGCTTCACCCCGGGCCCCATCGTCGAGGAGAGGCTCACCTTCTTGATGAAGGCGCCCTTGATCCCCGTGGGCCGCGAGCGGGTGATGGCACCCACGAAGGCCCGCACGTTGTCGGCGATCGCTTGCTCAGTGAAGCTCGCCTTGCCGACGCCGGCATGGATGATGCCGGCCTTCTCGGTGCGGTACTCGACCTGGCCGCCTTTCGCCGCCTTCACGGCCTCGGCGACGTTCGGGGTCACGGTGCCGAGCTTCGGGTTCGGCATGAGCCCGCGCGGGCCCAGCACCTTGCCGAGGCGGCCGACGATACCCATCATGTCCGGGGTCGCGATGCAGCGGTCGAACTCTATTTGGCCCGCCTGGACCTTCTCTGCAAGGTCCTCCGCGCCCACGATGTCGGCGCCGGCGGTCTTCGCCTCCTCGGCGCGCGGGCCCTTGGCGAAGACGGCGACGCGGAGCGTCTTGCCGGTGCCATTGGGCAGCATCACGGTGCCGCGGAGGTTCTGGTCGGATTTCCGGGGGTCGATGTTGAGGTTGAGGGCTACCTCGATCGTCTCGTCGAACTTGGCCTTGGCGCGGGACTTCACCAGCTTCACCGCGTCGTCGAGCTTGTAATAAGCCTCGCGATCGATGCCCTCGCTCGCCTTCTTGTAGCGCTTTCCGCTCGCCATGGCTTACTCCACCACCTCGAGGCCCATCGAGCGCGCGGAGCCCGCGATCATGCGGGCGGCACCCTCGAGGTCCTTCGCGTTGAGGTCCTTCATCTTCTTCTCCGCGATCTCGCGCACCTGCTTCATCGTGACCTTACCGACGAAGCCCTTGCTCGGCGTCTGGGAGCCCTTCTCGATCCCCGCGGCCTTCTTGAGGAAGTAGCTCGCGGGCGGGGTCTTCGTCACGAAGGTGAAGCTGCGGTCGCCGTAGGCGGTGATCACCACGGGGATTGGCATGCCCGGCTCCAGACCCTGGGTCTGAGCGTTGAAGGCCTTGCAGAACTCCATGATGTTGAGGCCGCGCTGACCCAGCGCCGGCCCGATCGGCGGCGACGGGTTAGCCTTTCCCGCCGGCACCTCGAGCTTGATGAAGCCCACTACTTTCTTCGCCATATCCGTCCCTTCCGTTCACTGAGGGATCCGCGGTGCGGCATGGCGTGCCTCCCGCAGACTCTGTTTTCCGCGCGCATCGAGCCGCCACACCAACCCTCGATGCGCGCGTAGCGTTGGTGACGTTGGTACTAAACCTTCTCTACCTGCGAGTACTCGAGCTCCACCGGCGTCGCGCGGCCGAAGATCGAGACCGCGACCTTGATGCGGGCCTTCTCCTCGTCCACTTCCTCCACCACGCCGTTGAAGGAGGTGAAGGGGCCGTCGGAGACGCGCACCTGCTCGCCGATCTCGAAGGTGATCGAAGGCTTGGGCCGCTCGACGCCTTCCTGCACCTGGCGCTTGATGTGCATCGCCTCGGCATCGCTCATCGGCACCGGCCGCCCGCGGCCGCCGCCGCCGAGGAAGCCCGTGACCTTCGCGGTGTTCTTCACGAGGTGCCAGGTCTCGTCCGTGAGCTCCATCTTCACGAGCACATAGCCCGGGAAGAATTTCCGCTCCGAGCTCACCTTGGCGCCGCGCTTCACTTCCACGACCTCCTCGGTCGGGACTAGGACTTCCTCGAACAGGTCGGCGAGGCCCTTCTGCTCCGCCTGCTCGCGGATCGCCTGGGCGACCTTCTTCTCGAAGCCCGAATAGACGTGGGCGACATACCACCGCTTCGTCATGGCCTCAGCCTCCGAGCCCCAGCACTTGCTTCACGCCGTAGGCGAGGATCGAATCCACGAAGAAGAAGAAGATGGCCACGACGAAAGCCATCACGAACACCATCGCCGTGGTGATCGTGAGTTCCTTGCGCGTCGGCCAAGTGACGCGCGTCACTTCCTGTCGCACCTGCCGGAAGAATTCTGCGGGGCTGGTCCGTGCCATGTCTGGGGTCGCTGTGAAGGGGCGCGACTATAGCGCCCTCGGGTTACTCTTGCTAGTGCTCAATACAGAAGCGGATGGATGGCAGGAGTGGAGGGGCTCGAACCCCCAACCCCCGGTTTTGGAGACCGGTGCTCTACCAATTGAGCTACACTCCTAACGGTTTGTTTTTCCACGGGTTTCGAGCCGCCACGCCAACCCTCGAAACCCGTGCAGGGCCATCTCCTTTACTTGATGATGTCCGCGACGACGCCGGCGCCGACGGTCTTGCCGCCCTCGCGGATGGCGAAGCGCAGGCCCTTCTCCATCGCGATCGGCGCGATGAGCTCCACCTCCATCGCGATGTTGTCCCCGGGCATCA